>Ga0255343_1002177_pt1 | contig 23747 bp, 25 predicted proteins | sample wastewater_treat_4_FD_192413 | JGI IMG/M metagenome (GOLD analysis project Ga0255343, IMG submission 192413) | Wastewater microbial communities from Lulu Island WWTP, Vancouver, Canada - plant16 | ecosystem: Engineered > WWTP > Wastewater > Unclassified | place: Canada: Vancouver, British... | reverse complement strand
GCTCATTCTTGATCTCGGTAAGGCTGGCTTCGGCACTGCGGTAGTCATCAGCCCGACCATAGATCGAGACGCCATTGAACTCGCCCTTTTCGATCTTCTGCCAGAGATCACTCTGCAGGTTTTCGCATTTGAGGACTTGCACCCAAGAACCCACTTTAGCATCGGGAAAATGCTCTCGGTCGCTGGTCTTGAGAATGTAGTTTTCCACTACGGTGAACTCCGGCACAGGCTGCATATTGTGATTCACATCGCACTTACCGACTAAGCCGTGCTTGGCAAAGTGGTCACAGGCCTTTTGAATCTCTTCCCGAGTGTAATAGTCACCCTGGGAGTCGTGGATATTGGGCTCCATCAGAGTGACGTAAAGCCTTCCCTGAGTGCCCGATGTTTCACTCTTGAACTTGGTGGAGTTGATCTTGTGTTCAAAGCTTCTGCCACTGGCACTCTTGACCACAAAGCCCTTCTGATTGGCAGGGTTCATCTCGTCAAAGAGAAGCGAGACCAGCTCGACTTCCACATTGCGAAGCTCGCCCTTCTGAATGGTTCGTTTCTTGAATGGATACACGATACCTCCTTGGGTATGTAGTTGATATTTATTGACAGTACAGGTGCTCATTTATTCTTGTTTTAAAGTAAAATATTGGAGCACAGATGAAGCTATCAGATTTGTTCAAAAACCTAAATGAAAGTAACGAAGGGAGTGAGCACGTTAGATTGAGAAAAGCACTGGAGGGCAGAGCAAGATCAATCGGATATAAAACCGAAAGTGACAGATTCCCAAGTGATTGTATCCCAGATGTTTTGTTGGAAGACTCAGGGGGTAATTTATTCATGGGAGACGCAAAAGACTCAGAGAACGAGACTGTTGACAACAATGCGACTACCACAAGAATTACCAAGTACATTAAGGAGTTTTCGAAAAAACTAAACAGAGGCGAAATCAGTGGAGGCATTATAGCAATAGCTACAAATGACGAATACGCAGCACTGGAATGGAAAGACTGGCTAAACAAAGCTTGTGAGGATTGCAATTTGCGTAACCCTGACTTTGAGTTAGAATACACTTCGGATGATACTTTCATAGTATTCTGGTGAATCATCTGTTACTACTCCTACTGTTTAAAAACAGCTTCTCATCATCGGATTGCAGAATCTCGGTCAGGTTACCGAAGTTGAAGTCCTCGGGTTTGACCTTCCAGTCGAACTCGTAGTTGAACTCAATTGCCAGAGTGAGGGCAAGACGCTCCTGAAGCGGCTTGATAACGAAGTGGTAGAACATAGCCATATCACTGCGGTTATCGCCACCAAGCTGCCCAGGGATAAGCTGTGAGACGATCCTTGCCGGAACCCGGTGATAAGCGAGGATACCTTCCCTGAGGTCTTTCTTGAGAGATAGGAATCCGCCCTCTCTGTCCTGCTGACGCAGTGGTTCGAGACGTATCTTCACGTCCCGGCTTTCACTCTCGATCAGGACTGTGGAATGGCTCTTGGCATTGCCTTTCACTTCGGTGAGTGCCTTCTCGATCTCGGTATAGGCATCGGTTAGCACTTCATTGCCCTGCTCATCAGTGACGGTGCCGTCTCTGAGAGTGCCACCCTCCACGATTACGAAGTAGTCGATCATGAGACCGTTCTTGAAGTTGTTGTAATCAAAGGTCTTGATCTCTCCGAGTATTTCGATGTTGATGGCAATGGGCAGACAGGCGAGGCCCCAAGCGTTTGACCTGTGAGTGGACTTCTTGATGTGGATTATGTCAGCATAGGCGAAGTCCTTCTTCTGGTTGTTCTTCACTTGGATATAGTCGGGTCTGAAGAAGCCGAACTTGTCATAGTTCTCCACGATCTGCACTTCAGATGGAAGCATCCGTTCCAGTCCCATCCAATCACCTTGAGGGTTGCGCATCTTGATCAGAAAGCCATTACCGCAGGCGAGATAGAACTTGATCATCTCAGCCAGGATGGTGGTCTGGTCTTCACAGGCAGGAAACTCGGCTGCTTCCATCCAGGCTGCAACCTGCTTGTTCTTGCATTCAAACTGCATGACGGTTGCCATTGAGAGCGCATCGATACAGCCGGAGTGGTACTCGTCCATATCGAGGAGATTGAGCAGCTTGCTCATGGAGTAGGGTGCCATCACTGTCTTCTTGCTCTCGGCTGCCTTGGAGATAAGCTGTTTGCCCAGTCTCTGGCACTTGGATAAGTCGATAGCTTCCGGCTTGTACTTGTTCTCGATCAGATCAGACACAGAGCTGATAGCCAGGTTATAGCCACTCAGACGCATTACTCTCACGAAGAGGCTCCGTTGCCGACCTTCAGCAGGTCGATCTTGGCGATCCGAACCAGGCGAGAGCCATCCACCCTGGAAGTGTAATACTCCACACTGGGCAGGTCCCGGTTCATCAGCTTGAGATAGAAACTCCGGAACTTCTCTTTGAGTTGATACAAGTCAGAATCCGGATCATCCACGTTATGGGCATTGACGATCAGGAAGACCGTCCATGCTACGTCCGTGCTCACAAACTGTCTTGAAGTGCCATTCTTGCCTGTCTCTGAGTCCAGGATCACGATAGCGCAGGGTAACTGCTTAGGGATTGCATCTTTGTTGAACTGGATGCTGGGAATATCGCAAAACTTCAGGGCATCCACTATCCGATTCCGATCTGCGATAAACTTCTCAAAAGCGCTCATAGACTTACCTCGATAGAATTGAGTTGTTGATATATCCACTGCTCCCGGTTAGCGATTACCTGAGCGAATACGTTCCTTGCAGCTATGCCTTCCCGCTTGATCTTGGCTTGGATCATGTGAGCTATCTGATCCACAGTGAGCAGCTTTCCACTTTTCTTATCAGTCCACGAGAGACCTTTCCGCTCTACCCATGACTTCAGTGGTGCGATCGGAGTCCAGGAAGGCACTTTACCTCCCAAAACAAAAGGCTCGTGGCGTACGTTGGAGCCCACTCGAAGCGTCATACCAGAGTCATCGGTTTCCACTACGTATCCCGTGTTTCCATAGAAATCGCCTTTATCGTAGATCTGCTGAGTGAGAATCTCCTTGCGGGAGTCCGCATCGATAACACTCCCGATCAGATGTAAACGACTCTCAAGAGCCGTATAGATCGCTCTGTAGATCTCGACCATCAACTCTTCCGGGCTCATGAAGTCACTCTGCGGCATCAGATCACCCCGGCTCTCAGCACTTTAGGGAGTCTTGGTTTCAACTCCACCAACCGTTCCATGCCACTTTGATTGAGATAGTTCCGCAGCAGAGTGAGTGCCCTAAGCTCGAGCTTGGCTTTAAATGCGTCTATTTCGCTTCCTGTGAGCAGTTCAGTAGCAGACTGGTCTAATCCTACTGTCTTGACTATTCCTTCGCCCAGGGTCTTCAAATTGAGAAACTCGGCAGTGGAGTGCAGCATCAGGAAACAGAACCCAAAACGAAAAGAGATCAGGAAGGGATCGTCTTCAGGATAGTCGTGACCAATTGCGTCCTGGTAGTAGTTATCCAACACCAAACTTCTGATCGTCTCCAAAACCAGCCCTCTATGCTCTTTGAAGATGACATTGTCAGCCATCTCCTTGGGCAGGTTAAGCACTGCCAGTACATCTGAAGTCTCGACCGGAATGGGTATCACTTGCCTTTCCTCATCAGCTCGGAAAGCTCAATCGCTCTGCGACCGACCTGCTTTGCCCAACGGGACACAAGCATGTTATTGGCAGCCCTTTCCCAGTCACCAGCCTTCACGAAAGCCAGAGTGTTCTTGAAGCCAAGCAGACCATTGATGCCCAAATTGAAGCACATGTTAAGCAGCACCGACTTTCGCACTTCATCAAGACCATTGTAGATATCGGGAATTTTCGACTGAAGCTGCTTCTCGCAGTTCATGATGTCATTGATCAGCATGACGTAAGCTTCGGATTGGGTTATTCCACAGTCATCGAGATTGCGGCCAATACCGATAGTCAGCTTGCCTGCTGTACAGCGATATGGCTTCAGCCTCAGACCCTCATGTCTGACTAGCTGCTCCTTGATTCTATCCATCAGTTTCGCTTCCATTTATGCTCCTTGAACTTACTGGATCATCGATCCGAAGCAAAGAAAGCAGTCCCCTGTATTCTCACAAATACGGATGCATAAGGATGCGACAGATTTTAGGGTTGACAGAATTCAACTTTACAAATCCTTGTGGAAAAAACAAATCTGGCTGTGAGGCATCAATGAAACAGACTATTGAAGATATCCGAAGTTTATTGAAGGATGGCACGTTTAAGGACGAACAACATGTTCGCTTTTCTCTGGTAGGCAGGCTATGCCAAGCCCTTGGATGGAACATCTGGAATCCTGAAGAGTTTTACACAGAGTATAGGGTAAAGCGTTTACCCCAACAGAATATCACCAAGGACGTAACAGGTCGCGTGGATGTAGCACTGTTCATTCCGGAGAAGACCTCAGAGGGAGCAGAAGTCTTTATCGAAGTAAAGACCCCAGGAAAGCTGGATTCTGACCTCATAGCCGGAGAGACTCAGCTTCACCTTTACAATGCCTATCACAAATCTGCTATCAGCATCCTTACCGATGGGATCAAGTGGCGATTCTACCTTCCCTCTGCCGGAGGTGAATTTGAAGACAAACTCTTCAATGAACTCAATCTGCTGGAAGATGATCCCGGTGATATCGCCCAAACCTTTGAGATGATCCTAAAAAAAGAAAACTATCGTATCAAGGCTCTCAATACAGCGGAAGACATGCGTGGTGAATTGGTGCGCATAAAGCTGATAAACAACGTGAAATCCGAAGCTATTGCCATGCATGAAAAGACCGATCTATCTCCTTATCTCTTTGCACAGCAGATAATCAAGAAAAACCATAGATTCGATATAGATTTAGCCGAGATAGAGCGCCTTTGGGATATGAAGCAATCCGGAATCTGTGAGAAAAAAACTTTGGTTACTTCGGGCATTGCAACAAATACGGGACTGACCGATCTGCCCAAAGACCATCACATTATCGATCAAAGCGATTTCTCAAATACCAAGCCCACACAGCTTTATGTTATTGATAAATGGTACCAAGTTCATAACTGGAAGCAAGTAAAGAAAATTACTTACAATGCCTTGCTTACCTTCTTGCAAAAGGCGAAACTCTCAAAGTGGTACAGTGTTTCTCGTGATCCAAGCATCTTTGCCAAACCGATAGAGCTTGATCAAGGCTTCTTTGCGGAAGGAAATCTAAGAGCAAACAACATTGTAAAGCACTGCCTGAAGGCCATAGAGGTTTCAGGGTTCAAAGCAAACAAAGATTGGCGTGTGGAAACGATTGTTCAAGCTCTTGATGATCCCTCAAAGCTATGATTTACTAAGGAAAGCCTTATGAATACAAACAATCACGAGTATCACAACCACAGCATCACCCAGGTAAAATCCAAACAGCGAGTGGCAGATCATGGTGAAGTATTTACCTCCCCGCGGGAAGTAAAAGCTATGCTTGATCTGGTGAAACAGGAAACAGAGCGCATCGAATCCCGTTTTCTGGAGCCAGCCTGCGGTACCGGCAACTTCCTTTCAGAAATCCTCAGACGCAAGCTGGATGTGGTAAAAAGACGCTATCGCAAATCCCAGTTTGAATTTGAACGAAACGCTGTGATAGCTGTATCATCCATCTACGGCATCGACGTCCAGGAAGACAATGTTCAGGAATGCAGGCAGCGATTGGCGGCAATATTCCTGGATGAATACTACAAGGCATTATATGCTGAAGATTGCAAAGCCGCTTGTATCGAGTCCGTCGATTATATCCTTTCATGCAACATCGTATGGGGTGACGCTCTATCGCTGATGACCGTGGGTGAGCGTCCGGGCTACATTGTGTTTGCAGAATGGTCTCCCATCAATGGCAGCCTGATCAAAAGAAGGGATTTTACATTTCATAGCATGATCCAAAATGAATCACTAGGTGAACTTGAGCTTTTTTCCTACATCTCGGATCAAGGCGAAGAAGTGTATATCCCCACACCGGAAAAGGATTACCCTCCAATCCACTTTTTGGAGCTTGCAAATGCTTACTGATCAAAACTACAATCCTGATGTGCTGTCCTGCATTGCAAACCTGAGCAGTGACGAGGTTTTTACCCCGCCTGAGCTGGTGAACCAAATGCTGGATCTTTTGCCCCAAGAGCTATTCCGAGACAAAAGCACTACCTTTCTGGACCCCGCCTGCAAATCCGGAGTATTCCTGCGCGAAATCGCCAAACGCCTGGACATTGGCCTGGAAGCTCAGATCCCGGACCGCCAGAAACGCATCGATCACATCTTTACAAAGCAGCTATATGGCCTTGCCATTACAGAGCTTACATCTCTTCTCTCTCGTCGCTCGCTATACTGCAGCAAACATGCAAATGGTAAATACTCCGTATGCACAAAGTTCAAAAACGAGAAAGGAAATATCCACTATTCACGCATAGAACATACTTGGGAAACTGGACGCTGTAAGTATTGCGGAGCCAATGAACAAAGCTATGATCGCGGAAGTGATCTCGAAAGCCATGCCTATTCCTTTATCCACATTGAAAACCCAGAGGAGCTATTCAAAATGAAATTTGACGTTATTATCGGAAACCCACCTTATCAATTGAGCTCAAACGAGTATGGAATTCAAGCTGTTCCATTATATGATAGATTTGTATTACAGGCCAAAAGATTAAGACCAAGATACTTGGTTATGATTATACCTGGAAGATGGTATAATGGTGGAATGGGTATGACAAGCTTTAGAGAAAGCATGCTAAATGACAAAAAGATACGGGTTCTTATTGACCATCCTAAAAGCCGAGACTGCTTTCCAGGAGTGGATATTGCTGGTGGAGTTTGTTACTTTCTGTGGGACAGGGAATACATTGGAAACTGTGAGGTTACCACACGTATAGGTGATTTGACAAATACACGCTCAAGGAGGCTTGATGAATTTGATGTGTTTATCCGTGACAATATTGGTATCGATGTAGTTCACAAAGTCATGAAAAAATGCACCAAAATGCTGTCAGAAAGAGTTCATTCAATTTCTCCTTTTGGTTTCCCTACTTCAAAAAGAGGAAACCCTAATGCTTTTACAAATTGTATTAGACTTATAAGTAGCACTGGCATTAGCTACATTCCCAAAGATGAGGTTCAGAAGAATAGAGAAATTATCGATAGATATAAAGTTTCAATCGGACAACTAAATCCTGATAGGGGTGGTGTTAACAATGCAATGGACGGTAAGATGAATGTGATTACAAAAGTTAAGATTTATGAGCCAAACGAAGTTTTCACTGCCACTTACCTATTATTAGATCACTTTGCAACTCACGATGATGCTCTAGAATTTTCTACTTACATTAGTTCGAAGTTTGTCCGATTTTTAATATCTTTAACTCTCTCATCCATGCATATAACCAAAGATAGCTTTCGTTTTGTTCCTGTACTACAGTCTAAAAGCCATATCTCTGATGAAGCTCTTTACAAATTCTACGAATTGACGCAAGAGGAAGTTGACTATATCGAATCCATGATCCGTCCCATGGAGCTTGCGGATGCCTAAAGAGTACTTTCCTTCCCGCCCTGATCTAAATCCCCGAATTTATGCTTATGAGGACACAAACCCTGAGTATAAGGGGCTCTTGAAGGTTGGTTTTACCACGCAGAGTGTGGAAGCCAGGGTAGCGCAGCAATATCCCACCCTGAAGCCCGGTAAACCTCCCTACCGCATTGTTTTTGATGAGCCCGCCATGCGGGGGGATGGCAGCACTTTCACGGATCATGATGTGCATCGGATGCTGCGCTACAATGGCATTGCCAATCCAGCCGGGGAGTGGTTTGAGTGTGATCTCAAGCAGCTTAAGAGTGCCATCCACGCCGTGCGGACGGGGCAATTGACAGAGTTTAGCCGTAGCCAGAGCTTTGGCATGAGGCCGGAGCAGGCAGAAGCGGTGGAGAGGACTATCGCTTATTACCATTCCTGGTATTCAGACCCCGCCAAAAAGGAGCAGCCACCCCGCTATCTGTGGAATGCCAAGATGCGCTTTGGCAAGACCTTTGCCGCTTATCAACTTGCCAAAAAGATGGGCTGGAAGCAGGTCTTGGTGCTCACCTTCAAGCCCGCGGTGCAAAGTGCTTGGGAAGAGGATCTTTTGAGCCACGTGGATTTTGAAGGCTGGCAATTCATCAAACCCGGCGGCATCAGTTTTGAAGATATCGATCGGGAGCGTCCTTTGGTCTGTTTTGGCTCCTTTCAGGATTATCTGGGTAAAAACCCAAGCACGGGAGGGATCAAGCCCAAGAATGAATGGGTACATGCTCTAAACTGGGATGCCATCATCTTTGATGAATATCACTACGGAGCCTGGCGGGAAAACGCCAAAGACCTCTTTGAAAATGAAGATAAGCGCGAGCAGGCTTACGCGCAGGGCGAGGGCATCGAATACTATGATGAGGACATCCTGCCCATCACCACAGAGCACTATCTATATCTTTCCGGCACTCCGTTTCGTGCTATTGCCACGGGGGAATTCATCGAAGAGCAGATCTTTAACTGGACTTATAGTGATGAACAAGGTGCCAAGGAAAGCTGGGTGGGCATGGATAATCCCTATGCCGCTTTGCCGCGCATGGTGATGCTCACCTACCAATTGCCGGAAGCGATAATCGATATCGCCAAGAAGGGGGAGTTTGATGAGTTTGATCTCAACGTCTTCTTTGCGGCTGAGGGCTTGGGGGATAAAGCCCGCTTTATCTATGAAGCCGAGGTTCAGAAATGGCTGGATCTGATCCGTGGTGCTTTTCTGCCCAGTAGTATCGATAATCTCAAACTGGGCGCGCAGAAGCCGCCCTTGCCATTCTCGGATGTACGGCTTTTGGGCATATTGTCGCACACCTTTTGGTTCTTGCCCTCGGTGGCCGGCTGCTATGCCATGAAGAATCTCTTGAGCAAACGCCAAAACAAGTTTTATCAGGATTATGAAGTCATCGTGGCGGCTGGCCCCAAAGCGGGGATTGGTGCCGCGGCACTGCCTCCGGTGATGGATGCCATGGGCGATCCCCTAAATAGCAAAAGCATCACTCTCTCTTGCGGGAAGCTGACCACAGGGGTTACCGTGAAGCCCTGGACGGGGATCTTTATGCTGCGCAATACCAGCAGTCCGGAGACATATTTTCAGGCCGCCTTCCGCGTGCAATCGCCCTGGACCATCATCAATCCGGATGGGCTCTCACCAAACAAGGAAGAGATCATCAAAGAAGAGTGCTATGTCTTCGATTTTGCGCCGGATCGAGCGCTGCGGCAGATAGCGGATTATAGCTGCCGCTTGAACGTAAATGGCGATAGCGCAGAGCAAAAGGTGGAGGAATTCATCAAATTTCTGCCCGTGCTCGCCTATGACGGCAGCAGCATGAAAGAGATCGATGCCGCGGGGATATTGGATATGGCCATGAGCGGAACCACGGCCACGCTATTGGCTCGCAGATGGGAATCCGCCCTCTTGGTAAATGTGGATAACGACACCCTCAAACGGGTGATGAATAGCGAAGCCGCGATGACAGCCCTGATGAGCATCGAAGGCTTTCGCAATTTGAATCAGGATATTGAGACCATCATCAATAAGAGCGAGGCGGTAAAGAAAACTCGTAAAGAGAAGAGTGAAGAAGAACTGAGCCCTAAGGAGAAGAAAGAGCTTACGGCTGAAGAAAAGGAATACAAAGCCAAACGCAAGCAGATTCAGGAAAAGCTGATCAAGTTTGCCACGCGCATCCCGATCTTTATGTATCTTACGGACTATCGTGAGCGCTCGCTAAAAGATGTGATCACCCAATTGGAGCCGGGCTTGTTCAAAAAGGTAACCGGACTCACGGTAAAGGATTTTGAGCTCCTGGTAAGCCTGGGACTCTTCAATAGCGCGTTGATGAACGATGCTATCTATAAGTTTAAGCGTTATGAGGATAGCAGCCTGAATTATACGGGGATCAATAAGCATGACGGCGAGGACATCGGACTTTATGACACTGTGATCAAACGGGATGATGTAAGACCAGTGTTTGTAGAGGAGAAGTAGGTACTACATTGGTTTGTATGGAGTTTTTTTATGAAGAAATACGAAAGCAAGTACCTTGAGGGTAAGCAATATTACTCCTGGGAGTATGATGAGCACACAAATTTTAAGCACAGACTATTGGCATGTTATCTTGGTGCATGGTTTCCCATCTTGAGTAGTAGGTTTGATCTAAACTACTTCGATGGCTTCGCTGGATGCGGGTCATATTTCAGAGATGATAATGAGTATCCAGGCTCTCCTGTTATAGCAGTTAATGCATGGAAAGATAGGGGCACAAGAGGGAAAAAGCTGAACATTATAGCTATTGATCAGGATGGCGACGTTTGCGATAACCTTCAAAAAGTATTTGATGAAAACAAGCACAGTTCCGTAGAGTATATTATTCAAAACTCAGCATTCGATGCAGGAATCCTGCAGTTACTTGAAAATGCATCATATAGTACAATTCGACCAAGCTTCTTTTTTGTTGATCCATTTGGTCTCAATCTTGATTTTAAGACATTAGAAGAGATTTTAAAGTATAGTAAAGTTGAAATCCTACTAACCTTCATGTACGATGGTGTATCACGCTGCATTGGTGCTGAATCGGGACGCCTTGATTCATTTCTGGGAACTGAAGAATGGAGAGAGCTGAAAGATTTGCATGGTATCATTAGGGAAGACTCAATTATGGACTTGTTCAGAAATCAGTTAAAGCAGCACGCTCAATATGTTTGGCCATATAAAGTACATTCCTCCAAAGCTGATAGAACTTTGTACTATTTGGTTCATGTATCCAACCATCTCAAGGGGGCTACGACTATGAGAGATTGCTTTAGCAGCATCAATCATGGTAGAATCGAGTATCTAGGGAAATCGAACAACCAGTTATCAATATTCGAATTGAAAGAATTTCAAGTGTCGGAGGTAGAAAACTACCTTCTGAGAAATTGTACTGGCTTTGAGGGAAGTTATAATGACTTGCTTTCCCTAATCATAGATGCAACTCCTTATCAGAACCAAGTTCTTAGGAAAGCCGTAAAACAGTGTGAGAAGTCAGGAAGAGCTATCGTACAAAGAGTTACAAGTAAGCAAACAGGCATAGATAAGGATGATTTAGTCAAACTGGTGTAAGATGTTAACAATTAAAAGAAAAAGCCTGCTCTATAGAACCGGAGTTGAATATGGAGACTTCACAATCAATCATGTCCTAGGCTGCTCTCATGGCTGCATGTATCCTTGCTATGCATTTATGATGGCTAGGAGATTCGGTAGAGTACGGGATTATGCTGATTGGATTCAACCTAGGCTTGTAGAGAATGCAATCGACTTGTTAAAGAAAGAAATTCCAAGGTATCGAAACAAGATCAAATCAGTCCATTTATGTTTCACTACTGATCCATTTATGGTTGGATATCCTGAGGTTCAGGAAATGAGTTTAGAAATCATTAGATTATTGGATGCCTACGGAATCAAGTGTACTGTTTTTACGAAGGGTGTTATGCCCCACGAATTGGCCAACTTCAATAAGAATCACATATGGGGAATTTCGATTGTATCTTTAAGCGAAGCTTTCAGAAAGGAGTACGAACCTTTTACATCCACATATGTTGATCGCATAGAAAGCTTGAAGTACCTTCATGATCAAGGCTTTAAAACGTGGGTTAGCATTGAGCCTTTTCCAACTCCAAACATCCTAGATCAATCCTTAGAAGAAATATTGGAAGCTATTGGATTTGTGGACAAAATTATTTTTGGCAGGCTACATTATAACAGCCGTGTTACTAAATATAGTGGGCATAAATTGTTCTATAACTCATCCGCTGATATGGTTGTTCAGTACTGTAAATCGCGCAGTATTGAATGCCATATCAAAAATGGAACCATATTGAAATTGGAGGTAATTCATGGCTAAAAAACTTGGGATATTAGTTCAGCAGTGTTTAGATAAATCGATCCAATCTGCATTGTGCGCCATCGAAATCTACAATAAACCCTTAGTGCGTTTCCGTTCTGGCGGATATGTGACACTAATGATAATTTCATGGACATCTTTACTGCACGCAATATTCTTGAAGCGTAAAATCAAACCATATTATAAAGAAAAGAATGGGTGGAATTATGTTAAGGTCGATAAGGAGTACAAGTGGTGGGAGCTAAAAAAGTGCCTGAAAGAGTTTTACGGGTCTGAGACAAACAACCTGGTTAGGAAGAATTTAGAGTTTTTTATACCACTGAGAAACAAGATAGAACATAGGTTTTTACCCGAATTGGATAGCACAATCTTTGGTGAATGCCAGCAACTACTCTTTAATTATGACACGCTCCTAACAGAAGAATTTGGTGAGATTTATTCACTAAGAGAATCATTAAGCTTCTCACTGCAGTTATACAATAACGCTCAAGCACACATGGATGCCGTAAAAAAGAATGCTGAGTTGAAGAATGTACTTGATTTTATTATTGACTATCGATCATCAGTGTCAAATGATGTGGTCAATTCTGGCAAGTATACTTTCAACGCTATCCTGTTTCAAGTAGTCAATAACAGCAACGATGCAATTCCGGTAAAATTCTTTAAATGGGACGATATGTCTGGAGCGGAAAAAAGCAAAGTTCAAGAGTATGCTGCTGTGTTTGTTAAGGATAAAACAGTTTATACACATCTAACGTTACACCAGCCTGACATTCTAACAATGTCCTTAAAGCGAACTCCCATTGACCCTGATCTGGCCAAAGAGTACTTAAAACAAATATGTCACGAAAGCACAAAGTTCCTTCCAATCTACTACTTTATTGGGCAAAGCAAGTTATCTAAGGAGGAGGTGACTAGCTATATACAAAACGAGAACTGCCCAATAAAGCAGAAAAATGAACTGATTTATAGGATCGGAGCAGATACTGATTCGTCGCTTAGGCTTGGTAGCACAACTACTGGATCAAAGGCTTCAGTTGAGTTAGTTGACGTAATTAAGTGCATTATAAATAATAAGCACCATAATAAGTCATATATGAAAATACGGTTCTTTTATGCTATAACACATCTATCACACAATCAGATAACACCTTTTGTTGTGAATTCACTTAATGCCGAAGTAAAGAACTTCTATAAGCTGAAACAAAATGAAAGGGACAGTCTGAGAAAAGCCATTTGCTATATAGACCATGTATTGCATACAAATGCTGCTAATTGAAAAGCATTGATAGCCACACTCGATACCCACACTAATGACGCAATTCCTGCTCTTTTTTAGCATCTCTTTAATGTCATCAATGAAGCATCGTGCTATACGCGATGTAATCAATGCTTGATTTATGGGTGATCCCTTTTGGATGCCACGAAAAACCTAATCTATATTGGGTAATTAGTATCCGATTGTGGTACTCGTCCTGCACTTCCAATGAAAGGGTGGGAACGGAGTATGTGCCCCGGAGACACCAACCGGATTCATCTCTGAGTCGTATTCGATTTGATCGTCTTTGACCCAAGGTGCCAGAGCTTTGATGTATTCCCGGGCATCTTCCAGACTGCTGGACTTGGTATCCAGAGCCATGAGATTATCCATTACTTCCAGGGCATCGTTTAAGGGATATGTCTTATCTTGGGCAGCCAGTGCCCGGCAGATATCACTGGTGCGGTCATCCAGGATCACCACGAGCCTGTAGTATCTGGCTTTGGCTTTCTTGTATCCCTGTAGCCTTCCGAACTCACGTATCCGGAGAGCGGTATGCTCTGCCAATCCTTGCCAGTAATTGGATGAGCGATTGGCAAGGTCATTGAACTGGTCTTTGAGGGTATCGGCTAGCATTTCTTTGGTATATCCTTGCTCAATGGCTTTGGTGAGGGTATCTGCGAAGTTCTGACGTACATCGGCCTCAAAGTGGTTCCCGATCCAGAACAACTGCTGCTTCTGGATGGTGGATGATAGGTGCTGATCTTCGATGCCCCAGAGCCCGATGCTGGTCTTGGTGGGGGCTTGCACTTGGACATCCTTGAGACCGAGCCGCACACAGCGGTCTATTATCGCTTTGGTGGGCTCATTGACCAGTGCTGCGAAGTCATCTCCCAACTGGGTATTGATGATTCCCATTAGCTTATCTATAGAGTCCTTGTTGAGTTTCTCTGCTCTTGGCATGCCACTCAGCATCTGGATGGCAAGTCGGGCAGCATCCTTGATTTCAGCTTTCCAGGCATTATTGAGGACCCGGTAATACTCAAGCATCAGTTTGTCGTAATAGTTCATCCTGACAGTTACTTCCAGATTTGACCTTCAAAAACTATGAGTGGTATCTCCACTGCTTCCTGCAAGTTCTTTTGGAATGCGAGATACCTTGAGTAATCGTCAATTCTGCTCCAAGCAGCATTACCGATATGTTCGGAGTATATGCGTTTTACATTTTGGTGTTGAAGCACAATGTTATCAATGGGTAAATGGAAATGCCCATAGTTTTGCTTAAGCATATCAATACCGGTTTTGTTGATATCGAGTAGGTCAGCTAAATAGAGCAAATAGACATACTTGAAGCTCATGTTTATCCATTTCTGTGCTTGACCAATGAAAAATGATGTCTGGTTTTCCGAATATACTTTCTTAATCGCTTTGCAAGCTGAACTATGAAGTTTATCGAACTCGTTTTGGCTCAAACTAACCTTCAACACTTTTCCGATCATTCGTCTGATGATATCCGAAGCTTCTGATCGCATAGCTTCGTTTCGATCATTGCCCATAATGCCATGCATAGTCCTACAGAAATCACGATACGCCGTATTAATGCATGCATCTATACTTAAATATCCTCCCATGGTCATCAGGGCATAAAATCTAAGTGCGTCTTCTTTTCGCAGTTCTTTTCTCATAACTACCTCCACGAGTCACCTTTCCATACTTCTTCTTTCTGTCAATATCATCAGAAGCTAAACCTCCGGACATTGACTCTGTTCCTGCCGATATCATATTCTGAGAAGCGTTCCAGACAGCCAGCCAGTGCATCACAGCCATCGATGTAGCCATCAGGATAGGTGAGGAACTGACTTATGAGGGTTGGTGTGTCTTGACCCTCTGGAAAGAGCACCTTGGCTGTCTCGATGATGGTCTCTGTTCTCTCGATGCGTAGGTTCTTGTTATCCTTGTTATCGATGCGCTTGATTCTGTGACTGATGGGTGGCAGATGGTTGTCTGTTGCCCACCTGTCAAAATCAGCCAGGATACGTGCCTGACCGTAGGTGGTCTCACAGGCTGCTCTGGCTTTCACTCTGTAAGTTCTATCCAACTTCTGATAAGCATCATAGTAGTACCTAAAGAACTTGGTGTTCTCAGTCTGACGTATCCAGACATGGATCACATAGAAGCGGTTACCATCGTAGCCTATGGAGATGACAGCTTTGAAACAGCCCTTCTCTCCCCAAGCAGGATCAGCATAGAGCCAGACCCGCTTCATTTGAGCTGGTTCAGGTAAAGTTCTATACTTGGTGAACCAATGGTTCTTGAAGATGTTCCCTTCGATAACCGGCTGACCAAGCATCTCTCTTTGATATCCGGTATGCCCGAACTTGGCTCTCAGGTTTGGCAGATTGGCAGTGGGGTATTGAGCCTCCCAGGTGGACTTACCATAAATATCTTCGAGAGAGAAACGCAGGATCGCTTTTTGGTGCGTTTTCAGCACTGACTGGTATCTTGTATCTAAATCGGGATTATCTGCTCGCATTTCGCCTAATATGAGCTCCTGAAACTGGCAGATGGAGTAATTGGGATGTACCAGGTTACCGAGCCAGACAATCTTGCCATTTCCCTCCGGAGAGAGTGCTCCGGCAAGCTCCTGGGTAATCTTCTCCATGCGTCTCTTGCCGATGGATTGGTTGCCCATGTTCTCTTCTTTATCGATATCATCACAGACAATCAGTCCGGGCCGCTTGGCAGTCTTGGGATTGATCGTTCCACGGTGGCTCTGCTTAATACTTCTGGCTCGTATCCTTGCCTTATTCTTTAGATAGAAGTCGAGATCAAAGGCATCCACAGGCTGCAACTCCGGATAGTCCATTGTGAGCCGCTTATTGTTCTGCAGTTCATGCAATGTAAAGGCAGTACGTTCCTGCGCCAGATCTACGTCTGCGGCAGTATGGATCACATAACGTTCGCCTTTGATGATCCTCCAGATAGGATAGACCACTCCCATGAGTACCGTTTTGCCCAGCCCACGAAAACCTGTGATTCCGATGATGCCTGAGCCCTTATCAGTCTCATCGAACATGGTCACGTGCGCTGGGCAAAAAGGTAGTGGGAAGATGTGCGGGAAATAGGTATGACAGAAGAACGAGAATGCATCCCATCCATCTGCTGTGGTGCGTTTTATCCTCTCAGCTTTGGCTTCAGGATTATCGTCTATAAAAGGCAAGACGGAGATCGTTTTGGATGCGATCTCCGCCAATGCCTTGTTATGCCGTTGGAGGAACTTCTTAGACATAACCGGAAAACCCCACCGCCATTTTGGGGTGGCGATGAGGACTATGTAGGATGGCAGGAAGGTGCGGGGCAGGAGGCAACAGCCCCGCACAGGCTGTCGGGTTTGGAGGGTCTATGTAGGCTGTAGGAATGTACTTAAGCATTTCTGACTCTCAGATACTCAGCCAGATCGATTACGATGCCGTTAAACTGCTTGAGCAGGGTCTCATGCCCTTTCTCGATCATGAAGTCGGTAACTTGGTCAAGGAAGCGTACGATGTAGTCGTTCAGCTCCTTGGAAGGCTCGGAGTCCTTCTGGTTCTGTTTGATGAGTGAGACTAGGCTCTGCAGAGCGGTATCTGCCGGGTTCTTGGCATACTCTCTGAGTGCCTGGATGAGCGCTTTCTTACGGGCTAAGCTAATCTCATGGTCAAGCTTGCGCTCTTCTTTGAACAGCTCTGCCCACTTGCCGGATTTGATCCACTTGCGGACGGTGATATCGGAAACTCCGAAGATCACCGCCAGCTCAGTGGGATCTGTCTTGCCGTTCAGATAGGCATCTCTGCAGTTATCCCGCTTAATTCGGAACTCAAGAGCGTTACTCATACTCAGGGCGTACCTTGTGGCTTTCCAGATATTTGTTAATGTCTTTTCCATGAACCCGGAGGGGTCCCTTATCACTTATGCGGTAAGCGGGGAGAGGATCAGCTATGTTATTGATCATACGATATACGGTGGAGCGGTCGACATTCAGCATGTCGGCTATCTCATCCGGTCTATAGTAGCGGTCATTGAAACTGTCCACGTTTACCTCGTTATCTTGTATCATTTCTGCGGTCATCATCTTTAGCCCCTTGCTTTCGTCAAAAACTGCTGCATAAGGATGCGACAGTATCAAAGAGCACTGAAGTTCAGTACTACCTTGTTGTAGTTCCCGGCTTCATCCCTGACGGAGAAAGAGATGTACTGTTTAGTAGAGGTTACAGTGATCGCTTTATCGATCAGTTCCATCGCTTCCTTCCAGATCGGGTCTTTGATCTTGTAGCGGCGCAGGGCGAAGATACGATAACGGGCAAGCTGACCACGCTTATCGACTTGGAAAGCTTCATTGATGATGGCCTTAAGATTGTCATTGGAGTTCTCTGACCAGGCTTTGATGCACTCGTCCATCTTCTGCTTAGCGAGCTGCAGCTCAATTCCGAACTGAATCTTCTCCCGGTAACGGATTTCGATCTTGTACTTCTCATCGAAGGTAAGCAGCAGGGCATTACCTTTCCACTCTACGTTATTCCTTCTGGCAACATCGTTCAGATAGTCTTCCACTATCTTGATGATGCTGTGTTTTTCCTTGATGATGCGTTCCTGAAGCTTGAGAGCATGATCCATCGCTTTGCTAACGGCTGCTTCTCGATCCAGGATGTCTTGATTGAGCACTTTAACGGATATCTCCCGTCCTTGTGCATCGGTTAGGGTGCGGTCTTTACCGTTCTTTGTAGACTTTCTACTCATGTGTATCCTCCCTTGGATTTATTCTTTATCTTTAGTTGTTTCTTGTTTTCTGATGTAGGACTGGAACATGGCGATTACCGCTCTGCGTTCTTTGGGATCGAGCAGATTCCAGTGGCTTTTATGGTAATGCTTTATGGTGAATGCCCTTAGGTCGTTCTCTGTCCAACCCGCCTGTTTCATCAGGGCAAACATGTACTTGCCCTGCTTGTCAAAGGTGAACTCATTGGGACGGCCATGCTTGCGATACTTGATCATGAGCGCTTTCAGTTCTTTGAGCTTATCTTCCGGTAGAGCCCTTAGTGATTCGCCATAACCGAGACGGCTCATAATGAGTTTGAAGCCATCCAGGGGCCAGTGAAACTTCTTAACCCTGAGGGCATGGATTTCTCGGCGTAGTTTGCGTTCTCGTAGTTCCTGTGTCATAGAATGCCCTTTGGACTGCTATTCCAGTCCTTTTCTCTTGAGGAATGTCTCGAATTTAATGCGCCAAAACCACTCAGATCCCCGATACTCTACCCATGCCTGTTGAATAAGCTTTTCTTTGCGAATTTGCTGTTTAGAGGCTTGGATAGCTAATCGCTCCTGCCGTCTGAGCTCTTTCTCCTCAGCCCTCCGGAGCTTCTCTTCTTCACTGAGTTTGGGTCGCATCCGACCCAGGATACCCGGCTCAATCTGCTTGCCGATCTCTCTCAATCTATCTCGGCCAATTACTTTATACTGCTTGCCTTCCATACCGATGCATCCAATTGAAGCCAAAGCTTCCATATAGACAAACACCCACTGACGACTTCTACCGAAGTCCTTGGCTATGGCTCGGATGGAGGTGTATTTACCCTTCTCGATCTGGTCGAGCAAGGCGGTAGCTGCCTTAATCTCGAATTTCCAATTACCCTTCTGACTGTAACATACTTTGGGGCTATAGCGATCAGCCAAGACATAGATGCCCTCCTTCTTGGAGATCAGTTTGATCTTCTTATCTGCCAGCAGTTCAAGCAGCACAGGCTCGATTACAGAGAGATCTTGAGCTATCATGTTAGATACCGTCTCTGCGGTGAACGGTTTCTTGAACTGCCTTACGAAATTGAGTACCAGATCTTTAGTCTTCATTTTGCGAGCTTGAGATCGATTACTCTTCCGGTTGATTCGCTTAGTTTTAGCTCTCCGGTTTCAATGGAGTGCATCATCTTCATGGCTTTGCGTAAGTTGCCCTTTGCCGACTCATGGATCAAGTCCACGATCTGCTCGGTCACTTCCACATCGAGCACTTCCTTGGCGAGGATTTTGATGTCCTTGCGGCTTACGGGCTTGAACTCATAGAATGAGTTGCAACGGTCGAAGTAGTATTCATTGAGTTGGGAGAGCCGATCCTTGGCATTCTGCATCCCCACCAGGATCACTACGGTTAAGGTCTCATCCACGATGTCTCTGATGGCCCCAAGCAGCTTCTCATGCTTGAAAGCATAATCTATCTCATCGATTACGATTACCATATCTTCCTGCTCCTCCAGTATCTGCAGGCTGAGCTTGAAGAGGTTATTGGTAGTGCCGTAGGGGACATTGTAGCCGAGGTTAAACCGCTGATACAAGGCAGTGATCAGATCGACTGCGAAGGACTTAGGGGTAGTGGTAGCTTCCAGCCTCAGGTATATGTAACCTCTCTGGAACGCCATTCTTTGGGCATAAGTGGTCTTGCCGAGACCGGGCAATCCGTAGATCAGTCCCAGTCCGACCATCTCCATCTTGGGTCTATTGAGCAGGTAATTGACGCACTGATCAGCTTCAACTACATTGCTTATTCTAACGAGTTGGTTCTGTTTCAAGATATCCTCCTTACTTGATTCCTATGAACTTGAGCATCTCTTCGAAGCTCTTCTCTTTAGGTTTGATTACATCATCATCGTCATCCTCCACCTTAAGCGGCTTGGGAGGATCGAGCTTATTGGGCAGCGCTGCCTGCACTTGCTTATCAAGCTCTTCCATCAGCTGATCGGCGCTGGGTGGAGGAGCTTCAAGGCTTGGAGCTTGGATAAAAGTGGGATTGTGTTCCACCTCAGCCATCGGCAGCGGCTTAACCAGTCGATCCACCGCCTCCTGCGTCTGTCTGACGATCTGCTTGGTGCGCTTGGCAATCAGCTTCTGATGCCGCTTATTGGCTTTCTGTTCCTTATGCAGTTCAGCCGCTGAGATCGGATTGTCTTTATCCAGCAAGATGAAGGGGTCTTGCGACCTGCGGACTTCCGCCTGGCAGATGAAGTTGTCTTGCATATCGTAGACGAGTATCCAGCGCAGATCACTCAGATCGTAACGAATCAGCAGTTCCTTGCCGATGTGCCCGATCAGCTCCGTATCCCAGTACATCAACTTGTTAAGCATAATACCATTGTTGCGTAGTGTCTTACGAATTGCGGACATCATCATGAAGTTGAGCTTGTCAGCTTTGATCTTCTGCTCTTCCGGTACGGGATTGGCACTAAAAACCGACCAAGGCGATTTACCTTTCAAGCCGCTATGTGGAGCTTCGCCATACATCTTCCGGATGAAGAAGCCAATCATCTGCATGGCTTCTTCTATGGTAGGAGGAGTGGCATCGTACATCTTTCTTGCCCACTTCTCGTTACGCATCAGGGTCGCCGGTTTATCGTCTATCGATGCACCCCGGAAGCTGCCGATGAAGCGTTCAAAGCGTTCCTGGAAGGTCTTGAAGAATCTCTCGATCACCTTGGCTTTGGCATTGTAGCTTTCGGCGAAGGCTACTTGGATGCCCAGGCGGGGGAAGATGCCTGCCAGATCGCTGGAGAGGTCATGCTCCTGCCATTTCTCATTAAAGAGCTTTGCCCGGAAGGCTTTGCCGTTATCGAGATAGACGTACTTGGGAACTCCTCCCCAGTTAAGGAAGGCGTTTCTGAAGGCGATCTGGATATGCTGGCTGTCCTCGGTAAAGGCGAGTGAGGCACCTACCGGGTATCTTGAAGCCCAGTCAAAGACCATGATCATCGTCATCCGCTGCGCTTTCCCGGTTTTGGGATTCATGATATCAAAAGCCAGGGTATGACCGTCTGCCACCCATACGTCTCCTACATTCAGTAGGCTGGAATCTCGGATGATAGTCTTGACTATGGTCTCAGCCACTGCTTTACTGCCAAGTCTCGCTTGAGTCCAGATTGCCATGTTGTCTCTTTTCCAGTCCATGACCCAGCGTTTGAGAGTAGGTGCTGAACTGGGTGATTCCAAACAACCCATCCGCTCATAATCTTTGATCGTGGAAATTGCGGTGCCGATTTTGACCTTCTGGGGAGTCAACAGCAGCTTAAGCAGGAACTGCTGTTCCAGATAAGTAACCTTGCGTCCCTTGGTCTGGTTCTTAGACTTGTGGATCAAAGCGAACATATCCCGCTCGTTCTGCAGGTATTTTTCTACCCATAAGCGCAGACAGCGTTCTTTGCGTTGCCCTTTGATCTTGAACAGTTCCGGTGTAAACTGTCCCTTATTGTATTCATCGGTTATCTGCCGCCACTCTTGTACTTTGGCAGTACAGTCCTTCAAACGCTCCAAGACCATCTCACAGAACTGAGCATTGAGCTGAGCCTCAGTCTTGCAGCTGAGCAGTTCCTTTGCTTGTGGTCTTAAATCAATATCCGGGACTTCTTCATTAAGTTCGGATAGGGGAGAAAGGTCTGACTTCTCTCGTATCTGCTCCGATTGGAGCTTTTTTACTATCTTGGCAGCATCACCTGTGAACTTGAGCGTCGCACCAGAATGGATCAGAGCTAAGACCCGCCGGTAATTGCGGTCATAGTTCTGCCTGTCTATCTGGTTATAGACTTCATCAATTCTGTCCACCTTGTGCCTCCTGCTTCTTTACCTTATTATAGGAGACGATAAATAGACTGGTGTGCTCGTGATCCTCGATGAGCATCCGTTCCTTCCTTAAAGGTATCGGCTCCTGACGCAGCTTGCGGCAGAGCTGCTGATCCAGATCGACTATCTGCTGGTCGACGAGTACGAATAACTTGGTAGTACGGTAACTGCCGCTCTTTACCGTTCTTCTCACTGCGATATAGACGCCTTCATCGATCATTCTCCGGATCGTCTTTACCGACTTACCATAAATCTGAGCCAGCCGTGCGGCCGGCAGCCATAAAAGTTCTACTCCTGTTTCCATCACATAACCTTCCAAATCGAGCAAACCACTTGGACAAGCACTTGGACATTTCTGAGGACAACCACTTGGACAATTGCTCAAACCACTTGGACATTCTTGGCACCACTTGGACAAAAATGCGCAGATTGAGTGGCTGGTGTGCTTGGAAGCTATGCGTAGAAAGAGTTTGGAACGGTTTTGTCCAAGTGGTTCGCAATTTAAAACCACTTGGACATTTTTCGAGAGGCAGGTTTCACATCTGCCGTTTAGTCTCGATTCTGCGTTCATATTCACCTCTTTGTAACGTTATAATCAGGTGCTAACTTCCATACCGGCAACATCTTGGGAAGTCCTTTCTGCCACTTTCGAAAGCTTTTTTTCACTGCGGTTAATCCGCTGGCATTTACGCCGTCAAGAAATCAGCTATCGAAAATAAGTGTTGACACTTCTATTTAGCTCTGTTTTGTTGTTCTGTGAATATAATGCATACCGAATGGATTATGTCAATGCTTTTTATTCTGTATGGAGGATAAATGAAGAAGAGCGAAATCGGTGTCAGACTCGAAAGAGTTATAAAAACTATGAAGTTAAAGCAATACCAATTTGCCGAAAAATTTGGCATCTCCAGTGCCTCTTTGACCAGATACAAGTCCGGAGATCGACTCCCGGACCCGGAATTTCTCATCGCTCTGTCCAAAGAGAAAATCAATACGAATTGGCTCTTGACCGGAGACGGCAGTATGAATATCCGCCCTGATTTTGACGGCTGGATGAAAGAGCAACTGCAGAAGAACCTCGGAAAAGTCAATTCCAAGACAGGACTAATCGAAACTCCGGCAATAGATTACACTCGTACGATTACGCTGCCGATTCTTGGTGAAATTTCCGCCGGCCCCAGAGACCACATCTACGACCTCCGGAATTTAGGCGAGAATATCGAGATTCCGCGTTCACTCATCCTCGGAACACCCGATAAGTATATGGCATTTAGAGTAAATGGACACAGCATGGAACCCAATATCATGCATGAAGACCTCGTGATCATCAAACAGGAGGCAATCTGGGAAAATATTGATCAGAGAGTCTGTGCAGTGAGATGTGATGATGGTGCCACGCTTAAGAAAGTGGAGCTCGATCCGGAGCATAACCGTATAGTTTTAATACCATTTAATTCAGACTACAAGGTTCAGATTATAGACGAGGATCAGGGGGTCGATGCATTTCTGATCGGAGTTTTGTCACTTCAGTTGCGGCTTTTTTAATTCGATAAATTCAGAGCGAAACCCCAAAGTCCATAAGTAGTCCGAAATCGGCTCTATTTGCAATTATCGGTGATCCAAACACGCGCAAAAACGTCCAAACCCGATTTGCAAATTTCTAAAGATAGTCTTATCTATCTCTACACAATATAAGCACTTATCCCTTTTTGTCCAAGTGATCGCTGCTTGCAAATTTGGGTGACTCTTTATAACGATATCTTCGGAATTAGATCGGTATGCAACGCCACTCTTTCACTTTATCCCATTTTTCCGATGGAATAAGCTGACATGCTATGGAGAAGTAAGATACCTCAAAAAGGTGAGCCTCAAATACACTC
>Ga0255343_1002172_pt1 | contig 23786 bp, 22 predicted proteins | sample wastewater_treat_4_FD_192413 | JGI IMG/M metagenome (GOLD analysis project Ga0255343, IMG submission 192413) | Wastewater microbial communities from Lulu Island WWTP, Vancouver, Canada - plant16 | ecosystem: Engineered > WWTP > Wastewater > Unclassified | place: Canada: Vancouver, British... | reverse complement strand
TTACGTTGAAACACAAGGAGCGCCTGAAGAAAAGGAAGCCTATAAACAAATGAATTTGCTAGATTTCGAATGAAGGCAAACGGCGCGAGCATGCCCCGCTGCTTGCAGCGGGGTGCGCTGTTTGACTTTCATCTTAGCTTATGCTGTCGCGTTCAGCATTTTCTTAAAAACATTATTATCAAATGTTTTTGAAAACTAATCAGTTCTCTGCCAATCTCGGGTCATTTATGCTATTTTTGATCAATTAATTGGAAGAGTAAGGCACTGAAAACTCATTTTTCACTAGCATTTGAGACAGTGCCCGAAAAATATAGGGATAATGATGTATATTGTCAGAAATGATGTATATTGTCAGAAGATCCTTAATAGGGTAGCTGTATGCTTAAATTTTAAAGCTGATCGATAAGAATTATAAAACTCATTCACTCACTCATCCACCCGCCCATTCACTCACCAGGGGGAGAATGCTCAAGCATCCTGCGCTACATAAGGCACAAACAGCTCTTCTTTGGGTATAGGATGCGATTTCTTCAAGACTGCTTCAGAGGATTCGAGTATTTCTTTTCTGAACACTGTTATGTAATATTTATATTTAGTTTTTTGACTATATCGGCATTTCCCATCTCAATAAAGGAATGGTTAAAGATATTAATGGAAATATCTGCTATATCTTGGCCATCAATCTGTTGATAGAGCGATTATATAGGCTCTGGGAAAGGTATAGACCCGGGAGAGAGCGAAGATTAGATATAAATAGGATTTACACCGAGAATGGTTTGGGGTGTGAAGTGTGATCAAATATCATATGGAAGGTAAGATATATCACTGTATAATAATACTTATTCTTAGCGGGCTGCTGATACCCATCAGCGTCTCAGCCCAATGTGGTGACTGCGACGACAGAAATCCCTGCACCAAGGACATCTGCAATGGAACCAAATGCGAGCATATTCCTCTGAGCTGCTATGGAAGCTCATTTATAACCTACGCCAATCCCAGGATAAGCTCTAATGGTAGTGTGCCTCTGAATGCAAGCGCCTATAATGCATCTGTGATGCCCCAATCCGGGGGGCGCAGCGTTCTTCAGTCTCCTGTGAGCTGCGACGACGGCAATCCCTGTACCAACGACTATCCCGGGCTGGCTGGATGCATCCATGATCCTGTGAATTGTGATGAGGTCAGCGAGCAGATTCGCGACTATTGTGGCTGTCCGCCTGCCGGAGCCAACAAGGATACTAGCCCTCTGGATCCTCAAACCGGGATCGCTTTTGGCGTATTCCTCAGCCCAGAGAGTGCTGGTGTTGATGATGCCGGCCAGGAGACAGCTTCAAGCCCTCCCATGGCAGAGAACCAGGCCGCTCCTGCAAAGGATGGGCTGATCGGTGCCACAGAGGATAGTCTGGCTGCTGTCACACAGGAGAACCTGACTGGTCCTATACAGGAGAACCTGACTGGTCCTGCACAGGAGAACCTGACTGGTCCTGCACAGGAGAACCTCACCGGTCCTATACAGGAGAACCTGACCGGCGCCGTACTGGATAGCATGACCGGTGTCGCATCTGAGAACCTAACCGGCGATGCACTGGAGAACATGACCGGCGCCGCAATGGCCGAGATGAGTGCTTTGATCAAGAATGTATCAGAATGCGATGATGGCGACCCGTGCACTGATGATCACCTTGTCAATGGAAAGTGCATGCATTTTCTGAAGACATGCAATGACAATGATCCCACTAACTTCGATTATTGCTATGAGGGAGAATGCATTCATTCGCCAATAAACTGTGACGATGGAGATGCATGCACCATCGACTCCTATAATGGAACGGCATGCGTCTACAGGCCAGTGAACTGCGATGACGGCAATCCCTGCACTGAGGACTCCTGCAATAAGCTTGCCGGATGCCAGAATATGGAGATAAACCGCGACAATGACTACTGCACAGTCGAATGCGAGGATGGAAAGCCGGTCTTCAAACCGCTAATATGCGATGACGGCGATCCCTGCACCATAGATTATTGCGATAAGGCCCGGGGTTGCGTCCATGTGCCGATATGCGGTCCATTCGGCCATCACTGCTTCCCGTACTGCTATTATCTCCCATTGGGTCACCCCTATCCCTATCCTTATGTCTACCAGCCTGTTAAATACTATTATCCATATAGTCCCGCACCGGTAATAGCTGCGCCCAGCACGGCAACAGCGAGCAGTCCAGCTCCAAGCACTGCCGCCGCCAGCAGCAGCCCTCCAACAAAATCCTATACCATTGAATCAGGCAAGGTCATAATCCTGCCCTGGAACGAGACTGTCACTGCCCTTGATACTCTGCAGGTGGAGAATGGCATTGCCTTTTCAAGCGGATCCGGCATCAGGTTCGCCAGACAGATGGGCACAAGCAAGGTCTATCAGCTCCTGGGCGGGCAGAATATCTCTGACCGGGCAGAGATGGTGGGCCTCTCCTGGCCTGAGGGTGGCATCCCGTTCACTCTCACTCTGATCCAGCCCAATGGGATCACCCTCTCTGTGAAGGATGGCGATAAGAATGCTCTGCACCTTACCGGCTCCAACTACAACTACTACTTCCTGAGAGATCCGGCCAAGGGATACTGGACGGCAGTGGTCACTCCCGAGCAGTCCTCTGCCGGCGGGATTGGCTTCTCCCTGATCAGCGGCCTGGTTGAAGGGATAGCTTCCCCCTGAGGGGCTGATGCGAGCGAGCCATTCATCAAGCGATGGACAGAGGCAGGGGGCCGGGATCTGCCCCCAGCCACTCTTTTCCCTTCAAATTTATAATTATAGTAATTAAGACATAAGAACCCTCAACCCGGACCAATCTTTTTATACTTCCAGATCTCTATTAAATCCTGATATACAGCATTACAGCAATACAGCAATGGGGGAAGAGAAAAATTTTTGAAAAATGTCCGGAGTATGAAAGCTTATCCTTGCGGTGATTCTCCTTGAGGTCGATAGTAAAAGGGTCGGTGGGCACAATAGTTGGCGAGACCACACCTGTTGCATTCAAATTTCTCATAAATAAAGAGGTTGGACGGGGCGCATACGTAAAGGCCAAAGGAGAGGGCCGGGAATGGATATTAGCCCAGGTAGAAGATATCAAGCGCTCCAATACTGCCTACAGCATAAACCAGCTCACTGATGCCGCCAGAAATTACGACTCCAAAGAGATGATGATCGCCGAGTCCAGGGTGATCGGCGTGGAGAGCAACGGCAAGCTGCGCCTCCCTACCAGCCCCGCCCGCCCTGGCGATCCGGTGTTCGTGGCCGATGAGAAGCTGATCAAGGCGACCCTTGGCCTGTCGAGAGGCGACATGTACATAGGTATGCTGAAGGGCTACGATATTCGGGTGGAGCTGGATGCCAACACCCTGGTGCAGAAGCACTGCAGCGTTCTGGCAAAGACAGGTTCAGGGAAATCATATACAGCCGCGGTAATCCTGGAAGAGCTTCTGGAGAAGAAGGTAGCACTGCTGGTGATCGATCCCCATGGGGAGTATGCCTCCATGAGGGAGCCGAACAAGGTGGGCGATTTCAGCAGATATAAGGTCAAGCCGCGTGGATTTGACATCACTATTTATACTCCGGGTGAGATGGCCATGAATCCCAGGGCGGACAGGCCTTTTCGCTTCAACTCATTGAACCTCTCAGCCAGGGAGGTGGCGAAGATGATTCCCAGTGAGAGCAGCAGCGGCCAGTTGGGGCTGCTCTATGAGGCCATCAATGCCCTGAGGGCGGAGACGGACGTCTACACCCTGGAGGACATCATCGAGCAGGTGGTGAGGAGCAACTCCAAGGTGAAGTGGAATCTGGTGGGGCAGTTGGAATCTCTTATGGAGTTGGGGCTATTCTCCGGCACGGCAACGCCATGTGATGAACTTCTCAGGCCGGGAAGAGCATCAATCATAGATATGACCGGGATTCTGCCTGAATTGCAGGCCATGATCGTCGCCCGTCTGCTGACAGATATCTTCGAGGCCAGAAAACGCAGGCTGATCTCTCCGGGGATGGTGGTGGTGGAGGAGGCGCATAACTACATCCCCGAGCGGGGCACAGGAAGTGCAGCATCCACCAATATTGTGCGCACCATTGCCGCTGAGGGACGCAAGTTCGGCCTGGGGCTGATGATCATCTCTCAGAGGCCTGCCAGGGTGGACAAGAACGTCATATCTCAATGCAACACCCAGATCATCATGAGGGTCACCAATCCCAATGACCTCAAGGCGCTGAGCAAGGGCCTGGAGGGCATGACCTCAGAGCTTGAAGATGAGATCAAGAGGCTGCCTGCTGGTGTGGCCATGCTGGTCAGCAATGAGATAGAAAGGCCGGTCACTGTCAACATCCGGCCGAGGAGATCAAGGCATGGCGGGGTGAGCACTGAGATCATCTCCAAGGAGAGAGCAAAAGCCTCCACCCCGGCAGGAGCACCTGAGAAGCGTTCAAGGCCCCAGGCCCAGCAGGCTCCTGGGAGAGAGAGGCCTGGGCAGGGCAAGAAGAGCCGGAGCAGCGGAGGATTGCTGAAGAAGGTCTTCGGCAGGGCCTGATCCCCGGGAATGCTGTCCGCGAATGCTCTCCGGGAATGCTGTCCGGGAATGCTAGCATCAAAGAGCCTTCAGGGCCTTTCAAGGAGATAACATTGCGGGCAAAAATGATAATCTGGCCCCTGCCATCCGCCCGGAAAACCATGCCGGTATCGATTCTGCGTCAACGAGCAGGATGAGATGCTCGATTGCAGCCGGGTGCATCACCTCTGTGATTAGGGGAGGCGATGCAGCCGCTGCGTCCTGCAGAAGGAAGAGGCCAAGCTCAGCTGTGAGAGGCGAACTCTCAGTGACTTACCTTACCTATCTTCTCAGCCTAGTCGCTCTCTCCCTCGTACTTGAATGAGAGGCGGACCTTCGCCCTGAACTCGGCGATCTTGCCGTTCTCCAGTCTGACATCCAGCTCCTTGACCTCAGCGATGCGAAGGTCTCTGAGAGTCTGATTCGCCCTGTCCACCACTGTCTTGACGGCATCTTCCCAGCTTGTGGTCGAGGTCCCTACCAACTCTATTATTTTATATACGTCTCCAGTCATATCCTTCACTCCTTAATTATGGCTCCTTATTGGTTCTATTAGTTGATATATTTTCCTGATACTTACCGATTAATGGCAGCAAAAACCTGAAATAGCATCCATTCAACCTCTGACCAAGAGGAGAGAGGCGACTTTGAGCAGCATTCCTGGCAATTCTTCAAAAGAAATATCATCCGACAAATCTCTATTAAGAGCTGCAGTGGGGATCGACGATATGGCCGTCTATATCCCCTCGCTCTATTTACCTTTAACTGGAGAGTTCTCCCGCCAGCGGGATATTGATCCGGAAAAGCTCACGCGAGGGATCGGGGTTGAGAGGATGGCCGTTCCCGATGCCCATGAGGATGCCGCTACCATGGCTGCCATGTCTCTTCTGGAGTTGATGCGCCGCTGCGACCTCCAGCCCGGCGATATAGGCAAGATCTATCTGGGCACTGAGTCTGCAGTCGACGAGGCCAAAGCAATGGGGACGTATGTCATCGGCATGCTGGAGAGGGTTTATGGCTCCGGTTCCTTCCAGGGCTGCTCCACTGTGGAGTTCAAGTCGGCCTGTATCGGCACCACCCTGGCTTTGGAGAGCATCAGCTACTGGGTGGCAGCCGGGGAGGATGAGAGGATAGGAGTGGTCATCGCCACTGATGTGGCCAGATACCCGTTGCACTCTCCAGGGGAGTACACTCAGGGAGCGGGAAGCGTCTCCTTGCTGGTCAAGAGAGATCCGCGGATTGCTGCCCTGGAGCAGATCTATGGCTGCTTCACCCGCGATGAGAACGACTTCTTCCGCCCCCTGGGCTGCGCAACGGCAACAGTCAACGGCAAGCACAGCAATCAGTGTTATCTGGACGCCATGCAGGGGGCTTTTGCCTCCTATGCCGCCCAGGCTGCTCAGAAGGGCTTGATCGCTCCGAAGAGGGGGGAGTGCACCACCGACTGGATCGAGCACCTTCTCTTCCATATCCCCTATCCGAGGATGGTGGAGTATGCCTCAGCCGCCATACTCCGTCAGGATTGGAGGAATAGCCGCCATTGGAAGAATGTTGAGGCGGAGATTGGAGTGGAGCCCGAGCCTCAGAATTATGCTGACCTGGAGAAATATCAGGTCGACCTGGCCGGCTATGCTCGCAGCTTCGCCCGCAGCAGGTATTTTCAGCAGGCCTACAATGCCAAGGTCAAAGATTCTGCCGCTCTATCCCGCCAGGTTGGGAACATCTACACCGGATCGATCTATCTGGGGCTGGCCAGCCTCCTGGAGCTGAGAAAGGTTCAAGCTAAAGAGAGGCTCTGCTTTGGGGCCTATGGAAGCGGCTGCTCTGCCCTGGTCTTCTCTGCCCGGGCCATGCCGGGGATCTCCTCTGTGCCCTCAAGGGGCTTATTTGAGAGGCTGGAGAGGAGAAGGGAGATCTCCCTGCAGGAGTATGAGCTTCTTCATGAGGGAGAGGGGAAGGAGAGCCTGAACCGGCCCTCAGAGGAGTTCGTTTTAGCCCGGATAGACCATCAGGGGTACAGGCATTATGAGTATGTGAGGTGATTGATGCTGGATACAATCGAAGCATATCGTCTATAAGCCTGGGATGTATTTCGCGCCATTGTTCTCCAATGGTTTTCCAATGGCCCTCCAATAGCTCTCCAATAGCTCCCGGCTGAAGTGCAGGCATGCCCGGAAAATCGATATGTTTCGCCCTATCCCTCCGCCGGCAGGGTCACGTCCACCACCTGGCCCCCCTGGCCACTCCTGGCCATGCGAGTTCAGAAAGCTTTTAAGACGCCAGCGGCCCTGATCCTCTGAGCGACAAGATCCAGATAATCCTTCTCGCTCTTCCCGATGCTTCCAGCAGCAGCTCGATTTATATTGCCGATATGGCCGACTGCCCTGAGCTGAAGGAGGGCATTGTCAGAGGCCTGGTCAGGCTGCTGTTAGTTATATCTCACTTCACCGCGTGTCAGAAGCTCAGGGTTTGATAAGAAAACAGGCTCCACGCATATCGATGGATCTCTCCTGCATGCGATTGATGTCTTTGAGAATGCCTTCATGCCATGGCCTATTTTCATGCCTCATAGGTGCCTAGCCAGGCATGACGGTTTCAATTGGGCCACATCTTTTCAGACATGGAAATCAGCAGGATAAATTTCGACAGGATCATCAGAATCGCGGGAGACGGTTTCAATTGGGCCACATCTTTTCAGACATGGAAATCATCGGCGCGGTGTGTTCAAGGGCAGGAGTGATTTTCCCTACGGTTTCAATTGGGCCACATCTTTTCAGACATGGAAATTCTGATAATACCGTTTCTAGTTGCCCTAGGGACAACAATAATAGTTTCAATTGGGCCACATCTTTTCAGACATGGAAATGATATTTTCGCAGAAGAGGCGTTAGATCTCAAGGCGGGTTTCAATTGGGCCACATCTTTTCAGACATGGAAATAATGCCAAGTAAGTTGGCGGAGTACGCGATAACAGAAATGATAAAGTTTCAATTGGGCCACATCTTTTCAGACATGGAAATGCCAATCGCCATGTCGCGATGGTCCTAATCCGCGGTAGAGGGTTTCAATTGGGCCACATCTTTTCAGACATGGAAATGAAGGCTCACGCGGGCCGGGACGCGCTGGCTGACAATGAGTTTCAATTGGGCCACATCTTTTCAGACATGGAAATAGGAGGATAAAAATGAAAGTGAAAATGATCATCGGAGTGCTCAAGTTTCAATTGGGCCACATCTTTTCAGACATGGAAATGTGTACCGGCTAGGTTCATATATCCTAATGATCCTGAAGTTTCAATTGGGCCACATCTTTTCAGACATGGAAATCCATTGTCATCAACTGGAAAAACTTTCATTCGAAGTATTGGGTTTCAATTGGGCCACATCTTTTCAGACATGGAAATGTAATTGATAGTATCGCCGTAGATGTATATTCTCGCGTTTCAATTGGGCCACATCTTTTCAGACATGGAAATAGGGCTCATTTCGGGCCATTGCCTGCATTCGGTTATTTCTTGATTTGCGAGCACCTCCCGTTTTAGCCCAGAAATACTCTTTGAATTTCTCTATTCTACTATCACTTTCAAGTTGCGCTTGCTCTGCGAGCGCCTCTGGGCTTCTGGGGATAAAGCAGGTGCTCGCAAAATATCTTCTATAAATGCATTTTCTCTTATAGGAGACCAAGGCCTAATCCCATCCCTCTGTTGGACGGCCCCGACCTGGAGGGGATCCTTATATGCAGAGCTTTGCTTCGGATCTGCGCTCATTCTATTTAGACTTTGCTTCCAGTCCTCAAAAGATTCTGGCCCGGTGCATTTCCCACTTCTGTTTTATTCCCAGGAATCTGATCTTCTCCTCCACCCGGCTTTCCGCAGGGCCCATATCTATGATCATAATCCTATCCTCTCTATGATTTATTATGCTGTTCAGATCTGCGATCATCCCCTCCAGTCCCTTAGAATTCAAGTCGCAGCGAAAGACGGAATAATGGAGGGGCTGGCCGTAGCCCATCATGATCTTATGCACCTTCGCCAGCCTCTTAGGTTCCATTATATCATAGCTAACCACATAGCTCTCCAATCCGCTCAAGAATTGATCACCTCGTGCAAAAAGCCGGATACCGCTCAATCTCTCCAGAGATGACTCTGGCCAGCAGCCGGGACTGGACTTCCAGGACTCTCCTGTAGCTTATTTTATAGCCAAAGAGTGGATGGGTGATCTTCGTGTCCATCCTTCGTTCATATCCGGCAACCACCTTTCTCTTTGCTGAAGAGCCGATCATCACACCTTCATCGGTTATGACGAAATCCTTTACTTCCAGTTCCCTGTTGTTGAAGAGAGATACTACCACAGAGTCGGCAACAAGCGGCCTGAACTCCTCCATCAGATCAAGTGCCAGTGCCGGCCGGCCGTACCTTGGCTGGTGATAGAACCCCAAATAGGGCTCAAATCCCACTGCGAGAAGGGTGACGAAGCATTCCTTGGCCAGGATGCCATAAAGATAAGATAAGACGGCATTGACTGGATCCCTTGGCGGTCTTCTGTTCCTTCCTTTGAATGAGAGCTCCAGGTCATCGGTCTTCAGAAGGCTTCCCAGCCTGGAGAAATATAGCTGGGCAGCCACACCCTCTATGCCAAGCAGCCCCTCAAAGCTCTCTGCCCCTCCTGCCTGGCCGGCATACTCCGCCAGCCTCTCCAGAACCTCGCCAGGTATTTGATGGTCGTTTCTGCGCAGGAGAACCCTGCAGTTCCTGATCTTGCCCGAGATCATGCCCCTGGCCAGGGATAGCGATCTGTTGCGATCTCTTGCCCAATCGAACTGCCGTATTCTGAGATCTATATTCTTGCTGGTGTGGCCGAGGCAAATCCCCTCAAACCACCCCCCATGGGTGAAGTGAAGAACAGGAATGCTCCTTTGCATCAGCTCCACCAGGGCAGGAGTTGAGATCTCCACTCCGCCATAGAGGCAGAGCTGCGAGATATCTATCATTCGTACAGTTCCCGCCTTTCCATCCCTGGACCTGACCTCCAGGCAGTCGCCCTTCTTGTGCACTGTTGACCCCTGGTCCAGGACGTAAACCGGGACCTGGTCGTCCCTGGAAGGAAGGAGCATCCTCAATTCTCTGCTCTCTCCTTGAACCGGATCCTCGATCCCAGCGAGAATGCTATTGCCGTCCTTCAGCTGGCGGAGAAGGTTGACCTCATCAGGCAGACAAATGCCTCCAAAGGTGCAGTGATTGCATTTGGGGCTATCTACAAGCGGGGGAGGCATCCTCCTCTGCTCAGCCATAGCCCTGACCTGAGAGATCATCTCTCTTGTCATCTGAATCAGGGGCTCGTCAAACTGCACGGACACAGCCTTCCTGGATTTTGAGAAATAGATCAGTCCGCAGGAGGAGAGAAAGCCGTTCTCCTGAAGGACAAGAGCCTGGGCACATAGGCGCACTCTATCCGGGTCGTAGACCCCTCCGGCGATGCTGGCCGCAGGCTCCCCTCTTTTCAGCAGGGCAGGCATGACATCCCTGGCTCCCCCATCTCCTTCAATCAGATTGATCCGGCTGGTGACGCCCAGCTTTGGGGCAGAGAGATGGATCGTTTTGCAGGCAAGCGGACTGGAAGCCGCGGAGCCATCAGCATCGCTTGCGTTAGCTGAGGCATCCTCGCATTCCGCAAACTCTCCTTCATTCCATCTGATGTAGCACTGCCTGGGGCAGTAGGAATAGTCGCTCAACATGCTGGCTGGGATGAGATCGGGAGCGCTGATATGATCTTCTTCTGCCAAGATTGGAGGCCTCCTGGTCAGATAAAAAAGGATTTCATCATAAATAAAGATATTCAACTGTTGCCCGGGCCAAATAATGCTTCAGGCAGGTGTAGATCGATAGCTGGAGGGCAGGCTTTTATAGGTCCCTGAAGGTTCTGCATGCGATATCTCCACTGGCTAACATTTTTATGCCTATCTTGAAGATTAATATTATGCGAGATCCTGACTGTGACATAATTGAAGGTATTATTCCCGGCATTCGGATTGGATGATAGGAGGGGTGAGCGCATTGGATGAAAAAAGGAAAAAGAGAGATGAGCCCATGAAGAAGACCGTTGAAGAGCTGGGCCCTACATTGCCCAGGCTGAAGTGGTGGAAACGGATCTGGCATGTTTTGATCTATGCCATCGGTCATCAGAAGCTGCGGATCGGAGTTATGACCCTGTTTATAGTGCTCGTGGCATTAGGAGCAACTTTCTGGAGTGAGCTGCAGCTTCCATCAGGCTCCTCGGATGCTCCAGAAGGCATCATCGAATGGCTGCTGAATGCTCAGACCATTCTTGGCATAGGCACCCTTCTGGTAGCCCTCTTCGTCTGGATTGGAGAGATAGAAGACAACTGGGAAGAGAGCCTGCCAAAGCGGCTCAGCGTCTTTTTCTTCTGGGAGGGTAAGCCTCTGATCGTCTGCCGCTATGTCTGGCTGGCGGGCAAAGACGAGATTCGAGTCTGGGGGCAGCAGGTGGGGGTGCAGGCACAGGATGTCATGCCTGGCGAGAAGCCCCAGGATTCATTTCTTCATTTCGAACCGGATATGCAGACGAGCAGCCCTGAGCTTCTCATTTCTCCCAGAGGCGGAATCTGGAAGCACTATTCGATATGCTTTAAGCTGACTGATCTGAACACCAGCCTGAGAAGAACAGAAGAATACTGCAGATATCAGAATGTTGCGGGGACGGAAAAAGCAGCCGGCAATTTCCCCATCGATCTGGTGGAGTCAATTCCAGAGGTCTCCAGATGGAGGGAGGGAATGATCTGAAGGGCGCAGCAGGATCATTGCAGTGACGATGGAATAATGATGTGGATGACTTGAAGCATCTCCTTCATCTATTGCTGGAAAGCTATTATAATCAAGAGCAGATATCAGGTGTTGATGTCTTTGCAGCTATGGAGCTGCGATTTGGCATTTCTTTTTTCGGCTCTTCGCTATTTCGTGTGGGTAACCTCAGGATATCGATTCTCAATCCATGATACAAAGCCTGGCAATGAGTCAGGCTCTAGAGGTGATTGGTATTGATCACATCATCAACTGTGGTATCCTGGCAATTGGGCGATAACTCTGATCATACCTTAGGATTCTTGGCCACCCACATAAAACAGCGAGGAGCCCTTTTTTCCAGGCGATAGGCGCGACATAGAAAGATGCTGCAACGGCGACATAGACAGAGCCAGCCCCCCTGTGATATATCGGCGCTGGTATTCTCCCGGCGGGCCAGGATGAACTGCAGGCCTGCCCGGCAAATGGAACTGCGCCGACTTATTTCTCCGCCGGCAGGGTCACGTCCACCACCTGCCCTACCTGCCACTCCTGGCTGTGAGTGGCCACAACCACTGCACCCAGGCGCGGGTCGTAGAATGCTATGGCTGCGGCGGGAGAGCCGTGGAGGAGATGCAAGGCCATGCCGTATCGCCATATTGGTGCTCGGCCCTCGACAATGACCAGAGAGCCACGGGGGATGTCAGGCAGTGGCGGGAGCGGCTCGGCTGGGGTGATGGGGGAGGAGACGGCGATGGAGTAGATGACGAGATTTGACATTGGCTCTCTTCGCTTTAATCAGGATTCTCCTTCTTTTGCTCAATGAGCAGCTGGCATTCTCTTAAGACCTCATGAGCCTTTAATAGTGCTTCCCTGGCATCATCTCTGGTGTACAAGTTCTCTGGAGGGACGCCGCTCTGCTCATCCCCATAGAAGCTGATCTCCCTTTTCGCCCTCAGCAGCCGGGATATAGAGGCAAGACGTGTTGATCCGGAGAGATCCCAGTACCAAAACCTTCCCATGAACTTGCGCTTCGCTCCTCTACTCATCAGATGCTGCCCTACTCTCTCCAGCAAATTTTCCAGAAATCGATCCCGGTCATAGAGCAGGATTGCCTCCTGTGACATGTCCAGATAGAGGGGGTGGAACTGTCTGGCTTCGCTTCTGGTGCGGATCACCTCTATGAAATCGGCATATGTGCCTTGTCTCCAGAGTCCGTCCAGTTCAGACGCCAGGGATTCATGCACTGGATCGAGAAGGCGGCGGCGGGACAGCATGCCCGAGGGAGCCTGCTGCAGCATAACGAACAGATCGATATCCGAGATAGGATCAGCCTGTCCACGGGCTACGGATCCATAGAGAGCTATAGAAATGAGCTGGCCTCCTAGGAGTTCTGCCGCCTTTTCAGCATAACGCCTTGCCAGCTCATACAGGCTGGCGTTCAGCTCATTCCTCGCCGGTGGCATATCATCGTCTCTGCATGGCTTGAATCTTATGCCTGATCTGTGCAGGTATAGGAATAGGTATGATCATAAATATCTTTTTGCCGAGGGGCTTAACGATCTCCACTTTGATTAGATTGATTGGACTTCGAATATGCCACAGTCAACATCCTGAAGCTAGGCGGGATTATGGCTAGAATTGGCTCTTCGCTGTATTGTGTGGGTGATGTAAGACGGAGAATTTTCCTTTGTGCCTTAGTGCCTTCGTGGTGAGGGCCAAGCACCCCGATTTCAACACAAAGGCACAAAGACGCGAGAGATTGTGGCCACAGGTTTGCCCATTAAAAACAGCGAAGAACCGTTTTTTTTTTGGACGCCGCGCGCGGTTTAACGCGCGGTAGTGCTCTGGCTCCTAAACGCCGGGGAGGCTTGGATACGAAAGAGGCAAAGCCGTTGATTGGCTATTATTATATCAGCGTTAATATTCTCCAGGCGGAGCCAGGTTGAATTTAAGATTGCCCGGTGAATCGAGTTGCATCGCCCCTACTTCTCTGCCCGGGGGGCAGCATCTGGCAGCTGACCCACCTGCTATTTAGGGCTGTGAGTGGCTACCACCATCGCCCCAAGATGCGGATTGACAAACCGCGCTTCTGCGGGGGAGGCGTGCAGCACGATGATGACGAGGGAGCCCCGAGAATGTCGGGCAAAGGCGGAAGGGATCGGGTAGGTTGATGGATAAGGAGACGGCGATGAAGTAGATCATATGAGCCATTTTATGTCATTAATTAATTTATCTTATTATCTTAATGTCTTGGCCAGAGAGACGATAAAGCAAGATATAATGAAGACACCTAAGATTGCTTCAAAGATACTAACTAAATATAACCAACCTTCAAAACTTTCCGTTCTTGTTTGTGTGGCAAAAATTGCAATACTTATTATGCTTGAATTTTGAAGAGATTGTGCAGTATGTGCATTGCCAAATAATAAGTAAATAATAGCAAAAATTAAAATTATCAATGCACCAATCATAACAGGATAGTAAGGTTTAACTCCATAGCCAAATGCTAGAAGTGGGATTGAGTCGATCAGCTTTTGTTGTATTTTAAGTTTTTTAAATCTTGTTATCCTATAATTAAAATAACATCTATCAGCATCGTCAAATAGTTCTAAATTGTTATAATTTCTTGTCATAAATAAATATGTGGGACCATCATATACAAGGTGATCCTTTATGGAATCCCATGAGACAAAGATGCGTTTGCCAAATTGTGCCCCGATAAAAGAGATATCTCCTTTATACGTGGCATTAGTTAAATATATATCGGAATAAATTTCTGAATAATCGAAAATCAAATCTCCCTCGAATATAGCTCCTATGTATAAAGCATCTTCTCTAAATTTCGCTCTTATAAAATTTGCCTGTTTTTTAAAAACGGTTCTTCGAAAATTAGCTTCATATTTGAATTCAACTCTGAAGTTAGAATTATATTCGAATATAACTTCTTCAAAACTTACATCTGAATAAAATTCTGCACCATCAAACTGAGCATCATTTTTGAATATGGATTTATAGAACCAAGCTGATTTCTTAAATTGAGTGGCACGAAAGACTGCATCGTCCACAAATTCAGATCCTGCGAAAGATATTGATTCTTCGAATTTTGATCCTGCGATAGATATTTCTTTACTGAATATGCTCATATTAAAGGATGCATTTCCTATAATATCAGTACTTGAGATGTCGATGGAGCTATTAAAGACAGCTTCTCCAAATTCAATATTTCCTTGAATTTTACATCCATGTATAATTATTTCTGAATTAACTATTGTCTTGCCTCTAAAGTCTCTAGGCAAGTTAGTTTGAGTTATATTAAGATCTCCTTTAATAATCTTACAATTACATTCAACCTTCTTGGAGCGCCCAATTTCTTCAAGAATCTCTTCAGCTGAGACCTCACCATTATATTTTTTTCCCCCATCCATATGAGATCCAACCTCAACTTATTATAGGATGCTATAAAGTTAAATCTCGGCAATAGGGATATCTATTATGCGAGGTCGTCTTTCTCCATCTAGCTTTGGAAAAAGCAGATTTATCAGCTCTTTTTCGCTATATCTTTCAAGCTTTTTAAGGTCTCTTGATTGTGTTTTCTTTTCTAACTCATCTGGTGCCCAAATATGAAAAAGTTTTTTGGCACCATGCGATTTAACAGCTAGTGAAAGAATAACAGACATAGCTTTTCTTCCGCCTGCAATGCAGACATAGTATTCATATTTATTATTATATTTTTTAAGTAATTCTTGCGATACTTCTATGAATTTATCTGTTGCCTCTTTAGATTTTATGTCATCATAGATTGGAATTTCTATTGTAGTCTCTAATTTTACTCCTCTTAACTTAGGAACATATTTATCGATTAATCTAAAGGATTCATCAACCTCTGGATCTTTTGTCTTGATTATGCAAATAGAATCTGGACACTCCCCTAGCTCTGAAAGGAGGTCAATGGCTTCAGTAACAACAGCAGGCGATTCTCCAAGTGTTGCAATCAACAGACGCTTTTTCATTTATACCACCAATGGTTCATTATATCTATCTTCTAATTTCCTTTTGCTAGATTTTGATTTTGATTCCACCATTAAAATCCATGACACATAACCGAACAGATTTCTCTGCTCTGTAGCTTTAAGATTCGAAATATCTCGATAATTATGATTTATCGTCTTGGCAATCAATTCATTTGAGCGTTTAATTGCCGGTCGCAAAGTAATATCATTCCCTAATTTGCTAGCAATTTCTATCGCTCTTTCCAAGCCATATGTGTGAGCGATTTGTGTCCATCTCATCCACTCGCTCCGTGTAACCTCTGGTAATCCATTTGATATCCGTTTGGCTAGCTTGAGTAGTTTTTCTTCATCCATCAATACAACTCCTTCGGGCAGTTTTTATGTATAGGTTTAGCTCCTTCAAGGAATCTTAACCATGCTTCTTCATCAATGAGCGAGTCATCTAAGAGCCACTCTTTGATTATCGAATATGCCTCTTTAAAATCAACCATTGTGCTAAAAAAAGCACCCTTTGAAGTCTGCAATAGGCTGATTCCTTTAAGAGCAAATCTGACTGCGCCCAAACACCGAGGTTTTGCCCCACCGATCTTAATAGGTACTAAGTATTTGGGGTTTGGATTATCAGAGAAGCCTTCCGGAAAGCCAATTCCCAGGGATCTTATCAATAGGCTCATTTCGCCAGGACTTGTGTTCTCGAAAAATAGTTTTGTGACAAATGTAGAATCCTTTGGTACAACCTCTAAGAATCGATGGTTACGTTCTGCCCTGTTATCCTGAGGTACAAATGATTTTGTCTGATAAAATTTCCTACCTCTTGTTATGCGCGGTGGCCAAAGATCTGAAATTTTTATTATTTTTGTCTTTAGGTCTCCGACAGGTATAGCATCGACAAAATGAATTCTTCCCATATATCCATTGGTTCCAAAAAGACCACATGCAGGACATAATTTCGTCAATGCTTCTTGATCTTTCTTGATCGTGCAGGCATCCTTCAATCCCACAATTCGTTCTTGTTTAGCTATTTGAACAGGACATGAACTGGATATAGCCTCTGCAATCGATCGAACAGGCCCTTTCATACCTGTGGCAGGGATCACTAATTTGTCATTACTCCTAGCAAAAGCATAATAGGACTGATTTTGTTCATTAAGGAGAATCATTCCGCTTCCTACATAGAGATAATCTGATTGAACCTTAACTTCGAGGTCTACATATCCGTTAAGACCATCGAACTTTTCATGAGATTTAGGAGCTTCCATTCGTTCAGAATACTTTAATGGAATCCAAAAGAAAGGTTTTGGCTCTGCTAAAGGCCTTATTTGGCTAGCTCTCATTAAATCCCTCCTCGGAGAGGATCTCGCGTGGACTAATTGCTAAAATGACACCGTCTCTCTTACAAATTTTTACTTTTAAGCGACCTGATCCCTCTCCATGGGGATATTTTTCAAACAATGGCCTTACTTTTGGCTCATTAAGGTCCTGGAGAAAGATCTCCTCCTCTGATGACTCCCAATTTCCTTCTAAGGCATCTAGTCCATTCAATTTTTGATCTGAAAAAATCAGGACTTTATATATATCTCCTTTTTTTTGCCATCGCAATTCTGTTGTTCGACTGAAAACAGATCCCTGATCAAGCCATTCCTTCGGGACGCCTTTACCTATTTGAAAATCTGTGAGGCTGGTGGACCAAAATATCGGTTCTCTTAGTTGCTCCACTAATTGCTCTAAATCATTCAATTTTCGCGCAATAGAATAGGCGTAGACTATTGACATAATTATCTCATCCTCAGAGCTCCTGGATTATCTTTCTTGATATCATTCCCCATTCTTCTGGATTAAATGTCCTAACTTGATAAAATCCAAATTTCTCATTTTTATCTGGACAAGGGATATTTTCCAGGGTAAAAGGTTCTACAAACCCATATTCCTTTTTTTCGGTATCTTTTACGAAATCACCGAGTCCCCTTAATGTTGTATCTGCCTTTAGCGGAGCTATTTCTTCCAATATGACATTTTTGATCTTAAGATTGACTTGCCCTAGACCTCGATTCTTGCCAAAGCCTACTTTTAGAAAACCTTGGTTCAAGCTTTCTATAGCTGTTGCAAGTAAGCTCAACTGCCAGAGCTCATAATTCTCCATTATTATTTTTCCCTCGAAGGATCCAGAGACTGCCACTTCCATTTCAAATGGGCCCTGGGCCACAGCATGGCTCAGCCTTGAGATAGCCACGCCATATCGGGTTTCAGTCTTTATATCGTTTGTAGAAAGCATATCAGTAAATGCAAGCCTTCCTTTCAGAAGAGTATTGCCAAATATGCGACAGACTCCGCAGGATTCTCTATAAACATCATAGGATTTAATCTCAACATTTTCTTTACCGTCGGAATTGGCAAGCTCCCTAATTCGTTGCACGCAATTAGGCTCAAGCTCTTTATTCTTTGTCTCAAAAGTGGGACAAGCTCTCTTCCAGGTGTTAGCTTCATTGATTGTCCGCAAGGCCTTTTCAATAAAGCTCCTGAAAACCCCTTTTAGAGATGACCCAGGAATATAAAGTGCCTCTCTACCTTCTCTAAATGTGCGCACGAATTGCATATCCGGCAATGATGGATCTGTGGAAAAGCCACCAGCTTTTATGAGTAATGGCCCAACTGGGCTTAAACTTAGGTCGAGATGTAACACATTGTAGCGGGTTTTATGCATGGTCTAGGCCTCCTTAGATAATTCTTCATTAAGTGCCAACATGAAATGATCAGATGACATGCGACTCATTTGGCCATGCAACAAATAATTGAGAAGATCTTGTTTCTTGACTCTTTCAATTGACACATCCTCAAGCTTTCCCCATCCAGGACCTCTTGTACTTTTTCCTCCTATCGGCATATAGCCTTCTTGCCAGGGTCTCAATATTGCCAATAAAAGCCCAATCTCCCACAATTCAGCGTTTTCTGCAATGATAGATAATCTAAATTTTGCATTTGGGGATACAACCTCAAAATCATATTTTAATCCGTCTTTGGCCGCCCCACGATCGCGGTCGATTCCTACACCATCACGAATTTCAGTGATTTTCACAAGCTCAGATGAATTGACCAAACGAGCATCTCTAAAGCCGAAACGGCTGGCCAGCCAAGGGGAACCAAAGAGACGGCAAACGGTGCAGCTCTTATTCCAGATATTTTTACTGAGCTCCTCTTCACGTTCTTTATCACGGACGTCTTTAAGTTCTCTAATAAAACTATCCTTATCATCTTTTGAAACACACGGATTACCAAATGGATCGCAAGCATTGAACTTGCTGGGCTCGTTGTTCAGGCTGCGAATTACCCGTTCAAGCTGAGTTCTTATTACTCCCTTAATGGAAGAGCCAGGTATGAATGGCATGCCGCTTGGATCTTTTATAACCGGAAGGTCAGTTCCCGTAGGCTCAAGAGATGAGCGTGAACCTACAGAAAGAGCAGTTTGCATATTAATAGTTGCATTGATTATAGTGCGGCTTTCAAAGCATTCAAATGTTTTGCTCATGCCTTCTTCTCCTTAGGTTTAGCTTTTGCGTTATTCCAGACATGTCTGCGAATAGCATAGCCCAAAATTTTTGAGATCAGTTCCATATGCAGATCTTTTATGTTGTCTCCAGTAGTAGCTGCAATGCTCTTTGCATCGTTTTCCAAAGCTTCTAGTTTGCCAATGGCGACCTCAGTCCAATCCATATCGATTTGTTTTCGCGCTGCTTGATACTTCATGAAGAGCCTAACAGCATTCCAAGATTTGCTGTTTTCTGCCATGCTCAGTATAATGCGCAGTTGACGCTCTTGGTTCTCCGTAAGATCATCAACTAATTCTTCTGCTTTTATTACTAAATCGTCATCTTGATCTTTTAATTGATTAATTGCAATGTAAGATAATTGCCTCATATTTCGCTCACCTCTTGATGAATCGGATGACATATCCAACATTCTCCAAAGCCTTCATCACAACGCTCTCCAATTCCTTTATCTTCTATGTGTTTGAGGGCATCAATGAGAAGACTCTTCGGACCATCCCATTTGTAGATATAACTACTGCCTGTGCGAGCAGCAAGAGTAGTGTGTTTTTGTAGGCCCCACGTCTCTGACCAACCTCCTGCAAAGTCTGGGCGGGTAATCCAAAATACGGGTTCAATAATCTTTTCGCCAATCTTTAAGACAGGCGATAAACTTGGTAGGCCATAAGAATCCTTTAATACGGCAGGTGCCATCAGATCTAGCGAAAAATAAAGGCATTTTCTATCAAAAGCATCCTGTAAAATATCTTTATTTGTGGATAAACGTTTCAAGTCTTCCCATCGATCAGCCAGAAGACTATTAAAGGCATCTAGGCGATTTTCCAGCGATGGCAAATTGATTCTTGTTCTTTTGCAGCTAACGCTCCCATAGCCAATTGAGTTCTTTGAACCTATTGAGGTGTTATTGAGCGCTTCGATCAGCTTTTCAACATCATCTTCTGATCCCTGTATCCTTCCAATAAAGATCAGATCTGCAGGTCTTTTTGCATTATCGGGTTTTTCTATTGTAGGGCTAAGGGCAGTCGCAGTATACAGCATCCCCTCATAGGATGCATTTCTATATCTGCTTATGGCTGCTCTAGTCTGAGTATGATATCTTGGTCTAAATCTTATGTACTTCGTTAAAGAACCATCACATTGCGCACTAAAGAAACCACCTTCATGATCCATTCTACTTCTGCATTTTGGGTCTTTGCAAAGAATTGAGAAGGGCACACACATCTTGGCGCTTTTTTCTTCAAGAAGGTGATAGCTGAGTTGGATTAAAAGAGTGTCCAAGACCCCATGTCCACTTCTTTCTTTTATCGGCTCCTTTCGAAAACCACTATTCTGTTTGCATGTGAGCATGCTTAATAGAAGAGGTGAAACATATTTGATTTCGCGCCACTCAGCCGTGGGAAAAAAGTTGCCAATTCTTAAGGTATTTATCTTTTCAACAATATTTTTCTCCATTCCGCAGCTAACAAGCCAATTAGCCCACGCTCCCCTAAGCACGCGGCCTGGGATATAGTCTAAGGTACCAAGGAAATTGGTATTGGACTTGATGCCACCTAGAAGAAGAGGCTCTTCAGGTCTGATTGCCAACCACTGTGTACTCATTTTAACCCTCCTGCCAGGATTGCCAAATCTTCTCGAGATCTTCAACAGGAACCGATTGACCATCAATGGTAGCGTCTATTTGCCAAGATTCAATATCGCCTAGACCTCTGCTTTTCTCTCCGCCAATCGCCGGGCCACTTTTTGCTGCTAGGTAGATGAGAGCCGTGGCTTCTAATGACTCCTGTCTAGTCTGAAAATTGCCTCTAACTCCTGCTATCCACTCAGTACCTGATTCTGATGAAGCGGCTTCGGTGAAAAACAAGTGTTGTTCCATTGAGGTTTTCCTATAGCGACTTATGGAGACGCCGCTTCTAACCTCCGGAATTACCATTTTGTTTACTGCTCGAGCTTCTATGAAATTGAGTTTTGATTTGGATCGAGGATTTCCAAATATCCGGCAGGCCAAACAAATCTTTGAAGGGTCTTTGCACATCGTTCCTGGGTTGGGGGACTGGCAGATCTCCTGGCCCCAGGTCCTGAGGAGCGTTTCTGCCCAATATCGTAAATTTCCTTTCAAAGTGGATGCAGGAATCGCAAATAAATGTGAATCTCCTCCTATGGCACCTAAAGAAGAGATAGACATAGCCTTGCTCGCACCCCACATTCTGCGATCTCCGGTTATATGCAGGGGAGCATTAAATCTCAATTTCATACTGATGGAGAGTTGACTCATGGTGTTGATTCCTCCTCTTCACGATATTCGCGCATAGAAAATAATTCTGCTAACTCAAGGACATCAAAAAGAGTCGTACAATAATATAATTTGTCGCCTTCTTTTTTCAGGCACCAAAGAGTGTCTTGAGATTGACGATTTCCTGGGTCTATTAGCTCCATACTCCTAGAAAGTATTAATTCCTGAGACTTGCGCTTCTTTTCATCGGACTCTCGAGCTATATTGTAGAAAATAGCGTTCTTGGACGCATTCATCCCTCTTTCTAAAGCCTCTCCCCAAAGGTGTCTTTGGGTGCTAGGAATCTGAATTAATGCATCTCTTGCAATATCCTGTAGAATAATTGCGTCATCAAGAGTATACGGGCGTGCAATTAAGGACCTATCGTTACGATGATAAAAGCTTACAAGGGATTCAATATTTTCACTAATAATTGGATTAGGAAGCCATATGAAGTCAATCGCGTTTGATAGTTGATTTCTATCCTCTTTAGCCTTTCGCTTGGCTCTTGAAAGGGAGCCTTCAGCCAATCTCTGAAGGAATCTTACAGGATAATTTTCTGGAGCAATAGAGATTCCGCATGATGCCGTTATTTGCCAATTATCCGGGAGTATGCCGAGTTTATCCCTTATTGAATCGGAGACATTTGTACTAAAATTTTCTAAAAAGTGTAAGGCGACTTCCCAAGCATATCCTGCTTGAATCAATAATGTTATATCGTCTCCACCCACATTAATAATTTCGAATGGCCAATATTTATCTCTCTTTAAGGCAGGCCTGCATACGGAATACAGGGCATTGAATAATGAATCGGTGGTTCCTTTATAGAGACCTTCAGAAATTGCTTTGTAGTCTTCTTCTGTATTTGCCTGTCTTAATAAATCACTTATATTATTACCGTCTGCATAAATAAACGCCAAATATTTTCGCTTAGCTGTATTCACAAGATCATCGAGATCACGTGGCTGTTTTTTTGACTTCATGAAGATATCTTGTTTTTCAAGAAAATCTTTAAAATCTTTATTGAATTTTCCACGATTTCCTTCTTCACCAGATCTACCTCTATCATGCTTTTTTTTGCAGACGCAGCATGCTCTTAATATCTCAGGAGGTTCTACTGCTCGTGTGATTCTTTCTGAAGCCATTCTTTTTCCACAACACTGACAACGGGCTCCAAATGGCAAAGCTTCGAAAAACGGGGCAGTTTCCTTCATTTGTTTGCGCTTCTTGATTTCGCTGCTGAGAAAGGAGACTCTCAAACCATAGGATTCAGCTTTTTCATCTCGTTTTATCGTTGCTTTGAAAATCCTCGAGGCAAAGTGATCTAAATCTTCCGGATTTGATAAGCAAATTCTTTCTGTCTGAAAAGCCTCATTTTCTGAGGCTAATGTAATAGTTGCTGTACACGTATTACTTAAATATATGTTTTTAATATAGTTTTCTGCCTTCTCTTTTTTATCAGAAGGTATTTTAATTAAAAAGCTTCCACCTTCACAATATATGATCTCACCATTTAGAATTTTAGGTATATACTCTTTTATTTCTTTTTCACAATCAATTAAGATTTGGCTTCCTCCTCTGATCTGCGGAAGAAAAGATGTCTCAAATACGAACTCTTTTATTGCATCAACATCGCCGGCGAAGAGAATGTTTCTAGCCATTGTGCAATTCACTCCTAAATACTGATAAAAATTTTTCCATTCTGGAGATCCTTGAATCAACCGCCTCAATATCGAATCCTACATACAATGGATAATATTTTGAGGTAATGTTGCTATCTATTTTAATAAAATAATAAATCAGTGAACTAAATGAAATGATTATTATATTAAATTGAATACATATGGAGTGCAAAATATGTAAAACATGAAATTTTAAAATATCATTGGAGATTTTGGACTTAATATATATATCATTCAAAATAACAGTTAACATAATATCATTTGTAGCATTTAGCCTAGGCTTTCCGACCCACTCTAATTCCGGCACGTCAAATTCACCTTTTAATACAATCACTATTTTTTGGGTGCACTCAGAGTCTAACCATTGATTTGCTCCATCTTAATTATGGTATCATTTCTTACATGGTTGAGGTTGTATGGTTATATATATTTTTTGCTCCATGACAATCCTTGTGTAGTCCCGAAACTCTTGACCTTATATACCCATCATTGGCGCATGGGAAAGAAGAACAAAATCGTAAAGTTGACTCCTAGAAAAATCAGGCACATAATTCGCTATAAAACCAATAACTATAGCACCAAATCAATCGCTAAGGATCTCAAAATTAGCGAATCAACAATAAAGCGAGTCTGGATGCACTGGATCAAAACCAAGACGCTGCTAGACATAAAGAAATTTGGGCGAAAGAGAAAGGAACTGGATGAGGCTTCTGTGAATCTAATCCTTCAAGTCCACAAAGAGCAAAATCTCGGCGCGAGGCGTCTGGAAGCGATCATAGAGGGCACTATCGCATAGGTTAGTGATGGTGGCAGAGCACATTTAATCACATAGTTTATATACTATGAGATACATATGCTCTGTGTCCCCACCATGACAATAATAGCCACTAATTTCTTAAACCTTCC
>Ga0255343_1002160_pt1 | contig 23863 bp, 25 predicted proteins | sample wastewater_treat_4_FD_192413 | JGI IMG/M metagenome (GOLD analysis project Ga0255343, IMG submission 192413) | Wastewater microbial communities from Lulu Island WWTP, Vancouver, Canada - plant16 | ecosystem: Engineered > WWTP > Wastewater > Unclassified | place: Canada: Vancouver, British... | reverse complement strand
AGGTGATCCCGGGCCGGATACGGATGTACCAGTGGTACTTCCAGTCCGCTCCATGATGTTCGACCTTCAACTCGGCATCGGTGCGATAGCCGACAATGATGAACTTGGGCAGGCCGCCGATGATGTATTCATCAGGCATGAGACGGGGTTTGACGGGAATCCCCGCGAAGGATACCTGGCCACCTTCAAGGAGCAGCCTGTCTCCGGCTCCGGTCGCACGCTTGGCAAGTTCAGCCCGGATACGGATCAGGTCTTTGTGGCTGACATAGAACTTGAAGTTCTCCTGCTCTTCCAACATCTCGTCAGAGAAAGCCAATAGAGCCGCTTCAAAGCGCTTTGCCCAGTCGGGATAGGTGGCCTTGGAGAGGTTACTGACGTCGGAGGCGGCGGTGGCGAGCTTGATCACTCCGTCCAGAGCCTTGATCTTGGGTGTGGTGGAAGCCCGGTCACCCCTGAACAGCAGCAGGCGGATGGCTTTCTCGGTCTTCTTGGCGATGTGGTTCTCCACGTAGGCTCCGAAGGCATCTTCGCCGTACTTGTCCTTGTAGAACTCTACCACATCCCTGCCTAAGGTGAACTCGGCATTAAGTATCCCTGTGGGTACGGAGAGGTCGGCGGTGCTCACGTTCTGGGCCGTCAGAGCGCCATCGAGGGAGTTCTTGAAGACCAGGTCATCAATCAGGCCGACGTCGATCTTCTCGTCCTTCAGCAGTGGCAGTACCGAGATATCCGAGAGGGTATCACCAGGCTGGCTTCCGATCACCTCATCGATAAACAGTGAAGTGGTGTTGGCGGTGAGGATGTTCATAGCCTTGCCGGAGTCCACATCGGAGATGCCCTTGTAGATCTCACGGTGGCTGGCCTTAACCATGATCTTATTGCCATCGATGCTGACCTCTTTATCCACATTGGAAAGGTTAACATCAGGCTCTCCGGGTATGCTCTTGGAGATGGCTCTGCTCATGGTGACAGAGAGATCCTTCAAGCTCTTCTTGATGCTTTTAACTGCATCAGAGACCAGAACCGATCCACTGCTTTTTTCGAGTTCGGAGATGCGATCAGTAATGTTATCTATCCCCTTCTGCAGTTCGGAGTTGTTGTTATGCTCTGCTACCTTGCGAAGCGAATTGAGCTCATTCTTGATCTCGGCAAGACTCGCTTCTGCATTGCGGTAGTCATCGGCTCGTCCGTAGATGGATACTCCATTGAACTCGCCTTTCTCGACCTTCTGCCAGAGCTCGCTGTTGAGATCTTCGCACTTCAAGACCTGGACCCAGGCTCCCACCTTGGTGTCGGGGAAGTGTTCACGGTCAGAGGTCTTGAGGATGTAGTTCTCTACTACAGTGAACTCAGGCACTGGCTGCATGTTGTGGTTCACATCGCACTTGCCGACCAGGCCGTGCTTGGCAAAGTGGTCACATGCTTTTTGAATCTCTTCCCGAGTGTAATAGTCGCCCTGGGAGTCGTGGATGTTGGGCTCCATCAGAGTGACGTAAAGCCGCCCTTGAGTGCCCGATGTTTCACTCTTGAACTTGGTGGAGTTGATCTTGTGTTCAAAGCTTCTGCCTGAGGCATTTTTGACCACAAAGCCCTTCTGATTGGCGGGAGTCATCTCATCGAAGAGAAGCGAGACTAACTCGACTTCCACGTTGCGGAGTTCTCCCTTGAGAATGGTGCGTTTACGATTCACGCTACCTCCTTTGGTATTGTTAAGTGGTTGATTATTAATGTGGGTAAGATACATGCTCATGCTCCAAAGTTGCGATTCTGCATGAAGAGCTGTTCATCAGCAGTCTGCAGCACCTCAGTCAGATTGCCGAAGTTGAAATCCTCAGGCTTTACCTTCCAGCCGAAGTCGAAGTTGAACTCGTTCGCCAGAGCCAAAGCCAGGCGGTTCTGTAGCGGTCTGACTACGAACTGGTAAAACATCCGCATATCGCTACTATTATCGCCACCAAGCTGTCCAGGAATGAGTTGTGAGACGATCCTGGCAGGTACCCTGTGATAGGCGAGAATCCCTTCCCTGAGGTCTTTCTTGAGCCCTAAGAAGCCACCTTCCCGGTCTTGCTGTCTGAGTGGTTCGAGGCGTATCTTCACATCTCTGCTTTCACTCTCGATCAGCACTGTGGAGTGGCTCTTAGCATTGCCTTTTACCTCGGTTAAGGCCTTCTCTATCTCGGTATAGGCATCAGTAAGCACCTCATTGCCCTGCTCATCTGTTACGGTTCCGTCTCTAAGCGTTCCACCTTCCACGATCACGAAATAGTCGATCATCAGGCCGTTCTTGAAGTTGTTGTAATCGAAGGTCTTGATCTCACCCAATATCTCGATGTTAATGGCTATGGGCAGGCAAGCCAGGCCCCAGGCATTGGAGCGATGAGTGGACTTCTTCACGTGGATGATGTCCTCGTAGGCGAAGTCTTTCTTTTGGTTGTTCTTCACCTGGATGTAGTTGGGCTTGAAGAAGCCGAACTCGTCATAGTTCTCCACGATCTGCACTTCACTGGGAAGCATGCGTTCCAGACCCATCCACTGACCCTGAGCGTTCCGCATCTTGATCAGGAAGCCGTTACCACAGGCGAGATAGAACTTGATCATTTCAGCCAGGATGGTAGTCTGGTCTTCACAGGCAGGGAACTCGGCGGCTTCCATCCAGGCTTTTACCTGGCTGTTCTTGCAGTCAAACTGCATGATGGTCGCCATTGTCAGGGCATCGATACAGCCGGAGTGGTACTCGTCTGTATCTAAGAGATTGAGCAGATTGCTCATCGAGTAGGGCTGAGAGACTACTTTCTTGGTCTCAGCTGCCTTGCTAACGAGTTGCTTGCCGACACGATGACACTTGGATAGATCTATGGGTTCAGGCTTGTACTTACTCTCTAAGAGGTCACTTGCGGAGCTGATCGCCAGGTTATAAGCACCTAATCGCATCACTCTCATGAGCCCGCTCCGGTACCGCTCTTCAGCAGGTCGATTTTGGCGATCCTGACCAGTCTGGTGCTGTCAATGCGGCTGGTATAGTATTCCACACTGGGCAGGTCCCGGTTCATCAGCTTCTGATAATAACTCCGGAACTTCTCCTTGAGTTGATACAGAGCAGAATCAGGATCGGAAACGTTCTGGGCATTAACGATCAGGAAGACCGTCCAAGCGATATCGGTATCCACATACTGCCGGGAGGTGCCATGCTTGCCTGTCTCGGAATCGAGGATCAGGATGGCGCAAGGCAGGTTCTTGGGGATGTTGTCCTTGTTGTAGAGAGTCTCGGCAACGCCTGCCAGTTTCAATGACTCAGAGATGCGGCTGCGTTCGGCCTGGTATTTCTCAAGTGCGGTCACAGGCTAACCTCGATATCGTTCAACTGTTGATAGATCCACTGCTCCCGGTTAGCGATCACTGAAGCGAATACATTACGGGCGGCGATGCCTTCCCGTTTGATCTTGCCCCGGATGAGATAGGCGATCTCGGCTACGGTCAACAGCTTGCCTGTCTCTTTATCTGTCCAAGACATGTGCTTGCGTTCGACCCAAGCTATAAGTGGGGCGATCGGAGTCCAGGAAGGCACTTTGCCGCCCAAAACGAAAGGCTCGTGACGAACGTTCGAGCCCACTCTCAAGATCATAGCAGTATCAGTGGTCTGCAGCAGATAACCGGTATTACCGTAGAAGTCACCCTTGTCATAGATCTGCTGTGCCAGAATCTCCTTGCGGGACTCGGCATCAATCACAGAACCGATCAAATGCAATCTGCTCTCGAGAGCGGCATAGATAGCCCGGTAAACTTCTATCATGATCTCATCGAGTGAGGAGTTTTGCTCAGGCATGGCAACTCCGAAGGAATGTAGATAGAACTTGAAAATCTGCGTCAATCCGTTCAATCTGCGTCATCTGCGTTCTATTCATTTCAGATCACTCCCACCCGGATAGGTCGAGGCTGCCTGGGCTTGAGTTCGTTCAAGCGATCCAGGCCAGTTTGATTGAGATAGGTGTTCAAAATGGTCAGTGCCCTCAGCTCAAGGTTGGCTTTGAAGGCATCTATTTCGCTCCCTGTGAGCAGTTCCGTAGCAGACTGGTCTAATCCTACGGTCTTGACTATTCCCTCGCCCAGGGTCTTCAAATTGAGAAACTCGGCAGTAGAGTGCAGCATCAGGAAACAGAACCCAAAACGAAAAGAAACGAGAAGAGGCTCCTCTTCCGGCAGATCATCGTGAGTTGCTCGATCATAGTGCTCCTGCAGAACCAATGAGTGGATCATCTCCAGAACCATGCCCTGATGCTCCTTGAATATGCCATTGTTCGCCATCTCCTTGGGCAGATTGAGAATGGCAAGCATGACATCTGTCTCGACCGGGATGGGTATCACTTGCCCTTCCTCATCAGCTCAGAAAGCTCTATTGCTCTCATTCCCACTTGCTTCGCCCACTTGGAAGCCAGCATGCCATTGGCGGCTCGTTCCCAATCTCCAGCTTTAATAAAAGCCAAGGTGTTGTTGAAACCTAAAAGACCCTTGATGCCGAGATTGAAGCACATGTTGAGCAGCACCGACTGGCGAACCTCATCGAGCTTATTGTATATCTCAGGGATCTCATCGATTAGCCATTGCTCGCAGTCCTGGATATCCCGCTCCAGCATGGCATAAGCTTCTTTCTGGGAAATGCCTCGGTCATCGAGATTACGGCCGATACCGATAGTCAGTTTACCTGCAGTACAGCGATATGGTTTAAGCCGCAGACCCTCATGTCTGACTAACTGAGCTTTGATTCGGTTCATCAACGCTTCGGTCATGCTGTCTCCTTGTTCCAGATGTGATCATTGATCCGGAGCCAGGAAAGCACTACCCTCTATGCTGACAAATCAGGATGAGCAAGGATGAGACAGAATTTGAGGTTGACAGAAAAGACCTCGGATTTATGTTGCCTTTATGGGGAGTTGTTTCCCCAAAGGCTGATATGAAGAAAGAAATAAGACAGTTGGTAAAAATCGAGAGACTGCTGGAAGTATTGAGGCCAGTAGTGGAGTCCAGCGCTCCATTTGGGGAAGGTTCGGCAATAATCACTCATTGGGCAAGTAATCCTAAAACACACACTCCTCTGATGAATGAAATGTTAATGGGCTTAGTACTGGAAACATTATCCAAGAATGATATTCGACCACCTGTCCCAAAACTCAACCAGCAATTGATTAAACAGGAAGTCACTGAGACTTGGATTGATTGGAGCGAAATACCATACACACACCCGAGTGATTCAAGTTTTACGTTTATCGATCTGTTCGCCGGTATTGGTGGTATCAGGATCGCAATGCAGGCTTCTGGAGGGAGATGCGTATTCTCGAGTGAATGGGATAGTAGCGCACAAAAGACATATTTTTCTAACTTCGGTGAAGTCCCATATGGAGATATACGGAACATTCCGAAGAGCGAGATACCTGATCATGATGTTTTATGTGCCGGTTTTCCTTGTCAGCCGTTTTCTCTTGCTGGTGTATCAAAGAAAAACTCACTGGGCAGGAAACATGGTTTTGAAGATCTGACCCAAGGCACGCTGTTCTTTGAGATAAAAGAGATTTTAAGAGAAAAGAAGCCTAAGGCCTTTCTATTGGAAAACGTCAAGAACTTGGTGTCACATGATAATGGAAAGACCTTCTCGATAATCATGCAAACGCTTGAAGAACAACTTGGATATGTCGTACATTGGGCAATAGTTGATGGAGCTAACTGGGTGCCTCAACATAGGGAGCGAATATATATCGTAGGTTTCGATCCTGCCCAAATCAACATCAGGAAAGAAGACATTTTAATCCCATTACATCCTGAAAATGGATATAGAAAACCTAAACTTGCAGATTTCATCCAACCTAATGTTAAAGGACATACATTGGGGAATGGAACTTGGAATGCATTATTACGTCACAGAGACAGGCACAGTAAAAAAGGTAACGGCTTCGGTTTTGCGCTTATAAACACTCCAATTGCAGACGACGAGGTTACTAGGACTATATCTGCAAGGTATCATAAAGACGGTGCCGAAATACTGATTGAACAACCTGGAGATTACCCTAGAAGACTAACAGTCCATGAAGCCATGCAGTTACAAGGGTTTGATCCAGAAAGGTTTATATTCCCAGTATCCAGAACTCAAGCCTACAAGCAAATTGGTAATAGTGTCGTTATCCCAGCTATAAGCTCAACTGCAAGAAACATAGCTGATGTTTTAGCATCACAATCCATGCTGGAGATGTGATATGATTGCTGATTGGATACTTTCGTCTTCGGGATTGTCATTGCAAGAATCCGGAATGATAATTGAAGTATCAGCGTCTGACGTAATGAGAGCAGAATATAAGGGCATCCTAAGCATTTCCGGTCGTCATGTGTCTGAGCCTCCTTCAAAGTACTTTCCCCAAATCAAGTTCCATAGATTTCCTGCAAGACTTCAATTGGAATTGATGATGCCCAAAGCATTGGATGATTACCCACATATAGTCTTCGTTCTTGTTTTAGGAGGAAGTCGGTATGTAATTGACCAAGTCCCCCAAAGAGACCAGTTGATTGTGAAATCTGAATGGATTCCCTTGGTTCCTGAAGAAGTTCAGGAGGGATCTGAGTTACTAGCGAAGCACAACATCACCGATTTTAATCGATTGACCATAAAGCAAACCTTTGAACTGATAAAGGAGAAATCGTCAATATTAAAAATCCTATCAGAACCGGTTGATACAGAACATAAGCTGATTGATAACAGCATATTAGATCAGTGTGAGCAGAAGCTGGCTCAATCTGGATTCAAGTACAAACTATACCCTTACCAATTGACTGGAGTCTCATGGATGTTAAGCATAGCTGAGCAAGGAATTGGATTCTTGCTGGCTGATGAAATGGGACTCGGGAAAACAGCACAGATAATCTCTGTGATACTTATGAACCGTAAGGTCGGTCGGCAGATTCTGATCGTTGTGCCTGCAACTATAATGGAGAATTGGCGCAGAGAGTTAGGCAAATTCTCTCCATCATTAAACGTTCTGATTCACTCAGGACCGTTCAGAACAGGTTTCCCGTCTACGATACTAAATTATGATATTGTTATAACATCATATGATCTGGCTGTTCGTGACCAATCCATGTTGGCTGGAATACCTTGGGATTTGTTGATCCTGGATGAAGCTCAGGCAATAAAAAATCCACAGACCCGGAGAGCACAAATACTGAAACAGTATAAAAGGAGACTTGCACTGGCTATTACCGGGACACCACTAGAGAACAAGCTTCTCGATATCTGGTCGATTATGGATTTCGTCAATCCTGAGTTACTGGGCTCCAGGCAAACTTTTGAGTCTCTTTTTTCGGATAATGTGGATGACGCTTCCTTACTGGAAGCCATTGTATCACCATTAATGTTGAGAAGATTAACTTCAGATGTAGCTACAGATCTTCCTCCAAAGATTTTTATATCTCATCCCATAGATATGTCCGATATGGAGGCTGAAAAGTATGAGTCATACAGGGCTGGATTGTTGGAAAAGTATGGTGAAGGCGGAGTTCTGCATTCACTGGTAAAATTGAGGCAATATTGCACTCATCCTATGTTGTGTGAGACTTCATTAATTGGCGATCCTGTTAAAATGAGCAATAAATACAGAAGGCTCACCGAGATAATCGATGATGTATACTCAGGGAATGATAAGTTAGTTGTATTCGTGTCGTTTCAGAAGATGGCTGATATAATGGTTATTGACTTGCATGAAAGGTTTATGGTGCCTGTCTTTCGAATTGATGGAAGAACTCCGATTAATGAAAGACAGTCCATAATTGATGCCTTTTCAAGTATGGCAGGCAGCGCAATACTTATACTCAACCCTCGTGCCGCTGGAGTTGGATTGAATATTACTGCAGCAAGCCATGTTATCCATTACAATCTCGAATGGAATCCAGCCGTTGAAGATCAGGCTACTGCCAGAGTTCACAGAATCGGCCAGAAAGTCCCTGTTTTTGTGTACCGCCTGTTTTACCCAGATACGATAGATGAAGTAATCAATGATAAACTCGAAAATAAACGAGATCTTTCCCATGCAGCTGTTAAGGGTACAGATGGCATAAGCTTGAATAAGGCGGAGATACTGAAAGCTATTACAATATCGCCAATCAACAGGGGGTACGTTGAGTGATCGAATGGAAGCAATTACAAAAACACTGAGTAGAAACGATACTTCAGAAACCGGAGGACATCAGGGAGGTATTTTGATCCCCAAGAATCCGGATATTTTATCGTTTTTCCCTTCACTGAAGGAGCAGGAGCTTAACCCTAGGAAAATGATCACCTTTCATGATCACACAGGCAACAGGTGGATGTTTTCATTCATCCATTACAACAATCGGCTATTCGGTGGGACAAGAAACGAATATCGCCTTACCGGAATGACCAGATGCCTGAGATACTTCAATGCAACAGCCGGAGATTCAATCAAATTGCTCAGAGACCAAAATGGAATTTACTGGTTTGAACATTGTCCCGTCAAGAAAGCAAATCAAGACGCTGAAAGTCATCTCAGGTTAGGAAATACTTGGAAAGTAGTCAATATCAAATAACAAAACATAGGAGTAAAACATGGAGAGGATAGTTCTGCCCCCCAATCCTGCAAGGTTGATAGAGGGCTTGAGAGACACAGGCTATGACTTCAATACCGCCTTATCCGATATAGTAGACAACTCAGTTGATGCCGGAGCATCATCAATCGATATTCTCATCAACATGGATGCATCAGGTGATATTTATATAGCTGTTGCTGATAATGGCTGTGGCATGGACAAAGCAACTTTGATGGATGGCATGACATATGGGGCAAAAGGCGTAAACGATGCAAAACGATTGGGTAAGTTTGGCTTGGGTTTAAAAACTGCTTCAACTGCTTTCTGCAGAAAATTATCTGTCATCACAAGAGATGAACCATTCACACCTTTGCTCAAGGCAGTTTGGGATTTGGATCACGTGGTCAATGCATCTGATTGGGAGCTGTTATTGGATGAGCCAAACGCTTATGAAGTTGATTTATTCGAAAAAACTGCTATGAGTTCGTCGGGGACTCTAGTCGTTTGGGAGAACGTAGACAGACTTCTTAAGAACTACGCTAATCCAGGAGGAAAAGACGCCCGGAGAGCTTTGGATAAGGTAATCAACGCATTCCGCGATCATGCTGCCATGATCTATCAGAGATTTTTAGAACCTAGCGACACAAGAGCAAGGAATGTCTCGATTACTGTAAACGAAATTCCTGTTACATCCTGGAGTCCATTCTGTGAAAGTGAAGCAGGAACTGAAATGGTTGCAGATTGTACGAAGATTGTTGACTTCTCAAATGGCGATCGAGGCGAGTTCTCCATCAAAGCATTCATCTTGCCTAGAAGAGAGCATTTTTCAACTCCCGAAGCAGCATCCGAGGCCCGTTTGACCAACAATATGCAGGGAATATACATATATCGGGAAAACAGATTGATACACCCATCGGATTGGCTTGGCATGTTCAGTAAAGAGCCTCACTTAACACTTCTACGGATTGAGTTCTCATTTGATCATACCCTTGATGATGCTTTTCAGGTAGACCTAAAAAAATCAAGAATCATGCTGAATGAAGATTTGTATAATTGGGTTCTGAATGAATTCATCCCTGCTCCAAGAAACGCTGCCAATGAAAGATACAGAACAGGAGTAAGGTTAAGTACAAGCGAAACAGCAAAAACTGCGCACACAGGATCTAACAGATCGATCCAAGAGAAGGAAGAGGATGTTGTGGGCTCAGAGATTACTGTGGTTGATAAAGATACAGAAACTGTGGATGTAAGGAATAAATCAGGATCTGTAAGGCTAAAACTGACTATCAGTGATGTAACAACTCCCGGACAAATGAGTGTCCAGCCAGTAGATAGCATAGAAGACAATGTCCTGTGGAGACCTGCATTGATAGGCACTCATCATGCAGTACAGATAAACTCAGGGCACCCATATTATCTTAAAGTCTACGTACCAAATCTAAGCTCAGATGTTACCATTCAGGGCATGGATTCTCTCCTTTGGGCCCTTTCAGAAGCTGAGATGACAACGGTAAATGAAAGAACAAAGAATCATTTCGAAGATCTTCGCTTTGAAGTTTCCAGAATCTTGAGAAAGCTTGTAGAAGATTTGCCAGATCCTGAGTTTGATAATAATGGCAACTGATCTTAATTCTCTGGCTGACAAGTTATTCGACAGATTTGGGCTTGCGGTCAGAGTCCTTTCTGATTACACGGATGAGGGATTGGTGATCGCTATAATCCCTATTGGCATTGAGCATACGATAGCTTTTACTATCAAAGTTGTTTTAGGATGGAGGAGGCTCTCTGCAGTATTTGTACCGGGAGATTATGCAGCTAACTTGGTAACTCAGATGCAAAAGGCCGATACAGAGAAAAAGATACTTTTCCGTATATTTGCTTCGGACCTTGCCGAGAAAGGTGCTATGTTGGACATGACTGTCAACAGTAGAAAAGTCGATCCCATTAATCCAAATGATTGGCCTGAAGAGTGGAAAACCCTATCGCTTGCGATGCAAAAGCATCAACTTGTTATCGAAGATCATTCTCATTATAACTTGAACGAAGCATTGCCATGGTTGTACGGATTTTGGGGCTTATGCCTGTCATTGCTTCCAATTGAGCAAGTTGAAGAACAAGAACCAAAGGGAGTAATAGAGGGCAAACTTATTTGGGGAATAGTAAGGGGCTATGAAAGAAGCAAAATCAATCGTGCCGCCTGTATACAAATTCATGGTAGTTCGTGTCTGATATGCGGATTCAATTTTAGTAAACTATATGGTGATTTGGGTTCAGGCTTTATCCATATACATCATGTTGTACCTTTGTCAGAAATCGGGGAAGAATATGTATGCAATCCTGCTAAAGATCTAGTACCTGTATGTCCAAATTGTCATGCAATGTTACACAGGAAGAAACCGGTTTTGACGCCAAGCGAATTAAGGCAGTTAGTAGAAGATCATGGACACTCTGACTCCTGAACAACGCAGCTGGAATATGAGTAGAATAAGAAGTAGAAATACCCGAATCGAGTTTATCATAAGGTCTGCCTTACACAAAAGGGGATTCCGATTTCGGATAAATCAGAGTTGCTTGCCAGGTAAGCCAGATATTGTTCTAAAGAAATATAGAGCGATTATCTTTATTAATGGGTGTTTTTGGCATTTTCATGAATGCAAATATTCTAAGATTCCCAGCACTAGGCATGAATGGTGGGAAAATAAGCTGAAATGTAATAGAAAGCGGGACATGAATAATATTAAAGAACTTGAATTACTCGGATGGAGAACTCTAATCATCTGGGAATGCATGATAAGGGAAAGCAACGATATCGCCAACCTAATTGATTTTGTGGAATCATGGCTCCTATTAGGAGAGGCTTCCACGGAAATAGGATTGGTGGAGAAGTAATTTCGTGACTAGCCATAATGATTATGGTGTTCATATAGTATGCTACAAGGGGGAAACAAATGTTAAAAAATGCTTCTGAACATTTACTGGGAAGGACATTAGCAACCGGGTGGGACGTTATCGAAAAGTGTTCTCGTAACGAGAATGCTACTGGCGGTACGTTTTCAAGTTGTTACAAAGTTAAAAAGAATGGTGATCCCAAGTCGAGTGTTTTTTTCCTAAAAGCATTCGATTTCGATAATTTTTTTCATCCTTCTACTCCAGGTATAAGTGTAATGGACATGATAGGTGAGATGACAAATGCTTTTCGATATGAACGTGATATATCAGAATTCTGTAAGAATAAACACGTAACAAAAGTGGTTCTTGTGAAAGATTCTGGCGAAGAACTAGTAGACGGGTTTTCTATCCCCATAGTGCCGTACCTAATTTTTGAATTAGCAGATTGTGACGTTAGGCACATGCTAACCTCGTATGATAACACTGATCTTGCATGGAAATTTCACTCTCTACATAGCGTAGCAGTTGGTTTAAAGCAACTTCATCAGCACCTAATATCTCACCAAGATATTAAGCCATCTAACATCCTTGTGTATCGGTCAGATAGTAAAATAGGTGATCTTGGCAGGACCCAAACTTTATCAATGCAGTCTCCTTTTCAAAAAATGAATTATGCTGGCGATAGGAACTATGCACCACCTGAGATACTTTACAGGCATTATATCCCAGACTGGCACTTAAGAGCTTACGCAATCGATATGTATCTACTAGGTAATCTGTTCGTTTTCTATATAACTGGGGTTACCATGAATTCGTTGTTGAAGGACGCATTGCCAGAAGATATTAATTGGGAGCACTGGAGAGGAAGCTATAAAGATGTTTCTGACTATGTTGTAAATAGTTTCAATACTGTTTTGACCAATCTCAGAATTGAACTACAAAATTGTATTGAAGACAAAGAAATTCTTGAGGATGTAATTCTGTTCATTAAATACGCCTGTCATCCAATTCCTGAGTTGCGGGGTCATCCCAAAAGCACATCAAATGACCAATACAGTTTTGAAAGATTGATTTCAATCTTAAACCTGCTATATTTCAAGGCAAGGTATAGGATGTGACGCATGGCCGTTTTTAATGTGGATAAGGCAAGGAATGTTGTACCCAATCTAAGAGATTTTGTAACAACTGCGGGGTTGGGAGAATTATCAACACCTAATGAACAAAACTACTCACAACATGATTTTCATGGGCTTATCAGTATGCTGAATCAGTGGAAGCAGAGTCCATGTTTATCAGTAGCACTTGACTTGTTGAATTATACTTACGTCACAAATGCGGACGTGTCTGATAATGAGATACAAGCAGCTGCGAAGCTTGTACTCTCTCATGATAAATCTACTGACCTACAGAGAAAGTTGGTAAGAAGAATTCTAGTAAACGAAGACACAAATCATCAGGGTTTATTTGAACGTAATCATCTGTCTGAGAATTTGAACACAGACACCAAGCAGATATTTCAACGAATAAATTTTCTAAAAAAACTACTAATTGACATGCCCAGTAATCATATTGCATATGCTGAAATTTCCAGGCTGTATTCTATTATTGGCCAAGAAGATAAATCTCTTAGAAACATGTATGTTGCTTTTTCGCTGAATCCCAATAATCGCTTTGTCGTAAGGTCTTTCATACGATTGTTGGTGCATTATCATGAAGATAGGTGGGCTTTATCGCAACTACATAAACACACCGACAATATCATCACTGATCCATGGATTCTTTCAGCCGAAGTAGCCTTATGCACTATGCAGAATATGACATCTCAGTATCATAGAAAAGCACTGCGCATGATTAACAATTGGTCAAAGAACCAATTTCACATATCAGAATTATCCAGCGCTTTAGCTACTGCTGAGATGTACGTCGGAGATCGTAAGCAGTATAGAAAGCTTTTTAAGCATTCTGTTATTGAGCCAAACGATAATGCTCTGGCACAGATTGAATGGGCTTCAAGCAAGGACAGTACTTTAAGTATCGACCTAGATAAATCACAGTTAACACTTATGCACGAAGCAAAAGCTAGAGACTATTTCTATAAGAAACAGTGGGATAACGCTCTCATATACTTGAACAAATGGCATATCGATCAACCTTTCAGTAAGACACCATTACTAATGAGGGCTGGGATAACAAGCTCTGTATTCCATAATCACATAGAAGCAGCTGAGATAAGTAAAGGGGGGTTAGTATCACATCACAATGACCCTCAACTTTTAAACAATATTGCCTACTATTACGCTCTTCAAAACCAGTGTGATGATGCTTTATCTTATCTACAGAGAATTGATCAGGGCAAATGCGATCCCATTTTGGCGATGTGTGCAATTGCCACAAACGGACTAATTGAATATAGGTTGGGGCATGTTGAGTCAGGCAGAGCTCATTATACATTAGCAATGATGAAAGCTGAACAATTAAGGAATGATGAACTATATACTCTAGCCAAGTTAAACCAGATCAGGGAAGAAGTTATTTACCTAAAGTCGATAACAAGAGAACAAATGGAGTTTATTGATAGATTGAAGGGCGAAATACCCCTTGATGCTGAGTTTATCAAAAATGAAATACTCTCAATGATTCGGATGTAACTATGTTATCTGCGTCGTTGTCCTGCACTTCCAATGAAACGGTGGAAACGGGGTATGCGCTCCTGAGACACCTACTGGATTCATCTCTGAGTCGTATTCGATCTGATCGTCTTTGATCCAGGGAGCAAGTGCTTTGATGTACTCTCTGGCATCATCCAGGCTGTTGGACTTGGTATCCAGAGCTATGAGGTTATCCATCACTTCCAGAGCATCGTCTAGGGGGTAGACTTTGTCTTGAGCTGCCAGAGCCCGGCAGATGTCGCTAGTGCGGTCATCCAGGATCACCACGAGCTTGTAGTATCTGGCTTTGGCTTTCTTGTAGCCTTGCAGCCTTCCGAACTCCCTTATTCTGAGAGCTGTATGCTCTGCCAGTCCCTGCCAGTAGTAGGATGATCGATTGGCGAGATCATTGAACTGGTCTTTGAGGGTATCTGCTAGCATCTCTTTTGTATATCCCTGCTCAATTGCTTTGGTGAGCGTATCTGCGAAGCTCTGCCGGACATCGGCATCGAAGTGATTCCCGATCCAGAACAACTGCTGCTTCTGGATGGTGGAAGAGAGATGCTGGTCTTCTATACCCCAGAGTCCGATACTGGTCTTGGTGGGTGCTTGCACTTGCGTGTCCTTGAGTCCAAGCCGCACACAGCGGTCTATTATCGCTTTGGTGGGCTCATTGACCAGTGCTGCGAAGTCATCTCCCAACTGAGTATTGATGATAACCATAAGCTTATCTAAGGAGTCCTTGTTGAGCTTCTCAGCTCTTGGCATGTCACTCAGCATCTGGATGGCAAGTCGTGTCGCATCTCTGATTTCAGTTTTCCATGCATTATTCAAGACCCGGTAATACTCAAGCATAAGCTGATCATAGTAGTTCATTAGAAGGAGAATCTCCGTACCGTGACTCTGTTCTTGCCAATATCATATTCGGAGAAGCGTTCCAAGCATCCAGCAAGAGCATCACAGCCATCGATATAGCCATCAGGATAAGTGAGGAACTGGCTGATCAGAGTCGGTGTATCCTGTCCCTCCGGAAAGAGTACCTTAGCGGTTTCAATAATAGTCTCTGTTCGTTCTATACGGAGGTTCTTGTTGTCCTTGTTATCGATGCGCTTGATGCGATGGCTTATCGGTGGCAGATGATTATCAGTAGCCCACCTGTCGAAGTCCGCAAGGATGCGAGCCTGTCCGTAGGTGGTTTCACAGGCAGCTCTGGCTTTTACTCCGTAGGTGCGATCCAATTCCTGATAGGTGTCGTAATAGTATCTGAAGAATTTGGTGTTCTCAGTTTGACGTATCCAAGCATGGATCACATAGAACATGTAACCGTCATAGCCTATGGAGATGATGGCTTTGAAGCATCCTTTCTCTCCCCAGGCAGGATCGGCATAAAGCCAGACCCGCTTCATTCTACTTGGCTCTGGCAAGGTTCTATACTTGGTGAACCAGTGGTTTTTGAAGATGTTCCCTTCGATCACTGGCTGTCCCAACATCTCCCTCTGGTATCCGGTATGCCCGAACTTGGCTCTCAGATTCGGCAGGGTGGCAGTGGAGTATTGAGCCTCCCAAATTGACTTGCCCTGCCGATCTTCGAGCGAGAAGCGCAATATTGCTTTCTGGTGCGTTTTCAGAACCGACCTTGTATCCAGATCTGGGTTTTCAACCCGTAGTTCGTCCAATATCAGCTCCTGAAACTGGCAGATCGCATAGTTAGGATGCACCAGGTTACCAAGCCAGACAATCTTGCCATTACCTTCCGGAGATAATGCACCGGCAAGCTCCTGAGTAATCTTTTCCATGCGTCTCTTGCCGATGGACTGGTTGCCCATATTCTCTTCTTTATCAATATCATCACAGACGATCAGCCCGGGCCGTTTGGCAGTCTTGGGATTGATGGTGCCTCTATGACTCTGCTTTATGCTTCTGGCTCGTATCCTGGCCTTGTTCTTGAGATAGAAGTCCAGATCAAAGGCATCCACGGGCCGCAGCTCCGGATAGTCTATGGTGAGCCGCTTGTTGTTCCGCAGCTCATGCAAGGTAAAGGCAGTGCGTTCCTGTGCCAGGTCTATGTCAGCGGCTGTATGGATAACGTAGCGTTCACCCTGGATGATCATCCAGATGGGATAGACCACTCCCATGAGTACCGTTTTGCCCAGCCCACGAAATCCGGTGATGGCGATGATGCCTGAGCCCTTGTCAGTCTCATCGAACATGGTCTCATGCGCTGGGCAAAAGGGTAGCGGGAAGATATGCGGGAAGTAGGTATGGCAGAAGAACGAGAAGGCATCCCATCCTGATCCGGTAGTGCGCCTGATCCTCTCAGCCCTGGCTTCAGGATTATCGTCTATAAAAGGCAAGACGGAGATCGTTTTGGATGCGATCTCCGTCAGAGCCTTGTTATGCCGCTGAATGAACTTCTTAGGCATAACCGGGTATCAACCCCAACCCCCGGCAAGCTGTTGGTAGGGGACCCCGATTTTCCGGAAGGATCAGCGGAGCCAGGGGGATCGGCTCCGCTGTCAGGCAGGCAGGATGTCGTGGAGCCGGAGGGAATAGCTCCACTCGTTGGAGGGTAGGTTGGCTGGTGTGTTTGGAGGTAACCATGTGTCTATCCATTTCTGACTCGCAAGTACTCGGCAAGATCTAGCACGATACTCTGAAACTGTTTCAGCAGAGTCTCATAGCCCTTCTCGATCATGAAGTCGGTCACCTGATCCAGGAAGCGGACTATATAGTCATTCAACTCTTTGGAAGGCTCAGCGTCCTTCTGATTCTGCCTGATCAGGCTGACGAGGCTCTGCAGAGCAGTGTCCGCCGGGTTCTTGGCATACTCCCGGAGCGCCTGGATGAGCGCCTTCTTGCGGGCCAAGTTGATCTCATGGTCGAGCTTGCGCTCTTCCTTGAACAGCTCGTCCCATTTGCCGGACTTGATCCACTTACGGACGGTGATGCTGGAAACTCCGAAGATCAGCGCCAACTCAGTGGGATCGGTCTTGCCGTTCAGATAGGCTTCCCTGCAGTTGTCCCGCTTGATGCGGAACTCATGGCTGTTACTCATACTCGGGGCGTACCTTGTGCTTCTGCAGATAGAGGTTGAGGTCTTTGCCGGAGCAGCGCAGCTGTCCGTTTTCCTTGGTTCTAAAGGCGGGCAGAGGATCGAGTATATCCCTGATCCAGCGATATACCGTGTTACGGCTGACCCGGAGCGTGGAAGCTACTTCATCGGGCCGATAGTTACGATCATTGTTGAATATGCTCATTGTCTCCTCTGCCGCATTCATCTTTGTTGATACCATTATTTCTACTCCATTGCTGTTATCAAATCAGGATGTATCAGGATGATACTGTATCAAAGGGCGCTGAAGTTCAGCACGACCCTGTGGTAGTTACCAGCCTCGTCCCTTACCGAGAAGGAGATGTACTGCTTGGTGGAGGTGACCAGGATGGCCTTGTCGATCAGTTCCATCGCTTCCTTCCAGACCGGGTCCTTGATCTTGTACCTGCGCAGGGCGAAGATGCGGTAGCGTGCCAATTGCCCCCGCTTATCGACTTGGAAGGCTTCGTTGATGATGGCCTTGAGGTTGTCACTGGAGTCGGCAGACCAGGCTTTCAGGCATTCATCGATCTTCTGCTTGGCGAGTTGAAGCTCGATGCCGAACTGAATCTTCTCTCTAAAGCGCATCTCGATGCGGTACTTTTCATCGAAGCTGACCAGCAGGGCGTTGCCCTTCCACTCGAGGCCATTCCTGCGGGCGGCGTCGTTCAGATAGTTCTCGATGATCTGGATCATCTTCTGTTTGTCGGAGACAATACGTTCCTGCAGTTTCAAAGCGCATTGCATCGCTTTCCTGACCGCAGTGTCCTTTTCCACTATTTCGGTGTGCAGCACCTTCACGGGGATTTCCCTACCTTGAGCGTCGGTTAAGGTGCGTTCTTTGACTGGCTTGCTCGCTTTACTCATTTGCATCCTCCTTAGGATTGTCTTGTTTATTTGGTGGTTGAGTGATCTCTTGTTTCTTGATGTAGGACTGGAACATGGCGATAACCGCCCTGCGCTCCTTCTTGGTGAGCAGGTTCCAGTGGCTTTTGGAATAGTTTTTCAGCATGAATGCCCGCAGCCGGGACTCGCTCCAGCCGGCTTGCTTCATCAGGGCGTGCATGTACTTGCCCTGCTTGTCGTAGTTGTATTCGAGTGGCCGGCCATGACTGCGGTATTTGAGCAGGATGGCCTTGAACTCGAGCAGCTTGTCCTCAGATAGGGCTCTGAGCGATTCGCCGTAGCCCATGCCGTTCATGATGAACTTGAAAGCTTCAATCGGCCAGTGGAACTTCCTGACCCTGAGGCCGTGTATCTCTTGGCGTAGTTTGCGTTCCCGCTGTTCCTGATCCATAGAATGCCCCCGGTTGGCTGGTCTTACAGTGTTTGCTGTGGGTGTTGAGCCATACGCTTCTTAGTTCGGTACGGCGCTCTTTGCTTAGGCGGCATCCCGGCCTTGCCGCGCAGTTCGCCCAGGATGCCCTTGATCACAATCGATCCCACCATGGGGATTTTCTGGGGGTCTAATACGCAATATCCGCTCTTATCGATGCCGATCACCTTAACCGAGGCCATCGCCTCCAGATAGAGATAGACCCACTGCCTGCTGCGTCCGTAGATCGAAGCGAGCTGCCGGATGCTGCGAATCTTCCGGCTGGCGATAACCTTAAGCAGCCTCCCGCACTCCATCTTGCTAAAGTCCAGCTTCTGCGAGTGCGTGTTAACCAGCTTGAAGTCGTAGCGATGGGCATAGACATAGATCTCTTCATCCTCACAGATGCACCTGATGTTGCCTTCGGCGAGCATCGTGCGCATCACCCCGTTGACGATCTCCAGGGGGACGTCCGTCATCTCGCAGACCAGTTTCCGGTTGAAGGGACGCCGGAACTGGAGTATGAAGCGGCGTACCAGTTCTTGCTGGGTCATAAGGCCTCCCTCAGCACCAGCTCAGATAAGGGGGTTTCCTTGTCAGTGCGGGTTTCCAGCATATGCATGACCTTCATGGCCTGCCGCAGGTTGCCTCTGCTGTAGTTCCAGACTAAGTCTATGGTGGTCTTATCGACCGGATCGGTCATCACTTTCCTGGTGACTTTCATGATATCCTCCCTGGTATTGTCTTGGAATTCGTAAAAGTAGTTGCAGCGGTCAAAGTAGTGGGAATCGATGCGGGATAGTTTGTCCTTGGCTTCCTGCATCCCGATCAGCAGGATCACTGCCAGGGTCTCGTCAGCCAGGTCCCGGATCGAACCGAGTAGCTGGTAATAGCGGAAGGCATAGTCGATCTCATCGATGATGATCACCGCGTCCTGCTGTTCACACAGGACTTGCACGCACTGCTTGAACAGCGTGTTGGTCGATCCGTGCGGGATGTAATCGCCATAGCCGTAGTTCCGGTACAGGTTGCTTAACAGTTCTTTGGCGAAGGTCTTGGGAGTTGACGTAGCCTCCAGGCGCAGGTAAGTGTAACCGTTGCGGAAGGCCGTTCTAGTGGCAAAGGTGGTCTTGCCCAGACCCGGCTTGCCGTAAAGCATGCCCAACCCGACGATCTCCTGCTTGGGTCGTGTGAGCAGGAAGTCGATGCACTGCTGGGCTCTGATCACATTGACGGTTTGGATGAGTTGTCCTTGTTCCATGATTACTTCCTCTCTACTCCGATCCGGTTCAGCATCTCTTTCAGGCTGATCTCCGGCTGGGGATGCTTAACCTGCTTATCGCTATCATTTTTGCCCTGCTCCTGGATTAGTTCCGCTTCCAGCTTCGCCATCGCTTCCAACGGCTCCCGAACTTCCTGTGCCACCGGATGCTGCTCGTGGATGACGATTTGTTCCAGCCTGGCTATCTCCTGCTCAGGACCCGGCTGGGGAGCTTCCAGCATGGGAGGTTGGATGAAGGTGGGGTTCGTGGTGGGCATCAGCAGCGGCCTGACCAGCTTCTCGACCACATCCGAGCTATGGCGGACGGTGAGTTTGGTGCGCCGCTCGATCTGCTTGTGGTAGCGTTTGATCTCCCTGGTTTCCTTGTTCAACTCGGCCTGGGAGATGGGATTGCTCTTATCGAGATGCACGAAGGGGTTCTGTGACCTGCGAACCTCGGCCTGGCAGATAAAGTTGTCCTGCAGGTCATAGACTACGATCCAGCGCAGATCTGCCATATCGTAGCGGATAATGACTTCCTTGCCGATGTGTTCCATCAGCTTCGTATCCCAGTACACCAGCTTGTTGAGGACGATGCCGTTATTGCGCAGGGCCTTGCGTTTCTCGGTCATCATCAGGAAGTTGAGCCGCTTGGCTTCGATCCTGCGTTCCGCTGGAGGCTTGACTGCGCTATACACCGACCAGGGAGTTTTACCGCCCAGTCCGCTGTGTGGAGTCTCGCCATACATCTTGCGGATATAGAACCCGATCATCTGCATGGCCTCCTCCAGGGTGGGAGGATTGGCTTCATACAGTTTCTTTGCCCATTTCTCGTTGCGCATCAGCGTGGCTGGCTTGTCAGCCACCGATGCTCCCCGGAAGCTGCTGATGAAGCGTTCGAACTGCTCCTGGAAGGTCCTGAAGAACCGTTCGATGATCTTGGCTTTGGCATTGTAGCTTTCGGCGAAGGCCACCTCAATGCCCAGCCTGGGGAAGATACCTGCCAGGTCACTGCTGAGGTCATGATCCTGCCATTTCTCATTGAACAGTTTAGATCTGAAAGCCTTGCCGTTATCGAGATAGACGTACTTGGGAACTCCGCCCCAGTTGAGGATGGCGTTCCTAAAGGCGATCTGGATGTGCTGGCTGTCCTCGCTGAAGGCGAGCGTGGCTCCCACCGGATAGCGGCTTGCCCAGTCAAAGACCATGATCATGGTCATGCGTTGGGCTTTCCCGGTCTTGGGATTGATAATATCGAAGGCGAGGCTATGGCCGTCAGCTACCCAGACCTGACCCACTTTCAGCAGCCCGTTATCCCGTTTGATGGTCTTGACTATCTCTTCCGCCACTGCCTTGCTGCCCCGCCTGGCCTGAGTCCAGACGGCGGGATTGTTACGCATGTAGTCTTCACACCAGCGTCTCAGGGTCGGTATTGAACTGGGAGATTCCAGAGAACCTAACCTGGCATAACTCTTAAGGGTCACGATGGCGGAGCCGATCTTGATCTTCTGGGGTGAGAGCAGCAGCTTCATCAGGAAGTGCTGTTCCAGATAGGTAACCTTGCGGCCCCGGACTCGGTTCTTGCCCTTGTGGATCAAGGCGAACATATCCCGGTCGCTTTCGGTGTACTTCTCCACCCATAACCTCAGAGTGCGTTCCCGGCGGATACCCTTGAGCGCTTTCAACTCGGGCACCAGGAGCCCTGCATTGTATTCCCTGGTAATCAGCTTCCACTCTTCTAACTTGGCTTCGGTCTCTGCCAGGCGGCTTAACACCGTCTCGCAGAACTGGGAATGGAGTTGAGCCTCGCCCATGCAGCTGAGCAGTTCCTTGCTCTCCGGCTCCAGATTCAAGCTGGAGGCTTCGATCTGCTCCGTGACCGTTACCGGTTCGATAGCCTGTGGTTCCCCTTCCTTATATATAGAGGAAGTTACCTCTTGGTCAGATTTTGTAATCGAAGGATGCTTGGTCGTGGATGCTTTGATGCTGCTGACCATCTTCGCTTTTATCTCCGTTTGGATAGTTTTATCTGATCCGGTGCCAATCTTTGTGAACTTGACCGGGACTCCGGACTTGATCAGCTCCGCTATCCTCCGGCAGTCCGCGTCATACTCCGCCCTGTCATACTGGCCGATGATCTCTTCCAGTGTTTCCATCATTCCTCCTTGTTTCCTGCTTTGATGTATGCTGTGATAAACAGGCAGTCCCGTTTATCGTAGCCCATGTTCATCAGCTCCCTATCCAGGCAGACTCCCTGCTGGTTCTTGTTCTTGCAGTCGGCTATCTCCAGATCGAGAAGCTCCCCTGCCGCCAGGACAAAGGTCTTGGTGGTATGGCTCTTCCCACTGGGCACCAGTCTTTTAACCGCAGGCAGCTTTCCTTCTTTCACCAGCCTGCGGATCGTCTTTACCGATCTGCCCGTCAGTTCGGCCACCCGCGCAAGGGGCAGCCAGATCAGCGTAAAATCTCTCTCCATTTCATATCCTTCCCATGATATCCGATTACCCGTAATTGGACTTGGACAAATTGTAGGTGCCGGATTTGGACTTGGACATTCGCCTGGACTTGGACATGGACTTGGACATTTTCCGTAGCACTTGGACACAATTTCGCACAAAGAATGGATATTGTGCCCGGATGCTATGCGCAGTGAGAGCTGGAAGCTGTTTTGTCCAAGTCCGGATGGATACGGTTGGACTTGGACATTCTGCACCCGGCAGGCTTCGCAGCTCGATTTTTCACACTGTTTCGCGGTCATTTTCACCTCTCTGGTTAGTTTTAACAGGGTGCTAACTTCCTTGCATCCAATATCTTGGGAAGTCCTTTCTGCAGTCCGGCGGATATTTCCGGCACCTTTCTGAAGGATGCCAAACCCGATGGCACGAATGCCATTGAGATAGATACCCTCCGAAAATAATCATTGACACAACTATACGGCTATATATTGATGTTCTGAGTTCACTATAAATCCGTTTGGAAATATGTCAATGGTAAATTGAACAATGGAGGTATCATGGCAGCCCCAGAGGTTGGACAACGATTGGCTATGCTGATGAAGAGTATGAAGTTAAAAAACTATCAGTTCGCCAAAAAATATGGCATCTCAGCCGCCTCGTTATCGAGGTATAAGGCCGGAGAACGCTACCCGGACCCCGAACTCCTGCTCAAGTTATCCGAGTCTGAAGTGAATGTAAACTGGCTTCTGACTGGCAAGGGCACGACCCGGATCGTGCAGGATTTTGATGGTTGGATGAAGGAGCGACTGGAGGAGAAACTCAGGGTCGTCGACAGCAAGACCGGGCTAATCCAAGCCCCTACAATAGATTATACTCGCACCGTAAACCTCACGATTATCGGCGATATTTCCGCCGGACCCAGAGAGCACATCATCGACTGCCGGGATTTGGGTGAGACTATCGAGCTACCCCGTTCCTTGCTCCCCGGTCAGTCTGATAAGTATATGGCATTTAGAGTAAATGGACGCAGCATGGAACCCAATATCATGCACGAGGACATCGTGGTCATCAAACAGGAGCTGGATTGGGAAATTGCCAATGAAAAGGTCTGCGCGGTCAGAGCCGACGATGGGGTCACGCTCAAGAAAGTGGAACTCGATCCCGCCAATAGACGCATTATTTTACAGCCATTTAATTTAGACTACAAAGTCCAGATCATAGACTCAGATCAGGGTCTCGATGCATTTCTGATTGGAGTTTTGTCACTTCAGTTGCGGCTTTTCTAAATCGGCATTTTGGGCTGGAGCTGGCGGATGTCCAAGTCCAGTCCAAAATCAGCCCTATTTGCAATAATTACTGATACAAATACGTCCAGAAACGTCCAAAACAACCGATGTCCAAGTCCAAACATAGTCCCTCATATCTCACCACCCCATAAAGCCTTATCCCCACTTGTCCAAGTGAGACTGGCTTGCAACTTTGGGTGAGAGTTTATATTGGTAAGAATTAAACAGACTGGATCAGGTGTATCTGCCTGGAATGATGTGGTTTTGATGCCGGGTGGCTTGCCTGCGGTTCACGCGGATAATATAAGGGCTGCCGAAGTCTGTTCGGCAGAGG
>Ga0255343_1002155_pt1 | contig 23880 bp, 19 predicted proteins | sample wastewater_treat_4_FD_192413 | JGI IMG/M metagenome (GOLD analysis project Ga0255343, IMG submission 192413) | Wastewater microbial communities from Lulu Island WWTP, Vancouver, Canada - plant16 | ecosystem: Engineered > WWTP > Wastewater > Unclassified | place: Canada: Vancouver, British... | reverse complement strand
GTGTCATTCTATGAATACACGAAAGTGTCATCCTGAGCGTAAGCGAAGGATCTCATATTTAATTATTGAAATTTTTCACTGCGCTCAGTATGACAGGCTTCGCCTAAGATTGTTATTAATCTAATTGCAGAACCTTGTAAAGTATTACCGCCATTTCAGCTCTTGAAATCATTGATTTTGGATATAAGTATGAATTGTTTCCTTGAATTATGCCTGCCTTTACCAATGTTGCAACAGAGGTAACAGCATAATCGGATACTGAATTTCTATCCTTAAAAGCATATAAATCACTTTCCTTACCTGCAGATAATCTTTTATTCTCAATTATCAATGCCCTGTCAACAAGAACCATTGCATCCTCTCTGGTTATTCCTGCAGTCGGCATAAATTTATCCCCGTAACCCTTTGCTATACCGAGTGATTTGGCTACTGCAATTGCTTTATAGTAGTAGCTGTCCTTAGGAACATCACTGAAATTACCTCTGTCAGTTGCCGTCAAGTCCAAAGCTCTGTACAACATAAGCATGAAATCCCCGCGGGTTACATTTTGTGCCGGACTGTAATTGTTGTTTCCGGTTCCGGCGACTACACCTTCTTTAAACAAATAATCAATCTGAGATGCTGCCCATGAATAATCCTTTGTTACATCCTTGAAATACAAAGAACCTTCAGTCTTAGGCACGGCTACAACTTCAACTTTAATCGAACCTGTAAATGAAAAACCGTCTGTATTGTATCCGGTATATTTTATGGTAACCGTTCCGGAATAATCTTTATAAGGTACAAATGTTACCCTGTATAAAGAAGGAGTATCTTCATAGTAATATTTCTTGCTTGAGGTCACCTCGGAGCCATAATTACTTGATGACGTGTAATTATAATAAAGTTTGCCGTATTTTGATGAAGGCAGAGTAAATGTTACATAGTCCAATTCAACCCCTGTGGAATCTTCGGATGCATCATTGAAATCTTCATCATCAAATCTTATCGGTGTGTTTTCTTTTGTTGAAATTTTAATATCATCAGCAACGGGAACTTCTTTTGTTACCGTAATTTTAACGGCACCTGTATAAGATTTGCCATCAATGTTGTATCCTGTGTAAGAAATAACTACGGTACCTGTATAAGATGGTTTCGGAACAAATGTTATATCATCCAAATCATCATCATAATACTTGGTGGTTGAAGAAACTTTGGATTGACTTCTTGATGAATAATTGTAATACAAAGTTCCATATGTTGATGAAGGTAAGGTGAATTTTATGTAATCCAATCTTTTGCCCGTTACATCCCGACATTCATCATCAAAATCATCGGCATCAAAATCTATCGGTGTATATGAACCTGTTTTGTATGTTATGTCATCAGCATCAGTAACAATCTTTAATACTTGGATTTCAATTTCACCTGTATAGGATACTCCCTTACTATTATAGCCTGTATAAGAAATCACTACCGTTCCGGAATAATTACTATACGGTACAAAGGAAATATCATCAATATCATCATCATAATATTTGGAAGTCGATGAAACTTTAGATTGACTGCTTAAGCCGTAGTTTGAATACAGAGTTCCCCTTGATGAAGAAGGAAGAGTAAACTTAACATAGTTTAATTTTTGCCCGGTTCCATCCAGACACACCTTTTCAAAATCATCTGCGTTAAAATCCACTAAGGTATTTACATATAAAGAATATTTAATTTTATCGACAACGGGTTGAGCTCTCTTAACATAGATATTATACTGGGTGGAGCCCGCAAATTCAGCATCATTACCTGTGGTAGTTCCAGTATTATTTTTATATGTATAATGTACTGTCATTATTACCGGACTTCCTTCTACTTTAGCAGAGGAAGGTTTCGGGTCGATTTTTTCCAATTTATAATCAGTTTCTAACACGTAAGTGACATTTGAAAGGTCTAATGTGTCCTTACTATAATTAAATGGGACGGTGAATGTCACATCATTCTTGTTGATGACAGCTTTTCCCACTGTACCTTCAGGATGAGTGGCTGTTTTAAGAACCATTAAGCCATCAGCCGCATAGGTTAAATTACCTGACCCAAACAATGCTGATATTATCATCATCAATGTAAGAATTATTGCCATACTTCTTTTAACTGTACATGGCATGCAGTCTTTCCCTAATTTATTCATAGTTACCCCTCACTTTATCTTTAATATTATATTTCATGCATATAACCTAAACAATTAGAAACATAAAATATACCTGACTATATTGTAGTACAATTTTTGATTGTTAGCAATGATAAAAAAGGTGCCTTAAAAAAGGTGCCTGGCACCGTGGTGATGTGGTGCCTGGCACCTTTTTATTTCAGTATTCTGTCGAGTAATACAAGAGCTTCGGCTCTTTTTATATTGTTTTGCGGTCTAAATGTATTGTCTTCATAGCCTTTAATCAAATTATGCTCCGCCGCTGCACCCACATATTCCTTTGCCCAGCTGCTGATTTTGCTGCTGTCGGAGAATAAATCGGCACCTTTTTCATTTCCTTCTAATTCAAGCAGTCTTGTCATAATTATTGCCGCCTGCTCTCTCGTAATATAATTTTCGGGGGCAAACTCTGTTTCCGAAACTCCTACTATATCTCCTTCTTTATATGCCTTTTGTATTTCTTCATAGTACCATTTTTCTTCTTTAACATCCGTAAATGTAATTTCGGCAGTTTCTTTAAAACCAAAGGCATTATTGACTACTTTGACAAACTCGGCTCTTGTGATAAATTCTTCAGGTCTGAAAGTCCCGTCAGGATATCCGGTTATATATTCCATATCAAGCCATTTCTGTATTACGGCTTCTGCCCAATGTCCCACATAGTCTCTTGCCGCCAACACCGAGCCGTCATAGAGACCTTCATACAGTGAATTTAAAAGCTCGCCTTCTGAATCCTGGCTTAATTCCCAAATCATTGCACCGCCTAAATTTTGCTCTCTTATATATACAGCCTTCAATGCTATAGACTGAGAATCATCATAGCTTATATAAGTTTTTCCGTTGTTAAGCCATGGAACCAATGACTCATAATGAAAATTTTTTGTATATTGAGGATTGCTGAGATATTCCTTTTTTATGGTATCGTAGCTCAATGCTTTGCCGTTTTTATGAGTTTGATAGAGCCCATCAATTGTATTTTTTAATACCGTGTATAAATAACCGTAGAACGGAACTCCCACTACCAGCTTTTCAGCCGGCAAACCTGCTCTTAGCCATGCCTTAACACTTGATTCAATGCTTATTTTATATTGATGTGATTCATCATTATTGTTATACAAGGGAGAATTAAAGTCAGTATATTTATCCCAAGGACCATGTATGTCATAGGTCATTAGGTTTACATAATCCAAATAATTTTGAAATTTATCTGCTTCTGTGTTTTCTATGTAATAGTTGCTTGCTCCGGCTGCAATAGTGAGCAAATAATCTTTGTTATCCTTCAATTCTTGAGCATCCAGCTTTTCGCGCATTTCCTTAAGAAGCAAAGTGAAATTTTGTTTGTCTTCAGGTCTTTTTGAATTAGTTTTAAGGCCTCCTCCGACCGGATATTCCCAGTCCAAATCCACACCGTCAAGACCATACTTTGAAATAAACTCAACACAGCTGTCCGTAAATTTATTCCTGTTTTCGTCTGTGGCCGCCATGTCCGAAAATCTCCCCGACCAATTCCATCCGCCTACTGAAATTAATACTTTTAAATCAGGGTTAATTTTCTTAAGATCCCGAAACTTTTCAAAATTTTCGGGGTCCTTATCCGGATATCCCATTTCTATTCTGTAATCCGGACCTATATTTGCAAACGCATAATTTATATGGGTTAATTTGCTTATATCTACACTTTCCGGAGTATATCCCGAATAAGACTTCCATGCAGGATAATACCCTATAATTATTTGTTGAGCTTTTTCAGTATTTTCATTTATTGACTTTGTTTTTTCACTTCCTTCGGTTAAAAAAGATGCAGCTTGTCCTATGTAAAACAAAAGAATTAAGGTTAATGATATGATTAAATACTTTAATCTTGTCCTCTTCATATATCCTGTATGATGTATAGACAATATACATCATACTCCTCCTATAAAACGTTTTTTTAATTATAACATAATAATATTGTTATAAATCTTGAAATATTAGGCAATTCCTTATACTCTTAGCTTATTTTCCATTATAAGTAACCAATCGTGAAGTAATTTTGTTTTGCCTTATTGGCAAGTATATGTTTTGCTTGTACAAAGCAAAATTATCAGTTAAAATAATACAATAATAATTACTAAGGACAAAAGAATGAGAAACAATATTATTTTGACAGAAGGAAAAATACGAAGTGCATTAGTAAAGTTAGCACTTCCCATAATGGGCACTTCATTTATAAATATGGCATACAACTTGACAGACATTATGTGGCTTGGCAGGCTCAGTACCGATGCCGTTGCAGCCGCCGGTGCTGCAGGCTATTTTTTATGGTTTGGCTCTTCATTGGTGATGATTGCACAGGTGGGAGTTGGAGTTATGGTTGCCCAATTATTTGGGAAGGGAGATTCGGAAGGTGTAAAAAACTATATCAACAACGGACTTCAGCTAAATCTTTTCATAGCTATATTATACTCTTTATTTTTGTATATTTTCAGACACCAAATAATTGGTTTTTTTAATATTGAAAATGAAAATGTAAGTAAAATGGCAGTTGAGTATTTGACAATTATTTCAGCAGGAATCACATTTCACTTTTTAAATCCTGTTTTCTCAGCAATTTTAAACAGCACCGGAAACAGTATTACTCCTTTTAAAATTAATACAGTGGGTCTTATTGCAAATATTGTTATTGACCCTTTGTTGATATTCGGTTTCGGTCCCTTGCCGGCATTAGGTGTTAAAGGTGCTGCCTTAGCTACAATAATGGCTCAATTCTTCGTGACGATGATTTTCTTAATTATAGGGAAAAGATATGATACTATTTATTCACATGCAAAATTATTTAAGAAACCAAGACTACCCATTATTCAAAATATAGTCAAAATAGGATTTCCTCCCTTTACTCAGATGGGTATCCATGCGGGCATAGCAATAATTCTAACCAGAATACTGGCAGTTTTCGGACCCGTTGCAATTGCCGTTCAAAGTATAGGCGCTCAAATCGAGTCCATTACATGGATGACAACTGAAGGTTTTTCTGCAGCTATATCTGCATTTGTAGGGCAAAATTACGGTGCCGGAAAAATAAAACGAGTCAAAGACGGATATGTACAGGGGATTCAAATTGTAGGGAGTATCGGAATATTTTCAACCTTGCTATTGATTTTTGGTGCTGAACAACTATTTTCATTATTTACTCCCAATGACCCGATTGCAATAAAGGAAGGAATAATTTATTTGCATATATTAGGTTTTTCTCAATTCCTCATGGCAATTGAAATTGGTACTACCGGTGCATTTAACGGATTAGGAAAAACAATTTTCCCCACGATAAACGGAATTATACTGAATGTACTTAGAATACCGGCCGCATTGATACTAAGCAGGTCATTAGGATTGCCGGGTGTTTGGTGGGCAATAGCTATATCTTCAAATTTAAAGGGATTAATATTATTTATTTTATTTTATAGATACTCGAATAATTTCGAGCGAACCTATATTTAGTATTTTTTTCATCTGAGTGTTCAAAATTTCAATTAATGTGTGAATTAAAAAATTAATTTATTCCATTTTAGACACATTAATTAGAATTTCGAGCATATATGACCTGTAGAAGTATCTTTTATATCAAGATAACCATTAATTGAATTTTTGAGCTATTCAATTTACAATTTCATATATGCTTTGATTTTTTCTTCTGCCGATGAACTTCTTATTTATTAACCAACATAGCTTTTTCTCATATAATAACTAAATAGAATGGATATTATTAGGAGGAAAGAATGGCTATCAGACCACCTATTTTAAGAGCAGGAGATACCGTAGGCGTAGTTACCTTGGGTAGTCCTCGTGATGCCGAATCTGTTGACTCTAGAATTCAAACATTAGAATCTATGGGTTTTAATGTTGTAGTAGGCGAATTTGTATATTCCGATGCAGGTATTGTTGCTGCTTCGCCCATGGAACGTGCTGCGGATTTAATGAATATGTTTGTGAATCCCGAAGTTAGAGCTATTATACCTACAAGAGGTGGTACGGGAGTTTCGGATATCATTCCTTATCTTGATTTTGATGTAATAAGGCGCAACCCTAAGATTATAACCGGATACAGCGATATAACAATTTTATTGAATGTTTTATACCAATTGTCAGACTTAATTACCTTTCACAGCTTATTGTTAATAGATTTTAGACCCACTACCCCTGCATATAATTTTGACCAATTTTTTACTGCCACATCAACAATAACTGCACCAAGACCTTTGGAGAATCCCCCCGGTATTCCGCTGATAAGCAGAATTGAGGGAAATGTAACAGGTACCATAGTAGGAGGCAATCTAACGTCTTTTGTTGATACACTTGGAACACCCTTTGAAATTGATACTACCGGAAGGATTTTATTTATTGAAGAAACTCACGAAGCAGCAAGCCGTGTTTACAGAATGATTGCTCATTTGATTCATGCAGGTAAATTCAGAGATTGCGCCGGAGTTATAATGGGAGAATGTGCAGGTTGTTATGCAAATTACGGAAAAACCTATGAAGACATAATAAATGAAGTAATTGTTCCCTTAGGCAAACCTCTTATGACCAATTTAGCTTCAGGGCACGGCTATTATAAAATGGCCATACCCATAGGGGCAGTTACTAATCTTAATACTTATAATAATACATTGACAGTATTGGAACCTACAGTGAGCCTGTAGGTTCTTGCAGGTTATTCTATATAATCGATTGGCTGTTTTGGAAGAAATCCTCCCAAGGGTCCTTTTTTTCAATCCTTAAAAGAGCATCCTCCATATTGATGCCATCCGGCGCAACCGTATAAAGCTCTTCCCAAAATATAGGCATAGACACCTTAGCTCCTTTTCTTGCCCTCAGTGAATAAGGGGCAATACTTGTAGCTCCCCTTGCATTCCGAATCCAGTCAATAAATATTTTGCCTTTTCTTTTAGCTTTTCTTACATTGCTTGTATATCTTTCCGGCCACTTATTTTCCATTACCTCTGCAACCTGTCTTGCAAAATCATGAAATTTATCCCAATCGGCGGTAGGTTTTAACGGAATTACCACATGATATCCCTTACCACCGCTTATCTTAAGATATGATTTTAAATTTAGTTCATCAAGTATACTTCTAATGTCAATAACCCCTTGGCGAACTTTGTCTAAATCCATTCCTTCATCCGGGTCCAAATCAAATACCATCATGTCCGGCATTTCAAGATTATCAACACTGCTTCCCCAAATATGAAATTCCAAAGTACCCATCTGGGCTTCAGATATTAACCCTGTTGCATTCTCTATATAAAAGTATTCACCTGTTTCATCATCGCCTGTTGAAACGGGCATTGTAATAATTCCTTTGCTTCCGGGACCGGGGTGCTTTTTATAAAAGCACGCTTGGGATACTCCCTTGGGGCAACGTACAATACTTAAAATTCTATGCCTCACATAAGGAAGCATTTTATCTGCAACCTTTGAATAGTAACGAATAACTTCTTCCTTTGTTATATCGAGTTCATTGTATATGATTTTGTCAGGACTTGAAATTTTAACTCCTTCAATAATAAGATCTTTTTCCATGTATCTTCCCTCTTCATCATTTGATTGGGGCAGAATCCCCTCTGCCTTTTCCCTTTTAATATCCTTAGTGTCCTTATCTTCCCTTAATCCTTTGTAGCTTGCTTGCCTTAGCAGATTATCCTTGGTCCATTCTGCAAACTTTATTTCTGCAGCCAATTTGGGCTCAAGCCAGGTAATCTTTTCATTAGGCTTTGTCTTTGGCACCTCCTTGAAAGGAGGCTTCGAGCACTTTAAACCCTCAAATTTACTCTCAAGAATTTTCATATCATTTTCACTGATTCCCGTGCCTGCACGTCCTGCATATATTAAATCCTCACCCTCGTAAACTCCGAGAAGAAGGGAGCTTACTCCGCTGCTTCTTTTATCTGAAAGTGTATATCCTCCGATAACGAACTCTTGTCTTTTATCGCATTTAATTTTTATCCAGTCATCATTCCTTTTTCCGCTGTAAATGGAATCAGGTTTTTTCCCCACTATTCCTTCCATTCCAGCTTCACAAGCTGCAGCAAAGCTTTCCTTTCCGTATCCTTTCACATGGCGGCTGTAGTAAAGATTTTTTGGCGCATCCTGCAATAAACTTTCAAGCTTTTCTTTTCTTAGAATTAAAGATTGTCCTCGAATATCCTCTCCGTCAATGGCGAGCAAATCAAAGACAATATAAGTAAGATTTTGAGAGTTCTGCGTTTTTAAATAGTTTTGTAAAGCTTGAAAATCCGTCTTGCCCGATTCATCCGTAATAACTATTTCACCGTCTAATACCATTGCTCTTCCCTTAGCCAAGTCTATAAGCGAAGAGGCTATCGTAAAAAACCGTTTGGTAATATCATTGCCCTTTCTTGTTATAAGACGGACACTGTTGCCTTCCACAAATGCCAAAATTCTATAGCCGTCATATTTCATTTCATAAAGCCAATCACCTTCCGGGATTGCCTTAACTAATTTGGCAAGCTGAACATCAGCTTTACTGAAAGGATTTTTGATGAACTTTTCATCTTGACCTCCTTCAATTTCAGCCATTGTTCGTCCGGTCCTGATACTGGTGGTAAATTCGGACATTCCTTCTTCATCCTTAGAATACTCATCCTTTTCTTTTAATAAAAGCCAGTTATCCTGTGTTTCACCTGCCTTACCTTTTAACCTTATCAAAGCCCACCTGCCTCTAAGCCGGCTTCCTTTCAGACTGAATTTGAGCATACCTTCACTGAGACCTTCATCCACATTCATATGAGGCTCCCAGTATCCTTCATCCCAAATCATTACAACCCCGCCGCCATATTCCCCCTTAGGAATGGTACCTTCAAAATTCCTGTATTCCAAAGGGTGGTCCTCTACCTGTACGGCAAGCCTTTTATCCTTAGTATTGTAAGAAGGCCCCTTGGGTACTGCCCAGCTTAGAAGAACACCATTCCATTCCAAACGCAAATCATAGTGGTCTCTGCTGGCTAAATGATGCTGGACAACAAATCTTAAACTTTCTTCTGAGCTTTGTGTCTTTCCTTCCGGCTCAAAAGTTTTTTCAAAATTTCTTTTTTGCTTATATTCATTTAATCCTACAGCCATATTATGCCGTTTCCTTATTCTTAGCTTTCTCTACACTGGCTTTCAAAGCCTCCATCAGGTCGATTACCTTGCCTGCACTTTCAGGCTCGGCAGCAACAACCTCTCTTCCTGAAATTTTTGCTTCAATAAGCTCACGAAGCTTCACTTGGTATTCATCCTTGTATTTGGAAGGGTCAAAAGGAGTATCCATTGAATTTATAAGAAGCTTTGCCATATCGAGCTCCTGCTTGGATACTTCAGGCTTGGTATATTGTTTTTGAATTTCTTTGACTTCATCGGCAAAAAACATGGTAGAAATCAATATACCTTCCTCTCGAGGAATAATAGCCATCAATGTGTCCTTGGTGCCCATGACAGTCTTTCCTATGGCTATTTTTTGCTCGGCCATCAGTGCAGAGCGCAACAGTTCAAAAGCCTTCTCCCCGCCCGGCTCCGGCACTGCCTGATAGGTCTTTTCATAATAAACGGGTGAAATTTGGTTCAATTCTGCAAAATGAAGAATTTGAATTGATTTATCTTTCTCCGTCTTTATTTTTTCAATTTCCTCATCTGTGATTACAACATACTTGTCCTTATCATATTGGTATCCTTTTACAATTTCATTAGAAGTTATTTCTTTGCCGCAATGTGCACATGTTTTCTTGTATCTTATTCGGCTGTTGTCTTCCGCATGCAGCTGATTAAAATGAATATCATTGTCTTGCGTTGCCGTATACATTGCAATTGGAATAGCAACCATGCCAAAAGTTATAACTGATTTACGTGATATCACATAATCACCTCCAAGGTTATTGTTGCCAATTATATTTTATGTATTCGACATACTGACAAGTATTGGCTATCAATCGTATATAAAAAAGACAAGGAAGCAAAACAAACGTCCCGTGTCTTTTGTAATTATTTTCTTAATATTTGTGCCTTGAAGGTTGTAAGTTTCGTATTTTCGTTAATTCCTTCTATGTATACCATATTATCTTTTGCATCTTCTGTATCGGTATAAAGCTGTATGATTTCACCCGGCAATGCTTCATGTATATAATCTATATCGATTGCTTTGACAGAGTATTTTTTGTGATTTTCCAAGCTGAAACAGTCCATTATATAATCGATGTATTTTGCATTGTTCAAATGCTCGTTTATATCAATGTCACTGTAACCGACTGTTTTTTTATAACCCAAATTTAGTTTGCCTCTTGGTTTTATTTTGTTCAGTGTACAGTCGATAGCTCTTTCTCTGTCAACCTTTGGAAATTCTTCTTCTATTATACTGCTTCTTCTCAGTTTCCTAGTAATGAAATCTATTACAACCCATTGGCTAAAAGCCCTGACTATAATATTTCCATCCTTGTCATAAACTAAAAAATTCCTGTTAAACTGAACTTTTTCCGGCGGCTCCGGCCAAGTTTCAATTGTTATTTCTTCCTTGAACATAGGATATCTTATTACTTCACCCTTTACACGATTTAATACCCATATGATGCCGTACTTTTTTTGTAATACATCTCTTCCCACACCGATATTATAGGCATGCTCGGTTGCCATGTCCTGCAGGTATAAAAATAACGAGCTTAACTTAAGCTGCCTTCTAAAATCTGTTTCACTCGGCTGTACTATGTATTTCTTTCTAAAAATTGCTTCCATCTTACACCTCTATCATACTCAGGATGATTAGAACAGACTTTTTAACTCAGCGACGAAATTTTTGGCATTATTGATTTGTCTTTTAACATCATCGTAGGATGTGCCTCCATAGCTGTTTCTGTTCTTTATACAGTTTTCTACGGTAAATTGACTCAAGTCTTCAATTTCAACGGGAAAGTCTAACTCCTTCAATTCTTCTTTGTTTATATCCTGAAAAGTCTTTGATTTGAGCTCGCAATATTTAACTAACTTACCCACGATTTCGTGAGCTTCCCTAAATGGAATATTATGTTTTACCAAGAATTCCGCTATATCCGTTGCTTCTATAAATCCTTTTTTTAAATGCGCTCTTAATACATCCTCATTAAAAGTTATATTTTCAAGCATTCTGGCAAATATAAACACTGTTCTGTCCAATGTATGTATACTGTCAAAGAGTGCTTCTTTATCTTCCTGATAATCCTTGTTTAATGTTAAAAAGGTACCTTTTAAAACGGTCAAAAGTGTTATGAGATTCCCTATGGCTCTACCTGATTTGCCTCGAGCCAATTCGGCAATATCCGGGTTTTTCTTCTGAGGCATAATACTGCTACCCGTACAAAAGCTGTCGTCAATAGTGATGAAATTAAATTCTTGAGAATTAAAAACAATAATTTCTTCTGCAAAACCGCTTAAATGAGTCATACATAGAGCAGCATTAAATAAATATTCTGCAATGTTATCTCTTGAAGCAACTGTATCCAATGCATTTTCCGTGGGTTCCGAAAAACCCATTAATTCTGTTGTCGCAAAACGGTCTATGGGCAATGTGGTTCCCGCCAATGCACACGATCCTAAGGGATTTTTGTCCAGACGTTTTAATAATTCTCGGAATCTCTCAACATTTCTTCGCAAGCCTTGAAAATGTGCCATATAGTAGAATCCGACCGTTATCGGCTGAGCGTGCTGTAAATGAGTAAAACCGGGCATTATTTTATGTGATTCTTCTTCTGCCTTATTTATCAGGACATCAAGTAAATCTATTAAATGTTTGATTGAATTCTTTACTGCATCCCGCAAAAACAGCGTTTCATCCAATGCATTCTGGTCGTTTCTGCTTCTCGCTGTGTGAAGATATTTTCCTGCTTCTCCGACTTCCTTGGTGAGCTCTTTTTCAATAATCATCATTATATCTTCATCGAGTATATTAAATTCAACTTCATTATTTTCAATTTTCTTTTCTACAATTGATAATCCCCTCAATATTTCTTCGCATATTTCATTGCTTATGATTTGCTGTTTTGCAAGCATTTTTACATGAGCTTTGCTGCCCGTAATACTGTGTTTATACAAAATATTATCAAAGCTTATAGATTCATTGTAATCAGCGGTATAGTCTTCCATACTCTTGGAAAAACGACCGCCCCATAAATTTTTCATACTTTTCATCCTTTCAGTTAAAAATCTCCGGCTGTGAAATAATCGCTCGGTACTGTTCCGGGTCAGTATCCCCTTCCGTACTGAAACATATTATTACAGAGTTTTCATTTAATTTTAACTTTTCTTTTAATGGTTTCAACTCTTCTTTTTCAAGAAACAGGGTTAACAGTCCTAACCCCACTGCACCTGATTCTCCTGATATGACTTTCTTATCATTACCTGAAGGAGCTGCCAATATTCTCATTCCTTTAGCTGCCACATAATCAGGACAAGACACGTAGACTTTTGCAAAATCTCTTAAAATAGGCCAGGTAACCGTATTAGGCTCTCCGCAAGCTAATCCCGCCATTATGGTATTAAGGTCTCCCGAAACGGAATGAGGTTTTCCGTCGTCCGCCAAGGCAGACTTATAAATACATGCGGCATTTTCCGGCTCCGCAATTACAGTTACGGGCGGCTCATCCTTATAAATATTTGTAAAGTATCCCAATATACCTCCCGCAAAGGAGCCCACTCCCGCCTGTAAAAAGACATGCGTCGGCTTCATGCTTCCATCCGACTTCATCTGGTCTATGGCTTCGGCTGCCATTGTAGTATAGCCCTGAGCAATCCAGTTGGGAACTTTTTCATATCCTTCCCAAGCTGTATCCTGAACTAATAATCCACCTATTTCATCAGCTTTCTTCTTAGCCATCCTTACGGTATCGTCATAATTTACATCCGTAATAAAAGCTTCCGCACCAGTATCCTTAATATGCTGCAATCTCCTCAGGGAAGACCCCTTTGGCATATATACAATTGAGTTGCATCCCAATTGAGCTGCCGCCCAAGCTACCGCTCTTCCATGATTGCCGTCTGTTGCGGTGACAAAGACCATGTCCTTGATTTTTTCTTTCACCACAGGCAGCTTAAAGTAGTTATAATCTATTGAATCTATATCCACACCTAATTTCTCGCACAACAGTCTTGCTATGGCATATGTTGCACCCAAGCCTTTAAATGCATTAAGTCCAAATCTTTTTGATTCATCCTTTACATATATCTTGGAAACACCTAACTTTTCAGCTAAACATTCCAAGCTTACCAAAGGCGTAATTTCATAGCCGTCGATTGTAGCATGGAACTTCCTTACTCCTTTTATTTCTTCTTCACTTAAAAAGTAAGGCCTCACACCTTTACTTTTATTATTTATTACTGCTTTGATTCCGCATGCTTCATATATTTCCATTACATACCCCCATAATTAGTAGTAGAACGCTAACATTACTATATAATAAGTGTATATTAAGGTCAATATTTTCCTGCCGAAAAAATATTGGATAACCTTTTGGTTATCCCAAATATTATTATGGGAAGTTTTTATATTCCCTATAAATACTTTATATTAATTTAATAATGCTATCTTTTCAATTCTATCGAATGCTTCTTTCAGTGTTTCAACATCAACTGTGCAGGCAATGCGAATATAACCTTCTCCGCAAGCTCCAAAGGCATCCCCCGGCAGCATCAATACATGAGCTTCTTTCAAAATTAAATCTGCCGCTTCAACGCTTGACAGTCCTGTTTTTTTAATATTCATAAACAAGTAGAAGCTTCCCTTCGGCGGATAAATAACAGAAAGTTTTGGAATCTTATTTATTCGCTCAGCTGCATAAAACATTCTCTTCTTATATTCTTCAATCATAGGCGGTTGAATTATATGGCGATTTTTTAAAGCATAGATTGCAGCCCTTTGCGAAATCGACGGTGCTGTGAAAACTACATTTTCGTTAATCTGCTGGATAACTTTTATTATATAGTCCGGTGCAATAATATTTCCTATTCTCCAACCGGTCATAGTAAAATTTTTTGAAAAAGAGTTAATTATAATTGTTCTGTCTTTCATGCCCGGAAGACTTGCAAACGGCACAAATGGATATTGATAACTGAAAGATGTATAAATATCATCTGAAACTACAATCAAGTCGTATTTTTCAGCGATTTGTGCAATTTTTTCCATAACTTCAACAGTAAGACAAGAGCCGGTCGGATTGCTTGGTGAGTTAATAACCAATGCCTTTGTCTTTTCTGTAATTAAGCATTCAAGTCTATCTACATTTATTTGAAAGTCTTCTTCTTCATAAGTAGGCAGTTCAACGGGTACTCCCCTTGCTAATTCCACCTGCTGGGGATATGGCGTAAAGCATGGTGCCTGCAGTATTATTTCATCTCCATCATCAACAATAGCTTCTAAGGCTAAGTACATTCCAAGACATCCCGATGCACAAACAAAGACTTCCTCATCTTTAATATCCATATCATATTCTTCTTTGTAATAATTAATTATTTCTTGCCGCAATTCAGGGTCCCCGCGAAAGTCGGTATATTTTGTATGTCCTGCCTTAGCATCAGCATAAGAATTATCTATTATAATATCGTGTGTAATTAAATCCGGGTCACCCAGACTTAAATTTATAATATCTTCAAAAGACTTCGCTATCACATCAGACTGACCCATGGCTGTACTTTTATCTTTCCAGTACCTCTTTGCAATAAACTTATGTTTCATTACTATCCTCCATTTACTATGCCTCTTATTTTAACTGATTGGCAGATTTGTTATTCATCTACACTTTTACCCATATTTTAACATAGTATTCAGCATATATAAACATTCTTATTATAGGTAACTCATTAAAACTCTTTTTTAATTAGTTCTGTAAAACCTGAAATAACTGCTTCAGTCAGATGTCTCCCAATTTCCATAGTAGCACCGTCAGGATTTGCATATGAGCCGGATGAAGGTTGAACACGCTTATTCCAAGGTAAAATGCGATAAGGCAATTTCTCGTACTCACACGAATCTACTTTTATATCCCTAACCAACTCAGGGTATAAATATTTCATCAGTGCTGTCTCGGTTAAAGCAGCATGTTCCGCTTCCCAGCCCGGCCATTTATCCCCAAATATATTATCTATCATTTCATCAGATATAAATTCCCACCAATTAGCAATTACTATTTTAGGAATTTCACTATTTGTATTTTTTGAATTTTCATAAGCTGTAAGAGCCAGCTCAATTCCTTCCATCAGAAAAGGTATACTTTCAAGATGCCCGTTTATTAAAATAATCTTATTAAATCCCTGTCTCAAGAATTCCGAAATAAGGTCTAAGCCCAGTTTAATCAGTGTACTCCCGTTCAAATTGATTGTTCCTAAATAATTACTGTTTAGTTTTGCATAAGTATATGATATAGAAGGAGCTATTATTATTTTTTTATCTATAGCTTTATTATACAATTTTTTAGCAAAACCTTCAGCTATAAATGTATCCGTACCAATGGGCAAATGCGGTCCATGCTGTTCAACCGAGCCTGTCGGTATGATAATGATGCCATCACGAAGATTGGTTAATTCTGTCCATGTTAATTCATCCCATCTAAAAAGAGTCATTGCTTTTTCCCTCCTGTCTTAATACGGCTATTTTACCGTTACTCTTATCTAAATAAATGATTCTGTCATCCCCGTCCATAGATGAAAGCCTGTAAAAGGGCTTAAAAATAATACTTTTGTTTTGTATGTTAATTGAAGGTCTGACAAGAAACGACCGTGCTTTAGATAGTACAAAAGGCAGCAGAGAATCTTTCACTTTTGCCAATCCTTCCGCATCCATTTTTGCGGTTACAGGCAGTAATTGTTCAGGCTTTACTTCTGCGTGATATGTCTCTATTTGTTTACAAATAAAACTTATATCACCGGTTAATCCATCCACGGCTACCTTCATACTCATCCTTTTTACTTTCGAAAAAAGTAAATGCATGCAAACTTCAACCTCTAACAACCATAACGGATAAAATATCTCTTGGCAGTCATAATCTTTAAAATCAGCTGCTTCATTTTTTATTGAATTGTATTCTGCATTAGTTTGTAAGCATACTATATCCATAGTTATCACTGCCTAATTAGTTGGTATCGGCTCGTTCAAAGCATTTATGTTCAATGATTGTTTTAAAACATTGTTTTTAGTCATAAGCTTTTCTGCACGCAAAGCTTCAGCTTTTAATTCCTCCGAAACATTTGATGACTTTACAAAAGATTCCGGAAGCGGTCCGTAAGAAGTTCCAATGTCAAAAAGCTCTTCCATCTCAGGACCTGGTTTTTGTGTAAGCAGACTTCCAATAATAAATGCTAATATAGCAACAATTAATCCATTCATGAAGGGACTCATACCAAACAACTCTATTCCGGCAGCTGTAAGCCATACATATACCGTCAATGACAAAACGACACAAGCAATTGCACCGGTTTTCGTACTGCGCTTCCAATAAACCGAGAAGATATTGGGAATACCAAAAGCAAGAGCCATGCCTCCGAATACTGTCATTACTATGGTAAAGACTCCTGCCGGAGGATTTATTGCAGCAACAAGTGAAAGAATTACAATGATTGCCGTAATTATACGAGCAATACGGATTCTTTTCTCCTGAGGCGTATTTGGAAGTAAAAATCTATTTAATATATCATGAGCAATGGTTGAAACTATAAGCATCAAGAATCCATCTGCTGTAGACATAATAGCTGCAACAGCTGCAGAAACAAGGATACCGGCTCCAACCGGCGGAAGCACTTCAAACCAAAGCAAAACACCTGATGTCTCAGGGTTTTCCAAACCGGGTCCCAATAAAATCAATCCGGCAGCTCCCACCATGTAATATGCAAAAGAAAAGAGTGCAACAAATATTGCAGTTATAAGCATTGCTTTCCTTGCCGTATCAGGGTTTTTAAGGGATAAATGGCGTACGGTTACATGAGGCATTCCAAATGACCCCATTATAATAAGTATTATAGGAGAAGCTGCTGCAATAAGGCCGAAATATGAGCCGTCAGGTCCCCAAGGTGTAACCAAACCGGGGTTTATTAAAGCCAACTGGTCATTTAATGCGTTAAACCCGCCTACTTTAGAAATTGCACTCCAAAATAGAATATGAGTACCGATAAACATCACCACTCCCTGCATAAAATCAGTATAAACAGTGGCCAGATATCCTCCCATTATTGTATAAGCAAGTACCACTGCACCGCCTATAAGCATTCCAACTAAATAATCTGTTCCAAAAGTTACACTCAGCAATATTCCGGATGCCTGCCATTGTGCTACAAGGTGCAGACTTACAGTAGTAATAATTATAATAGAAGTCAACAATCTTAATCCCGGGCTTTTGAAACGCTTTTCGTAATATTCAGGCAAGGTAATAGCTCCCAGCAACTCCGAAAACTTCCTAAGCCTTCTTCCAAGTAATCCAAATGATAGTGCGTTTCCGGGAGCATCACCGGTTGACCACCACATGGTAGACCATCCTCCCGTATAGGACATCCCGGGAGCAGCAGTATAAGTATAACCGCTGGCATAAGATGTAATAAGTGCAAAGGATGAAACCCATGCTCCTATGGACCTTCCTCCAATAATAAAATCATCATAAGTCTTGATTCGTCGCATTGCATACATGCCTATTCCAAGCATTATTAACAGATAAGATACAAATGGTATTATTACATTTAATTTCATTTTTTTGCCTCCTTTAATTTAGCTTTATCTTATTCTTTTTTTTCTTCACATGCTTCCTTTTCTTTCTTTCCCAAATACCAATACAAATAGACTGCCAGAGCAACTACTAACGCCTGAACAAGGAAAAAAATCCATGTTCCTGATGACCAAAAAAGTTTTGAACCTTCCATCTTTTCACCTCCTTCTTTAAATAAACTTGCGGCTTTGTCCACGATTACTACACTAAATTTGAAATATATATCTGAAAATAATTACTATCTATAAACCTATATGTGTAAAGCTCCGGAATTATTATCAATATTTATGCATGCCTTTCATCCCCATATGAAGAATCTTGGTTTCTAAAGGGCAAAAAAAAACTGCCCATAAAGAGGCAGTGTTTACACCGCGGTACCACTCTTTTATGAAGCAGCTGCTTCTCTCTTTCATAATAACGGATTTTAACCGTATTCTCATACTGCTACTTCTGAGAATCTTTTCATGGACTCTTTTCAATTAAACTATACTACCGGACTCACACTCTGCTCCGGCTCGCTGAAGCTTTATTTAATCTACTCTTCCAATCATTAAATTATACATAGTTTATTATTTTTATAAATTATAAGTTGGTTTATTTATAATGTCAACATATTTTTTTTATTATTTGTTTTTTTATATAGGTAAAAAAATAATAAGGTTATTTTCAATTATATCATTGATCTGCATATTGGTAGAATTATTCTAAATCAATCAACTTATTGTTAATATCAAGAATTGATGTTTTAATTGTACCGCCTAAATTATCCTGTACCAGTTTTGCTAAATCATTTATGGCATTTTTTAATTCTTCCGTTCTTTTTTCATCAACCGATTCAATAACCAAAAAAGCATTTTTTGTACTTTCTGTAAGCATGGTTCTTACTGATTCTCTCCAATTCCAGCACCTGCAAATTGCCCCTTGGTCATCTTTATAAACTATTTCACCTTCGTAGGGCGGCTCGCTTTTATCCGAGCCGTATGTAATAAAACTTTCGTCTCCGACTGCCTTTGTCAATCTGTTATCTCCCGCAAATGCATCAATATCCTCACCGCCGCAGGGCAATGCATATCTCAATGAAATAGAATTGTAAATATCAACTAATGGATTTATAGTACCTATATGATTCCCGTTTTTTACTCTCTTCAACAAGGCCTCAATAGAGCATCTTGCACCTTTCTTTGTTTTGAATTTTTGAAATGCCTCCCTCCATACCTTTATAACATCGTTTTGTATAAACTCAGGATTGTCCAGGTATTTTAATGCTTCATCCTCGGAATCTCTAAGCATATCCAAATATTTATCCACTTCTTTTATTTTGTTGTCTATATTATGACATATAACAACTCCAAATTTTGCATCAGGGAACAATTCCCAAAAATCATCCTCGATTATAAATTTCTTCATTTGATACCTCCCGCACAATATCCTTTCTTTTCTCAGATACCTATTATATCACACAATTTATATCATTACGCTATAATTCTACTTTACATAAATTTAATTATGTAAAGCAAAATGATTAGTACTCTAAGTCCCAATTTCTATCAAGATAAATTTCATCAATAATAGTTTTTAAATTGCTGTTTGAAATTTGCTTTACGGTTTTATTATAAATATTCCGGGTTTCACCATATGGAATGCCGTTTATCAGTTTTAGCAAGAAGTCATTAAATACCTTTAATTCATCTCCCCTTGGAGGACTTTCATCAAGAGCCTCAATGGCATCTTTTACTTTATTTGATGACAACCTTGACCTGTAGAATCTTTCCGATTTTATACTTTCAACAGCCTCCTTATAGTCTCCAAAATACATGTTTAAGAAAATCAAATTATCCGTTACGTTTTCTGCCATTTGCAAAGCTTCTCTTGCACCTTCATAATTTTCAACAGCAATATAATATCTGCTTAAAAAATAATAGTTATCAAAATCCGGTTCCTTCATAGCTTCTTTTAGAGTCAAATAAACATTCTCTCTGTTTTCCTTTATTTCACTGATGTTCATCCCACCAAGGGTATTGGTCAGCAATTCTCTGTTTCCTGAAATTTCAGTATATCTCTGCCCCAAAGTAAAAGCTCTTTCAAAATTTTGCTCTCCCTCCTTCCAGCCAATTCCGTATATCCTTGTAAGGTATCTTAACGCATCTATATCATCAGGATTTTCTTTTAGAATATTTTCGTAGTATTCAATAGCTGCAGGATAGTTTTTGCGATAAATAAAATTTTCTCCTTCATTCAAACTTCCTTCTGCCGTAATACTTGGAATATGCTCGTAATAAGACCTTAAAGGAAGGCTGCCGGTTATGAGATTGTTATTCTCATCATATGCATTTACAACAATGGGATATTCAACTCCCGGAATGAATATGCCAAGAACCGCCTGAGCTCCAAGGTATCCGTTATCCGAATCACTTACAGTAATATATGGGTTGTTTCTAATCATATTTATGTTAAATACAGCTTGATTTTCAGTAAATTTGTATTCTCCATTCTTGTCTTTTGCATATATACGTGTGCTTATTCCTCTCTCCCCGAACGGCTCATAAAAAACCACCGGTTCAACCTTGTAGTAGGCTGCGTCTTCAATCTCTTCCCATGATACTGTAAATTCTTCTCCTGATAGCTTTTCTCCCGGCTCAGGTGAATATATTTTTAGGGTATTTCTGAATGAAAGGTGAAATTCGCCATCTCCTCCATTCAGCTCAACATACTGCATCGTTGAACCTTGAAATGCCTTGTTTGCCAGGACAGAGCCGTCAACTCCGATTCCCACACTGTATAATCCGTCTTTTAAACCAAGCGTTTTAAATTCTCCGTTTACATCGGTTATAGCAACATAGTTTTCTCCGCTGGCGTAAAAACTAAATCCTTCTTTGGCTTCCTGCACATATATTTCAACAAAGGGCATGGGCTTTCCTTCACAGGTTACAGTCCCTGTTATGACATTATCTCCTTTGAAGTCTTCCATAAATCTGTCAAACCAATCATTTCTGTAATATCCTCCGGAACCGAAGCTTTTTCCTAATTCTCTCCAATTATTTTTATATATATTATCATATATTTTTTCCGATTCTTCATATTTTCCATCAAATAAAGCAATTTCTGCTTTTAATACATAAAAGATAGTGTCTTTTAATTCTGTCTCATCATATTTTTCAATAATTGACTTTGCCGCTTCACCTTCCCCATTTACGTGATGAAGAAATCCATCATATACATCAGCAGTATATACTAATCTTTCATCTGTACCTTTTTGTCCAAAGGCTATCCATTCTTGAAGGGTTTCTGCATCTCCTGATGCAATCAAAATATCAAGAAGCATTTTATATGATTTTATATAATAATCTTTTTCTCTGTTTTTAACGGGTTTTTCCGCTAATGTTTCCATAAGAATTTGTTTAGCTTTTTCTATGTCTTCAGGGCTTGTATTTTCACCTCCGCCCCAGCCTGTCAGAAAAATCGTAAACTTGTTAAAACTCCTTATCAGGCTGTTTGCATGAAGATACTTGCTTTCTATACTTGGCGTGGTCGGATAGGATGCATATTTTTCGTAAAAAAGAGAAGCTTTCTCGGAATCTTTAGTCTCAAGATATCCTGCAATCATTAAGGTTGCTGTCGGTATTGCCCATATAAAAGTCAACGTAAGTATAAATACTGCAAAAATTAATGTTTTAATTTTAATTTTTATCTTCATTTCTTGCTCACCTCAAAACCTTCCCTAATTATTACATAAGACCCGCCCATGTCGATAATTCTTTCATTTTGTGATTTGAATATATCCATCGGAATCAATGTAACAGCTAACAAGGCTGCAAACCCTATTATTGCGGGTGCTACGGGTATTTCAATCTCTTTGTTTATAAACTCCTGAATTTTTTCTCTTAAAGACTTCTTTCTGTGTTGAATAATATTATCAAAGGCTTTTTGAGACAGAGTAAGGTCAAGCGTTTCTTCTTCCATAATACTTTTTATTTCTATTCCTAATTTATCTTTCTTATCCATTACCTGCCTCCTTTCAAAAGGCTTTCCTTCAATATATTTCTCCCTCTTGATAACTTGCTTTTAATTGTTCCTTCCTTTTCATTCAATAAATTTGAAATTTCTTTTATAGAAAGCTCTTCAAAGTAGAATAGCACAAGTACCTCTCTATAAAGTGAATTCATTTCAAATATTTCTTTTTTCAATAGCTCTCTGTCGATATTTATTTCTACCAGAGATTCAACATCATAACTTCCAATCCACTCATCTTTCAACTCGAGCATATCCTGTTTCATCCTTATTCTGTCTCTTGAGAGGTTGAGAGCAATTGCATAAATCCATGTATAAAGCCCTGACTGTCCCTTAAATGTATCAATTTTCTTAAATACCTTTATAAATGTTTCTTGAACAACATCTTCTGCTTCCTCTCTGTCGTTTAGTATCAGGTAGCAGGTTCTATACAATCTATTGCCATATTTTTCTATTAATTGTCTGTAAGCCTCTTCACGACCTCTTTTTAAGTTCAATATCAATAATTCTTCTGCTACCATAACACTCTCCCAACATTTTTGACGATGAAATGAACAAAAGGTTGCAAACATTTATTTGAAATAAATAATGTATTCTGTTTACAAAGATTTCTTATTGAATATATTATACTAATGATTGAAAAATAATGAAAGGATGTTATAAATGCTTAATGGGAGGACATATATAAATAGAAAAGTCAATAAACTTGAATCAAGTGGAAATACAGGTTTTTTAGAGGTGAGAGTATTCTCTGAAGAAGGCAATCCGATAGAAGATGCTCGTGTCAGCGTATCTCTTTATGAATTAAGAGGTATATACAGGGAATCAGCCATAGAAAATGAAATAGTAAGTTATTATACAGATGAAAATGGAAAAATTCCTATCATAGAACTTCCTGTAATTCATGAATTGGGTGAAGCAAACACTGACGAATACCATATGAGAGTGGATGCTCCCGGATTTTACAGCGTTATTGTAATGAATATTGAGATTTTCCCCAATACAACAACCTCTTTTAATGTTGTTTTAACTCCTGTTATGGAAGGAGAATCTTACGTAAGATTTATTATAATTCCTGAAAAACATTGGTAATTAACATTTTTAATTACATCAGGGATATGCCTGCATAATAAAAAGTATGTAAACATATATTTAAACGAGGCAGATACCCCCTCCAAAAAATATAAAGGAGTGAAAATAATTGAAAAAGGTTAATGTTAGTTTAAGACCAATTGTCAGCAATATAAATTTACCAACCGTTATAAAGACCGCCATACTGCCGGGTGACACAATGGAGAGCATATTTGTTGCTACTCAGGTAGGTGAGATTTTCTACATCAGAAACAGAATAGCAAGGCTTTTTTTGGATATTCGCCAGAGAATTATTGAGTTGGGGACCAATGGCGGATATGATGAGCGCGGGCTTTTAGGCTTAGCCTTTCACCCTAACTTTTATTACAACGGGCTTTTTTATCTTCATTATTCAAAAGCAGGAACACAAGGACAGGGTGCTCTTTCAGGCTCATTTCATCCAAATCCCTGTGAGCCGGAAACATTGAACTTAAGATGGGTAAACAGAAATACGCAATATGACCATATTGATACGGTTGAAGAGTGGATTTTACAACCAAGCGGTCAATCTCAAAGAAGGCGTACACTGCTGAATTTAAGAAGACCCTTTTTGAACCATAATGGTGTCAACAACTTAAACTTTTCACCTGAAACGGGAAGGTTAGTACTTACAACCGGGGATGGCGGCTCAGGTTATGACCCTTTTAATTTAAGCCAAAATATAATGGAAATTGCAGGAAAAATTATTGAAATTGATGTAAACACTGATATACTGATAAACAATCTTCCGGCTGTTACACGTTTTAATGAGCTTCCCGAAGCTGTTCAAAGAACGCTTACCGTAATCGCAAAAGGTACCCGCAATATTCCGGGCATTGCATTTCA
>Ga0255343_1002146_pt1 | contig 23990 bp, 20 predicted proteins | sample wastewater_treat_4_FD_192413 | JGI IMG/M metagenome (GOLD analysis project Ga0255343, IMG submission 192413) | Wastewater microbial communities from Lulu Island WWTP, Vancouver, Canada - plant16 | ecosystem: Engineered > WWTP > Wastewater > Unclassified | place: Canada: Vancouver, British... | reverse complement strand
AGCTTCACCTGCGAGACCACCGGGTCCTGCTGCACGAGCTCGAAGAACGCGGCCAGCTTGTCGACGTCGTAGAACTCGCGGGCGAGGGTCGCGGCCAGGTCGAACCGGAAGCCGTCGACGTGCATGTCGAGCACCCAGTACCGCAGCGAGTCCATGATCAGCTGCAGCGTGTGCGGGTTGCCGACGTTGAGGCTGTTCCCGGTGCCGGTGTAGTCGGTGTAGAACCGCTTGTCGTCGTCTTGGAGCTTGTAATAGGCGCGGTTGTCGATGCCGCGCATCGACAGGGTGGGCCCCAGGTGGTTGCCCTCGGCGGTGTGGTTGTAGACGACGTCGAGGATCACCTCGATGCCGGCCGAGTGCAGCGCCTTGACCATCGCCTTGAACTCCTGCACCTGGTCGCCGCGGTGGCGGTCGCTGGCGTAGGTGTTCTGCGGGGCGAAATACGAGATCGTGTTGTAGCCCCAGTAGTTCGACAGTCCCTTCTTCTGCAGGGTGTCGTCGTCGACGAACTGGTGCACCGGCATGAGCTCGATCGCGGTGACGCCGAGCTGCTGCAGGTGCGCGATGATCGCCGGATGCGCGATGGCCGCGTACGTGCCGCGGATCTCCTCGGGGATGTCCGGATGCCGCATCGTCAGCCCCTTGACGTGGGCCTCGTAGATGAGGCTCTCGTTGTACGGGGTGCGCGGCGGGCGGTCACCGCTCCAGTCGAAGAACGGGCTGACGACCACGCCCTTGAACATGTCGGCGGCGGAATCCGACGTGTCGCGCTTGTCGGGGTCGTCGAAGTCGTACGAGTAGACCGACTGGCCCCACTTCACCTGACCGTCGACGGCCTTCGCGTACGGGTCGAGCAACAGCTTGTGCGGGTTGAAACGGGCTCCGGATGCCGGCTCGTACGGCCCGTACACGCGATAGCCGTACCTCTGGCCGTGCCCCACGTGCGGCAGGTACGCGTGCCAGATGAAGGCATCCACGTCGACGAGGTCCACGCGGGTCTCGTTTCCCGCACTGTCGAACAGGCACAGCTCCACCCGCTCGGCACCCTCGCTGAACAGCGCGAAATTCGTGCCGTTCCCGTCGAACGTGGCCCCCAGCGGGTACGCGGTTCCAGGCCAGGACTCCACCGGCATCCCCCAATTCATCGCTCCGGGTAAGCGACGCCCCACTGTACCGCGGTGGCTCTCAGGCTGATGTCGGAGGGTCCGGCGATGATGGAGGGGTGCGCACACTGCTGAACATCATCTGGCTGATCCTCGCGGGCTTCTGGCTGTTCCTGGCGTACGTGGTCGCCGGCATCCTGCTGTGCATCCCGATCATCACGATCCCGTGGGCGATCGCGTCGTTCCGAAACGCCAACTACGCCCTGTGGCCGTTCGGCCGCACGATCGTGCCGAAGCCGGGCGCCGGGGTGGGGTCGTTCCTCGGCAACGTGATCTGGGTGATCCTGGCCGGCTGGTGGCTGGCGCTCGCGCACATCGCGTCGGGCATCGCGCTGTGCATCACGATCGTCGGGATCCCGCTGGGCATCGCCGATTTCAAGATGGTGCCGATCTCGCTCATGCCCCTCGGCAAAGACATCGTGCGCACCGACGACGCCCGCTGGAGTTCCTGAACCCCAAGGTCCCTGAGCCTGTCGGAAGGCGGTCCCTGAGCCTGTCGAAGGGCGGTCCCTGAGCCTGTCGAAGGGCGGTCCCTGAGCCTGTCGAAGGGCGGTCCCTGAGCCTGTCGAAGGGCCGCAACCCTGTAGGTCCCTGAGCCTGTCGAAGGGCCGGTCTCAGCCGATGACGAGCTCGGCCCCGTCGCGGCGCACGTGCTGCTGCCAGTACTGCTCGGCGATCTGCGTCGGCGTGCGGAACGGGTAGCCCGGGGCGGGCGGCTCGTCGCCGATGAACACGCCGATCGCGACGTGCCCGACGTGCACGCCGCTGCCGGTGAGCCGTTTGTGCAGGTTGAGGGCCCAGTTGCGGGTCGCGGCCTGCGCCATGTTCATCGCGCCGAAGATCGGCACCGGGTCGATGGACCCGCTGCCGGCGGTGAGCAGAACCGTGCCCTCGCCGCGCTCCCGCATGCCGGGGAGCACCGCCTGCACGGCGGCGACCGCGCCGTACGTGAGCGATTCGATGGCCGGGGCGAGGGTGTCGACGGTGACGTCGAGCGGGTCGAGGTGCGGGGCGGATGCCGAGTACGGCGAGTACTCGAGCACGTCGATGGCGCCGAACCGGGCCGCGGCATCCTGAAGAGCCTGCGTCACCGCGGCGGGGTCGCGGGTGTCGGCGGCGAACCAGGCCGCGCCGATCCCCTCCCCCGCGAGGGTCGCGGTGAGGGTCTCGAGCGTCTGCGGGTTGCGGGCGACGAGGGCGGCCGAGTATCCGTGGCGGCCGAACGTGCGGGCGAGGGCGAGACCGAGTCCGGGACCGGCTCCGACGATTGCGATGGTGGGCATACCCTCATCGTGGGCGATCCGCGAGACCCGTACAAAAGGCACAGAAGTGTTCCGGATGCCGCAGAGGAGGAACCGTGCACCAGCAGTTCACGTCGGCGACAGAGATGCTGACCGCGTACGAGCAGCGCTGCGCCGGCACCGACGAGGGGCAGGTGCTGCGAGAGATCCTCGGCCGCATCGGCGACAAGTGGTCGCTGCTGGTGATCGGCACCCTGCAGTTCGGGCCGCAGCGCTCCGGCGACCTGCTGGCGCACGTTCCGGGGATCTCGCAGCGGATGCTCACCCTGACCCTGCGCAACCTCGAGCGCGACGGCATCCTGACCCGCACGAGTCATCCCGAGGTGCCGCCGCGCGTCGAGTACGAGCTGACGCCGATCGGCCGCGGGCTCGCCGTGCCCGCGGGTGCGGTCGCCGGGTGGGCGATCGCGAACGTCGAGGAGATCCAGGATGCCCGCGCCCGCTTCGATGCGCGGGCCGAGGCATCCTGAACCCAAAGGTCCCTGAGCCTGTCGAAGGGCCGCCTACAGCGCGGTGCGCACCCGCCGTGGCAGTGCCAGCACGACGCCGATCGCCCCGAGGATGAGTCCGGCGAGCGCGAGCCACCACACGACGGTAGTGACGGCGCCGAGGATGTCGGCGACGCCGAGCAGGCGGACGAGACCCCACGGCAGGGGGCTGACGTGGTCGATCCAGCCCTCGAGCACGCGGGTGGGCCCGATGAGCCCGATCACCGTGCACGTGACGGCGAGCCCCGCGCCGGCTGCGGCCATCACGATTCCGACGCCGCGGCGCGGGCCGAATCGTGGGAACAACGACCAAGCGGCGGCGACGAACGTCCACAGGAATCCGGCGGTCGACAGTGCCATGTAGATGCGGGTCACACCCTCGCCGTACGGGAAGCCGAACGACAGCGGCAGCAGCGTCAGGGTGCACCGCAGCACGACGACGCCGGCGACCGCCGCGATGAGCGCCCATGGCGAGCGCCGCTGCATCCACAGCTCGGCGACGACGACGAACACGACCCATCCGCCGAGCGTGACGGCCAGCTGGGCGATCGCCCCTTCGGACGACTGCAGCACGCGGGTGACGGCGAGCATCCCGCCCGGGATGACCAGCAGCAGAACCCGGTCCAGCTCCAGCATCCCGAGGCTCGACTCGCGCGCCCGCCACGGACGGCACGATGCGATCCAGGATGCCCGTGCCGCGCTCGCGCCGGGACGGCCCACGAGACTCGTGCGTGCGGAGATGATGCCGATGACGATCCAGGCGAGGGTGAGCACGAGCAGGATGCGCGCCGGCCACACGTGCACGGCATCCGGAACCACGCCCGGACCGACCGCATACGGAGGCACGCGCACAGCCACCCAGACGCCCACGAGCAGCAGCGCTGCGAACACGATGATCGCGGTGATGCCGCGCCTCATCGCATTGGTCATCCGCTCAGCATAACCGCGCGAATCGGGGACGATGTGCGCCGTCATCTGCAGACACAGTGGGAAATCATGGGACGTTCAACGGGGTGTCATGGGGTCCGAGTTGTAGCGTGATGGCATCGCGGCGATCCGGGCGGTCCCGGGCTCCGGTTCATACCCGGCAGCGTTGCGGGTTCGACCCCCGCCGTCGCGTCTGATTCCGAGCGCCGCAGACCCTTGGAAACACTGGGCAGGCTTCCCGACTCTCTCCATAGCCACGTCCATGGGCACTATCCGGCCACGACAACGCCCAGTGCCTCCTGGACTGGTTCACTCTGTCGCAGGGCCGCTGGGGTGTCCGCAGTCGCGGTGAGACGGCAGGTGCTGCCGACCGCGGCGAGGACACGACGTGAGCCCCGCGACGACTTCGATGCGTGCGGGGACGACAGGGTCCACCAGCACGAGCCCCTCGGCGGGGAGGGTCTTGCCGAGGCGGGCGATGCCGTCCGCGAGCTCAGGCGTTCAGACCGAGCCGCCGCCCACCACGGCCTGCCGAATGCGCCGCCCGCTCATGTGGTGAACACCCGGTCGCGCGCGATCCCGAGGCTCATGATCATCGCGCCGTCAAGGATCGGAGTGTCGGTCGCCACAGTGACGGTGAGCGGGGGTGTCGCGGGCATGATCGCGGCGAGCTGCCGGGCGACCTCGGCACGCAGCCGTTCGCCGCCGAGCCGTGCGAGCTCGCCGGCGAGCACGATGCGAGCCGGGTCGATCACTGCGATGACCGAGACGATGGCGCACGCATAGTGGTGGCAGAGTTCAGCGACGGCGGGCGCTGCGGTGGGGTCATCGAGCAGCGCGCGCAAAGCTTCGGGTGCGGTCGCTGCCTCGAGCCCGGCTTCGGCGGCGCGAGCGCGCAATGCCGGGTAGCCGACGATGCGCTCGAGCGCTCCGTCTGTGCGGCTCTCGGCATCGAACACGGCACCCGGGATGAGCAGGAAGGCGGCCTCGCCGGCAGCGCCGCGGCTGCCGCGATGAAGCGCACCGTCGATCATGATCGCTCCGCCGACGCCGTCATCGAGCCAGAAGAGGAAGAAGCTCTCGGACTCGCCGCGGGCGGCATGCCGCTCGGCGATCGCGGCGAGATTCACGTCGTTCTCAATGGCGACCGACGCGTCGGGGAACAGCATTCGCAGCTCGGCGCCGACGGAGGCGTGCTGCCAGCGGGGCAGATGGTCGACGTAGCTGAGAGTGTCGGTCGCGATGTCGTACGAGCCGGGCACGCTGACGACGATCGCGTCGAGCTGGGCGGGCGAGAGTCCTGCCCTGTCGCAACAGGACCGGACGATGGCGGCGGCACTTTCAGGGCCGTTTGCGGCTCGATCGCTCTCCTCCACGCACTCCATGACAACGGACCCCGCGATGTCCGCGATGCGAACCCGCGCCCTCCCGGGGCGCACGTCGACGGCCGCAGCATACCCGGCGGCTGGATTGATCCGGTAGAGCTGCGGCGCACGGCCACCAGGACCGGTCTCGCCGAACCCGCTCAGGCGTACGAGGCCGCTCTCCTCGAGCCGCTGAAGCAGCGACGACGCAGTGGGCTTCGAGAGCCCTGTGAGCGTGCTCACGTCCTTCCGGGTCAACGTGTCGTGTTCGATCAAAAGGTCGAGCACGACACGATTGTTCAGCGTGCGCAGCAGGCCTGGCTGTGCGGGTGCCGGCCCGTGACTGTGGCCTGGTGGCGATGCGTTCACCGCGATCCTCCAGGCAGTTAGGAAACTTTACTATCTAGACACTAATGGACACGTGTCATGGTGTCAACGCCCGCCTGCGGCATCGTCGGACCTGACTCGTGCCACTTTTGGTCTGGGGAGTCGTTCGGGGCCTTGTGATCGTTGATTTTCCGGGGTTCCGGGTGTGTGAGCGGGGCACTAAATCGTGGCTCGTAGACTGCCGGGGTGGGGTTGTTCGTGCGGCGCGTGAAGACCGCGTCCGGGGCGACGGCTGTGCAGATCGTGTCGAAGGACCGCGGGGTACGGCGGATCGTTGAGCACGTCGGCTCCGCGCATGACGCGGAGCAGCTCGCGGTGCTGTTGGAGGTCGCGAAGACGAAGATCCAGGGCGGGCAGCTCGCGTTCGATCTCGACGCGCTCACCCCGACCCCGGTGACGGCGCCGCCTTCGGTGGTCGGGTCGCAGTCGCGGGTGTTGTGGGAGGTCCTCGAGGACGCGTATGCCGTCCTCGGGTTCGACCGGGTCGGGACGGACGCGTTCCGGCGGCTGGTGCTGGCGCGGGTGATCGAGCCGGCCTCGAAGGTCGACACGATCCGGGTGCTCGCCGACCTCGGGATCGGGTCCCCGTCGTTGCGGACGATCTGGCGCACTCTCGCCCGCAGCGTCGAGGAGGACTGGCGGGCCGGGTTCGCGAAAGCCGCCTACGCCCACGCCGCCGGGCGCGCCGGCGGGACGCTCACGATGGTGCTCTACGACGTGACCACCTTGTATTTCGAGGTCGAGAAGGAAGACGGCCTCCGCAAGGTGGGGATGAGCAAGGAACGGCGCGTGGACCCGCAGATCCTCGTCGGCCTGCTGGTCGACCCGTCCGGGTTCCCGTTGGAGGTGCACGCGTTCGAGGGGAACAAGGCCGAGACCCGCACCCTCCTGCCCGTCCTGACCGCGTTCCGCGACCGGCACCAGGTGACCGACCTGGTCGTGGTCGCCGACGCCGGCATGCTCTCCGCGGCGAACCTGGACGCGCTCGAGGATGCCGGGTTCCGGTTCATCGTCGGCTCCCGCACCAGCTCGGCCCCGCACGACCTGGCCCCTCATTTCAACCGGCACGGGAACCTGTTCGAAGACGGGCAGGTCATCGAGACCACCCGCAGCATGGGCAAGGGCGTCGACGCACGCCAGCGGCGGGTGGTGTGGCAGTGGCGGTTCAAGCGGGAGAAGCGGGACAACCTCACGCTGAACAAGCAGATCGAACGCGCCGAGCGCATCGCCGACGGCACCCGGCCGATGCGCCGTGACCGATTCGTGAGCGTGGACGGCACCACGGTCGGGGTGAACTGGGAGCAGGTCGAGAAGGCCCGCACCTGGCTCGGGCTGAAGGGCTACGTCACCAACATCCCGCAGCTGGCGCTCGACGGTGACGGTGTCGTGGCCGCCTATCACGCCCTGTTCCAGGTCGAAGCGTCGTTCCGGATGGCGAAGACCGACCTGCGCGCACGGCCGATGTTCCACCACGAGAAGGACTCGATCGACGCGCACCTCACGATCGTGTTCTGCGCCCTCGCGATCAGCCGACACCTACAAGACCGCACCGGACTCAGCATCAAACGCATCGTCCGCGCGCTCCGCCCACTGCGCGATGTCGTGATCAGCGTCCAAGGACAGCAGATCACCGCCACCACACCCGCCGAAGGCGAAGCCGCCGAAATCCTCACCGCACTACGACCGCGCGTGGGGCACTAAAATGGCACGACTCAGGTCCGAGCCTGCGGAAACCCTTGCGCACCCTCATCCCCGTGGTTAGAATCCGTTTCTAGAATCACGCTTCGGATGTTCGATGCGCCGCTCACGGAGAGCGCCCGCGCATCGCGGACGCCACGACCGGCCCCGCGCATCCGACGCCGAAAGGTCGAAGATGACAATCAAGGTGACTCAGCCATGGCCGCCGGCCGACAGCACGGCGGGCGCGCCCGCGCCGCACGTCGAGCATCTCCTGGCGCCCAACCCGAGCTCGTGGACGTACGAGGGCACCAACTCGTACGTCATCGGGCACGGCGGGTCATCCCTCATCGTCGATCCCGGCGTGCCCGACGACGACCACCTGCAGACGCTGATGCGGATGAGCCTTGCCGGCGACCGCACGCCGATGGCGGTGCTGCTCACCCACGACCACCCCGACCACAGCGACGGCGCCCGCGAGGTCGCCGGCGTGCTGGGTGTGCCCGTGCTGTGCCTCTCGCCGCGGTTCGCGGACGAGCTTCCCGCCGACGGCGCGGTGCTCGACGTCGACGGCCTCGACGTGCACGTGCTGCACACCCCCGGCCACAGCGACGATTCGCTGTGCTTCTGGATGCCGTCCACCGGCGCCCTGCTGACCGGCGACACGCTCCTCGGGGCCCGCTCCGCCGGCGTCATGGGGCGTCTCGGCGAGCTGCTGCGCTCGGTCGAGATGCTGCGGGCGCTCACTGCGGACCGCGACGCCATCGGCCTGCCCGGACACGGTCCCGCATTCACCGACGTGGCCGCCTCGGCGACGCGCGTGATCGGCGTGCGCACGCGCCGCATCGACCAGGTGCGCGGGTATCTCGCCGACGGCGACGCGTCACTGGCATCCCTCTCCGCGCGGGTCTACCCCGACGTCACCGGGACCCGGGCCAAGTTCGGCGAGTCCACCGTGGTGTCCACGCTCGAGTACCTCGCGGAGATCGACGGGGGCATCCCGGATCCGCTGCGCGAGCAGGTCTCCGCCGAGATCGCCGAGTACTACGTGGAACGCAGCCGGCGCCACCGCGAAGAGGCCGCCGCCCGCGCCGCTTCGCACTGACGGCGCGCGGATCACCCATCCGCCGGGAGCGCGGCTCCCGGCGGGAAGACAACGACGAAAGGGGCGCACGTGTCCGCAGGACCCGTTCCCATTCCCACGCCGGAGACGCAGACGTTCTGGGAGGGCACCGCGATCGGCGAGCTGCGCATCCAGCGCTGCAACTCCTGCGAGGAGTACTACTTCTATCCGCGTCCGTACTGCCCGGGCTGCCAGTCCGACGACGTCGAATGGCGCGTGGTGTCGGGCAAGGGCACTCTCGCCTCGTACAACATCAACTACCGGCCGTTCCCGATCTTCGAGTCGAAGGACCCGCAGGTGATCGCGCTGGTCGAGCTCGACGAGGGCGTCCGGATGATGTCGAACATCGTCGACGTCGAGCCGCTGCCCGAGAACCTCGAGCTGGGCATGCGCCTGGCCGTCCGCTTCGAGCCGCGCGGGGATCAGTTCCTGCCGGTGTTCACCCCCGAGACGAGGAGCTGACATGGCGACGACCGGCATGCACCAGGGAAGCATCGCGATCGTCGGCGCCGCCGAGACCGAGCGGATCGGCGTCGTTCCCGACGTCTCGATGATCCACCTGCACACGAACGCGGCCCGCCGCGCCATCGCCGATGCGGGCATCGAGATGTCCGAGATCGACGGCGTCGCCACCGCGGGTCCGTCCGCCATCGAGCTGGCCGACATGCTCGGCATCCGTCCCCGCTGGGCCGACGGCACGATGATCGGCGGCTGCAGCTTCATGGCGCTCGTGCGGCATGCGTGCGCCGCGATCGCGTCGGGCGCGGCGAACGTGGTGCTCGTCACGCACGGCGAATCGGGTCGCTCCGGAGTGGGCCGGGCCAACAACGTGCGTCCGGCGACGTCGATGGGCGGCCAGTTCGAGGCCCCGTACGGGGCGCTGGCGCCGTACGCATCCTTCACGACCCCGGTGCTCGCGTTCATGAAGTCGCGCGGGTTCACCCGGGAGGATCTCGCCGAGGTCGTCGTCTCGCAGCGCCTGTGGGCGATGCCGAACGAGCGGGCGCAGCGGCGCGACCCGATCGACGTCGAGGGCGTGCTCAGCGCCCGGCCGATCGCGTACCCGTTCACGCGCGACATGTGCTGCGTCGTCACGGACGCCGGCGGCGCGCTCGTGCTGATGAGCGCGGAGCGCGCCCGCGACCTGCCCGGCGGCGACCGGGCCGTATACATCCTCGGCTCGGGCGAGGGCACCGAGAGCGTGATCGTGTCACAGATGGACGACCTGGAGAGCTTCGGGCCGTTCCGCCGTGGCGCGAAGGAGGCGTTCGAGACGGCCGGCGTCACGCATGACGACATCGACCACGTGATGTTCTACGACGCGTTCGCCCACCTGCCGCTCTACATGCTCGAGGACACCGGCTTCGTCGGCAAGGGAGAGTCCGCGGCCTTCTACAAGGAGGGGCACACGCGCCCCGGCGGCAAGCTCCCCATCAACACGCAGGGCGGCGGCCTCTCGTACACCCACAGCGGCATGTACGGCATGTTCGCCATCCAGGAGGCGGTGCGCCAGCTGCGCGGCGAGGCCGTCGTGCAGGTGCCGGATGTGCGCACCAGCTTCGTGCAGGGCGTCGGGATGATGTTCGGCGCCGGCGGCAGCCTCGTGCTCGGCAACCAGCGGCCGTGATGACGGCCTGAGAGAAGGAGACAATCGGATGCCATTCACCAAGGAAGATGTCGAGGCATCGGTCGGTTCGCGCACCGAGATCGCCGTGGGGTCCTGGACCTCGAAGGACGCGCTGCTGTATGCGCTGTCTGTCGGGGCGGGTCAGGATGCCCCGTTCGACGAGCTCGAATTCACCACCGAGAACGGCCCGCTGCCGCAGAAGGTGCTGCCGTCGTTCGTGTGCGTCGCGGCGCCCCGCACCGGCCGGGCCGGCAACCTGTCGTGGGACATGCGCCGGCTGCTGCACGGCGCGCAGAGCTTCGAGCTTTTCAAGACGCCCCAGCCGGAGGCCCGTGTGGCCGCGTTCAGCACGATGGACAGCGTCTACGACAAGGGGTCGGCGGCGGTCGTGAACACGAGCAACGAGATCATGGATGCCGACACCGGCGAGCTGATCGCGAAGACCTCCAGCAGCCTGTTCATCCGCGGCGAGGGCGGCTGGGGCGGCGAGCGCGGCGAGGATGCCCCGTGGGCGCGCCCCGACCGCGAGCCCGACGCGCAGATCGTGTACCCGACGCGCCTCGACCAGGCGCTGCTGTACCGGCTCACCGGCGACCGCAACCCGCTGCATTCCAACCCCGAGTTCGCCCGCCAGGCCGGGTTCGAGCGGCCGATCCTGCACGGCATGTGCACGTACGGGTTCACCGCGCGAGCTCTGCTGCACGCGGTCGCGGATTCGGACCCCGACCACTTCGGCGGCTTCTCCGCCCGCTTCTCGAAGACCGTCGACCCCGGCGACACGCTGACGGTCTCGATCTGGCGGACCGAGGACGGAGCCCTGTTCCAGACCGCGAAGCAGACCGGCGACATCGTCGTCGACCGCGGAGTCATGACCCTGCGCTGACCCGCCCGGCACCTTCGGAAACAAGAGAGGAATCACACATGAGCACGACGATCGATGCACCGCCGCGCAGCAGCTACTGGACGGTCAATCCGTCGACCGACGAGGTCGTCCACCGACGGGATGCCTGGACGGACGAGCAGGCGGATGCCGCCCTCGACCGCGCCGCGACCGCCTTCGAGACGTGGCGGCGGACATCCGTCGACGAGCGCGTGGCCCTGTTCCGCCGCATGGTGGACGTCATCGGGTCGCACGCGCAGGAGTACGGGCACCGCAACGCCGAGGAGATGGGCAAGCCCCTGAAGCAGGCGGTCGGCGAGGTGGCGCTCCCCCAGCGGATGTTCTCCTACTTCGCCGACAACGGTCCGCGTCTGCTCGCCCCGCGCGAGGCGCAGATGGCCGGTGCGAGCCGGGCCTACACGAAGCTCGAGGCGACCGGCGTCACGCTGGCCGTCGAGCCGTGGAACGTGCCGGCGTACCAGGCGATGCGCGCCGCCGCGCCGACACTGATGCTCGGCAACACCATCCTGCTGAAGCCCGCGGGTCTCACGGTGAACTCGTCGCTGCTGTTCGATGAGTGGTTCCGCGAAGCCGGGTTCCCGGAGGGCGTCTATCAGACGGCGCTCATCACGAGCGATCAGATCTCGCGGTTCATCGCGGACCGTCGCGTGCGCTCGGTGACCTTCACCGGGTCGGATCGCGTCGGCTCGATCATCGGCCGCCAGGCCGGCGAGCACATCAAGCCGGTGGTGCTGGAGCTCGGTGGCTCCGACCCGTTCATCGTGCTGGACTCGGCCGACGTGCAGCGCGCCGCCGGACTCGCCGCCCAGATCCGCCTCGGCAACGCCGGCCAGATCTGCGTGTCGCCCAAGCGCGTCATCGTCACCGACAAGGTCGCCGACGAGTTCATCGCGACGTACGCGGCGGTCTTCGCCGGCGCGAAGGTCGGCGACCCGTTCGACCCCGAGACGACCGTGGGTCCGCTCTCGAGCATCGCCGCGGCGGACGAGCTGCAGGGGCTGTATCAGGATGCCGTCGACAAGGGCGCGACGGTCGTGGTGCCCGGCGGTCGTGTGGACGGTCCCGGCGCGTTCTTCACGCCTGCGGTGCTGACCGACATCACCCCCGAGATGACGATCTACTCGGAGGAGGCGTTCGGCCCGCTCGGCATGATCTACCGTGTGCCGGATGCGGATGCCGCCATCGCCCTCGCGAACGACACCAAGTACGGGCTGACCGGCACGGTGTTCGGCGAGGACATCGAGGAGGCGACCCGCGTCGCGGAGGCTCTCGAGACCGGCGGCGTCGGCATCAACCGCTACTTCGGAGCCCCCATCGAGGTTCCGTTCGGCGGCACGAAGGCGTCCGGCGTAGGCCGTGAGCTCGGCGAGAGCGGGATGGATGCCTACGCCAACGTGAAGTCGTACATCGTCGGCTGATCCGCACGCGAAGGCCGCGTGCCGCGATCCCATCCGGGTCGCGGCACGCGGCCTTTCTGCTGCCCCTCGCCGGCGGGCGGTCCGCCCCCGGACATGCGATCGCCCGGATGCCCCGAGTGGTCTCGGGGCATCCGGGCGAGGGCTTTGTCAGCGACCGCTGACCTTGCCGAACAGGCGCGCGATCGGCGCCAGCACGAGGGGACGGGCGGCGATCCAAACGGCGGCGATCACGACGAGCGAGGCGACGAAGATCCAGAAGCCGGTCCAGTTGACCTGGTCCGAGCCCCCGTACATGTGGTTGAGGTTGCGCAGCGCCCCGGTCGCGAACACGAGGGCGACGTGCACGATGATGAACAGCACGAAGTAGAGCATCACCGGGAAGTGCACCGCCCGGGCCACCTCCACCGGGTACGCCTGCGAGAGTCGCTTCGCGTTCTTCGGCCAGATGCCCGACATGCGCACACCGGTGAGCGCAGCCAGCGGTGCGGCCACGAACACGGTGGTGAAGTACGCGAGCTGCTGCAGGCTGTTGTAGTTCACCCAGCCGTCTTCGGTGGGCCAGTCCAGCGACAGGTACTTCAGCGCCGCGGTGATCGCGTTCGGGAAGACCTCCCACGACGTGGGGACGATGCGCATCCACTGCCCGGTCGCGAACAGCAGTACGACGAACACGACGCCGTTGACGAGCCACAGGATGTCCAGCGACTGGTGGAACCACAGCGTCAGGCTGATCTTGCGCGCCGGGTTCGACCTGGGTGACCAGAACACGGTCGGTCGCTTCTCGCGGCGCACCGTGAGGCCGGTGCGGATGATCAGCACCATCAGGAACACGTTGAAGAAGTGCTGCCAGCCGAGCCAGGCCGGGAACCCCACGGGGGCCCCTTCGGGAAGGTGGTACTCCCCCGGATACGTCGTGGTGAAGTCCTGCATGAGCGGCAGACTGAGCAGCCAGCGCACGAACAGCACGACCATCCCCGCCGCGAACAGCAGCCCGGCACCGCCGATGACGACGACCCCGGCCCACTGGCCCTTCGTGAACGGACCGATCCGGGCCGGTTCGGGCGCCTCGACCGGGACGGTGCGGGTGCGTCGCTCCGCGTTCCAGCGGATCGCCTCGGCCCCGGGGAACGCCGTCGGCTCGAACGGCAGCGGCGTGGAGACGTCGTGGACGGGGGCCGCGGGAGGGTCTGCGACGGCGATGACGGATGCCGGAGCATCGGCGACGGATGCCGCCGCCGCGGCGACGGCGGCGAACCCGGCCGGCGGCCAGGGCTCCCCGCCCTTCACCCGCGGCAGCCCCCGGCGCACAGGGCCGGCGGGAGCCGCGGCAACCGGCGCAACCGGCGCAGCCGCAACAGCTGCCGCAGCAGGTGCCGAGACGGGCGCCGCGACCGGAGCCACAGCCACGGGCTCCTCGACTGCAGACGCCACCGCGACCGGCGCGTCGCCTCCGGCGGGCCAGGGCAGCCCACCACGGGTGCGCGGCAGCCCGCGCCGGACAGTGCTCCCGTACGTCGCCATCGGGTTACGCCTTCCGCGCCTCGAGTGCGGTGATCAGCTGCGGCACCACGGTGAACAGGTCGCCGACCACGCCGAAGTCGGCGATGTCGAAGATGGGGGCGTCGGCATCCTTGTTGATCGCGACGATGGTCTTCGCGGTCTGCATCCCGGCCTTGTGCTGGATCGCACCCGAGATGCCGAGGGCGATGTACAGCTGCGGCGACACCGACACACCGGTCTGCCCGACCTGGGCCGACTGCGGGATGTAGCCGGCGTCCACCGCGGCACGCGAGGCGCCCACGGCGGCGCCGAGCACGTCGGCGAGCTGGTCGACGAGCACGAACTGCTGCTCGGACCCGAGGCCGCGGCCGCCGGAGACGACCTTCGCGGCTCCGCGCAGCTCGGGACGCGCCGAGGTCGCCGGGGCGGCCTCGAATCCGTCGACGGAGGCGACAGGACGGTCGGATGCCGCCACCGCGAGAACCTCGACCTCAGGAGTGCGGGCCTCCGCGCGGGCGTCGATGGAGCCCTGACGCACCGTGATCACGGGAGCGCCGAAGGTGACGGCCGAGTCGACGTTGTACGCCCCGCCGTAGACGGAGTGGTGGGCGACGACGCCTTCGGCATCCCGCGAGACGCCGATCGCGTCGACCGCGACCCCGAGTCCGACGCGCGCCGCGAACCCGCCGGCGGCATCGCGCCCGTCGACCGAGTTCGACAGCAGCACGGCATCGGGGGCCACGAGCCGGTGGGCGGCTTCGAGGGCGTCGACGAACGGCACGGTGAGCGCCGACGGGTCATCGAGCGGCGCGGTCAGCACGGCGGCGGCGCCGAGGGCACCGGCATCCGCCGCGAGCGCCGCCTGCGCGTCCGCCGGCGCGACGATCAGCGCGACCGGGGTGCCGACGGCGGCCGCCGCGGCGAGCAAGCCGGCGGAGCTCTTCTCGAGCCCGCCCGTCGCGGCCGTCTCGAGCATCACCAGGATGGAATCATGTGCGAAGTTCATCGTCGTCCCCTTACACCAGCTGGTTCTGCACCAGGAAGGCCGCCAACTGCTCGCCGGCGTCGCCCTCGTCCGTGATCTTCGTGCCGGCTTCGCGCGCCGGGCGCTCGGCGATCGCCGTCATGATGGAGCGCGGTGCATCCGCGCGCTCGGGGTCGATGCCGAGGTCGCCGAGGGAGATCGTCTCGAACGGCTTCTTCTTGGCCGCCATGATCCCCTTGAAGTTCGGGAAGCGCGCATCCGGCAGTGCCTCGGTGATCGAGATGACCGCGGGCAGGCTCGCCGAGACCGTGGCGATGCCCGACTCGGTGCGGCGCTGGCCGCGCACGGCGTCGTCGGTGAGGTCGACCGAGACGAGGGCGGTCAGCTGCGCGACGCGCAGACGCTCGGCGATCATGGCGGGCAGGATGCCGCCCGATCCGTCGGTGGACTGGTTGCCGGTGATCACCAGGTCGAAGCCGGCACGGGCCACCGCGGCGGCGAGCACCTCCGCGGTGAGCCCCAGGTCGGCGCCGGCCAGCCGCTCGTCGACGACCTGCACCGCGGATGCCGCGCCCATCGCGAGCCCCTTGCGCAGCGACGTCACGGCCGACTCGGGCGACATCGACAGCAGCACGACCTCGGTGCCGGCGTGGGCATCCGCGTGGCTCAGCGCCACTTCGAGCGCGCGTTCGCCGATCTCGTCGAGCACCGCCTCGCTCGCACCGCGATCGGCGAGGCCGGTCTCGAGGTCGAGCTTGCGGTCGCCGTACGTGTCGGGGACCTCTTTGACCAGCACCACGATCCTCATGAGCGCGGCTCCCCCGCGCTCTCGCTCAGCGGATGCCCGCCGACCGGCGCCGTCACGGCCCTGCCATCAAGAAAACCCACGGTGTCTCCTTCGTCACGCTGCGGGCGGACCTGAACGGATGACCCCGTCTCAGGCATCCTCGCCCTCAATGTATACATTTGCACGCGCGCAGGGATTTCGCAAACCGACAGGTCCGCGCCTTTGCAGACGATCCCGGATCAGCGGATCCCGACCGTTGTATACGTCCTGCGTCAGGCGTCAGTCTTCGGGAAGCGACCGCAGAACCGTGGCGAGGCTGTTTCGCAGATGCACGGTCGTCGCACTGACCGAGAGCAGCTCGTCGCCGGCGAGGATCGCCTCCGCGATCACGATGTGCTCCTCCGCCGCCCGTGCCAGGCGCTCGCCGTCCGACCGCGAATAGTGGCGCACGCGCGCCATCTGTCCGCCGAGGTCGTCGAGCGCGGAGCTGATGTAGCGGGATGCCGCCGCCTCCTCGATCGCCGCGTCGAGCTCGCTCGCGAGGAGGTACAGCCGGTTCGGATCGAGCTCCTCGAGACCCTCGAGGCTCGCGCGCAGCTCTCGGATGATCGCATCGAAGCGGACCGGGTCGCGCCGCTTCGCGGCCAGCCGCACGCTCGCGGTCTCGAGCGCCTCGCGCAGCTCGTAGTACTCGATGACGTGCTGGCGCGACAGCGGCGCGACGCGCACCGTGCGCCCGGAGGTGACCACGAGGCCCTCGGCGGCGAGCCGTGCGAAAGCCTCGCGCACCGGCGTGCGAGGGACGCCCACCCGCTCGGCGGTCTCGATCTCGCCCAGCGACGCACCGGGCTTCAGATCCCACTCGATGATCTCCGAACGGATCTGCTCGTAGACCACATCGCTCACCCGCACGCGCCGATCATAGCTGAGGGGGCCCACGATAGGATCGAGCTATGAACGACCACGCCGTAGTGGTGCGACTTCGCCAGGCCGCACTCGAGCTGGCGTCGGCGAGCCCCGACGAGAAGCTCACGGTCAGCAGCATCTGCGCGGCCGCCGGCGTCTCCCGCGACGATTTCTACAGCGCGGCCTCCAACCCGATTCAGCTGCTGGGCGAGGCTCTCAGCGACGAACTGCTGTCCGCGCTGGCCCAGGCGCCCGACGAAATGCCCCAGGGCGAGCGCTTGCGCATCTCGCTCGGCCACGTGGCCCGGTGGAACGCGATCTACCGGGGCCCGCTGCACAGCGAGCTGATCGCATCCCTTCAGAAGACGCTCTTCGCCGCGCTGCGCAGCACCAACGAGGAGTTCCGGCGCCGGCATCCCGACCTCCTCCCCGACGGGGTCTCCGCCGACGACGACTTCGCCATCTCGTTCCTGGCCTCTTATATGGCGGGCGGCTCGATCGCGTCGATCGCGTTCTGGCTCGAGGATGCCGACGCCGACATCGAGGGCGACATCGACCGGATCGTCGAGCTGTCGCGGGCTGTCGCCCCCGGGTTCATGGCGCCGCTCTGGTCGCAGTCCTGAGCGGCGGGTCGTCGCCGACGGCATCCGGAGCGCTGTTCAGGACAGCCGCTCGATGACCATCGCCATGCCCATTCCGCCGCCGACGCACATCGCCTCGACGCCGAACCGGCCGTCGCACTGCACGAGGGCGTTGATGAGGCTGCTGGTGATGCGCGCGCCGGTCATGCCGAACGGATGCCCGAGCGCGATGGCGCCGCCGTTGACGTTGAGCCGGTCGATGTCGATGCCGAGCGCCTGCGCCGATCCCAGCGCCTGAACGGCGAATGCCTCGTTGATCTCGAACAGGTCGATGTCCGACAGTGACAGACCGGCGGAGCGCAGGGCCGCCGGGATCGCGGTGACGGGGCCGAGTCCCATGATCTCGGGCGACAGGCCGGTGACGGCGGTCGAGACGATGCGCGCGAGCGGGGTGATGCCGAGCTGCTTCGCCTTGACGTCGCTCATGACCACGAGCGCGGCGGCACCGTCGTTGAGGGGGCACGCGTTGCCGGCGGTGACGGTGCCGTCCGGGCGGAAGACCGGCTGCAGCTGGCTGACGGCGTCGAGCGTCACGCCGGCACGCGGGGAATCGTCGGTGGAGACCACGGTGCCGTCCGCGAGCACGACCGGGGTGATGTCCTTCGCCCAGAATCCGTCGGCCGTGGCCCTCTCGGCGAGATTCTGGCTGCGCACGGCGAATTCGTCCTGCTCGCGGCGGCTCATGCCGATGCGCTGCTGCACGTTCTCGGCCGTCTGGCCCATCGAGATGTACGCGTCGGGCAGTTCGCCGGAGTCGCGCGGGTCGGCCCACGGCTCCGCCCCGCCGGCGGCGCGACGCGCGGTGCGCGCGATCGCGTCGGCGAACAGCGGGTTGGTGAGGTCCACGCCGGGGACGCCGTCGCTGGTGCCGCGGGCGAATCCGCTGACCAGCTCGACGCCGGCCGAGATGTACGCGTCGCCCTCACCGGCGCGGATCGCGTGGAAGGCCATGCGGGTGGTCTGCAGCGACGACGCGCAGTACCGGGTGATCGTCGTGCCGGGCAGGTGGTCGTAGCCGAGCAGCACCGACACCCGGCGGCCCATGTTCGCCCCCTGCTCGCCACCGGGCAGACCGCAGCCGAGCAGGAGGTCGGTGAGGTCGGCGGGGTCGAGCTCGGGCACCTTCGCCAGGGCGGCGCGCACCATCTGCGCGGACAGGTCGTCGGCGCGGGTGTCTTTCAGCGATCCCTTGCCGGCGCGGCCGATGGGCGAACGGGCGGTGGAGACGATGACGGCTTCGGGCATGGTTGGTCCTTTCAGAGGGGCAGACGTGCGACGTCCGGTCGCACCGGTCGGAACCGGTGCGACCGGACGTGTCGCTTCAGGAGCGGTGCTTGGCGGTGGCCTCGCTCAGCGCCTCGCCGGCGGCGAGGTTGCTGAGCACCTCAGCGGCGGCGATCTCGTCGGTCGCGGCCAGCTTGTCGAAGCCCGTCATCGGCGGGTACTTGTACTTGCCGAGGAAGAAGATGATGATCGCGCAGACCACCAGGATGCCGATCAGCAGCGGCATCACGCCGGCGTACGAGCCGGTGGCGTCGAACGCGGCACCCATCAGCAGCGGACCGAGGGCCGACGTGATCATGAACACCGACTGCAGAACGCCCAGGATCTTGCCGAACGACTGCATCCCCAGGTAGCGGGTGACCGTGAGCGGGAGGAGGTCGCTCTCGATGCCGAACGTGAAGCCGATGAACGCGACTGCGGCGGCAGCCTGCACGAACGGCGCGTGCAGCAGCAGGATGCCGACGATCGGCGCGAGGATGATGATCGGCGCGATGATGCGCACGTGGATGCGGTCGATGAGGAACCCGCCGAGGAGGCGCCCAGCGAGCGAGGAGAGGCCGAGGACGGTGAGGAGCAGCGCCGCCTGCGGAGGGGTGAGGCCCTCGTCGGTCATCATCGGCACCAGGTTCACCTGCAGGGCGATCAGCACCATGCCGACGGGCCCGAGGCCGAGGATGATCTGCCAGAACTGGCGCGTGCGCACGGCCTCGCGGAAGGTCAGGCCGGGAAGCGCGAGGCTGACGTTGGAGCCCGTCTCGACCGTCGACTCCGCGAGTCGGCCGCGGTTGTGGCGCTCGGCACGGCCGCGGACGAACAGCAGCACCATGATGGTGCCGAACACGGCCGGGATGAGTCCCAGCACGACGTAGGCGCCGCGCCAGCCGACGCCGGCGATGAGGAACCCGGCGAGCAGGGGAAGAAGGGAGGCGCCGACAGCGGCGAGGGCGGCGTGGATGCCGGTCGCGAGGGCGCGCTTGTTGTCGAACCACGACACGATCGCCTTGGTCATCGGAAGCATCGTGCCCGCGCCGAAGAAGCCGAGGAAGAAGTACGGCAGATAGTAGAGGGCGACAACGGGCGGGGTCAGCGAGATCGCGACCACCGACAGCCCGTAGAGGATGAAGCTCGGGACGAGCACGTAGCGCACCGTGAAGGTCGACAGCAGGCGTCCGACCAGCAGCATGCCCACGGCCACGCCGAGGGCGCCGACGGTGTATGCGCTCGTGACGATCGTGCGGCCGAAGCCCATCTCGAGCGAGATCGGCACGACGAACAGGCTCAGGGTCGACAGGCCCACCTGGGCGGGGCCGACGGCGCTCGCGAAACCACCGCCGATGACCACCTGCCAGGGGCTGCGCCGACGGCGACCGGTGTCGGGTGGGCTGGAACTCATCGTGGGTGCGACGGCATGCATAGGCTCTGTCCTCCTCATCGAGTCGTCGGCCGGAAACTCACCGTTGAGTATCCATTCAAGCCGAACGAGCCAAATGTATGCGCGGCGCGCACATCCCGCAAGAGTCAAATTCTAGAATCTTCTCTCTTGACGCCGGGTGGAATCGATGCAAGGGGCGACCGCCCGGCATCCTCACCGCATCGGTAATGCGAACTTTCCGCGTCATGACGGGGCATCCGCCCGGTATGCACGACACTCCGCGCCGCACCGCCGCCTCCTCTGGAAGAGCCGCCGATTCCACTGAGCCGGCTTGCGGCCCGGCCACGCGATCCTGCTAATGTATACATTCACCCGATGGCGGGAGAGCTGACGGGTCGATTGACACGGTGCAGACGAGAGGCGGTGACGACGTTGTTCCGCTCCCTGCGCATCCGCGGCTACCGCATCTGGTGGATCGGGATGACCGCGTCGAACCTCGGCACGTGGGTGCAGCGGATCGCCCAGGACTGGCTCGTGCTCACCGTCCTCACGAACGAGGACGCGACCGCCGTCGCGGTCAACATGGTGCTGAACTTCCTGCCGCCGGTCGCGCTGCTGCCGCTGACCGCACTCGTCGCCGACCGGTTCGACCGGAAGAAGACGCTGCTGGTCACGCAGAGCATCCAGGCACTGCTCGCGATCGCCCTCGCGGTGCTCACCCTCACCGGCACGATCGAGCTCTGGATGGTGTTCGGGCTGTCAGCCGCGCTCGGGATCACGTCGGCGTTCGACCAGCCGGTGCGGCAGACGTTCGTCTCGGAGCTCGTGCCGATCAGCAGCATCGGCAACGCCATCGCACTCAACCAGATGTCGTTCAACGCCGGCCGGCTCATCGGCCCGGGGCTCGGCGGCCTGCTCGTGGCGGTCGCGGGGCCCGGCTGGGGATTCGTGGTCAACGCGGTCGCCTTCGCCGGGACGATCATCGCGCTCGTCATCATCCCGGCGAGTGCCCGCGACATCCCGGTCCGGCTTCCGACCGCGGGCGGGGTGGGCAAGGCGTTCTCGTTCATCAGATCCAGAGGCGACGTCGCGGTCATCTTCGTGATGATGTTCTTCGTCGGGCTGTTCGCGCTCAACACCCCGCTGTACATCGCGACGATGACCCGCATCGAGTTCCATGTCGGGGCGAACATGCTCGGCTACCTCACCTCCGCGATGGCGATCGGCTCGCTCACCGGCGCCCTGATGGCCGCCCGCCGCGGCCAGCCAACGCTCAAGCACCTCACGATCGCGTCCGCGGGACTGGGCGCCGCGTTCCTCATCTGCGCGATCGCACCCGCCCTGTGGTTCTTCGGCGTCGCGCTCGCATGCCTGGGCATGGGGGTCATGACGACGACGGCATCCGCCAACGGCCTCATCCAGATCGCGACGCCGCCCGAGCTGCGCGGCCGCGTGATCGCGATCTACCTCGCGAGCCTCAGCGTCGCCTCGGCCGTGGGCGCGCTCATCGCCGGCCCGATCATCGACGTGTTCGGACCGCGCTGGGCGATGGTGGCGGCGGGGACGGCATCCCTCATCGCCGTCACCATCGTGCTGGTCTGGCTCGCCGTCGCGCGCAGCTTCCGGGTGCACTGGAACCGCAGCCTGCGCTGGCCGCTGCGGTTCGCTCCCCGGCCCGACCCGGGCACGTGACGCCGACCCGCGGCGGCCTCAGAGGGCCGGGGCCACCGTGCGGTCGGCGCCCACCGGGCGTTCGCGGTGCTCGCGCAGCACCACGAGCGAGCGGGATTCGAGCGTGATCGCCGTGCCGGGCTCGACCGGCGCACGCCCCACCAGCTGGCCGCCGGTGTCGACGAGCACATCCCACGTGGGCGAGCGCCGCACGTCGGGCATCCGGAAGTCGATCGGGGCGTCTCCCGCGTTGAACAGCACGATGAAATGCTTGTCGACGATCGGCTGACCGCGGCTGTCGCGCTCGCGGATGCCCTGCCCGTTGAGGAACATGCCGACGGCGAGCCCGAAGCCCGACTCCCAGTCCTCGCGCTCCATGAGCGTGCCGTCCGGACGCAGCCAGGCGATGTCGTTGCGGTGCGCGCCGGGGTCGAGCTTCGCCGCGGCCGCGGCATCCGGATCCCTCGGCTGAGCGGGGCGGCCGTCGAAGAAGCGGCTGCGCCGGAAGGTGGGATGCTCCCTCCGCAGGCGCGACAGCGTCGCGGTGAACTCGACGAGCGCGGAGTCGGTGTCGGACCAGTCCACCCACGTGGTGTCGTTGTCCTGGTTGTAGCCGTTGTTGTTGCCGCCCTGCGTGCGGCCGAGCTCATCGCCGTGCAGCAGCATGGGCACGCCCTGGCTGAGCAGCAGCGTCGCGAGGAAGTTGCGCTGCTGCCGCGACCGCAGCGCCAGCACGGCGGGGTCGTCGGTGTCGCCCTCGACGCCGCCGTTCCACGACCGGTTGTCGTCGGTGCCGTCGCGGCCGTCCTCGCCGTTCGCGTCGTTGTGCTTCTCGTTGTACGAGACGAGGTCGCGAAGCGTGAAGCCGTCGTGGGCGGTGACGAAGTTGATGGATGCCACCGGGCGGCGGCCGGAGTGCGCGTACAGGTCGGATGACCCGGTCAGTCGTGACGCGAACTCGCCGAGCGCCTGAGGCTCGCCGCGCCAGAAGTCGCGCACCGTGTCGCGGTAGGCTCCGTTCCATTCGGTCCACTGCGGCGGGAAGTTGCCCACCTGGTAGCCGCCGGGACCGACATCCCACGGCTCGGCGATGAGCTTCACCTGCGAGACCACCGGGTCCTGCTGCACGAGCTCGAAGAACGCGGCCAGCTTGTCGACGTCGTAGAACTCGCGGGCGAGGGTCGCGGCCAGGTCGAACCGGAACCCGTCGACGTGCATGTCGAGCACCCAGTAGCGCAGCGAGTCCATGATGAGCTGCAGCGTGTGCGGATTGCCGACGTTGAGGCTGTTGCCGGTGCCGGTGTAGTCCGTGTAGAACCGCTTGTCGTCGCTTTGCAGCTTGTAGTAGGCGCGGTTGTCGATGCCGCGCATCGACAGCGTCGGCCCCAGGTGGTTGCCCTCGGCGGTGTGGTTGTAGACGACGTCGAGGATGACCTCGATGCCGGCCGTGTGCAGGGCCTTCACCATCGCCTTGAACTCCTGCACCTGATCGCCGCGGTGCCGGTCGCTGGCGTAGGTGTTCTGCGGGGCGAAGTACGAGATCGTGTTGTAGCCCCAGTAGTTCGACAGCCCCTTCTTCTGCAGGGTGTCGTCGTCGACGAACTGGTGCACCGGCATGAGCTCGATCGCGGTGACGCCCAGCCGCTGCAGGTGCGCGATGATCGCCGGATGCGCGATGGCCGCGTACGTGCCGCGGATCTCCTCCGGGATGTCCGGATGCCGCATCGTCAGCCCCTTGACGTGGGCTTCGTATATGAGCGTCTCGCTGTACGGGGTGCGCGGCGGGCGGTCCCCGCTCCAGTCGAAGAAGGGGCTGACCACAACGCCCTTGAACATGTCCGCCGCGGAATCCGACGTATCGCGCGTGTCGGGGTCGTCGAAGTCGTACGAGTAGACCGACTGGCCCCACTTCACCTGGCCGTCGACGGCCTTCGCGTACGGGTCGAGCAGCAGCTTGTGCGGGTTGAAGCGGGCTCCGGATGCCGGCTCGTACGGCCCGTACACGCGGTACCCATAGCGTTGCCCGTGCCCCACGTGCGGCAGATACGCGTGCCAGATGAAGGCGTCCACGTCGACGAGGTCCACGCGGGTCTCGCGCCCCGTGCTGTCGAACAGGCACAGCTCCACCCGATCGGCGCCTTCGCTGAACAGCGCGAAGTTCGTTCCGTTCCCGTCGAACGTGGCCCCCAGCGGGTAGGCGGTTCCAGGCCAGGACTCCACCGGCATCCCCCAACTCGTCGCTCCGGGTGTGCGACGCCCCCCTGACCCGCAGGCCCAGACCGGCTGGGCCGGCTTCGTCCGCAAGCTCATCCACCGCCTCCTACCGAAACGGCGGCTCCGCGCGAACCCCCGAGTCATCAAACGCAAATACACGCGATGGCACGTCAAACGCTCCCAGCACGCCGACTGGCCACGCCCCCACCATCCACCCCACTACATCATCCAACCTTGCTAACTGAACGGTATTG
>Ga0255343_1002131_pt1 | contig 24054 bp, 17 predicted proteins | sample wastewater_treat_4_FD_192413 | JGI IMG/M metagenome (GOLD analysis project Ga0255343, IMG submission 192413) | Wastewater microbial communities from Lulu Island WWTP, Vancouver, Canada - plant16 | ecosystem: Engineered > WWTP > Wastewater > Unclassified | place: Canada: Vancouver, British... | reverse complement strand
CCAAAGAAATTCAGAATTTTTGGGCAAGCTTTTGAAGTTCATTCCAATTCAATAGTTGGTGCATAGATTCCCTCTACTGATTTAAAGTTATACGTGTATTGCCAGCATCATGCCCGCGCATCTGTTCACTCAAAAACTGGTTAAAGCGCTGCTGTAATTCTTGTGGTGTGCAAGGCAGCCCGCCGGCTTTGAGCGCCTGCAAGAGCGAATCGACAGGCAAGGTGAGCGCTTGAATGCCACGCAAGGCCTGGATCGCCTGGGGCACAAAATTTTCCGGTAAACTTTCTTCATTATCACTTTGAGCCAAAAACTCTTCAATCGGCTTGCGCTCGGCGGGGGACATCGCCGCTAAGCTTTTTTGTGCAGTCTCGCTTTGCAGGTTAGCGCGTAAAGCTTTGCGCCAATTGATCAGCGTTTGGCTGAGCTGATGTTCGAGCTGTCTGAGCAGTAAAGCCGCATCGATTTTGAGCATTTCTGGATGAGCCGCGGGGCGGAAATTGCAAGAGGGACAAGTGGGGTTATCAGCAATCTTGCGTTCGTGAAAATCGGGGCAGGCAAGCAGCCCAGCGAGCCGATTCTTCCAGCTTTCAAATTCTCTGCCATGGTTGAGCAGGTCAATCGATGAGAGAGCTTGGAGAGCCTCAAAGCGCGGATCATGGTAGAGTTTTTGACGCCTGGCATCTTCCTCCGCATTGAGCACCTTACGCTGGTGCAAGTCACTATAAACCTTAATATAATCATTTTTGAGAGTGCGCAGCTCGCGTTTGGCAGCCTCGAGGTCAAAGCCCTCGCCTGTCTTGCCAAAGCGGCGCAGAGATTGCAAAAGCTTACTTTTGACATGCATAGCACGTTGTGACCAATCATGATTAACTGGTAAATTAGCTTGGGCCTCAGCTAAATAAGTGGTATCAGACTGTAATTGATCTATAAATGAAATCATTTCCTTGATGCGGAAAACCTTTTTCCTATATTCCAGATAGTCATCAATATCTTCAAGGGAATAGCGCAAATTACGCAACTTACCGGTCATATTGTATTTACTCAGTTCATCCAGAAATTGCTTGTAACCGCGCAAGCTGGGCTGCAATTCCGAAAGGGAAAGGGCAAATTCAGGCGCATCACTAGCGACCACAATGCCATCTTCGCTGATATAAGTCACCTGCGTTGTGAGGATTGGTTCATTCCACAGTCTGAGACCTTCTTCCAAACGGTGTTGGAGGATACCCAGTTGGTCCAGTTCAGCATTCACCAGCCGGCGCAATTCTTTAATGGCAGCTTCCCGTGTGTTTTCGTCACGGATTAAGCCTGGCTGTAAGCCCAGCCCCTCAAATATGCGCACCCAGCGTTCGGTCGGCACGTTGGTCGGGCGTTTATAAAAGCGAAAATTCGTGAAGTCTGTGATGGGGCGAGTGAGAGAACGCTCTAAGGAACTCGTATCCAGTTCATCATGGCCATTGAGATTGAGGACAATATCACCGTTATAGACTAAAGCCAAGAGTATTACCGCTACCCATTCCGGCTCCAGCTTGAAATAGAGGTCTTTTTCGATAGGCTGAAGGCCTTCGCTAACCGTTTCGATAATCTCGCCACGATTAACCACCTGAGGGGCTGGCTTCTCGGTGAGCAGCTTGAGGAAATACCTCGCATAAGGAGAATTCTCTGGGCGAACATTATTTTGCGCGTCAAGTAAGCTCAGGCCATCCAAAACGCCAAAGCCAAGCTCCGTACGGCGGCCAAAAAGAGTGCGGAAGGCTTCGCTGGCAGCCGTTGGGCGGCTTTTTTCGGTAATCGGCTGGCGTAAACGTTTGAACTTAGGATAGTCGGGGTAGAGATCTTCAAATTGGGGGGAGAGCAGGTGTGAGCCGACCAAACGAATGAGCTCTTCCAGGTTTTGGCTGGCAGTGCTGCGCATTTGCATGAGCACCTTTGAGAGAGGCTCATCGACCCCTTGATAGATGACATGCAGCTTTTCAATTAAGTTTTTTTGGAGCCAGAGTATCAGCTGTCGGAAGGCTGAATCAGCCTTATTTGTATATTCTGTTTGATATTCAGTTGATTCATGCGCCATTGCCCGAGCTCCAGCATATTGGCGAACCTTGGTCTCAAATTCCTGATCCAACTCTGTTAGCTTGAAAATCACTTCATCCGGTTGCTTCTCATCGTGGATTTCCCGCTCCAGGAAAGGCGGCAAAAAGAAGAGATAAAAATCGCGGGGAGGTTGAGCTGTAGTTCGTTCATCGGGCGGACCAAAAAAGAAATAGCCTGGTCGCGTGACGTTATGGTCATTCCAAGGCAGCTCATAGAACCAGATGGTATAGCCAGTTAGATAGGTTGTATCGCTCAGGTTGAGAGCTTTTTGCAAAGCATCGTAAAAGTAAATATTCAGGTCTGATCTATCTATGGAATCGCCACGTTCATGGATTTTCTGGTCAAAATCCACCGCCTTTTTAAGGTCAAGGTAATATTGACCGTTGTCGGGATTGTAAGAGATAAACTGACCCTGGACTGTTTTGATGATCTCCTTGAGCGCAACTTGGACCTGGTCTAAGAGAAAATCGGCGGTGCTGTTTTCTTCGGGTAAGCGGACATACAAACAGAGACTATCGCGCAAGTATTCTGCTGTAACTCCTACGGGAAGATAAATATTTTGTGTTGTAAGACGTTGCACACTTAGGGCATGAATGATGCGCAGGGCAATTTCTTTCAGGTTAGGACGGGTATAGGCATTCTTGATGAGACCTTCAAGGACATTGCTTTTCTCAATTACCCTAGCAATATCATCAATACTGCGCAAACTGGGGTCATCTTGGATCATTGGCCAATAATGGTCATAAGAAATTAAACCAGGCTCGTTTTCTGGCACCTCCTGGTTAAAAATGGAACGAATAGCCAAACTGAAGGTTTTTAGGACTTGGCGTTTTTCAGCGATAGCGAGGTTTTCAAACGTTTCAATATAGGCTGGGTGAATGGGGAATAGGTCAACAAATTCATCCAGACGCTCTGCCATGGATTTATAAAGGGGTGTAAATTTGCGCAGATAATCACTAATCCACGCTTTTTGTTTATCTGTCTTTTTGAGCAAGCGCTCCGAAACAACAAAAGTAATATCTTCCTTGGCAATAAGGATTTCTTCAAAGCGGTCTTTTACGCGGCGAAGCTGCTCGGCTACAAAAGAAAAGCGCGGATTTTCAAAGAGTGTTTCCTGCAAGCCGCCGATGAAGCGGAAGGAGCAAGAAGCGCCCACCTCACCAAGCTCACGCAAAAAGCCAAGGTCCAGGATTAGCGCTCTCTGCTCGCGCGTACGCAAGTAATCCAGCAGCTCATCAACCACAAGCAGAACACCCTGGTCAGGATATTTCTCGCGAAAAGCATCCATAGCCTGAATAAGTGCTACTTTGTTATTAGTCACTTCATCAGCTGAAGGGAAAGTGAAAGAAACGCCCCAACTTTTTAGTGCAGCTTCAAGCTCAGCAAGCAAGATATCCCTCAGGCTGCCAGTAACACTGCCAATCTCAACGCGAAGCACCTTATACTTGCCAGCAAAACCTTTGGCAGCCTCCTTGACTTTGGAGTTAGTGAGCGATTCTGTTAATTCAGCTCTTTCTGCCACCGCAGAAATCACAGACATCAAATGGCTCTTACCAGTTCCATAATTGCCAACAATGAGAATGCCTTTGTTATCCTGAGGATTATCAAGCTGAAGTTGTGGGAATACAAGATCCACGAGTTTGTTAGCCATGGTTTCAGAAATAACATACGTTTCAACCAGGTTTTTGGCTGCGGATTCATTTTCGGCATCGTGAAGCTGGATAACCGTCTCAATGGGGGTAAATTGGACCAGATCCTTATATAGCATGGTTTAATCTCCTTCTTGATCAATTATTGTTTGAATAATTACGTTGGGTTGTTGTAACAAGGTTTCGGTCAACTTCCAAGTTCGGTAATGATGATGAGCAGGAAGTGCATAAGTAAGAGTGTTGGCATGATATTCCCCAGGCCATAAAACAATTAACGACTGAATGCGAGAAGTGCTACGGAACATAGAAAAAGGATCAAGCTGCAGAGAGGGATGAAACAGTAAGTCTATGCCATAGCACAAAATAGGGGCTTCTTGATATTGGCCAAGCGTATCTTTAAGCCAAGAATGTGAAGCGCGGCTCCGTTCGTTAGGTAAAGTATTGAGTAAAGCTGCACTCAAGCCTTTGTTGATATATATAGCGCCATAGCCAAATGAAAGAATTAATTTTGAAGCTTCCTCAAGGCGATTGATCTGAGTGCTAACTAAAAGTAAGCAATCGAAAGGTTGGAAAAGATAATTTTCTAGTGATTTTGTTTTCATTTCCACAATACCCACGAATGCATTAATCATACTTTAATCTGGGGTAGAAATGCAAAACGAAATAAGAATTTAGATTATCAATTACTTTAATAAGCTCCCCTCCTCGAGCACGAGGAGGGGAGCATTGCGCACTACCGAGGCTCGACCCTAACCTTGCGGACTGTGCTTTAACTTAGGTAATGATTCAGTATTTACCAATCCCTCCCAATCCTTTTTGGGCAAGATGTACTTCTGGCCGTTGCTATCAACCACCGCTAAGCTGCCATCCGGCTTGACGTCGTAATCCAGCGGCTTAGGGAAGCCTAACTTAGCCAATACAAGAGGAGTAAGACTTTTAGGTTTGATTAATCCTCCTTTTCATCGCCAATCGCCCTAGCGATCGGCATTGCCCGACGTGTCATGAGGCCACTCGGGCTAAGCGACCCTTCCAGGGTGCTCCACTTCGTTACGCTACATTGCATTTGTAGAGCGGACGGTAGTCGTTGACCCACACAGCCAGAAAGTGGCGCACTTTGAGGCGGTGCTCGTCATTGGTGAACACCGCCGGCGAATGCTCGGACCCCGCCACAAAGATCTCGGGCATCAGCCCAAAGCGCTCACCAATAAAAACAGCCGGCGCAATCAGCGGATCGCATGCCGCCGCCCAGTTGTTGGTATCGGTCCAATCCGGCACGGTCACCGGCACAGCGCTGCCCTTAAGCACGTTATCGTAGACATAGCCGCTCTCGCGCACAAAGTTGCCTTCGCAGATCTCCCTGGCCGTCTTTTGCAGCGGGCGTGGCACAAGCAGAAACTTGGGGTTAACCGCCAGCTGCGGACCAGTGCCATAAATTCCCGCGGCATTCTTGATCAGCATGGGCTGCTTGTAGACATTGGCGCTGATCGCATCCCAGCTGGTGCTGGAAAGCGCGGTAGTGCTCAGGTTGGCATGCCCCCCAGCCGTAGTAACTGCCGTGGCGTTGAAGAGCGCACCGCCATCCGCCATGGTCGGCCCGATGCCGGCATTGCTAGTGAAAATGGCCGAGACCAAGCTAGAAATATTGCGCATGCCAGCCGAAGCTAACTCCCGCGTATACGCCCGCAGCTTGCGCGTCTCATCCCGATCGATCAGCTCGAGCGTCAGCGGGATATAGCCGCCATACTTGATAAAGTTTGCCGTCTCGGGGCTATCGCCAACCGCTAACTCGGTGTAGGTGCCGCCCTCCGCTACCGCCGGCAGCGCCCCCACCGTGCCCACCAGCGTGCCAGTGATAGGGTGCAAGGTGGAGAAATGCTCCTGCACGCTGATGTACTTCCACCAGTCGTAGCCGGCACGGCCCAGCTCATCCCAGGTATTAGCCACCAGCTTGTTGAGCGCATTTTTCACCAAGCCGGTGAAATCCGCCGTTGTGGCGAGCTGCACCTGCTCGGCGTCGTAGCCGCCGTGCAGCTCCAGGTCGCCCGTTAGCTAGAGATATAGCTCGCGGATGCCGCTGAGCTTGGGCACCGTGGCGCCTGCCAAGCTGGCTGCGCGGGGAACCCCAAAAAGATCATCCACCGCAGCTTGCAGGCGGTCTGCCTCGTTGAACATCGCATCGATCCGCCCAAACGTCCTCACGCTCTCCGATGCCGTCAGCGCCGAGAGCAGCTGCCTTTGCTCGTCAATTGCCACGTTCACCTCCTCCATGCTAAAGTCCTTTCCGGCAAAGCGCTTCCGTAAGTGCTCCGCCGAAGGCTTGGGCAGCCGCGCTGCCGTCAGCATCTGCTCCAGGCTGAATGCCGCCAAATTGCGCCGCATCCGCACCGCCTCATCCAATTGCTCTTGCAGCTGAGCATTCACTCCTTCCGTTTGCTCATCTTTTTCCTCTAATTTGATTTCGTATTCTTCATTCTCCTCTGTCACTTCATCTCCTTTTTGATTGGTTAACCTATTTTTTGAATTCATTCCTCGCATAAACTTTCCGCCTCTGGCTGGGTTCACTACCAAATCTACGGAAAACACTTTCAGAATCTCATCCACTTTGTGATTGCTGCCCATGAAGGAAAGATCCGCGCTGAATCCGATTTTCTGACCAACTCCTGCTTCCTCAGCGCTTGCTTTTCCTTCCGGTTGGGAAATAAGCTGCTCTGCCAATGTCTGCAGCATATCTGCTGCCGGTCCAAAAAGCTTGAGCGTGGCGCGGATCCCCTGGATGCTCTCGTCATAGCGCGCCCCTTTGAGCACTCCCGCAATATCGCGGATCGAGCGCGAGCCTAACGCATGATCCACAAAGCAAAACACCCCTTCCCAAAGCGGCGCTGAGCTTTGCAGCACCGCCGGCGTGAACCTCCAGCCATTGCCAGTGCCGGCGGTGATCGCGACAATATCATATTCTCCCTGTGCAATAGCCTCAGCCGATTTGAACTGAAATGCAGCGCGGTGAAATTTGGGTGTGACTGTTGTCTCCATTAGTTCTCCAGGTCTTTAGCTAAGGAAGTCGCGACGCTCCACTCAGCAAGCTGATGTTCCGCAGTCGCGATGATCTCATATCTCTCCTGTGCAATAGCCTCAGCCGATTTGAACTGAAATGCAGCGCGGTGAAATTTGGACGTGATCGTTGTCTCCATTACTTCTCCAGGTCTTTAGCTAAGGAAGTCGCGACGCTCCACTCAACAAGCTGATGTTCCGCAGTCGCGATAATCTCATATTCCCCCGCTCCTGCCGGCGCCGTCACCTCAATGGAAAATACCCCTCGGTGAAGTTGTAAAGTTTTATTCATTGCTTTTTCAATCTGCTTCGCATTTTCTCGGATTTCAAGCCTCTAAACTTCCGCATGAGCCTATAGCCCTGAAGCGTGGACATCACCTGTTCCAGGGTCGCTCTTGAGGGAATTTGGTTTCCGCTTTTGCTTGACCGCGCTTCCAGCGCTTCCCATCTCCGCCTGCCCCTCAGCCACGATCGCCGCAGGATCGCCTTCCTCACCAATAAAGCGATACAGCACCCGCACCGTTACTGTTTCAAAAGTTCATAGACTAGACAGATGCAAAAAAATGAGAGTTCCTTGATAATAAGGTTTGTAACACCAAAACAGAAAGGAACTCTCAAATGACAGTAGAAACCGTCGAAATAATTATACCCAGAACTGAGGCAGCGCAAAGCAGACAAATCCACTTGGACGACATAGAAGGTGAGCTCACGTGGATATGTACCCGCTCTGCCCAAGAACAAATCACAGCAATGTTAGAAGCCATTGACGATCTGTTGTGCGCTTATGTACCCAAGAGCTGGAAGAATGTTGGTCGGGAAAAGCGCAACTTGGTGACCGAACAAGGTTATATCAGTTATCGGCGGCGCGTTTATCGGGACGAAAATGGCAAACGGCGGAAACCTTTAGATGAGTTTTTGGGGCTGCGACCCTACCAACGCAACAGTGTCCATGTAGAAGAGATGGGGTGCAAGATGGCAGCTGACAGCTCTTATCGCCAGACAGCTAGCTGGTTGAGCGAGATGGTAAAGGCCCCGATTAGTGCCAGCAGCATTGTGCGCATGGTTCACAAGGTAGGGGGAAGAGTGGAAGCTCATGAGAATACTTTTCGTTCAGAAGTTGAAGGCTCGATCTTGGCAAAGATCCTGTATGCTGAAGCAGATGGGGTCTGGATCCATCTGCAAGACAAGCACAAACCAGGACACAAGCGGGCAGAAGTCAAGGTTGGCATCATGTACACAGGCAAGAAAGCCATTGCTCGGGAGCGTTTTGCTTGTGAAAACAAGGCAGTATTGACCCAATTAGGCGGCACAACCGAAGATTGGCGCCTCAAATGGCGTGAATTAGCCGATAGCACCTATGCTCTCTCTGCAGCTCAGTTGTTGGTTATTGGAGGTGATGGAGCCAGCTGGGTCAAGCAGAGCTTTGACTATGTGGGCGGGAAACAAGTTGCTTTGCTGTATCGCTTTCATCTGGTACGTGCGGTTCAGCATGCTTTTGCTAAGGTTATCGATACCGATGCTTTGCTTGAAAAGCTCACCCAAGAAGGTTTTGAGGCAGTAGAAGCTGAGTTGAAAGGCCGTGCTCAAAGGCAAACCAGAACGCGTGAAGGTTTATCAGTACCTGAAAAACAATGCCGACGGCCTGGTGGCGTTGAAACATAGATATCCTTCAAACCTTACTTATTGCTCCTTAGGAGCGATTGAAGGCAATGTGGATAAACTGGTTCGGCAACGCATGCGTGGCAGAGGGATGTCCTGGTCGCGCCAAGGTGCAATCGCCATGTTAGCTATCCTGCGCCACAAAGAAGAATTACAAAACCACGCTTTCCCTTATGCTCAGATTAGCAAACCTACGAAGTATCGTTATCGTGTTTTCCGAGGACAAGATGATTATCAACCGTACCAAGCTTCCATCCCAGCTTTCATTAGCCCCGCACTTGCCGATCCTACGGTACAATTGCTCAAACGCAAACTCGTCGAGGACCTCTCACTCTCCACTGTCTAAGATATGGACATTTGAAACAGTTACCTACTCATCCGATGATATGATTAACGCCATCATCGGAGGCTGGCATGGAAGCACCAAAAAGCAAAGCTGACCTGATCGATGTGCTCATGGAAAACCGCAAACGCTTCAACGCGTGCGTTGCCAGATCCCCCCTGAACGGATGGAGGAGATCCTCCCTGACGGCAGCTGGGATGCAAAAGACAATATCACGCACATGATTTTCTACGAGCAGCAGTTAGCAGAACGGCTCTGGGAAGTGCTTGAGAACAGACATCACACCTACTTGGATACCGACTCGCTGACCTGGCAGGAACAAAATCCTCTCATTCGCGAGAGGCATAAAGACGACCCCATCTCAAAGGTCTTACAAGCTTCTCAGGAAGCATTTCAGCGGTTATTAGCTGCGGCGGAGGCGCTCCTTGAAACCTATTTCTTTGAGCCGCAACAGTGGGAAGTGGTCGCGCAGCCTGTAATGGTCTGAAAGGTCTTGGCTGATGACGTCTATGACTATTATGGCGAGCACATTGAATATATGTATTGACTTTTTACTCGACAATATTGAGTATTGTTTCATTTTGATTAATATTTCCTAATAGGATTTATAAATGTTATTTTCTTAAATCTTATTAATGACTTGAAAAGTCCAGTTTTTTTATTTTTTACGTTATAATTACATTGAAAGATAAGAGATTGTACATATCTTAGGAGGAAATCATGTCAAACCAACCTGGTCCGCTCAAAGGTTTTCGTCCACTTAAAAGTACTGACTCCTCTACGCCTCAACCCGAAAATCCACCTTCACCCACTCCACCGATTAGTCCTAATTCAACCTCTTATCAACCAAATCAAGGATTCGTAAGACCTTCTATTATCAACACAACCACTTCTTCTCAACAGAAGTTAATTTGTCCATTTTGCTCAAGCCCTATCCCAGAAGGAGCATCATTTTGCAGCAAATGTGGTAACCCGCTCCCAAAATCCGGCCCTGAATCTACCCAGCCATTAGATATTAGATGTCCAAGATGTGGCGCTTCTAATTTGCCAGGTATCTCTTTTTGTACCAAATGTGGAACATTTCTAGGTAAACTTAATTCTTTAGCCGTTAGTGTAAAAACTGACTCTGATCTCCCGAACAACAAGCAAAAAAAACACACAAACCCAAAAACTGATGCGGAGCATTTTCCCGAAAACATCGCAAATAACGATTATGCAATAATCAAGAGCATATTACTCGTTGTATGCCTAGCAGCATTAATTGGGATTGTCGCATCTATCATTTTTCCACAATTCCCAAAACATAAGACTTTTCTGACTCCCACTCTACCTGAAACTGGTACATTTTCTTCAACGCAAGAAACGACAACAACAACCAGCATCGTAAATAATACTGAAGTTTCAGAACTTGCTGATAATGAATCGATCAACCTAGAAAACTCTTCTAAAAGAAATTTTAATTATCCAACCGACAAAATTACAGTAGACAACATTTCCAAGGTTACGCAATTATATCGGATTGGAAATGGGCTAGTTCATCAAATTGTTTATTCTCCTAATGGTAAAAAATTAGCGGCAGCAACGAGTATCGGAATTTATCTATATTATAGTGAGACCCTTCAAGTGCAAAGTTACTTTGCAGAAGACATTGATATCTATAGTTTAGCCTTCTCACCCGACGGGCAGATTTTAGCCTCAGGGTCAGCTGACGGTACGATCCACTTATGGGATACTTCCAATGGCAGCTTGTTATATATTTTTAAGGACAATTTCGGCTCATATATTGACATCGCTTTTTCTCCTGATGGTCAATTCTTAGCCTCCACTGGATCATCGGACTACACAATTCTTCTATGGAGAGTATCCGATGGCAGCCTCATACAGTCGTTGACAGGGCATGTGGCATTTATCGATAGTATCGCTATTTCTCCAGATGGGCAGATATTAGCTTCCGGAGATCGTAGTGGTATTATCCATCTGTGGGACGTTGGAGATGGTAAACGCCTGCATACTCTGGAAGGGCATGCGAATGGTATTGCGGACCTCGATTTTTCCCCAGATGGACAATTCTTAGCCTCGGGATCATTTGACGGCACGATCCGCCTTTGGAATGTTGCTGATGGGAGCTGGCTGAATACTATGGAGGAGCATACAGATCGGGTAAATAGCGTCACATTCTCTCCAGATGGACAATTGTTAGCATCCTCCGGTTCTCAAGACGGAAAGATACAACTATGGGATGCTGTGCATGGTATCTTTCTGCGATCACTGGAAGGCCATATGAAAGATGTCAAGTGCGTCGCTTTCTCACCGGATGGACAAGTGTTAGCTTCCTCCGGAGTGTATGATGGAACAATACGATTATGGAATCTTGAAGATGGAAGTTTACTTCATACTCTGAATGGATACATAGATTATGTCGATAGTATAGCTATATCTCCTGACGGTCAGATTCTAGCTTCCTCCGGATCATATAGCGGTTATATCAACTTGTGGCAGGTTTCAAGTGGCAGGTTGCTACACACCCTAATTGGACATACAAGCTTTGTCAATAGTGTCGTTTTCTCTCCAGATGGGCAACTTTTGGCTTCGGGATCGGATGACGGCACGATCCGCCTGTGGAATGTTGCTGATGGGAGCTGGCTGAATACTATGGAGGAGCATACAGATTGGGTAAATAGCGTCACATTCTCTCCAGATGGACTACTTTTGGCTTCGGGATCGAATGACGGCACGATCCGCCTATGGAGAGTTTCTGATGGTAGCTGGTTGAATACTCTAGAAGGACATAGATATCGGGTTTTTACCGTTGCTTTCTCCCCCGATGGAAAATTGATTGCCTCAGGTTCAGAAGATACTACTATCAAACTGTGGAGTGTTCCTGATGGCATTTTGGTACGCACATTAACAGGGCACACAAATTATGTCATGTCCATTGTCTTTTCTCCAAATGGGCAGTTACTAGCCTCCGCAGGTTATTTTGGGGACAATACGATCCGCTTATGGAATGTTGTTGATGGTAGCTTAATACGCACACTATCAGGTGACCAGACTTTCGTTAGCATTGTTGCTATCTCTCCGGATGGTAAAACATTAGCTTCTGCACCACATGATAACGCCATCCACCTTTGGAATATTATCGATGGCAGTTTGATTTACACATTGAAATTAAATACTTCTTTAATAAATAGCATCATTTTTTCCAATGATCAAAAAGCGTTACTCGCAGGGATTGGAGACGGCACGATTCGAATATGGGGTGTTCCGATCTATTGAGTTAAATTAACTTAACGCATCACAAGTAAATGAATAATAAAATATTACTATTTATTAACTATATTGTTTGATTGAAATTGAAAGTTATTTACGTAATATTTTTACTAATCTTTTTATTCATTTAAACAATTACATTCTAGCCCAAAGTTATGCAAAAAGTTTGTCGCATAAGTTCCATGAAAACCCATAATTTAATCAATTATCCGGAAGGGGTTGTTACCAAATTTGAATTTAGCAAATAGGTAAAGAAATTTTGCAGAAAATGGATAAAGCAAATTCCCAGCAGCAAACTACGGGAATGTTCTTAAATAATTAACCAATTCATTTTATAGATGCGATCTTCTTGAATCAGATTAATGATATGAAAACTGCCCCAGATTTAGTTTTTTTATTTTATAATTACACTACAAAGGGTTATTACAAATATTATAGGAGGAAATAATGTCAAACCAAACTGGTCCGCTCAAAGGTTTTCGTCCACTTAAAAGCACTGACTCCTCTACGCCTAAACCCGAAAATCCACCTTCACCCACTCCACCGATTGGTCCTAATTCAACCTCTTATCAACCAAATCAAGGATTCGTAAGACCTACTATTATCAACACAACTACTTCCTCTCTACAGAAGTTAATTTGTCCATTTTGCTCAAGCCCTATCCCAAAAGGAGCATCATTTTGCAGCAAATGTGGTAACCCGATCCCAAAATCCAGCCCTATATCTACCCAGCCATTGGATATTAAATGTCCACAATGTGGCGCTTCGAATTTGCCTGGCTCAGTTTATTGTAGCTCTTGTGGAGCAGCATTAACTAAAAATGGGCAAACCCAAGGAAATAAATTAAGCAATTTAAATCCTCATATTCACCTTCCAGATGCGATATCGAATTTAAAAACTGACATGGAGCGTTTCTGGACATATATTGGCGGTGCATTTGCAATTCTAGCATTTATTTGCTTCTTTTTACCATTCCTTGTTTTGAAAATCAACAATGCATTTTCATTTCTTATCAGCGGCCCAGATTCAATAACTATTTCACAGAGTGGCTTCCAATTCTTGACTGCTAGCTCACCGTCAATTTCAGGTGTGGGTAGTTTAGGGGATACGACCGAGAATCTGTACAATGAGCTTGATATGGGTAAACAAATCATGCAATATGCGGATTCTTCTATGCGTACGATGTACATCATCAGTCGTATATTAACGCTCATCATACTGCTATTATCTATTGCAAATTTAGTTGTTGTTTATCAAGCTTATGCTATAAGAGAAGCCAAATGGAGCAAATGGATGATGGCAATAGGTGTCGTAGCTCCCATCCTCCTGATTATCTTTTACTCTACTGCTGGCATAAGCTTCAAAACTGGAACCGAAGAGCTTGACCTGTTAGTAAATTCAATGGTCAAAATTTCTAACGGCTTTGGATTTTGGGGAATGTTGATTGGTTTTCTCGGAATTGCTTTTTCTGGATATATGCGAAGCAAATCACATAATTGATAAAATGATACTACGGTTTTTGCAGAAAATTTGCCTGGAAAGGTCTTGCCCTAATTCTTTTCCATTGTTTAGTAAAGAACGGGCAAAGTGAGAAAAAACTTTTTGATAAATTGTTTATGAAACCAATTGTTTTAGGAGGATTTTTATGGCTTACAATGTTTTAGCTACTAGTCAAACCCCTGCCCTCATTATTTATTTGCTGGATGTCAGTGGATCGATGTCTACAAACTTGAACGGCAAACCACGCATCGAAGTGGTAACAGATGCACTCGCAGCGACTTTGCAGCAAATGGTGTTCCGCTGTACCAAAGGTGGCCAAATCTCACCACGTTACCGAATTGCTATGTATGCGTACAGCGATAGCGTATATGATATCCTTGGCGGAGTTATGACCATTGATCAAATTGCCAACCTGGGCGTCCCTGAGTTATCGACGATGCGTTCTACCGCAACCGACCTCGCATTTGAGGAAGTTGAACGCTTGTTGCAGCAAGAACTGCCAAGCTTAAATGACTGCCCGGCTCCCTTAGTTTGCCATATGACCGATGGGGAGTACACTGGCGAAGATCCAGAACCAATTGTAAGACGAATAATGCGCATGTCTAACGCAGATGGAAATGTGCTCGTAGAAAATATTTTCATATCTGACCAGCTTCTCGACCAGCCCGTAAATGATATTGCCAATTGGCAAGGCGTGCTGCCTACAACCCATCTGCGCAACGGTTACGCAAAAAAATTGCGCTCGATTTCTTCACCGTTACCTCAAAGTTATCGCGTGATGATGCTTGAAAGTGGATATACTCTCTCTCCAGATGCGGTCATGATGCTTCCAGGGATGAGCACAGAATTGGTCGAAATGGGTTTTGTCATGTCCATGTCTACCCCCGTTGCGCAATAAAATATGCTTCGCTCCCATCGCACGGACCAGAGCCAGCAATTACCTCTCACCACTGTCATCGGTGAGAGATTTAGCTACCGGTTTGCGTTCGATCGCTCTGCAGATTCCATTAAAGCGAATGAACCTGGACAAGACTATATCGCGATCATTGCCGCGGATGATCGCATTGCTTTTGTACTCTGTGATGGAGTCAGCCAGTCTTTTTACGGGAACCTCGCCGCTCGTATCCTTGGGGATCAACTTGTTTCATGGCTATGGGAAAACAGCACGAACGACATCCAGAATCAATCCTTATGGACGGATTCTCTAGCTCAATTCCTCAACCAATTGACAGAATTTGCAACCCAGCAGGTCTCTCATTTCGCTTTTCCACCTGAGATGTCATCGATGTTACAAACCGTTTTGGAGAAAAAACGCGCGTTAGGTAGTGAGACCACTTTTACCTCTGGTTTAATCGATTTAATGAACGAATTCTGTTATTTATCTTGGATGGGAGATTCCCGATTGCGAATTTGGGATAAAAATGGGGAAAAGACCCATGAACTATTAGAGGAGGAAGCCTTTCAAACCAGTGAGCGTTGGTCCACACGTCGCGGTATGGTTGGAAAATTACATAACGCTCTGATCCCTATGGCAAATATCATCCGTTTAACGACTTACTCGGATGGCTTAGCTCGTTTAGACCACCATCTTATCAATAGGCCGTCGAGTGACCAGACATTAACAAAAATTATCGAGGAAAGTAAATTATTAGCTGGAAGTGACGATGTTAGTTTCCTAGAAATTTCATTCAATCCACATCCAGAAACAAAAATTAGCCTTCCAAAAGCTCCATCAAAAGTGGAAGTTTCCAACATAGAAAACCATCAGCGGCTTCTAATCTCTTGGCCGCCTGTTATTAAGGCACATCAATACGAGGTATCGATTGAATCACCGCGGGGATGGCAGATAATTTCCACCGATAAACCTTATTTAGAGAGAAATTATAAAGCATTACCCTGGCAAGCTCAAAATATTCGTGTGCGCGCCTGGGTCGGAGAGGAAGTAAGTGAATGGTCAAGACCTGTCAGATTGCAATTAGAACCTGTTGCGATTTCTCCGCGACCGCAAGAAGTTCCAACATTGCCAGGGATGCCAATGCCCACAACGTCTCATTCTACCCACCCTCAAATGATTCATCCTCCAGCACGCATTCCATTATGGAAACGAATTCCTCTGCGTTTGCGTTATGGGATTGGCGGTATATTAGTTTTAGTCTTCATAGGAGCGATTCTTGTGGTTGCCCAACCAATTCCTCTTCCTTTTTTACAGACAGCAACGCCAATACCCACAGCTGCTCCGCCGGTAGCATTGCCTCATGAAAGTGAAGTAATTCAAACGGATAACTCGCTTAGAGATAAGATTAAACCAACCCCCTTAGCAACCCAAAGCCAACCGAGAAATGATCCCTTTTTTATAAAAAATCATAACCTCAGCAAGTTTATTTGCCCAGGCTATATGCCCAAATTCAAAGCAACATATCCGACTATAGAGATTCAGTAAAAGGAGAGAACCGTGCCCTTCCAGCCAAAAGTATCCGAGATAATCTGCATCGACGGCAAAGAGTATCGTTTCAACCCCTACCCTGCCAACACGGATAGTGCCTTTTCGATCACAGGCAAACGCGCAACCGTCTATCAGCTACAAGACGAGCAAGGTGAACTTTTTGCCCTGAAGGTTTTTAGCTTAGCCTACCGCTCTCCAATGATTGCGGAACAAGCCAAGCAGTTAGCCTCACTTCAAACTATCCCTGGCTTAGAAGCTTGTAAACGCCGCGTGATTATCCCAGCTGAACAAGTTGAACTGGTCATCGCCCATCCAGAGCTGCGTTATGCCGTGCTTATGCCCTGGCTGCCTGGGCGCCCTTTAGAAGAGCTATTAGCCGAGAAGGATGCGCTTACACAAGAACAGCGTTTGATGGCATCCAAAAAACTAGCTGAAACATTAGCCCAAATGGAAGCCCAGGGCGCTGTGCATGGTAACTTGAATCCGTCTAACTTGCTAGTCGATGTCAACCAAACCGGCGGAGTCTCCATTCATTTGGTTGGTTTGGAAAGGATAAGCTTCTACACTTCTGGCGGGGAGGATTTTGAAGCAAAGTCGGATCGCTTGACTGGCGCAATGCTGATTGCAGCATTGCTCAGCGGTGAAATTGTCAAGGAAGACGAAACATCTCAAGAAGAAATTGCTGAAATATTAGACGACGAATGGGGTACTCCAATATCCGATCTTTTCGAACAAGTTCTTTCCAACCAAACACCAGCAGAGTGTCCACCTTTCTCGGCCTGGGTTACATCAATAGCGAAACGTGAAAAACGAATTTCTCGCGGAAATGAGAATCTTTTATTGGATATAGGCAAAGATTTGCGTAAGGCTCAACAAGAACTAACTTATTTCGAACAATACTACCTTGATTTAATTACTAATGACATTGATGTTAAGGTACAAAATTTAGAATCAATCGACACAAATAAAAAATCTCCAGATTTAGCTGAGGTAGGAAAGAAGAAAGATTCAAAGGTAATCCGATTTCTTTCCGGTTGGGGAGGTTTAATTTTGTTTTTTATCATGCTGGGAATTTTAATCTATGAGATACCAGAGGTATTTCTGGTAGGGATCGGTTCTGGGGTAGAAGCTGTTATCGCTCTAGTATGGATTTGGCGAATTCAACGTAAACAATTTACCTTTTCTCTTGGATGGTTATTCGGAAGCGCAGGGTTGTTCCTATTATTAATTTCTAAGCCGGTTCGGTATTGGTTTTTCGATGCTTTTTACCCCTATGGGAACTTATTTTGTATATTACTAGCATTTGAAGTGTTAATTTGTGGATATTTTTTATCCATCGACAAAATAAAAGAATCTTTTTCATTTAAAAAACAAATTCCCCCATACATTATTTGTGTTATTGCTTTTATTATTATTTTTATTATTAGTGAATCTACCTACATTTTCTTTTTTTACACGTCATTGCCACTTGTTTATATTTTTATATTTTTAATTGCTCTTTACACAAAACCATTAAAAACCATCAAAGAATAAAAGGAACATTTGAGTTCTAAAAGAAGAACAGCGGTTAATCTTAATACTTATTTTGCTAAAATTGCCATGTTATCTGATACTCTTTATATTTTTTGTCATCAATGCTGCATCACCAATCAGACTGTTGGTGCATTAAGTAACCCATTTTATAAATATGGCTTGTATATTATTCCTGGTCAAAAAGTAATATATATATTTCTTGAACCAATTTATAGAAAAAAAAGATGTATCTTGATTCTTCACATAGTTATGGATATTTGCTGATAATAGATGTAGCTGCAAGTAGTCCAGCAAAAAATAGTGGCTAATTGCCAGACGGCAAGGGTGTCAGTAACAACGACCAAATAGCAAGTCCTAATTGGAAACCTAAGGTTATCGTTTTATGTGAATTTTAGGGTAAAATTGGACCTTGAAATTATTAGGAAAGTTATAAACTTTTATAATGGTTACCTCTTCCATCATTGATGATACGGGTATCCTAAAATAGGTGTTGATATGGAAGACAGATCATATATATTGATATATAGAATGCAGTACAGTACCGTACAAAAAATAATAATTCGCTCACAGAATTAATTAATAATTTGAGGAGAATCATGCCCTTTCGACCCAAAGTAAATGAGACCATTTTTATCGATAAGATTGAATATCGCTTTACAGAGCATCCCTCAACCCAGGGTGTTCCTTATGCTCGTGTTGGTGAACGTTCAACCGTTTATCAGCTGCAAGACGAGCAGAGTGAACTATATGCCTTGAAGGTCTTTAGCTTAGCCTATCGCTCCCCACAGATTGCTGCACAAGCAGAACGGTTAGCTCCACTTCAATCCATTTCTGGCTTAGAAGCCTGTAAACGCAGAGTCATTATCCCAGCGGAGCAAGCTGACCTGGTCATCACGCATCCAGAACTGCGTTATGCTGTGCTTATGCCTTGGCTGCCTGGGCGCACCTTAGAAGAGCTTCTTTCCGAGGAGGGTGCGCTTACCCACGAACAGCGTTTGATGGCATCCAAAAAACTAGCTGAAACATTAGCCCAAATGGAAGCCCAGGGCGCTGTGCATGGTAACTTGAATCCGTCTAACTTGCTAGTCGATGTCAACCAAACCGGCGGAGTCTCCATTCATTTGGTTGGTTTGGAAAGGATGAGCTTCTACACTTCTGGTGGGGAGGATTTTGAAGCAAAGTCGGATCGCTTGACTGGCGCAATGCTGATTGCAGCATTGCTCAACGGTGAAATTGTTCAGGAAGATGAAGCGTCTCAAAAAGAAATCGCTGAAATGTTAGATGACGAATGGGGCAAGCAGATATGCAATCTTTTTGAGTTGACAATTTCAAGTGTAATTCCAATAGATTGCCCGCCTTTCTCGGCTTGGATAGATGCTCTAGCTAAACTAGATGAATCTTCAGAGACGCAGATTGGTGAGCCTAAACATGATGGATCAAGTTTAGGAACTGGTGACTCAGATTCCAAGGTGGTATTTATACTTTGGGTTGCATTTATTATCATCATTATTTTAGTATTTTTTCTTTGAACATAAATAATAAATCAGCACATAAAATCAACCAATAGTGATAAGCTAGTTCTCACAATTAGAACCAGTGGATTAAAATTGTTTCAATAAATTTTAAGAGGTCGTTTAAAAATACATGACAAGAGATTAACGAAATGATTAACTTACTCTCCCCTAAAAGAGATTGTAGATTGTTTCAACATATATTAATAAAATATTTTTCTTGAGGAGCACTTTATGGCTTTTCGACCCAAAGTATATGATGTCATCCGCATCGATAATCGAGTACTTCGTTTTAATGAGCATCCCTCTGCTAAAGGGATGCCATATGGTCAAACGGGTCGGCGGGCAACCGTATACCAAGTCCAAGATTCGCACGGATCTTTATATGCTCTCAAGGTTTTCAATCTAGCATTTCGTTCTCCTCTAATTGAAGAACAATCTCGGCAGATTTCCCGTTTCCAAACAATTGCTGGCTTGGAGGCATGCAAACGCGATGTTCTCACTCCTCAAACATATGCCAATCTCATTCAAGAATATCCTGACCTAAGTTACGCAGTTGTCATGCCGTGGGTACAAGGCTCGAACTGGCAGGAAATTATTTTGGGGAGGAAGCCGATTGATCCAGAAGTGAGTAAGGTTTTAGCAACTTCTTTCATACATCTGATGGCCCTTCTGGAACAAAAGGGGGTTGCCCATTGTGATCTATCTGGCCCAAACTTAATTATTTATCTTAATCGGAAAAATAGTTCTATACCGGTTTCGCTCATCGACCTAGAAGATTTACATGCACCAGGTCTAATCCCACCGCAAAAACTCCCTGCAGGTTCTGCTGGTTATGCCCATCCACAGGCGCGTAATGGAGTTTGGTCTGCTGAAGCCGACCGATTCGCCGGAGCTATACTAATCGCAGAGATGCTCAGTTGGTGCGATGAGCGTGTCCGGCGCATTGCTTACGGCGAGCAATATTTTGATCCAAGCGAGATGCAGACGACATGTGAGCGTTATCAAGTGCTTTTGCAGGTTCTCCGTGAGCGTTGGGGAGCAATGATTGCTACTGTATTCTCTCAGGCTTGGTTTGCGCCTACTTTAGATGCCTGCCCTACTTTTGCAAACTGGGTCAGAGCCATTGATCCCCCTCCGGATCCAATGGAAATTCGCGCCCAGATTGCGCGTTTAGAACGCATAGGACGATGGAATGATGTTTTACAAGCTTGTGACGAGTTACTTAAATTAGATAGTACCCAAACGGAAATATGGTCAATTCGTGCTCGGGCTCAACAATTACAAAAAACTGATGCTGAGATTTCAAAGGCATGGAATATTGCTGCTGAAAGTGGACAAACTGAAGACTGGGAAGCTTGTCTAAAACTTATCACAGCTGCAGAGCTTTTAGGACCCGATGTAGTTAAATATCAAGCCCAAAAAGAGCAAGCAGAAAAAGAATTGGACACAGCCTTGCGTCTGGATCAGGCAGAAGATTATATCAATGCACGACAGTGGACCGAAGCCGAGCAGTTTCTTCAAGGAGTAACCCCCGTTCAACCGCGTTATGCATCTTTACGCGTTAAATTAGATGAGGTCGCACGATTAGAAAAAGAAGTTTCTCAAAATCGACTTGTTGCAAAGCAAGCCCTCGAACGAGAAGATTGGCAAACTGCATTAAGCGCCATTTCAGCTATTGAAAGAGTCCAGCCTTTAGGTCCAGACCTTCTTGCTATGAAATCTCAGGCTGAAGACTTAGAGACAAAATTGAAGGAATTAGAGCGGAAAGCCAAGGATTTACAGAATAAGCTAACGAAAGCAAAAGAGCATTTCAATCTGGGAGAATATGACCTTGCTGAAGATTGCGTGAATGCGATATTAGGTGATTTCCCAAAAAATCCACAAGCTTTGCAATTACTTACTGATATTACGACATGTAAGGCTCATAAAAGAGCCCTTCAAAAAGCCATAGAACTGTACCAAGATGGCAATTTGGAATTAGCGGCAGAAATTTTAGATACCATTCCTCAAGACTTCGAAAACTCAGTCCATTTACGAGAACAAGTAAACCAAAGGTTATCATGGCGAAACCAGTTAGAGCATGAACGGCAACTATGGCATCCTGACGAGGTACTAAATATCCTAAGATGGCGTCCTAAAGACGAAGCCGAGCATCCCGATTTAGAAAAATGGGCAACAGAAATGGTTGCATTACAAAAAGAAATTGATGAAGCTTATAGGAGAGGAGAGTTATCCAAACTCGTCTTGTTACTGGATAATGCACCAGCAGATTATCCAAATCGCACTTTTTTACTAGACCAAACCCAACACAGGTTAGAGATTCAGCAATTAATTCAAATTGGTCTAGCAGCTTACGATCTAGACTTGATTAATGATGTGTTAGAGGAACTGCCCCCAAATGACAAAAAATATCCGGAGTTAGTCCAATGGAAGAGGCAAGAAGAAAACCTAAGGGCGCAAATCAATCAAGCATATAAAGAAACGAATTTGATCGCAGGTCGTCAGCTTCTCGATAAAGTTCCTGAAGACCACCCCCTGAGAGCAAATTTCCAAGAATGGTTAGAAAGAGAAGAAAAAATCCAAAATCAAATCTTGACTGCTCTCGAGCAATACGATGTAAAAAGCTTAGAACTAATCGTCAATTCGCTGCCAGAAAACCACCCACTGAAAAATTCTTCTCAAAAACGGTTGAATGCGGAAAAGGAAAGGCAACAAACATTAATCCAGGCGCAAAAGGTCTACGACGGTGAGACTATTTTAAGGGTTCTATCCGAAGTTGAAGAGGATTACCCTAATTACCTCAAATTGAAAAATTGGGCTGAAGCAGAACTTGACCGACAAAATTGTATTCGCCAGGTCCTCTTGGATGGCGAGGCGGAGAAAATCGAAGAGCTTATCAAAGGCCTTCCTAAAAACCATCCGTATGCAAGTGAATTGCAAGAATGGTTAGAAAATGAACGGAAAAACCAAAGTGAAAAGGAAAAGCGACAAGCAGCAACTTTTTAAGTAGCTGAACTTCTGCAATCCAATGACGAGATAAAAGTTCAGAAAATCCCTTCTTCTTCCAGTGAAATGGAATTCGTTGAACCAAGTAATCAAGCACTATGCGACCCTGAACTGGATAAGTTTTAAAATGACCTAAACCAAGAGATGGAGCAAACAGTTGCGAATTCAGCTGAAATCACAAAGATTAACGAAAATAAGCCTCTCTTAAATACAAGCCAGCAAATTGAGGAAAATGATACTCAATTAAAATATGAAGAAGCGGACGTAGTTAGAGCCGATAATTCAAATGCAATAATTGCTGGTGAAGAGACTCTGGATTCTTCATCAGAAAACAAAGTCACATCTCTAGATAGGGATGAACCAAAATCAAAGGGAAACAGCTTATGGGTTATTTTGAGTAGTTTCGTGATAATAGGGGTTTTAATTTGTGTATATTTTCTTCAAAGACAATCAACCAAATTCCTGACAAAATCTGGAAATATTGGTGCAGCTGCTATGCAAGAAAAAACAACTCTATCAGAGCAAATCATTACCAAAACTTCGGCTGTCACAAATACACCAACCATACAAAAGACATTTGCAACTTATCCACCAATAAAGGCATCATTTTATCCAAGCGAAAAAATCACAACTCGTAATGCTTCCAATATATCTCAGTTGGTAAGGATCGGAAATGGTACCATAGAAGAGATTGCCTATTCCCCAGATGGGAGCATTATCGCGGTTGCCACGAGCATTGGTATTTTTCTTTATGACAGCAAAATGCTTCAAGTGCAAAGTTACTTTGCTGAAGACATATACATCGATAGCATAGCTTTCTCACCGGATGGGCAGGTTTTAGCCTCAGGATCAGGTGATGGCACTATCCGCCTATGGGATGCTGCCAATGGCAGCTTGCTGCATACTTTAGAAGGGCACACAAATTTAGTCAGAAGTGTGGCTTTCTCACCGGATGGACAGGTTTTAGCCTCGGGGTCATGGGATAACACTATCCGCCTATGGGATGCTGCCAATGGCAGCTTGCTGGATACCTTAGAAGGGCACACCAATGGGGTCAAAAGTGTAGCTTTCTCACCGGATGGGCAGGTTTTAGCTTCAGGGTCATACGATGGCACTGTCCGCCTATGGGATGCCGCTGATGGCAGCTTGCTGGATACCTTAGAAGGGCACACCGATTGGGTCAATAGTGTCGCTTTCTCACCAGATGGGCAGGTTTTAGCCTCTGCATCAGATGATGGTACCGTTCGCTTATGGGTTGCTGCCAATGGCAGCTTGCTGGATACCTTAGAAGGGCACACCGATTATTCGGTCAATAGTGTCGCTTTCTCACCGGATGGGCAGGTTTTAGCCTCAGGGTCATGGGATGGCACTGGCCGCCTATGGAATGCAGCCAATGGCAGCATGTTGGATACCTTAGAAGGGCACACCAATTATGTTCTGAGTGTGGCTTTCGCACCGGATGGACGGGTTTTAGCTTCTGGGTCAGACGATGGCACTGTCCGCCTATGGCAAGTCGCTGATGGTCGTTTACTAAACACCCTAGAAGGGCACGCCAGTGGGGTTAATAGCCTAGCTTTTTCACCCGATGGGCAAGTCTTAACGTCAGGATCATGGGACGGCACCATACGGCTATGGCAAGCCGCTGATGGTCGTTTGCTTAACACCCTAGAAGGGCACACTAGTGGGGTTAAAAGCGTGGCATTTTCACACGATGGGCAAGTCTTAGCCTCCTGGTCAAGTGACGGGACTCTCCGTCTGTGGGGAACACCATGATGTTTGTAAAATCAGCAACAGCCAATTTCGATGAACCGGATTAATTCTACTAGTATGAAGCAAATTCCCTTTGGCATGTGGCAATCCCTCATCACGCCTGAGCTCGTCGGGCAGGGGATACGCTTTTCCGACGTGCAGTGGGCGCCCGAAGGCGGTGAGCGCCTGGTGTGGTGCCAATCCCAAGGCGGCAAGGCTACCTTGATGACCACGAGCGCTGAGGCGCCAGCC
>Ga0255343_1002129_pt1 | contig 24062 bp, 13 predicted proteins | sample wastewater_treat_4_FD_192413 | JGI IMG/M metagenome (GOLD analysis project Ga0255343, IMG submission 192413) | Wastewater microbial communities from Lulu Island WWTP, Vancouver, Canada - plant16 | ecosystem: Engineered > WWTP > Wastewater > Unclassified | place: Canada: Vancouver, British... | reverse complement strand
CTGGAGATCGACTCCTTCGGTGCCATCGTGCTGCCGGGCGGCGGACTGGGCACCGAAAATCTGGCGGCCGACCAGCGGGTGCTTGCGACGCTCCGGGCGTTTGCAGAGTCCGATAAATTTGTGGCCGCCATCTGCGCTGCCCCCACGGTGCTGGCGCAGGCCGGCGTGCTCAAAGGACGGCGCGCCACGTGTTATCCCGCCTGCGCGGAAGCTCTGGGCAAGGCGTATGACGAAGCACCGGTGATTGCCGACGGCCACATCATCACCAGCCAAGGGCCGGGGACCGCCATGCTCTTTGCACTGGTGCTGGTGCGGCACTTCGCCGACGAAGAGACCGCGCGCAAAGTCGCGGACGGACTGCTGGTGGCGTTTTAGTGCGGTAACAGTCTGAGCCGCATGAACCGGACGGGTGCGTTGCTCACCGGCACGTCGTGCCGGACAGTCACTTGCCACCATGTATTGCTGTCCATGCGCGAGACTTCCGTGATGTTTGACGACCCCCAGTTGCCCAGCGTCAGATCGGTGCAAGCGACCGGCAGGAAGGTCAGGTCGCCGACTTGCTTGCTTTCACGGAACGTCAGGGTGAGGTATCCGCCGGACAGGCCGCCGCCAGGCAGGCCGGCGGTGTCGGGATCCCAGGGGTCCATCGCCCAGGCATACTCGAAGAGGTTCACAATGCCGTCCCCGTCAGGATCGTCAAACTCGTCTGCGACGCCGCCTTCCTGAATCTCTGATTCCGTGAACCAGCAGAGTTGCCAGGACGCGAACGAGCGTTCGGATAGAACCTCGACTTGGTCGATACACACGCCGTATCCGTATCGCGAGATGCCGCCGAAGGCAATTTGGAACAGGCGGCTCGTGGTCGGAAGCGTGATCAGTCGGCGCGTCCACGTCGGCGTCTCTTCATCGAAAACGTCCAAGAGCGTCCATTCCGTCTCCGAGACGCCCTTGTAATAGACGTGTAACTCATCGAGATCGTCTATCCATGCCGCCATATAGTGCCAGAAACTGAGATATGCCGCGCCGGGGGCGTCGCCCATATCCAGCAGCGGCGAGATCAGCCACGTTTCAACCTCATCGTACTCTTCGTGGCAAAAGCATGCGTAATACGATCCTTCGAATGCACTTTCAGGATGGTTGCCAGGCCCGTAATCATAGGCGGCCCATACGTAATCACCGCTCTGCATGACCTGCGTCCAGCCGGCGGGCATGTTGCCATCGTTTTCGAAACTTTCGGCAAACGGTAACGTCTGGGGGAATGAGACCGTAAGTGAGAAGAGGTTGGTGGATGCCATGCCATTGTTCCCGGTAGCCGAAATGACAAGTTCAACATTCGCCGCTTCGCCTGGGATCCCGCTCAGCACACCGTCGCTGCTAAAGGACAGGCCGTCCGGCAACACCCCGTCCACCAGAGTCCAGACATAGGGCGCGGTACCGCCCGTCGCCTCAAAGGCGTGCGAATAGGCGATTCCGACCGTGCCCGGTGGCAGATGCGTGGCGGTTGTGATCATTGGCGGCATGGGGCCCGACATGATGTCGATCTGGTCGATACACACGCCGTATCCGTATCGCGAGATGCCGCCGAAGGCAATTTGGAACAGGCGGCTCGTGGTCGGAAGCGTGATCAGTCGGCGCGTCCACGTCGGCGTCTCTTCATCGAAAACGTCCAAGAGCGTCCATTCCGTCTCCGAGACGCCCTTGTAATAGACGTGTAACTCATCGAGATCGTCTATCCATGCCGCCATATAGTGCCAGAAACTGAGATACGCTGCGTCGGGGTCGTCGCCCATATCCAGCAGCGGCGAGATCAGCCACGTTTCAACCTCATCGTACGCTTCGTGGAAAAAGCATGCGCAATACGATCCTTCGAACGCACTTTCAGGACGGCTGTTAGGTCCGCGATTACGGACGGTCCATTCGGAATCGCCGTTCTGTATGACCTGCGTCCAGCCGACGGGCATGCTGCCGCAGTTTTCGAACCTCTCTGTGAAGGGCAGGGAGGGCGGCGTCTGCACCGCAAGGCTGAATGTGGCGGACGCTGTGCCGTTGGCGGCATCTTTGACCTGCACGTCAAAGGAAGATGTCCCGGTGCCGGTCGGCGTGCCGCTGATCACGCCGCTGGAACTGAGCGAGAGCCCGGCGGGCAGTGCGCCGGCGGTCAGGCTCCAGATATAGGGCGGCTGTCCGCCGAAAGCTGTCAACGTTTGGCTGTAGGCCGCCGACAGCGCACCGTCCGGCAGCGGGCTGGCGGTCGTGATCATCAGTGCCGGCGGCTGAACCTTGAAGGTCATGACGTTTCCGCTGGTGCTGAAGGCGAACAGGTTGAGCCCGGAGCCGCTGCCGTCCCACCAACGGGCACTGGGCTGGGTTCCGTCGTTAAAGACGTTTTGATATTCGGCGGCGGGGTTGCTGCTGTGGAAGAGATCCCCGTCATCGCCACTGTTTACGTTGTTTTGGAAATCCCACCGACCGTCGGCCTGCATCAGCGTGCATTCGTAGTTTTCATGGGCCGTGTTGTAGTCGAGACTCTGGTTGTCACGGTCGCCTTGCTCGTCGATGTGCCAGACTGCGATGCCGGAGGCCGGCAACGAGGCGTCCCGTCCGGTTGCCTGACGGTTTTCAATCAGGTAGTACTCGGTCGGAACTCCGGGCTTGGCATACCGGTAGAACGTGTTGAATCCCGCGCCTGATGCGCTCAACGAGGCGGTCAGGTCGGAGGAGACGGTCAAATCGAGGGTGGTCGCCCAGCCCGAGGCTCGTTTCAGGTAGGCGCAGACCTGCACCGGATTGACGCCGTGACCGCCCGAATTCATCAGGCAGAAAATCCCTGCGCCGCCCTTGGAGTCCTTATCATAATCGTACAGATCCGGATAATCGCAGAGCATGTGACCGTTCTCGTGGCAGAAGGTTCCCAGTTTAAGCGAATTGCCGATGTTCGTGATCTGATAGTTCCAGACGGCGACGTCATCCGTCAACGACTGGGCACCGACGTTCCAGAGCGACCACGAGTGAGGCCAGAGCCCAAAACTCCACGCACCACTGTCTGCGCCGGCGAAAAAGACGTTGCAGGCGATTGCCCGGCCCGAGCCATCGACCGTCAGGTTTGCGAAAGCCGGCGCGATCTGGCTGGCGTAGTTTGACTGCGCTTTCAAAATCGTGATCGCGTCGCGGACCAAGAGGTTTCCTTGGTCGCCGCAATCTTTGCTTGTGTCGTTATAGTACGTCTTGGGCTGCGCCATACGAATGTAGGCGGTAACGATATTGGTATAAGTCAGCAGACCATTGGAGACGTCCTGAAAATATTTTTTAACCGACCCGTTGTTGCTGAATCCCGAGTAGGCGTCGCCGTTACAAAAGTCCACGATCTGGGCCTGCGACACCGTGGCGGGCGCATCACTGAAATCGATCAGCAGGCAGAGGCCAACCTTGGTGCCTGTCGTCGTGTGGGCAGGCGGTGCCATCGGCACACGTTCTCCTTCCGTCGCGCGCACTACGGTCTTGCGCTGCCGCCACCGCTCGCTGAGACGCACGGCGCTGTCCCAGCGCTCAAAACGTTCCCGCGCCTCGGCTCTCGTGCGCGCCGCGCTCTTGCGCAGGTGTTTGACAAGACCCAACGCCGCCGGGTCCGCCGATCCCACCTGCCAGGCCGTGGGAACCAGATCCGTCCCGTCGGCAGACAGAGTCGCGTAATAGTAGGCCTTGGACTCGGGCACATACGCCACCGTGTATCCGTCCAGCGTCTCGAAGACAGCATGGAACTCATCACCCTTGCCCCAGAGTTCGATGACCGTTCCGTTCGGTTGCGTGAAGGAAACCGTCCGCTCAAAAGGCGCCCCGGCCGCAATGATCACACATCCGAGGAGTGAGACGGCCGCCAGACCATGTGTCCACATGCATTTCATATTCATCTCTTGACTACCTTGTCCATAACGTGTCGAGCGAGGGTCCGTTTAGTACACAGGGACGCCTGCAACTTTCACCAGCATTTCACTTTATTTGGCAGACGTCAACGTTATTCCGTTTCCCCTTTTGTTTTTAAGTAGGCGCTCGTCCCAAAGTTGACGACACAGACCGGAAACCGTAACATGGCGTTATCGGGCGATAAACGGCGCAGAAAGGGCCGTGTTCGCGGCGGCGGCGTTCAATATGCGCAAGCTGATGAGGGGCTTCGCCCTTTTTGCGCCTTTTTCAGCATCGGCTGTTTTCGCTGGTCTCGGAGTTGTAAGGAAGCCTATGTCTCTATACCTTGTGCAGGGTGCGGTTTACGGTTTTGCGGCTGCGGTGCAGCCCGGCCCATTTCTGGCCTATCTGGTTTCTCTGACGTTGAGTAGAGGCTGGCGGCAGGCATTGCCTGCCGTGCTGGCACCGCTGCTGAGTGATGGACCGATCATCGTGCTGGTACTGATCGTACTGAGCCGCGTCCCGCCGTGGTGGATACAACTGTTGCGGTTCGCTGGCGGTTTCTTCATTCTCTATCTTGCTGCGGGGGCGTTGCGTTCCTGGCGGCACCCTGAGACGGTCGCGTTGGCGGACCATCCTGATCGGAAAGGCGTGTTCCGTGCCGTGCTCCTGAACCTGCTCAATCCATCCCCCTATGTGTACTGGGGTTTGGTGGGCGGGCCGTTGCTGCTGTCGGGGTGGCGCGAAACGCCTGTCAACGGGATAGGTTTTCTTGCGGGGTTTTACGGCACGATGGTGGCGAGCATGGCGGGGATCATCCTGCTGTGCGCGTACGCCGGGAGAAGGGACGAGCGGGTGAACCGGTTTCTGTCCGGCGTCTCGGGCATCGCGCTGGCCGGTTTCGGGCTGTATCAAATCGCGCTGGGGATTACGAATGGATGATGAAATCGCTACGGGCTCCGGAATCGTTGCCCATGATTGTGAGTATCGTCTCCGTTGCGTTCCTTTCGATGCTCTGGATCTGGAAGATGCTGGTGTCATCGGTCGGGTTGGTGCCGGCCAGATACTCCCCAGCATTCGAAAAACTGTCAAGACCCGCGTCGCCATCTGGATCGGTCAACCCATGGTCGAGCAACCAGATATATGGAACGCCGTTGGTCGTGGCCGAGATTGAGCCCCGGGCGGCGATCTCTTTGCGCGTCGTACCAGCCGTCGCCGTCAGAGTCGCCCGTCAGGTCGCCCGGGTAGGACACGGCGATCGCCACGTCGTCCAGATATGCGTCAGTCCAACCGCTGTTCTGCACAGCCGTCGCACGGTAATATGATGGGTTGGAGATCATGGTCAGGCCCTCACGCACCAGAACGCCGTCCACGAAAACCGCCACTTTACCCGCAGCATAGTTCTTGTATAGGGTGATGCGTGCGTATGCGTCGCTTGTGATCGGCGTCACGGCGTCGCCCGCGACGTTGTTGGAGCACGTCGCCCACGTCGCGGTGTCGGGGTTGTACACAACTGCGTACCCGCCAGAGTTCACATACAGCATCACGCTCGCGCTGGTGTCCACATCCGGTGCCGCATCACGTGCGCGAAAACGCACTAATTCTACGCTTGCATGAATCGCAACTTAACCGGCATAATGTCCACTCATTTCGGGCGGCTATCTCAGTTGGTTAGAGAGTCTGGTTTACACCCAGAATGTCGGGGGTTCGAGTCCCTCGCCGCCCACCAGTTTTCAGCGACCTACAGCTTTTGCAACTCGCGGCGGCGTTTGGGCGGCACCCCCAGCAGATCGGCAACCAACGTTGTTCCGTCGGGATTGGTCTCCAACACTTCGCGTAGCAGACGGAAGAGCAGTTTCTTTTCCACGACCGTCAGGATATCGAAGTTGTCGGAGTAGGCACGGATCGCGAGAGCGCAGCCGTCAAAGCGCTTGCGCGCCGCGCGGTCGGCCTTGTCGGTCGGTTCGCCGTCGTACGGATAGACGCCGTCGGCGTGCCACTGCTGCACGAGTTCGGCGGTCAACTCCTCGCGACGTTCGCGGAAATGACGGCGCAGGATATCGCGCGCGGCGTCCAGAAACGCCACGGTCTCCGGGTGCATCTCGTCCAGCACCAGCAGATTTTCACTGTGCAAGGCGGCGAACCGCGGGCTTATCAGATAGGCGGTGAAGTTGAAGCCGCTGCCCGGACGCACCGCCGCGTCGGTTTCGTGAAGCGCAAAGCCGTCGCTATCGCAAAAGACCACCTTGCCGCGCCCCTGCTTGGTCTTCCACTCAATGATTTGAAGGTCGGCCTTGATACCCTCCGAGGATTTCAGATGGTAGAGGCGGCTGGCTTGCTGCACGATCACAGGGCTGACCAGCAATCCCTGAAAGTAGATGCGCACGTTGGGGTAAGCCTTGAGATAGAGCGCGAAATGCGAGGCGAGCTGCTGCACCACCCAGACGGTGTCGAGCAACGAGCCCCTGCCCTGCCGAATGTCCGTAATCATTACCTCTGTGCCTGTGGCCGGTCCGGGCGATGCCGCCGTAGCCAGCGTGAACAGGCTGGGATCATGGGCCGAGCCTGCCAGCACGAATGAACGCAGACCGCCGTCAATCTCCAGCGTGGTCCGCCACTCGACCCGATTGCCGAGTGCGAACGCCTTGAAGCGTCCCCTGCCCTTGTTGCCGTGCAGCACGCGCCCCGAAAGCGGCGTCCGGTTCGCATCGCGTTTCCACGAGCCGCCGAGATTGCCGAAATGCTGGTCCGCCTCCAGTACGTTGATGCCCTGGCCATCGTCCGCCACCCGAATCGCATCGATGCCGCCCAACGCGTTTTGGATGACATCCACCTTCACGTCAAAGGCGTCGGCATCGAGCGCGTTCCAGATAAGCTCGGCCAACGCCTGAATCGGGGAGGCCGTACATAACGAGGTGATATGGTCTTTCTGCGCCTGAACATGAATGTTTTTCACAAACACGGCTCCTTCTCTAAGGCACTGGTTTCGGTTAACTGTAACGAATATGGGCACGGATGCCCAGCCGTTTTGTTAACCAAGCCGTGTTTGGGGCCAAAGCGCAAGTTTGGGAAACCGGAAGCTTAGCCTTTTTTCAGATCATCTCGGTGTGCCCAGACCTTCTCAAACGCCTTGACGTATTGCGCGTTCACCTCTTCCGCATCGCCGTAGAAAAGCGGCAGCATGAGATGGTTGGCGTTCACGAAGTCCCCTCCGGGCATCTTATCCGGGATCACAGGCGCGCGGTGCCACCACTTGGTCTCCGCGTAGATCTTCATCTTATGCTGCAGCGGATAGTCCCAGAAGCCCACGTCTACACCTTCGGCCCTCAGCGCACTGACCAAAGCCGCGCGCGAAAAACCCAGCGTCTTGAAGTCTACAAACAACATGTTGCCGCAGTAGTAAACGCGCTGCTGGTCGGAACGGCAGCGCGGCTCCGTGATTCCCGGCAGTTGGGTCAACCGGTCGTTGAGCGCACGGACGTTTTTCATGACCGTCGCATTGGTCGCGTCCAGTTCCTTCAGTTGCATGCGCACCAACGCCGCCGCCAAAGGATGCATCCGGTATTTTTGACCGTAGCCTGTGCCCGCGTAAGCGTGAACGGGGCTCTCCTTCGGAAACGTTCCCGGGTCCTCATAATGACCGAAAGCTGCGGCGCGCTCGAAGTACTCGCGCGTCTTGTACATGCCCACGCCCCCTTCGATCGCCGGCAACGGCTTGCTCGCCTGCAGGCTGAAGGCAGCCATGTCACCCCATGTGCCGATCTTCTTACCTTGCATCGACGCACCGTGCGCGTGCGAGGCGTCTTCGAGCGTGACGAGTCCCTTTTCCTTGGCCCATCCGAAAATCGCATCCATCTCGCACGGCAGTCCCCACGAGTGCATGACCTCCACCGCCACCGTACGCGGCGTCAGTTTCCGCTTCGCGTCTTCCAAATCGAAGCAGGCGGTCTTCGGATCGATGTCGACGAAGATCGGCACCAAGTTCGAGAAGCGCAGTGCGAGGCACGCCGAGAAGAACGTGTAGCTCGGAACCATCACTTCGCTCCCCGGCGGCACGTCGAGGGACAGCGCGAAATACATGCTTGTCAGCGCGCTCGATCCGTTCATGTGGGCCTTCACGAACGGTGCTCCCGTATACGCCGCCCACTCCTTCTCGAACTGCTTGTTTTCCGAGTAAGTAATGCCTTGCTCAATCATTTCGTGCAGGCGCTTTTTCTCCGCTTCACCGTACCGCGGCCAGCGCTTGAGTTCGGCGACGCGCTTCGGCGATACGGTCACGCTTTTCGTACCGCCCGCACTGGCCAGCGCCTCCTGTACGCTGGATGCGGCTTGGGCATGAGCCCCGGACGGAGCTTGTGACAGCGCCGCGCCGACTGCGGTCGCGCCCGCCGCCCGGATGAATCCACGCCGCCCCATTTCGCCTGCGGCTCCCGTCTGACGACTTGCTGCATTTGTCCTTTTCATCGCATCCTCCTTTTTGTTTCAGCGCCCGAGCGTTCCGCTCATCACCTGGCGAACCGCATCCATCAAAACCTTCTCGACTTGAGGGGCCGTACGGGACGCAGGGCCTGTCTCATAGCCGCCTTCGCCATACGCCCGCTCAGTGCCGATGTATCCCGGCCCGTAATCACCGTAAGCGGCCATGGCCACAAAACCGCCCGGACGCATCGACTGAGCGCCGAGCTGGTATTCGACGAACAGCTCGCCGGGCATGTGAACGACGCGGGCTTCGCCCAGCCAAAGACAGGAAATCGGGATCTTGGCCCCATCCGCCATGCGGCGTGAAAACGTCAGCATGCGCGCAGCCGCAATCCGCTCCCGCACAGATCGAGCCGCGTCCGACAGGCACGCGGCCAGCTCGGGCTCCCCGTCCCCGTCGCGCACCGGCAGAGTGACAGGAACGACCTTCCATGCGACATCCCGCGCGCGGAGCGGAACCTTCCGCTGGCTCTCCCAAGCGAGCCGCATGCCCTCCGCGAGTCTTCCAGCCAGAACGGGCCTGTTCTCTGGCGAGCCGTCGTTGTACTTGCCGGCCGCCACATTGCCGCCCGCCCCGCAGAAGTGAATGTGCGGAACACCCGGCAGAGCCTGCTCACGCAACGCGCGGGCCTCTCCGACAAACTCCCAGTTCACACCGCCCTTTCCATAAAAGCTGTGCGGATGAGAGGCGTAATAAGTGAGCACGGCGATGGGCTTGTCCTCGTGCCAGAGCGCGACCAGCCACACCAGCGGATCGATCACGCCCTCGGGCGCAGCGATCAGTTTGGGATCACGGCAGGAGCCCCACCGCATCGCCACGACGCGCTTTCCATCCGCATCAAGGATGCGCCGGTTCGACGCCACCCGCTCGACCCGCCCCGTTCCCAGCCCGATCTGTGTGACGGCCTGCGCAGTGGGAAGCGCCGCGCGAACGGCCTCGACGATGCGCCCGAGAGCCAGGCGGTCCGCCTCGGGATTCGACATGCGCCCGCCCAGCCCCCGCTCGGCCAGCAGACGCTCCGCTGCGAAGTCGCTTCCAGGCGCGTCGTGGGGATGGAGCGCGTGTACCGCCACGCGTTCCGGGAGCGTACCCGTCGCCTGAGCGATGTCTTTCCGAAATGCGTCATAGCTCTCATTTCCGATACCGACCCAGTCCAGCGCGCAAAGCACAATCGGCTGGCCCGCCCCCAGCAAAACCACGCCCCGCGCCGTCAGAGGCGTCACGATTTCTTGGGCCGGCATGACCAGCCCGTTGCACAGCGGTGAGCCAAGCGGAGACGTGATGTCCGCTTGAAAACACGCGACCCTGAGCAGCCCCTCATCCGGGGCGGCCGCCGCAGAAAGCGAAGATGCTATCGATAATCCGACAATCGCAGCTCGTAGAGTTCTGTGCATACGTCTCCTTGCTTGGTCCCGTAAAAATCTCTGCGTTAAAAACTTTCAACGTTCAACTTTCTGCGGACGGGGACGCCCGCGACTGGCTGCGCACACGCAAAACACGCGCTTGACTCGTGCGTCCTTGTCACTTGCCTATAACTTACATCAAAGTTATCCCCATTTACATTCCCGTGCGAAGCGCGGGCGGCGGGCTAACCGACTGCCAAACTCGGTGGTAGCGCTCACCAGCGGTAATAGCGATACGGATCGTCACCGGCTTCGGGTGTATCAAGGTAGTAGCTCTTCAGCCACTCCTGCTCCTCGACTTTTGTGAAGCGTTCCGCGAGCGGCGCGTTCAGCGCGGCACCCAGATTCGCCAGCAGCCGCGCGGCCATGGCGTTCGCGCGCCGCTTGCTGGTGCGCAGATACGGCTTGGCCTGCTCATCAATCAACCACGGCGGCACCTGCCAAAGCACCACGCGCCCCTTGCCGTGCCGGATCACACGCAACGCGCGGCTCGACGTGTCTTTCTCGCTCTCCGGCACCACCAGCGCATCGAACGTGATGCGCCCGTGCCACGCCCAATCGGCGTTGCAGAGTCCGTCCAACTCGGGCGGCCGCTGTTCAATCCGTGTGAATGCGGCGTTCGTCCGCACCGTCGTCACCGGTGCCGGGCACCACGCCTTCAGGGCGTCGTCCGCCAAGCCTAGGCACACGACGTTCAGGCCGCCTTCGATCGCCCTGAAGAGGTCCGGGGGCGGTGCGGATGCGCCGGGGCCGACCACAAGCAGACGGCGCCCCACGCCGGCCGCCCCACCCCGGACTACGCCGAGTTGCTGTGCGAGCCGTTCGGCCTCGGTGCCCAGTACGACCGTCTCGCGGCAAGCCGTTGCCTGTGCGCGGTCCAGATACTCCAGCAGATTGACAACCAGCCGATCCGCTACCGGATCGTCCTCGGTTCGCCCGGTCACATCCAACTGACAGAAGATCGCGCGCCCGCGTCCCTGCACATGCTCCAGCAGCGCTACGTATTGCAGATCGAACTCACCGTCCAGCAACGCACGCCAATCGCCTCGCGCCGGTTTTTCAATCAGTACTGACGCCACCGTGCCGCGGTTGCCGCAGCGCCAGACTCGCGTGTTGGTGAACCCGCACCACGTACCGTGCGGATCATGCGTCTCCGCAGTGGGCAATCCGGTCAGGTACGGCGTCACCAGCGTGCCGGAGCCGCTCCAATCGCGGAATGCGGCCTCGTCCAGTCCGCGCGTCACGGGATGTTCGGCACGCGGGAAGAGGCAACGCGCACCGCGTTCGGTAATGCGGAAACCGAGTCCGCGCTCCAACGTCTCTGCGCGCTGTTCAAAGACCAGTACCCGCAAACCCTCGCTCAGGCGCGTCATCCAAGGTACAGCCGAGCCGTCCAGCGCTTCGCGCCCGATTACGACCAGCGCGTTGGTCGCAGGCGCGTGCGTGCCGTCGAACGGCACGTAGCGTACGCCCAGCCGATCAAAGAGGCGCGCCGTCAGACCGTGCGGGTCCATCAGGTGGACCGGCGCGGTCAGGCGCGGCGGCTGTGTCGGTGCCACGGCATGCAACGCGATTTCATCGACCTGCGTCATGCCGTCCGCAAACTCGAAGATCGCGGTCAGTCGCAGACGCTCGCCGTCTCGGATACGTTTTGGAAAACCGAACGTCACCGGAATAACGGCTTGTCCGCCGACGGCGACCCGCTCCTCTCCCTGCCGCTCCATCAGATTCTCGCCCTTGCGCCAGAGCCGCCAAGTCCAAGCCACGTTCTGCTCGCGGCGGCGGTCGTTGAGCATCACCAAGCTTTTACACACCTTCGCACCTGGTGTGAAGAGGTGATCCTTGGCGGTCAGGTCCTCTTCCGGTCCCGCGATGAACCCGCAATCCGGTTGGTTCCAGCGCAGAAAAGCCACGCCCACTTCGCTTGGCAGAAAGGCGTCGCGCGGTCCGAGATCCTGAATGTATTGCGAGCCGGACTGAATGCGGTCCGGCACGATGCCGGGGCATTTGAGCCCTTTGAGCGGCGTCTCTGCGGCGACCTCGGCAGTCGGTGCGATGCGCCGCCAAAAAGTGCCCTGATCCCACGGCAACATGGTCGACACGCCCCGGACGCGGTGGCTGCGCCAGTTGTCGTTGGCGAACAGCGTCTGCACGGCATGGTAATTCTGCGGAAGTGACCGTAGCGGCTGATTGAGGGTACTCCAGCGGAACGGCTTGCCCGTAGCCCACAGCCGTTCTTCGTGATCCAACGCATGAATCGCGGCATCGTTATCAAGATAGGCGTCGTCCCCCCAAAATTGCGCCGCGAACTCAGCGGTCCACAGACTCTGAAAGGCCTCGCAGCGCCAGATGAATTGCGGTCCGCGATAACTCGACCAACTCGAAATGTGCGGCAGTCCCCACTCCACGAAAAAGAGCGGCTTGACCCCGTGCGCGGACCAATGCTCGGTCCAGTCGCTGCGTTCCTGCACCGGTGCCCAATTCAGATAGCAGTTCACGGTGTGCATGTCACCGAGGTTGCCGGATTGGTGGTGGTAAACCGGACGTGTGGTGTCCAGTGACTTGACGATGGTCTCGGTGATGCGGGCCTGTTTGCGGTTGCGCGCCCACCAAACGTTTCTGGACGTCTCATCCTCCGGAATCTCGTAGAGACCATCGATCTTCTGCGGGTTCTGGTCACCGTAATAGCCGGTGCAGTTGTGATTCATCGCGTAGAAGATGACCGACGGATGGTTGCGCGCGCGCCGGATCAACCAAGCGGTCTGCGCACGGTAGCGCTCAGCCATATCGGGCTTGTCCAGCCGGTAACCGAAATCTTTGAGGTGCGGCAGCGAGAAGGCCAGCAGCATACCGGTCTCATCGCACGCCTCGAGCAGGCCGTCCAGATAGCTAACCGCCCCCGGCCTGAAATCGTAGTTGCCGGCGATGATAGCGTTGAAGCCGTACTCGAACATCCGGCGGCACATCTCAAGCGCTGCCGAACGGCTGGCTTTGTCGGCCGCACTGACGGAGGTCGTGTTATGCAACGCACGCAGGTGGATCGGCGTGCCATTGAGCAAGAAGTCACGGCCCTCAATGCGGATCTCGCGGAAACCGAAATACGTCGGCGTCAGGACATCCACCACCGCACCGGCCTTGTCCAACAGGGAAAGCGTCGCCGTGTAGCGGTGTTGCGGCGCGTCGGTATCCCAGAGTTTGGCGTCGGGCCACGCCGCGCTGAAGCGCAGCACACCGGCTGCGTCGGGTGCGAGTGCGTCTGACTCAAAACGCTGCACGACCGCCGCGCCGCCGCGCTCGCTGACCTCGGCTCGCAGCCGCCACGGTCCTGCGTCCAGACCGGCGGTTTCGGTCGCGAAGGTCACACGCCGCTCACGCACCGAGGTGATGACATGCACATCTTCAAGGCGCGCTGCGGCCGGCATGGCGGTGAGAAAGAGATCGCCCGTGATTCCTTTATGATTGACGCCGGCCTTCTCCGTTACGATCCGGTCGGGGGCCATAAAGGCATTTCGCTCGGCGGTCAACGGACGCGCCGTGACCAGCAGCGCCAACTCCTGCTCGCGGCCGGGCACGAGATGCCCGGTCAGGTCCACCTCACCGCCGGGGTACCACAACTCGCCGCACGGCCGGCCGTCCACGAACACCCGCGCATGCGTCTGCAGCATCGTGAACGAGAGTTCCAAGCGACGACCCGCCCAAGCGTCCGGCACTGTGAAGCGCCGCTTGTACCACGCCTGATCCACATTACGGATGCGCACACGATCTTCCAGCCAAGGGGCAATCCACACTTGCTGCACACCGCTCTCAGGCCTCCATTCGCCGTGCGGCCACATGCCCGGCACCTTGAACCATCCCCAGCAATCGCCTGCCGCCGGCACGGTCGTGGTTGTTTCGTCGGGCGGCACAGGCCGGAAGCGCCACAGGCCGTTGAGACAGACACGTTCGCGCGTTGCGGTGGTTTGCCGCCAGGCATCCGCGATCGATTCGGGTTCCGCGTCGGCACCCGGTGGCAGCGGCGCATCCGCCTTGACCATCGCGCGCAAGCGGCAGACAGTCAATGACAGCCCGCGGAACTCAACGGTTCCCGACTTCCCGAGATTGCAGGGCGACAACGCAAGCGTGGCGGCACCTTCTGGAATCGGGTAAACGCGCTCACACACGGTCCAGTCGGTGGTGCCAATCATACCGAAGACATTCGGCCACGGATCAATGCGCTTCCCTTGGGCGTCGTGAAACGACATCGTGAGGCGGCCGGTCTCCCAACTCTCCTTGCCCAACGCGACATCTGTGACCTTCATCTCCATCGCGAGCCGGAGACGTCCGTACTCCGGTTTTAGCGGAATGCGAAAGTTGACGCCGGCACCCGCGCCAGAGCAGACCAGACGGCGTCCGGCCTCATCCTGCTCAATCCGCGCACGCCTACCCGCCGGCCACCCTTCCGGCCAGCCATTGGCGTCGAGACGCGCCAGTTCGTTATTCGGGATCAGTTCCGTCCCGAGTTGTCCCGCCGCATTCAACGCCAGCAGGCAGCCCACCAACCACAACCTTCCCTGATTCACTCGCATAACATCACCTCGGCAAACGATCCAGTACAGCAATCAGAAGCTTACACTGCGTTGCGGCAGTTCGTCTAACACTAACTTCCCCATATCAGGCTCATGTCTCTGAAACGGGTGACGACCGCTGTTTCCGGTACTGGCTCATCGTCAAGCCTGTCTTCTGTTTGAAAATGCGCTTGACGTGGTTTTCAGACTGGTAGCCGCACTGCCAGGTGATGGTACTGATCGGCAGGGTCGTTTCGCTCAGGAAGGTTTTCAGACGCGCCAGCCGGATGTTCTGGATCTCGTCTAAGATCGAGTGGCCGACATGCTTGCGGAAGAGCATCTCCGCCAGCCGGCGCGAAACGCCCATGTGCCGCGCGATGTCGAGCACCGTAATCGCGGTACAGGCGTTGAGGCGAATAAATTCGAGACCGCGCAGATAGCGCCGGTCCACGGCATGGGCGAACCGGCTCGACTCCCGCAGAACCACCCGCTTGACACCGTACCACAGATTGCGTTCGCGGCGTACATTGCCACGCATCAAATCCTCCAGCAGACGGGCGGCTTCGTATCCGCCGGCATCGAAGTCGGGCTGCACGCTGGACAGTGTCGGCGTTGTGTTCTCGCAGATCATTTCGTCATTGTCGACGCCCATCAGGGCGACCTCGCCCGGCACGTTGAGCCCGCTGCTGTGACAGGTCTCAAGGACCTGGCGCACCCGCACATCGTGCGCCGCAAGAATGGCAACCGGCTTGGGCAGATCGTGCAGCCAGCGTGCGAGATGCTTCTGGTCCAGCGCCCAGTCCACACGCGCGCGCTCACTGGGACAGCGGTACTCCTCGCAGGACCAGCCCGCCTCGGCCAGCCGCGCCGTGAAGCCCTGGCCGCGCAACACCGACCAGTCCCAGTCATACACATCCGGCACATACGCGAAGTGACAAAATCCCTCGCCCAAAAACACCTCGGCGGCGGCATGTCCAACGCCCTCGGAATCACTCGTTACGAACGACACATTCGCGGCGTGGTTGGGGTAAGACTCCGGCGAATCCATCACCACGGTCGGAATGCGGGCGCGCGACATGGAGCGCAACGCCTCGGGCATCCGCGCCACGATCGCACCGGTCACGCCCCACGCTTTCAGGTTCACGAGTTGCTGCTTCTCCACGCCCTTCTCAACCAGATGGATATTCCACGGCGTGTGCAGCCGCATGTAACGCAGCACGCCCTGAAACTTATCGCGCCCCGCCTTTTCATTCGTGGCTAGGAAGAGAGCCACGTTCGGCGTTTTCTGAAAGACACCTCTCATCTCTTGGAGGATGATACACACGTCAGGCTGGGGGTTAAAGTAGAAATTTAGGATTTAGGATTTAGGATTTGGGATTTTTAACCATGAAACACATGAAACTTCATGAAAAACCGCGCCATGCCTTTCCGTGTTTCAGTGTATTCCGTGGTTCCCAAAAACCGAGCCATGCCCCCAAAAACCTCTGCGTCTCTGCGCCTCTGCGTTAAATAAAATTGCGCAAAATGCGACGTTTTTTTTGCGTATTTTGAGGGGTTTGTGAGCTTTGACTGTGTTACACTGGTTCCAATGAATGGTTTGGCTCGTGTGCCAAGAGCGAGGACGACAAAGGTGGAGGAGAGAACATGAAACGTGCAGGTGTCGCATTGTTGGTTTCTGTCGCCGTAGCCCAAGCCGGAAACCTCACGATAACGTTCCCCGGCTATGACCGAGACGAAACGCTCACAAACTTCCCGGCTCTCGTTGTTTTCGAGAACGACGTCGACGGTTTCTCCTATGACGGGTTCGCATCGTCACTCGGTCACGACCTGCGCTTCAGCAACAATACCGAGACCGTCGAGTTGGAATACGAGATCGAATCGTGGGATCCCAACGGCAAATCGTACGTCTGGGTGAAGGTTCCGCAGTTCTCCTCCAACTGCACAATCCGCGCTTACTGGGGAACGCCGGGCGCGGAGCAGCCCGCCTACTGCACAAGCGGCGCGGTCTGGTCCTCCGCCTACCGCGCGGTCTGGCATCTAGCCCCAGGACTGAAGGACTCGACCGCAGGCCGAGCGCATGCGCTGCCGAACAGCACGGCCGTTGATACGGAAGGCCCGGTGGGACGCGCACGCGAGACCGGGTTGGGCAAACAGATCAATCTGGGCTCGCCGACCTCGGTGAACGTGACGAGCAACTTCACCTTTTCGTTCTGGGCCAGGACGGACGCTGCGGCGAGCAGGAAAATGTACGTCTACCGCTGGTTGGACAAGCCGACTTACAAAAACTACGCTATTTTGTGTGGTTTTGCCGCGAATGCCATTGAACTTTACAGTGGCAATAACGGAATCACCGGAACGGATCCCCGTCCCTTTTCAAAAATCTCCGTGCCCGACACGAGCTGGCACCACTATGCCTACACGTACGACGGCGTCACCTTTTCCAAATACCGGGACGGGGTGACAATCGGTGCCACCAACATCAGCTTCGCGATGATCAGCACGCCCAACACCGACGTCATCCTCGGCAACTCTGGGGCGCAAGACCCGTTTTACGGCAAGCTGGACGAATTCCGCATCGCGGATCAAGCCCGCTCCGCCAACTGGATCTATGCGAGCCATCTGAATCAGCGCCTTGCCATGAGGCGTTCTACCACGGTCAGTTTCCCTGAGTATGACAGGGACGAGGTCCTCACCAACTTCCCGGCCTTGGTGGTGCTGAACGCCAAGACCTCCGGCTTTTCCTATGAGTTTTTCCAGTCGCTTGAAGGGCACGACTTGCGCTTCACCGATGTGTCCGGCACCACGGCGTTGAATCATGAGATCGAGTCGTGGAATCCCTCGGGGAACTCGTATGTCTGGGTCCAGGTGCCGGAATTCTCCGCCAACTGCGCAATCCGCGCCTCTTGGGGCAACGTCTTCGACATGGACAGCCCCGCGTGTACCACGAACGGCGCGACCTGGTCCGACAGCTTCCGCGGCGTCTGGCACTGCAATCCCGTCAAGACCGACTCCTCGCCGTACGCCGCACAAACGACCAGCGTCTTGACCGGCGACTATCTCCGCGGCGCCGTGGGCAATCACGCCGTGCGTTGCGGGCTGACCAGTGCGCGCCTGCTCGTGACAGAGACCAACCAGCTCTCGGTCTCGGACAACTTCACCTACTCTTTTTGGGCGAAAACCTCCAGCCCTGACAAACACTACGTCTTTTTCGCGGTACCGCAGGGAGGCAATCAGTTGGCCATCATATACGGATATGAACCCAAATCCTTCGAGTTCTATTCCTATAACGGGGTAACCGGAGCCAACCCGCAGCCGGGATCCAAGATCGAGGCACCGGATGACGACTGGCATCACTATGCCTACACCTACGACGGCAGCAACTGGGCCGGCTACAGGGACGGCGCACAGATATTCAATGTCCAGCGAATCTTTGCCCTGAAACCGATCGTCGCGGGCAACGAGGCCTTCAAAATCGGCGGCGGCAACTCGGATAAAGCCCAGTTCAACGGCGGTCTGGACGAATTCCGCGTGGAGGCGCAGAGTCGCTCCGCGAACTGGCTCTACGCCTGCTACCGCAACCAGCAGGTCCGGCGCGACGGGATCGACTATCTGAACACGCCGACGTTCCGGAACCGGGGCGAGGTGTCGGCGCTCCGTCCGACGTCCGCGACCGTCGCGTGCGTTTTGTCCTGCCGCCTCCCCTGCGCGGTCACGCTCTGCTACGGTGCGAACGATGCAGGTGAAAACACGAGCGGCTGGGACGGCGTCATCGCACTCGGCACGCTGGAATCCGGCAGCGTCGGTGCCGACCTGACCGGGCTTCAGCCGGACCGCAACTACGTCTACCGCCTCTTCGCGGAAAACGGGTCGGGGTCGGCCTGGTCGGAACCCTTCACCTTCCACACCGCGCCGGATCTCACGCAGTACGTGTACAAGATGCCGTTCACCTTCTCCGGCTATACGGCGGACGAGACCCTGACTAACTTCCCCGCCCTGGTGGTGCTTAGTGAGCGTCTGAACGGCTTCTCCTACAGCCAGTTCGTTTCGGCGGACGGAGGCGACCTGCGGTTCGCCGACGACGCCGGCGCACCCCTCGACCACGAGGTCGAGATCTGGAACCCCGAGGGCGACTCGTATGTCTGGGTGCGCATCCCGCAGTTCACCAGCGGCACGAAAATCTGGGCCTACTGGCGCAACAAAGGTGCCTTTGACGCGCCGGTCTACACGGGCAACGGTGCCGTGTGGGACGCGGATTTCTGCGGGGTTTTCCATCTGTCGCCGGCACTCGAAGACTCCACGCTGAATGCGAACCTGATTGCCGACAGTGCGACCACAAATGCCGCAGGTGTCGTTTCGCTGGCACGGGGTTTCAACGGCAACGCCTTCCTGACAGCACAAACATCCGAGAGCCTGAGCGTCTCGGAAGCCTTCACCTTCTCCTTCTGGATGAAGACATCATCCACCGCCCAGATGTATCTGTATGGCCGCGACCCGGGTACGGGGGATCGGCAGCACGCCATTGTTTTCGACGTCGTTTTACAAAAACTTAGGTTCCACATCGAAGGGCATTTCGGAGTACTCGCAAACACCTACACCACCATTGACGTTCCCGACGAAGAGTGGCACCAGTATGTTTACTCCTTCGACGGAGCGTCTTGGTCCTCCTACCGGGACGGTGCGCAACTGAATACTCAGGCATGTCGCTTGGCGCTTCCGTTGACCGATGACCTTTACGTCAACCGCTGCCGGTTCGGCGCCTCGCAAGGTAGCGCCACGAGTCGTTTCGACGGTAGCCTGGACGAATTTCGCATTGAGCGGACAGGGCGCTCGGCCAACTGGGTTTCGGCGAACCATCTGACGCAGGTTTCGCCGGAAACCTTCTACACTTGCGGCGGCGTACGCGCGAAAGGTACACTGCTCACGGTGCGCTAACCAACTGGAGAAAGAACGTGAAAACAAGGGACAAGATGACTATGAATCGCAGATCATTTCTCATGGCGGCGGGTGCCGCGACAGTGACGGGAGCCGTTACACGACGGGCGAGGGCGCAGACGCCGTCACCCAACGCCAAGCTCAGCCACGCCTGCATCGGTGTGGGCGGCATGGGCTATGGCGACCTCAACAGTTTCAAATCACACGCCAACCTTCAGATCGTCGCCATCTGCGATGTGGACAAAGGCAACTTGAACAAAGCTGCCGCCTTGTTGCCAGGTGTGCGCACCTATACGGACTGGAGAGAACTTCTCGCCAAGGAAGGCGACAAGATCGACGCCATCAACGTGGCGACCCCAGACCACATGCACGCCTCGATCACCGTGTCGGCTCTCCGGGCGCGCAAACATGTTTATTGCCAGAAGCCGCTCTGTCGCGACATCGCCGAAGTCCGGGCCGTCATGCAGGCAACGCAATCCTCGGGACAGGTCACCCAACTCGGCACCCAGTGCGCCTCCATGGTCGGCGACCGCATGGCCGTGCAGTACCTGCAGGACGGCGTCCTCGGCGAGATCTCACGCGTCGTTTTATTTATGACCGTCAAAGCGCGCAGCAGCATCCCTGGACCTCGGCCTGAGAAAGGGGCACCGCCCCCGGCGAACCTGAACTGGGACCTGTGGCTGGGCACTGCGCCGGTACGCGAATATGCGCCCGGCGTCTATCATCCGTTCTTCTGGCGCGCTTGGCAGGATTTCGGCACGGGCGTGATGGGCGATAATCAGAGCCACCTTTTCGACTCTTCTTGGAAAGGGCTGGAGCTGACCGCGCCGCTGAGTGTGAAGGCCGAAGTGCAGGAGTCTTGGAAAACCGATGCCGCGCGGCGTGCCGAAAACTGGCCGCAGAGCCGCCATGTGGTGTGGACGTTCCCCGGCACGAAACGTTCGGGGGGCAAGCCGATTACGGTCGAATGGTTCGACGGCATAGAGGCGTTGCCTCAGGAGTTCCAGCGCTACGCTCAAGACTGCGGCCTGCAAAAACTTCCCGAAATCGGATCGCTTGTCATCGGTTCCGAGGGAGCGATGCTCATGGCGCATGGCACCGCGCCGCGCCTGGTTTCGGACGGTCGCTTGAACAACTACCCCAAGCCCAAGCTGCCGAATCACCCCAGCCACTACCACCATTTCGTTGACGCCTGTCTGGGCAACGCGAAGACCGCGTCGCACTTTATGCAGACAGGGCCGATGACCGAGGCGATCATGTTGGGCAATATCGCCGTGAGAATCCCCGACACCGAGATTCGGTGGGACGCCGCCGCCACGAAGGTCACCAATGTCCCGGAGGCCAACAAACTGATCGGGCGGACCTATCGCGAAGGCTGGAACATTCCCGGACTGGGATAAACGAAAAGGAGCGAGTAATATGAGTAATCGGTTTCAGGTTCCATGGGTTTCAGGTTTCATTGCGGAGCACCGGGAGGGACGAGCGTCTGCTCGTCCGGCGGCGCGGTGCGCCGCTACTGCTCGTATGGCCCCTGTCGCCAATCGCTTACGTGGTATGACACGCACAGTGCTGGCGACCGCTTTGGCCGGCATGGTTTGGGGCGGTATCGCGGCGGAGCCGGATGCCGAGGGTTTTGTCTCGGTTTTCAACGGGCAGGATTTAAGCGGCTGGATCGGCGCGACGCAAAGTTACGCCGTGGAGAACGGTGTCCTTTATTCCAAGCCCGACGGAGCGGGCAACCTGATGCTCGCGAAGCAGTATGCCGATTTTATCCTGCGGTTCGACTTCCTGCTGACCCCCAACGGTAACAACGGCGTGGCCGTCCGCATGAAAACGGTCAGCGGCGGCGGCACCCTGAACGGCATGGAGCTGCAGATCCTGGACGATGACGGCGACCAGTACAAAAAACTGAAAGACCACCAATACAACGGCTCCATCTACGGGGTTGCCCCGGCGAAACGCGGCTTCCTGAAACCGGTCGGTCAATGGAACTCGCAGGAGGTACGCGCCATCGGCTCGCGGATCACTGTCGTACTGAACGGCACGGTGATCGTCGATCAGGATCTCAAAGAAGTGAAGGAGACTCCCGACGGAAGAGAGCACCCTTGCCTGCACAATGCCAAGGGCTATCTCGGCTTTATGGGCCACCACTCTCGCGTGGACTTCCGGAACATCCGCATCAAGGAAATCCAATAGTTCCTCACACGTTTTTAAAAGCATCGAACCGCAATCACCACAAAAGAAGGGAAGACAATCATGACTCAACTCAACGTATCCAGAAGGACATTCCTGGCCGGCGCCGGCGCGTTGGCGGCGGCACCGTCGATCACATTAGGACAAGCACAGCGCGTATTTAAATACGCAGTAGTCGGCTGCGGAGGTCGGGGTTCCGGAGCCGTCAAGGACATTCGGGCTGCAGCGGAGCGGCTCGGGCACAAGGCCGTGCTGGTCGGCGCGTCCGACTTCTTCCAGGAAAAAGCCGCTGCGGTCTGCAAGGCCAACGGCTGCGACGAGAAGTTCGCATTCGGCGGCGCCGGCGGCTACAAGAAGGTTCTCGAACTGGACGCCGAGATCATCCTGTTGGCGACACCGCCGATCTTCCGTCCGCTACACCTCGAAGCGTGCGTCAAGGCCGGCAAACACGTCTTCGCCGAGAAGCCGATCGCCACGGATGCGGCGGGTCTGCGCCAGTTTCTCAAGGGGGTTGCTGAGGCCAAGGCCAAGAACCTCTCGATCCTGTCGGGAACGCTGCACCGCCACTCCAACCGCCACCTCCGGCTGATCGGGCCCGTACAGAAGGGCGCGATCGGCAATCTCCTCGCAGGCCGGGTGTATCGCTGCCAGGGCGGCATCTGGGTCCGGCCGCGCCGCAACAACGAGTCGAACGCCGCCTACCTCTGCAACAACTGGTACCATTTCTGGGAGATGTCCGGCGACCAGATCACGGAGCAGGCGATCCACGAAGTCGATCTCGCGAACTGGTACCTCGGGCGCCTTCCGAAGACCGCGATGGCCATCGGTGCGCGTCACCGCCGCCCGGCGGGCATCGGTAACATCTACGACTGCATGGCGATTGACTATGACTATGGCGACTCCATACATGTGCAGGCGATCGGGCGTCACATCTCCGGTTGCTCGGACCGGGTCGGCACCCTGCTGGTCGGGACCGAGGGTGAGGTGGCCTGCGGCGGCAAGATCACGCGGTTTGACGGCAAGGAGGTGCAGTACGACGAAGAGCGGATCAAGGGGCGTCATGAAAACGGACTGATCATGGAGCACTGCGATTTCCTCAGCGGTCTGCTCAACGGCAATTTGCTCAACGAGGGCGAACAGGTGGCGATGTCAACGGCCTCGACGATGATGGGAACCTTCTCCGCCTACACGGGCCGGACGGTACGCATGTCGGATCTGCTCACCAACACCGACTCGGAGTTCTACAACATGAACGCCGGATTCACGGCGGCGGACTTCGAGCGCACGGACGACATCCCGATGCCCGCTGAAGGCGTGGGTGCGGTACCGGGTAAGGCGTGAGTCAAGGGAGGCCTGCAAAACCCCTCGTGGCATGGGCGTCCCGCCCATGAAACACGGGCAAGATGCCCGTGCCACACCTGTAAGCAAAGGGTTTTGCAAGAACCTCAAGGGACAGAGAATCGAAAGGAAGGCAAATGAACAGGCGTGACTTTCTGAAGGCCACCGCCGCGGCGGGAATCATGGCGGGGCTGCCTGCGGCATCGCATGCGGCGTCAGGCCCCGCGTACAAAACGAAGCTCGAAAAGGCTCTGATCGCACAGGTGGCGGACGATGCGACCTGCGAGCGAATCGCAAAAGCCGGGTTCCCCGGCGTAGAACTCACGCGCAAAGGCATCACGGTCGAACAAGCCATCGAAGGACGGCGCACTGCGGAAAAGCACGGGCTGCGCATCCACTCGCTGATGAGCGGCGGAGCCGACTTCAACAATCCCGATCCCGGCGCGCGCAAGCGCTCCTTTGATGTCATGGTCGAGCGCATACAGGTCGCCGCCGCATACGGCGCGAGCACGATGCTGCTGGTGCCGTGCCGTGTTGGCGGGATGACCATGCCGAAGCCTTCGCAGTTCAGCATCGACTTTGATCCGCAGACGCTGCATGTCCGCACGGTGGTGAAGGGCGACAACGCGCCCTTCGCCGCCTACATCGACGCGCAGAACCGCTCCACCGACCTGACCCGCGAAGCGGTCACTAAACTGATTCCGGTCGCCGCGCGGGAAGGCGTGATCATCGCGCTTGAAAATGTGTGGAACAACCTTTGGGTAACACCGGAATTCGCCGCCGCGTTCGTGAAATCGTTTGACTCGCCTTGGGTCAAAGCGTATGTCGATCTCGGCAACCATGTCCGGTACACCGCGACCGAAAATTGGTTGCGGGCGATGGGCAGCCTGATCGTGAAACTGCATATTAAGGACTTCCGCATCGACCGCAGCATGAAGAACGACGGCGAGTTTGTCGGGCTGGGTCGCGGAAGCGTGAACTGGAAATCGGTGCGGGATGTCATCGACGAGGTTCGTTACAACGGCTGGGTGACGATCGAAGAAAACAACTACTCGGATGCCGAGTACAGCGCGATCATGGATCGGTTTTTCACGGGGCAGGGTGTTTAACTGTGGCACGGGCATCTTGCCCGTGTAGGTGTGGTAGGTGTGGCACGGGCATCTTGCCCGTGTTTCACGGAGGAACGGAAATGAAGCAAGTGTTGCATCGGGAAAACCTTAATGTCGGCATCATTGGATTCGGCTTTATGGGGCGCATGCACGACCGTTGCTG
>Ga0255343_1002105_pt1 | contig 24336 bp, 18 predicted proteins | sample wastewater_treat_4_FD_192413 | JGI IMG/M metagenome (GOLD analysis project Ga0255343, IMG submission 192413) | Wastewater microbial communities from Lulu Island WWTP, Vancouver, Canada - plant16 | ecosystem: Engineered > WWTP > Wastewater > Unclassified | place: Canada: Vancouver, British... | reverse complement strand
CAAGTAGAAGCGCTGAAAGAGTCTTTATACAATAATAATATCATTCGGCACACAATTATTAAAAATACGGCAGGAACGGGTTTACTTGCTCGGGCGAGCAAACTAACCGTTGATAATTGTCTAATCACAAATAACGGCGTTTGCGGATTGCAACTGGAAATTGGGCAATACCAGTTCGAGCATGTTACCATTGCTAACTATTTTTCACAAACTGTCAGAAAAAATCCCGCAGTTTATCTTGCCAACAGTTACACAACGCCGCTGGCGACATACGTTGGAGACGCTTCTTTTTCGTTCACCAATTGCATTGTTTACGGGAACATAGAAAATGAATTGATGATAAAAAAGTATAATGACAATGCCATACAACTCCATAAAATATTTGAAAATTGTCTTTTAAGAACTACGCTACGTGACGAAAATTTCATTGCATGCTTATACAATGAAAATCCTCAATTTTGCGATTATAGGGAACTTGATTTTACCCTTAAAGAAAATTCTCCTGCTATTGATGTGGGAAAGGTGGGACTGCAAAATAGTTACGATTTAGCAGGAAATTGGCGTGACGCTTTGCCGGATTTGGGCGCTTTTGAGTTTATCAGATAAAAAAATAAAACTCTTTTCAAATTATATTTATCTGAAAATAAAATAATTAAACTTTTTTTAACAAAAAAATAGGTTTTTATGTTTTTTTATGATAAAAAAACATTATATTTGCAACCTGAAACTTTAGTTTATGAATATTATTTTTAATTGACAATTTAAAAAAATCATTATGAAAAAATTAAAACTTTTTACCATTCCATTTTTAATGATGTTTTTGGTGTTTGCATTTGGTATAGCTAAGGCACAGGAGACCATTTATTCCGAATCTTTCGGAATTATTGAAGCAAACACAAACATTGAAGACCATACGGATTTTGATGAAACTAACGTTACCTATTCCGTATCGGCTGCAACTGTAAACTTACGTATGACCAATAGTTCTGCTAACCAGTATGCGTTAGCTTCCGGAGAGGCTAATGTATTTCTAAATACTCAAGACGCTTGGTTGCAAGTTGAAGGTATTAACACTAGTCGTTATAATAACCTTACATTAAGTTTTGGTTATCGTAAAGGTTTGAATGCGGCAACATTAGCAGATTTCCGTATTGAATACTCTACGGACGGCACAACTTGGACAGAAATAGTTCCAACTTACTGGACAAGAGGATTGCCCATTACTCAAGAAGGAACGCCCGACCAGTTTCCAACCACAAGCTCTACGGGTTGGTACTATGTTACTTGCGCTGCCTCTGCTAATACTATTCCAACCACTGATAACCTCTATCTTAGATTTACAAATTTAAGGCTTTCCGGAAATAATGAAGTTCGTATTGATGACATTTTGTTAGTTGGTAATCGTATCCCATACGTAGCTATTATTTCTCCCGAAGATGGAGCTGTACTATCTCCTTGTGATACTATAAATTTTGAGATTGACATTCAAGACTTCATGCTTTATTCTTCATTTCCTATCCCAGGTGGAGACGGTTTCTTAAAAATTGAATCGGAACTTCTTGAACATCTTCCTATCCCTAACATTACAAATCCTTATTATTGTGACCAATTAACAGCTATGGCTCTCGCTAACTATGGAGGCATGACACTCCCTGAAGGCGAATATGATATAACAGTTTCTTTGGTTGGATTAGACAGTTTACCGCTAACTCCTCCGGCAACTCATTCTATTCATATTTCCGTAATTCGTGAAGTGGTTGCAGATCCTGAGTTTTCACTTCCCGAAGGAACTTATAATACTCCTCAAGTAGTTGAAATTACAACTACTACCGAAGGGGCTATTATCTATTACACCGTAGACGGCACTGAACCGGACGAAACCAGCCTCGTTTATACGGAGCCGATTAACGTTGATTCTACTATGACAATTTCGGCTGTTGCTATGAAAGAGTGCGCTACGACAAGCGAGGTTATTACCGCTACTTATGAAATTGAAGAAGAACCTTCTGCTATTGCTCACACCACAGCTTCATCCATTAGAATCTCCCCAAATCCTGCTACCGACCTTATCACTATTACTGCAAAAGGTTACAATCAAGTTGAAATCGTTAACTTCCTCGGTCAAGTAGTTTATCAAAATGAATTCACCGATGTACGTCAAATTAACATTGCCGACCTTAATGCAGGCATCTATTTTGTTCGTTTAAAAGGTGATACCACTATTACAAAGAAATTCATTAAGAAATAATAGTCTTTAAGAGACTTTTTTAAGAGAGAGAATTTAGTTTTAAGTTCTCTCTCTTTTTTTTGTATTTTTGCTTTTCAAAAAAAAGATAGATGAAGCAAGAAATTAGCACAAAGTACGACCCAAAAAACATTGAGAATAAATGGTATAATTTTTGGATGGAGAATAAACTTTTTAGTTCTACTCCCGACCATCGCCCTTCTTATACGATTGTTATTCCACCGCCTAACGTTACCGGTGTACTACACATGGGGCACATGCTTAATAATACCATACAAGATATTTTAGTTCGAAGAGCTCGGATGTTAGGATTTAACACGCTTTGGGTACCCGGCACTGACCACGCTTCTATTGCTACGGAAGCGAAAGTGGTTGCTTTACTTAAAGAAAAAGGAATTGAAAAGAAAGATATTTCTCGCGAAGAGTTCCTACAATATGCTTGGGAATGGAAAGAGAAACACGGCGGAATAATTTTACAACAATTGAAAAAATTAGGAGCTTCGTGCGATTGGGATAGAACGAAATTTACTATGGATGACGATTTATCGGAATCGGTTATTGACGCTTTTATAGATTTGTACAATAAAGGGAAAATATATCGCGGCGTGCGCATGGTGAACTGGGACCCAAAAGCCTTAACTGCTCTTTCTGACGAAGAGGTAATCTATCAAGAAGTAGAATCAAAGTTATATTACGTTAAATACCATATTGAAGGGGATAGCGATAATTATCTCACAATCGCCACTACACGCCCGGAAACTATTTTTGGGGATACCGCCGTTTGTGTACACCCCGATGATAAACGTTATCAACATCTAAAAGGGAAAAAAGCTGTTATCCCTCTCGTAAATCGTGTTGTTCCTATTATTTTTGACGATTACGTCGACCCTGAATTTGGAACAGGAGCGTTGAAAATTACGCCTGCTCACGATATTAATGATTACCATTTGGGAATTAAACATAAATTGGATTCTATCAACATTTTTAATGACAACGGTACACTGAACGAAAATGCTCAATTTTTTATCGGAGAAGATAGATTCACGGCTCGTAAAAAGGTGATTCCTTTATTGGAAAAAGAAGGACTCTTACTGAAAATTGAAAATTATACAAACAAAGTCGGTTTTTCCGAACGCACCAACGAAGTTATTGAGCCTAAATTGTCATTGCAGTGGTTTTGCGAAATGGAAAGTTTAGCAAAACCTGCCCTACAAGTTGTCATGGACGATACTATTAGGTTTTATCCTGAAAAATTCAAAAATAGTTATGCCCATTGGTTAGAAAACGTAAAAGATTGGTGCATCAGTCGTCAATTATGGTGGGGACATCGTATTCCTACTTACTACCTGCCCAATGGTGAGTTTGTTATAGCTAAAAGTAAGGAAGAGGCATACGAAATCGCGAAGGAGAAATTTCCCGATTCTCAATTTACTATCCAAGATTTAAAGCAAGATGAAGATGTTTTGGACACGTGGTTTTCTTCGTGGCTGTGGCCTATCTCCGTGTTCGACGGCATACGTTATCCCGAGAACCCTGACATTAACTACTACTACCCTACCTCTGCACTGATTACAGCTCCGGACATTATTTTTTTCTGGGTAGCGCGTATGATTATGGCAGGATTGGAGTGGCGGAACGAGATTCCTTTCAAATCGGTCTATTTTACAGGAACGGTACGTGACCACTTGCGAAGAAAAATGTCCAAGTCGTTAGGAAACTCGCCCGAACCTTTGGAATTAATCGAGAAATTCGGAGCTGACGGCGTTCGTTTTGGCATGCTACATAGTTCGCCCGCAGGGAACGATTTACTTTTTGATGAGGCTCTTTGCGAACAAGGACGCAACTTTAACAATAAAATCTGGAACGCCTTTAGACTAATTAAAGGCTGGCAAATTTCAGAAACCGTTGAAGAACCGCAATCTTTTACTATTGCTTTACGATGGTTTAAAGCTCGTTTGAATTCGGTGTTAGCAGAAATTGAAGATAGTTTTGAAAAATTTCGACTCTCCGAAGCACTCATAGCCACGTACAAACTTATTTGGGACGACTTTTGCTCGTGGTTTCTTGAAATTGTTAAACCTCCCTATCAACAACCCATAAACGCAAAATCGTACAACGAGATTATCGATATCTTCGAACAGCTGATGCAACTTTTACACCCTTTTATGCCCTTTATTACCGAAGAGTTGTGGCAAAATCTACGAGAAAGAGAGAAAAATGAGTCAATTATGTACTCTACCTTCCCTAAGTCGGAGCCTAAAGAGGAAAACCATCAACTACTGAATGATTTTGAAGCTGCCAAAAAAATTATCGAAAATATTCGTCATATCCGTACGGAACATAACATCCCAATAAAAAACAACCTCGATTTAATAGTTAAGGCGAAGAAAACGCCGCAAACCTATGATTTAGATGAGATAATTAAAAAGCTGGCTAATCTCCATTCCATTCAATATCAGGAAGAAAACATCGATACTACACTCTCATTTATTGAACAAAATGTAGAATATTTTATCCCCTATAAAGTAGAAGCTAATATTGAAGAGGAGGTGAAAAAGATAGAAGATGAACTACGCTACACGAAAGGATTCTTGCAAACTACATTAAAAAAACTTGCGAATGAGAAGTTTGTAAACGGAGCGCCCGAAACCGTTGTCGCTATGGAACGAAAAAAACAGGCGGACGCCGAGGAGAAAATTACGCTTTTAGAAGCTAAGCTCGCACAATTAAATCAAACTAAATAAAATTTTCCATTATGAAAACAGTGTTTGGTTTCGTCCTAATCATCGGATTTTTCATTATCATTATCTCCATGTCATCAATAGATAATAAATTTCCAATTATGGTAGGAGCTATTGTTGGCGGGACTGTGGCTTTTATTATAGGGAAAATTATTATTTATCGTAGAAACAAGAAAAATAGATAACTATTCCGACTATCTGCCAAGTAAAAAAATGGTAGGCTGTTTATGTAAATCTATTTCTTCTTTCCTCCATTTAGAGATAGACAAAGTAACTATTTTTTCTTCACGTGTCGTTATATTAGTTGCGACACAAAGTTTTAAATCCGGATTACAAACTATTAGCATAGAAGACAATAGCTGATTATTTCGATAGGGCGTTTCAATAAAAATTTGCGTTTGTCCGGTTCTGAAAATTAACGATTCCAAAAACCGCAACTCTTTTTCGCGTTTACTTTTTTCAATAGGCAAATATCCATGAAAGGCAAAATTTTGTCCATTTAAGCCTGATGCCATCAGCGCAAGAACTATGGAATTAGGACCTACAAGCGGGACAACACGCATATTCAGTCGATGGGCTTCTTGCACAATAAGGTGTCCTGGATCGGCAATACATGGAGTTCCGGCATCGGATAACAACCCGATATCTTTACCCTTTTTGGCATTTTCTCGTAAAAACACCAACAATTCTTCATTTTCGCCATTTTTCTTAAACGAGATAAAAGTTAAATCATCAATTTTCTTTGAAATTCCCAATTTTATCAAAAAACGCCGTGCAGTTCTTTCATCTTCGACAATAAAGGCATCTATTTTGTCCACAACTGACAAGTTTGACGATGGAAAGAGAGTACTATAATCGGCTTCTCCGAGTGGTGAAGGAATAAGATATAGGGTTGACTCGGTCATAGATTATTTATCCTCTTTTAAAGCTTTAATTCCCGGCAACTCTTTGCCTTCCAGATACTCTAACATTGCCCCCCCGCCGGTGCTTATATAGGAGATAAAATCGGAAAGTCCATATTTGCTGACGGCAGCAATCGAATCGCCCCCGCCAAGCAAAGAGTACGCTCCCGAAATTGTAGTAACGGCAACACTCAAGGCGATAGACTGCGTCCCTTTCCCAAATTTATCAACTTCAAAAACTCCAACGGGTCCATTCCAAAGGATAGTTTTCGACTCTTTGATAATTGCCGCAAATTTTCTTATAGAGCGTGGTCCTATGTCAACCCCTTCCAAGCCATCAGGAATATGATTTTGTGTTGTGATAAATGTATTGGCATCTTCCGACAAAGCGTCCGCACAAACATTATCAATAGGCAAATAGATATCAACTCCCTTTAAAAGAGCCTTGCCAACAATTTCTTTCGCTACTTCTACCATCTCGGGCTCAAAAATAGAATTACCGATTTTTACGCCTAACGCATAAAGAAAAGTATAGCTCATGCCACCTGCAATGATTAAACTATCCACCTTATCAAGCAGATTTACAATAATATTCAATTTTGTGGAAACTTTAGACCCGCCAATAATAGCCGTAAATGGCGATTTGGGCGTTGCCAATGTCTTTTCTAAGCTAACGACTTCCTCATATAGCAAATAGCCTGCATAACTTTTACCGGGGAAAAACTTCACAATTGTAGCGGTTGAGGCATGTTCGCGATGAGCTGTACCAAAAGCGTCATTAACATAAACATCGCCAAGTTCTGCTATTTTTTTGGCAAAATCCACATCGCCTTTCTCCTCTCCCTTATGAAAACGAAGATTTTCCAATAGTGCTACATCACCCGACTTAAGTTTTTTCACTTTTTCTCGAGTCTCACTGCTCAACACATCGCCCAAAAATATCACTTCTCTATCTAATCCTGTTTTAACTGAATTAACAATATGTTGAAGTGAGAATTTCATATTTACCTCCCCCTTAGGTCGTCCGAGGTGAGACATTAAAATAGCTATGCCGCCGTCACCCACAATTTTATCAATGGTTTTTTTAGTTCGTACAATACGTGTTGTATCCATAACTTCCAATTGTTCATTTAACGGAACATTATAATCAACACGAATCAATACTTTTTTATCTTTAAAATTAAAATTATCAATAGATTTCATATTATTATTTTATATGTTTTTAAATTCACTTGGTGCCCGGAACAAGACTCGAACTTGCACAACCTTTTGATTACTACACCCTGAATGTAGCGCGTCTACCAATTCCGCCACCCGGGCAATACGGGTTTTTAATTTGACAAAAATACAAAAAAAGATTATTTTATTCCTCTCTTTTATTTTTTTCTTACACTACCTGCTCATTAATTATCAAAGAAGTCTCTGTTTAGAAGAATACTAACAAACTATTTTTTGGACATTCTGTTAACTGCATCATGCGGAACAATATATTGTTGTTTTTTAAGTTGCTGATAATAAGACTGTAATATTGCCTTAAGATTTCTTTCCATCACATTAACCTCTCTATTATTTAAAAGATTATTTTTTTGAAAAATATCGTCCGCAGCAAAAGCCGAAATAACTTTTTCTCCATCAAAATAGATAGTAAGAGAATCGGCAATACCTTGATAAACTTCGTTAATATAAGATGTAGCTATAGAAAAACGCTCCGGCTCGTTAAAAACGTCTCGTCCAAACGAAAAATAGGGTTTATCGTAACCTAATAGTCCCAATAGGGTTGGCATAACATCTAATTGTTGTGTTACTTGCGGGTCGAGCCCTTGAAGTACTTTGTCGGGCGTGTAGAGAAAGTAAAAAATCGCCATTCTACCTCGCGGATAACAAGTTTGCGGAGCATAGATTTCGGGAGAAACATGGTCGGCTATAAAAATAAAAATCGTATTCTTAAACCACGGTTTTTGACTGGATTTCTCGAAGAATTTCCGTATTGACAAGTCACTATAAGCTACACAAGGCTGCACCAACGTATGACCTTGCGGCATTTTATCAGCATAATCAGACGGCAACCTAAAAGGATGATGAGAAGTGAGGTTGAAACTTGTTACGCAAAACGGTTCCTCCATTTCATCAATTTTATCTGCCATAAACAAGAAAAAGGGCATATCATAAACACCCCAAAAGGGCTCTATCGTGTTCTCATTGACTGCACACTCCGCCATATATTCGTCCTTTGCATAGAAATTCTCAATCCCCGCCATAGACGCATAAGCCTCAAAAAACATTGAGTTTTTCTCCGTACCGCAAAAAAAAGAGGTACTATAGCCTAATTTTTTTAAAATGGTCGGAAAACCTTCTAAATTACCTAATGACTGCGGTAGCATAACAAAGGGTGCTTTGTAAGATGGGATAGATGTTAAAATAGAAGGCAACGCCTCTATAGAACGCAATCCATTCGCATAAGCATTGGTAAATACATATCCTTCTGCCATTAATGAATCCAAAAAAGGCGTGAAACCACCTTCCGCAGGATATAAATCAGGATTATAAAACTTCGAGTGTTCTTTGCTAAAACTTTCTAATATAAAGAGAACTATATTTCTCCCCTCCAAATTATACCGTAATGAATCGGAAGGAAAATGATAGGGCGAAAATATTTCTTCAAGCTCCATCTCGGAAAAATAGTTTAACTCTTCAATACTACCGGCTCCGATAGTTCTAAATAGACAAAAAGGATTGCTTAAAATCAAATAAGATTGTTGTGTATACTGTGCGGCATTACACAAATTATAAGGTCGTAGCTTTAATTTGAAACCGCCCCTCATGCCCCCAAAAAGTACTAAAATAACAACAATAAAAATTACCGTATGAACAAAATAATAATGCACTCTCTTTTTTAAAGAAAATGTAAAATAGGGTATTTTTTTATAAAAATATATCATTCCAACTATCAAAATGATAGCTACCAAAACAATCCAAAAAGAATTTACAGACTCTTTTAACATAATCGGTAACGTGTTTTGATAGTTTGTAAAATGCAACTCTTCGCTTGTAATACGCTTTAAAGAATAGTGAAAATAGATGACGTCAATTAAATTAAGAAGTACAATAGCTAAACTATTTGTTATAGTATATAACCAAAAAAGGAACTTTTGATAAAACTCCCGTGTCCGAAAATAGAACGGAATGACGGACAACAAAATAAATAATGAATTAATATAAAAAATGGAGATTGTGTCAAAGACAAAACTCCCTCGCAACAACCTAAAAAAATCATGAAATGCCACCTCGCCGACAATCTCTTTATTATAAAAATAGAAAATAATTTTTGTAATAAAAAGGATAACATACAATATTAACAACCTCAATATTAAGGTGCTAATTTCATTCTGAACTACTTTTCTAATAAAGTTTTTAAATCTCTCCATCAACAAATTTGTTTATGAAGGAATTTACTTATTCGACTTACGTTGGGGAGGGGCAATTTCTGTTTTGCCCGGAGCACTAATCTTGGGCATACTTTTCTTAGTATTTTTCAACATTTTCGGTTTTTCAGATTGTAAAAGTGAAAACAGCACGTTTTTATACTCTTTGCAGCCTTCAGCCAAATTTGCCTCAGCCTCGTTCGTTGACATTCCATACACGACAAAAGGGGTTTTCCACTCCATACCGGAATAGATGCACATTAATTGATAAGGACGTAAAAGTTCATCCATAGTAAATAAATTTCTGCCTCCGGAACGGTACGAACTCTCTTCGGAGCCTGTTGTTGTAACTATTAGCAATGGCTTGCCTTTAATAATGTCGGTTTGCGTAAACGTATAAAACACTTCATCTATCCATTTTTTCATTTGTGAAGGCGCTGACGCAAAATAAAAAGGAAACTGTAATACGATAGCAGAGGCTTCACGAACTATTTGAGTATGTTCCTCTATATTAAAACCCTTTTTGGGATTATCATACAAATCTACTATCTTAACAGCAGAAACATTCCGTACCTCTTTGAGTAGTGCCGCATTGGCTGTTGACTCTTTCAAATTGGGATGAGCAACAAAAATAACGATAGAATTATTAGCATACAACGTATTAATTTCTGCTTCAGTCATCGTTTGAGCGTTAAAACTTCTCGCCTCTTGCGATACAAGTGTCACGGGAGCAAGAAACAAAAGAGTTATTAAATTTAAAAACAACCATTTTTTCATAACAATATTCTCTTTTTTATAATTAATAAATAGCCATCGGATTTAAAAGAACAAAAATAAGCCTTTTTACTTATGAAACACCTCGAAAAATAAAATATCTGAATATGATTTCTAAAAGCAAACAGCCTATCGCCAAAATAAGGAACGGGACAAACTCATCTGATTTGTTCTCAAACACCGATTCACTAATTTTAGTTTTTTCCATTTTATCAATTTCAGCATAAACCTCTTTTAACTTTTTGTTATTTGTTGCCCTAAAATATTTCCCTCCCGTTTCTTGTGCTATAGAGCTCAATAACGGCTCGTCAAGTTCGGTAGGCATATAAATAGGACCGTACGGCGTGGGATAGGGTGCTTGTCCATTATTTGTCCCGCAACCAACCGTATAAACTTTAATTCCAAGATTATGAGCAATTTCCGCTGCTGAATAAGGGTCTAAATAGCCTGTATTATTCACCCCATCGGTAAGCAAAATAACAATCTTACTTTTTGCTTCACTCTCCCTCAACCGATTCAAGGCTGTCCCAAGCCCATCTCCAATCGCTGTTCCATCTTCAACAAGTTCAAATTTCACTTTTTCCAACAAGCCGAGCAACGTTTGATGGTCCGAAGTGAGCGGACATTGTGTAAAAGCCTCTCCCGCATAAACAACCAGCCCTATTCTATCGTTAGGTCTTCCTTCAATAAAATCGCCGGCAACTTTTTTAGCGGCTTCCAAACGGTTGGGAGAAAAATCCATCATCTTCATACTGCCCGATATATCAAGCGTAATGACAATATCTACTCCTTCAACATCTATCTTATTTCGCTTAAAAGCAGTTTGTGGACGTGCTAAAGCGACAATAATGAGAACAAGCGCTAAATAACGAAAAAAAAGAGGAAGCCAAAAAAATCGTTGTTTCCACGTTTTCTTCCCGCCCGCAAAAGATTTTACAGTCGACAAGGTAATTCCGGGCTTTATTTTATGACGTTTCCATATTTGCCAACCTAAAATCGGAATAAAGAGAAGAAGTAATAAAAAATAAAGAGGTTGTGCAAATGAAATTTCACCAATATTCTTAAAAAAATCAATCAAATAGTTCATCGTTTATCTCCTGTTAATTTGAAGAATTTGTTGTTATAGTTGCTGTTTTTTCAATAAAAGACTTCGTTTCATTAAAACATTTATCATGATCATCCGGTAGCGGTTTAGATTTTGCAAATTTAACCAAATCAGCCGTTGTAAGAATATAGGAAAGTTGATTTTCCTGCTCCAAGTCCAATTTCACTTGCCGAACAGCCTCAAAAATCTCATTCGATGTCATCTCCATCGCATCAATATCCCATCTATCCTTCAAATAAATCCTGATTATATCGGTCAGCTCGGAATAATACTCTTTGACAAGCCCTGCCTGCCACAGCTTTTTATGTCGTAAAGCGTCCAAATTCCTTAACGCAATAATATGCGCAGGTTCTTTCGGTTTCACTCTCACTTTAAGCTCCACCTTAACCTTCTTCTTCGCATATTTCAAAAGCAACCAAATAGCCAAAAGAATAATAATTACACACCCAACAGCAATAAGAATATATGGAAGCAGTTCTTTAAACGTAATACGCACTTTAACAGGCAATTTAATATCTTTTATCGCTGCGGTCGTATCAACGGGAACGGGGGAAACGGAGAAATAGAGGGAATCACTCTGGGCAAGAAGTATAGAATCAAGAGTGAAAATAGATAGCGAAGGAAAATAGTAACTCCCGGAATCAAAGCATGTTACAGTAATTGTTTGATGTAATGAATACTGATTTTCAGAAACTAAAGTATCAAATTTTGAAATATTAATAATTTCAATAGGAGCAATCTCTTCCGGCAACAATTTAGAAAGTAAAAATGGACTTTGCTTCGGGGCTGTAATATTAACTTCCGCACGCAAATAATCCCCAATCAATATTTGAGTCGAATCTATGGAAATCTTGATTTGATAATCTTGTCCGAAAAGAGTATTGAACAAAATCAAAGAAACAAAAGTGACAAAAGTAGTTTTAAATTTCATTTTCCTTGTTTTACTTTCAACAAATATCATGCAACCCCTAAAAATAATTTTTAAGAGTATATGATAAACGTACAATTATAGTAATATATTGAAAGTATTCGATATTTTTTGCATTAAAATTTCACATATTTTAACGAATTATGTAAGTTTCTTGCGGATTCTAAACAAATTCGGGGTAACTAATAAAACTATTTTTATAATAATTAAGCAGACAATATTATTTATTAGGGCGTGCCCCCTCGCTACGCTCGGGGTCGGTCTCCGCCTACAAGTCCGCAGGAAGGAGCTATGAATAGCATAGTCGAAAAAGGAGCTTCTAAAGTCGCTCTTTTTCTCCTTGCTCTTCAAAGCTCCTTCCTTTGCGGGCTTTACGGCTGCGCCCTCACGCAGAATACTAACGAATTATAGAAACAACCCCCTTGTAAAGACGCTGTTCGTTATCCCTAAAAAGCACAAGAATTTTATAAATATAAGTCCCCACAGGCGCCTTATTTCCATTGGATAATTTCCCGTCCCAATAAGCGGTAAAATCGGTGGAGTAGTACATAAGATCACCCCAACGAGAATAAATATGAATTTCATACTCTATCACTCCCCTACCTTGCGGTTGAAAAACCTCATTTTTCCCATCAACATTAGGAGAAAACGCACTCGGGATAAATAGATAATACTCATCGCCGGTAACCGTAACAGGATAGGATACGCTATGCGTACAACCATTTGCAGAGGTAACCGTTAGCGTAACTGAAAATGTGCCTCCATAAGAATACGAATAAGAGGGATTTTGTTCTGTTGACGTATTATTTACCGAAGAGTGATCTCCAAAATTCCAATCCCAAGAGACGGCACCGACAGAATGGTCAAAAAATTGTATGGTTGGATTTTCAATATTTACACTCCATTGGTCGGCAGAAAATTCTGCCACCGGGGAGGGAACAACATAGACTGTAGCACTACCGGTACAACCTTGGGGAGTTGAAACTACAACCGTATAAGATGACGGGTTGTCCGAAGCCGGTCGAATAGTTGGAGAGGTACTCCCATCACTCCAAAGATAGGTGACCCCTGGTGGCGCACTCACCGTAGCCATTTCGCCGACACAGACAGTATCGGGATAAATCGTAGGTATTAAGGAATCTATCACTGTAACGGAAGCTGTAGCCGTTGCCGTACAGTTGCCTGCGGCAGATGTTCCTGTTACGGTATAAACCGTATTTGTCGTAGGAGAAACCGTATAAGAAACGCCGGTAGCACCGGTATTCCACTGATAAGTTGCGGCTCCGGAAGCAGTAAGTGTTGCACTCTCGCCCATACATATCGTTGTAGATGTAACCGTAACCACAGGCACCTGATGGACTACCAAACTACAAGTCGTGGGCGGTCCATAAGTAGAACCATTAAAGACTTCCACCGAATAGTTCCCTGCATGTTGAAGGGTTACATTAGGAATGGTAATGGAAGGAGTTGTTGTAGTTTGCGTAAAACCGTTAGGTCCTGACCAACGATAAGAGACGGCTCCGCTGACAGGATTAGCCGTAATCGTTGCCGTTTCGCCTTCGCAAACCTCATCTCCTTGAACGGGAGATGTAATCGCACAATCGGTATTTGCCGTTGAGCTACCATCTCGAGCAAAACTGATAGTCCCGGTACAACCTTCCCAATTGGAAATAAAAAGAATGTACCATTGCCCAACTTGCGCATTATTGATATGCACCCACTCCGTTGGAGAAGGCGTAGCGCTACAATCAGTCAATCTACCGGAAGGTGAAGTATACCAATTCTGCATCCAAGACATGCCGTAAGTATAACTATTATAATTATTATCAACGTAAGTCGGATGATGACTAAAAAATTGTGGTCCGTAAACCGAATACTCATAATAATAAGTGTTATACGGCAGATTATCATATAAATAGTTTGCAAGAGAATAGGGATAATTTCGGCACATATCGACCATATCGGCATCGGTAAAAGGTCCCCAACAGGCATAGTCGATGTCGCAACCATTGCTATGCGACATGAAAATATTTAATGTTCCGGGATGACTAATTTTCATCTTATACCAAGCAGGGTTTAAGTCTCCGCCATTGTCTAAGTCCAAACAACCGGTAGTATTCAAATAGTATAACTCCGTAGCATAGCCTGATGTTCCAACGCTATAGGTAACTCCGTACGGATTTTCGTCCGCACAGAATGGTGTTGCATTCATATTGGTATTAGAACAAAGACGCGTAGCTTGAGCATTGACACGAAGAGTGCAAAAAAGTGAGAGGGAGATAAAAAGAAGTAGAGTATTGACTTTCATAAATTTAACATTAAATGAACTGCAAAAATAACTATTTTTCATGAAAAAGACATTTTTTTTCTTTGTAATGTTGTTTGAATATTAAAAAAAGTTGTATTTTTGCATTCTCAATCTAACCCTAAGAGGAGGTTCGGTAGTTCAGTTGGTTAGAATACGTGCCTGTCACGCACGGGGTCGCGGGTTCGAGTCCCGTCCGGACCGCAAAAAACGCTAACAATCTAAAAAAGATAGTTAGCGTTTTTTATTTCGCTTACACAGAACATGCACGAAAACAAAAAAGAGTAACCTTTTAAGATTACTCTTTATGCTTTGCTCTGGGGCGACCAGTGGGAGTCGAACCCACGACCTTCGGAACCACAATCCGGCACTCTAACCAACTGAGCTATGATCGCCATATTTTGCAGTGCAAAAATACATTTTTTTTAAGAATAACAAACAGTTATTTTAATTTATTTTGATATAAAGTAAAATTGTCAATTAAATTTACTGAATACTATCTAATTTCTGCTTTTCAGCATCAAATTTTTGTTTAGCTTTTTTCTGAGCTTCCTCGGTCTTTTGGATATCCCTCTCTAAACTATTCTTCTTTTTATTAAGCCCGTCCAATTTTTTGGTTAATTTTTGATACTCTTTTTCAATTTTTACTAAAACTTTGTGCTGTTCTTCTTTTTGCGATTGGATATATAATGCTTCGCCGGACGTGCCCCAATCCTGTAAGACATTTTTAAAATTGGCATAGATACCCTCTTCGTTCTCTCCGACAAATTTATCGCCTCCTTTTGACGCTAAAAGAATTATGGAAGAACTAGACTTCCCGCCTGAAATTTTAACATAAACATCTAATAATTGTGATGTTACTGAAGGACATGAAGCCTGCTCATACACCATAAATCCACTCATTTTCCCAAAACTAATCAGCCCGCGTTCGATAAAGAACTTTTTCACAACGGTTTCCATTATATCCTTAGGAACTTTATACTCGCCAACGACACAGGAGCGTTTCTCTTTTTGAAATTTAATTTGTTTACTTTCAACTTTTTGTGAAAATGCAAAAACTGAACTTGCAACTAAAAAAAGTAAAATAATAATCTTTTTCATAATTTGATTTTTTAATTAATTGATATTTGACTAACTTATTTAACAATCTTATTTTATTTTTGTTGTATTTTACATATAAAAAAATATTGCGTCTTAAGATAAATGATAAATTTTTAAAATTCGGTAAACGTATCCCAATCGGGGGCTACAGCTAACTCCTCTCTTACCTTTAGCAATATTCTCTTGGAGGCAGTCCCGTCTAATATCGTTTCAACATCATTCAATGTTTGCGTAACTATTCTCCCTAACGGGTCAATAATCATACTATTTCCATTATGAGCTACACCATTGCCGTCTTTACCAATCCTATTCACTACAACAACATAAGCCTGATTCTCAATAGCTCGTGCCTGCGCTAAGGTACGCAAAACCTTAATACGTGCCTCCGGAAAATTGGCAATAAAAATTAAAACATCATAATCAAAACTGTTCTCCTGAAAACGATTCCGAGACCATAACGGAAAACGAACATCATAACAAATTTGCGGTAAAAACTTCCAGCCCTTACGCTCTACAAATTGTCGTTTACTACCGGGTGTGCATATTGCCTTTTCATTACCGAAAAAAAGATGTCGTTTATCGTAATGAGCCAAAACACCATCGGGCGTTACCCAAACTAAACGATTGAATATCTTATCTCCTTCTTTAATCGGCAAACTTGCAACAATGTCCGCTTCGCGTTGAGAACTGATTTCGTGAAGAAAATTAATCGTGTTCCCCTCCATACTTTCCGCATGCTGCCCAAAAGAAGAAGAAACACCTACATTAAATAATTCGGGAAATATTATAACATCTACATTTTTCTTGAAATCATCTAACATTTGTCGATAATGCTCCAAATTTTTTTGAACGGCATTCGGCTTAATATCTGACTGAACAAGAGCAAAACGTAAAAACATAGCATATTTTTTTAGAGAAACTTCCTTACTACTATCCTACACTACCTTCCATACTAATGGATAATAATTTTTGTGCTTCAACAGCAAACTCCATCGGTAATTTATTAAGCACCTCTTTGGCATAACCATTGACTATCAAACTAATAGCATTCTCGCTGCTTATCCCACGTTGCTGGCAATAGAAAAGTTGTTCGTCTGAAATTTTAGACGTTGTTGCTTCGTGTTCCAAAACAGAGGATTTATTATGACATTCTACGTAGGGCCACGTGTGAGCTCCACATTTATCCCCCATTAAAAGCGAGTCGCATTGGGAGAAATTTCTTGAATTTTCAGCTTGCTTAGTAACTTTAACTAAGCCACGATAGCTATTTTGACTTTGTCCTGCTGAAATTCCTTTGGAAACAATCGTACTTTTCGTATTTTTCCCGATATGTATCATTTTGGTACCGGTATCCGCTTGCTGAAAATTGTTGGTAACAGCCACAGAATAAAACTCTCCGATAGAATTATCACCTTGTAAAATACAACTCGGATATTTCCACGTAACAGCAGAACCGGTTTCAACTTGTGTCCACGACAATTTGGCATTATCTCCACGACAGATGCCACGTTTTGTAACAAAATTGTAGATTCCTCCATTCCCGTCTTTATCGCCGGGGTACCAATTTTGAACGGTTGAGTACTTCACCTCGGCATCTTTCTCTACAATAATCTCGACAATAGCCGCATGAAGTTGATTTTCATCTCGTCTGGGGGCGGTACAACCTTCCATATAGCTAACATAAGAGCCTTCTTCCGCTACAATGAGCGTGCGTTCAAATTGTCCTGAATTTTCGGCATTAATTCTAAAGTAAGTGGATAATTCAATCGGACTGCGAACCCCTTTCGGAATATAACAGAATGAACCTTCACTGAAGACTGCCGAATTTAAGGCTGCGAAAAAATTGTCGGAAGGCGGAACAACCGAACCTAAATATTTTTTCACTAAATCCGGATATTTTGCAACAGCCTCACTGATAGAGCAAAAGATGATACCTAATCGCTCTAAACTCTCCGAAAAGGTTGTTTTCACCGACACAGAATCTATCACAGCATCAACAGCGACACCTGCTAACTGCTTCTGTTCTTCAAGGGAAATCCCCAATTTATTAAATACATTTATCAATTCGGGATCTACTTCATCTAAACTCGCTAAGCTCTTTTTACGCTTCGGAATTGCAAGATATAAAACATCTTGATAATCAACCTTTTTATAATTAAGATGCGCCCATTCCGGCTCTTTCATCGTAATCCACTTGCGATAGGCTTTCAAGCGAAACTCAAGTAACCAAGACGGTTCACCTTTTCGCTCGGAGATTTTTCGAATGATATCTTCATTAATTCCTCTAGGAAAATCTTCAATTTCAATATCGGAAACAAAACCGTATTTATAGTCACTTGAAGTAATATCCTCAATCAGTTCGGCATTATTATTTTCAATCTGTTTTGTTGGAGGTACTTTTTTCATGAACTTCATAGAGAAAAACAAAAAAACATCTGGATTTACGCTGCAAAAGTACTAAAAATAAAAACATCCATCTATTTTTATTATTTTTGCATTCGCATAATTTCAAGGCAGATTATGCGTTAACCTAATTGTAAAATACTAAATTAAAATTATTATGACTATCAATTATTGGATAATATTTATAGTTTTCATGATTTTGAGTTTGATTGTCGGACAAACTCTGAAGTCAAAATTCAAAAAATACTCTAAGGTTCCGTTACGTTCCGGACTATCCGGTCGTGAAGTTGCTGAAAAGATGTTAGCAGATAATGGGATTACCGATGTTCGTGTTATTTCCACCAAAGGATTTCTTACTGACCATTATAATCCGGTTAATAAGACTCTAAATTTAAGCGAGGCGGTTTACACGGAGTGTAGTGTTGCAGCAGCGGCAGTAGCCGCCCATGAATGCGGGCACGCCGTACAGCATGCTACGGCTTATCGCTGGCTTACTATGCGTTCCTCCATGGTGCCAATCGTACAGTTCGGAGCATCATGGTCACAATGGATTCTACTCATCGGATTATTCCTATACACCACCTCAGCCTATTTCGGCTATTGGCTTCTCATTATCGGTATAGTTTTATTCGCTCTCACTACCCTTTTCTCTTTTGTTACATTACCTGTTGAATACAATGCCTCCAAACGTGCTCTTGACTGGCTAAACAATACAGGATTGACTACCGGTCAAGAACACCAATACGCAGAAAACGCTTTACGCTGGGCAGCAAGAACATACGTAGTTGCCGCCTTGGCTTCGTTAGCAACACTGCTATATTACATTTCACTCATCGCACGAAGATAAACTGCAGTTAAAAAGTTCGTCTTTCCCTTTATTTATCCCCTACTTCTCAACGAAAATCTCTTTTATTATAAGTCATAAAGAGAAAATTAATTATATTTTTGAACTATAATTATATCTTGATATTTATAAAACACTATTTTTGCAAATAAAAAATATTATGAAACGGATTTTAATTTTTACTTTAGTTTTATCCTATTTTGTAGGGAATGCTCAAAACATAGAGTTATTATACAACGGCAATGTTGTTGGAGACACCCTCGAAATAGAAGTTGAGAATTTACTAACTCGAAATGATATTTACATTGACATTGTAAATCTTTCTACGCGTCCGGTGGACGTTAAAGTTCGAAAAACGGAACTCTCTATTTTAGAAGGAACAGAAAACAGTTTTTGCTTTGGAACATACTGTTTTGAGACGAACGAGTCGCACGTTGCTTTTACAATTCCCGCTCAAGATACGTTTTCACAGGCTACGCAAGGCACAAATGCGTTTCACATCACCTATATGCCTTTTAACCAAATCGGCATTTCTTATATTCGTTATACTTTTTTCAACGAACTATTTCCTGAGGATAGCGCCAGCTTTGTTGCCAAGTTGGTTACTTCACCAACCTCAAATATTATAACGATGGCGACAACGGAAATAGCAATTTATCCTAATCCTGCATATACGGATTGGGTTACTTTTTCCTTTAACAATACACCGCTGAATAACCTGAATTTGGCGATTGTCAACACGAAAGGACAACTTATCTATTCTCGTTCTGTTTCGCAAGCTGAAAACCGCGTAAAAATTGACATCTCTCACTTTCCCGCAGGCATATATTTCGGTCTGTTAGAAAATAAGGGCACTATTTATGCCTCGCAAAAATTTATTATTCAATAAGTTGTCGATTTTATATTAATCTATTTCCCGCACTAAAAGGATAATAATAATTTTAATTTTCTTTTGGGCGTGCCCCCTCGCTACGCTCGGGGTCGGTCTCCGCCTACAAGTACGCGGTCGCAAGCCGTGGGGACGCAAGGCGGCAAAAAGAGCTTACAAGCTCGCTTTTTTGCCGCCGCGTCCCCAGCGGCTTCCGCCCTTGCGGGCTTTCCGGCTGCGCCCTCACGCAGTAAAAAACAAGTTTTTATTCTACATAAACGTCATCGCCCCTCAATTCCCGATAACGCTTTCTCGCCTCAACAACATAAATACTACCTGGATAATCACGCATTAACGTTTGGTAATATTTCATCGCACTTTGAATGTCTTTAAAATGATATTGATAGAGCTCGCCCAAATAGAAAAAGGCATCGTCAGCCAACAAATCATAGGCATATTTCTCGGTAATAACCTTTAAATTTTTTTCCGCTCCAAGATAGTCGCCCTTTTTAATTTGCAATTTCGCTTTCTGAAAATAGACATCATCTGCCAACTTCCCATACGGGTCAATCATAAGAATTGAATCTAAAACCGCTACCGCTTGGTCGTTTTGATTTTTAAAAATTAAAAAATCGGCTTTGGCAAAAAGTTTAAGCGGGATATTCCGATTCTCATCTTGAAAAAGAAAATTGTAAGTAGTATCCTCCGCATCCATTTCATTATCTTCGTCCTCATCATCAATTTCCTCTTCATTATCGGCAATTAAAAGATAAAGATACATCGCATCATTGGCAATAAGTTTAGAAGTGGCGGCACGTAGCACGTCCAATTGACTCTTCGCCCACCCGAACTCACCGATATAGAAAGAGAGTTTTGCATTCTTAAATTTTGCAAGATGACCGATGGTATCATTCGGGAAATCCTTTTCCACTTGCGAATAGAGAAGTGTAGCGTCCCAAACATTATTCGTGAACAACTCAATATCAGCGAGGTCGACTTTATACAGAGCCCTTTCGAGCGGCTCACGCTGCGCGTTGTGTATAGCCATATTCAACAGATTAATCGCTTCAGCGGGCTTATTGACATAGAAAGCTAATAAATAGGCATACTTTCTAATCCAATCTGCTGTGCCTGAATGCATCCCATTCTCCTCTATCAACTTCGCAAACTCCTTTTCCAAAACAAGCACATCCTCCCGTTTAATCGGATATTGTGAGGTTATTTTTTTATATTTTGTTTCAAGAAGATTAAACTTCGCTTTCGTATAATAAGACGATTTTTCTCCTTTATCTAACACGTATTGATAAGCTTGAATAGCCACATCGAAATCTCTATTTTTTTCAGCAAGCATTGCCAAAGCAAAAACTCTTTCCCCATCTTCTTTATACCTTTTATCCAATGATTTAGCCAAAATAAAAGCATCTTGAAAATCTTTATGCAGTTGATAAATCCAATATAAAAGAGAAATATAAGAACTATTATCCGGATCTTTCTGGGTAAGTTTTTGCAACTGCAATTTTACATTAAGATATTTAATTTGATCTATATCGTCAACTAACAAATTTTGAATAATAGTCTCAGCATCACGCAGATAGGTCGGGTCATTGTCTTTTAACAGCGCTAATGCTTCGGCAATAATCTTGTCGGTCCACCCTAATTGCATATAAAGACTTGTCAACTCTTTGGAAAAGACCTTTTCATCATTAAGTAATTTTCGTCCGTGCAAAAGCGTTGTAATTGCCTTATCGCGTAATGCTCTTGATAAAAAGGCATGATATAGTTCATTAATTTTACTATTTTGTGCCGGCAGCGTTTTTATCGCTTCATCATACACCTTTTCGGCTTTTTCTCTTTCACCGGAACGTTCGTAAAGATTTCCAAGGTCAACTTTATAGCGCATGATATTTGGATTGGAGCGTTGTAATTTCTTTACTATTTTCTCCAACTTCTTATACTCATTTAAGTTTAAAAGTGTTTGGTAGTAGTAATAATAGATATACGTATCTTGTTTTTTATCAAAAATATCTTCAAAGAGTTCGGCAGCTTTTTCATACTCTCCACTCTGATAATATTGGATAGCCAATTGTTCATTTTGATTTTTCTTCGACTGCCCAAAGCTGACAAGCGACAATAAAATAATTAATAGCAAAAAAAGCGTTTTCTTCATATAACAACGAGTCATTTATGCGTTGCAAAGATACAAAAATTGCAAAATAGGTTAAGACGATTATTTCACTTTCTCACGGTAAGATAAGAGTGCCGCCGTATTAATAACGATTGCCATGCCGGTTAAAACGAGCAATTGTATTTTTATATCATGAATATTGCTCGCTTTTAAAATCACCAATTTGATAATATCCATAAAGAAGGACATCGGATTGAGATAATTGACGTATTGCGCCCAAGAGGGCATACCTTCAATCGGAGTAAAGAGACCGCTCAACAATACAAAGACGATGAATAGGAAAAATACAACAAACATGGCTTGTAACTGATTTTCAGAAACACTTGATATAAAGAATCCGAGCCCGAGCATAACGAATAGGTATATGGACGTGGCAAAAAGAAGTAGCCAAAAACTACCCTGAATCGTTATTCCGAAGACGAGGTACATTATGCCCAATCCTATGATAAATTCTCCCATTCCTAATATCCAGAAGGGTATCATCTTTCCGAGTAGAAATTGCCACTTTTTAATAGGAGTTACATTTATTTGTTCAATCGTTCCCAACTCTTTTTCTCTAACTAAATTCAACGCCGTAACGTACGCTCCGATTAACGTAACCAAAATCACAAGAATTCCCGGAACAATTAAATTTTTATAGTTCATCTGTTCATTAAACCAATAGATATTGGTAATAGTGATATTGGTCAGTTGCGACTCCACGCCAAAACTTTCTGCAAGAGAAGATATGTAATCAAAAAGAACCGTTTGGACGTAATTCGTGCCTATTCCTGCTTTTACACTATTAATTGCATTAGCCGTAACCGCTATTTGAGTATACTCATTCGTAATTATTTTTCTTTCAAAATCGCAAGGAAATTCGACAATGAAATCAATAACATCACGCTGCATGAGACTTCTCGCTTCTTTTTGGGAGTTTATATTCCCATAACTGACAAAATAGCCTGAAGCTACGAACTCATTTTGGATTTCGCGTGTTGTCGTTGAATGGTCGTAATCAATAAAGGCAATATTAAGCTTTTTGATTTCGTAATCGGCAGTAAAAGGAAAGAGTATAAACTCTGCTAACGGAGCTATTAAAAGAATCTTCCACAAGAGCGAATTGCGGAAAACTTGGAGAAATTCTTTTTTCACTAACATTAAAATCGTTCGCATAGTTACTCTTTTTTATCAATTCTAATTAAACTTATAGTGATAAGAATACAAGCCATAATAAAAAGTATCAACAAATATTTCCAAATCTCCATGAAACCGGAACCTTTAATCATCACGTCTTTAATCGCTATGATGAACCATTTAGCAGGGAAGAAATGTGCCAATACTTGGAACAATTGAGGCATATTATCTAATGGAAAAAGAAAACCTGAGAGGAGTACGGTAGGCAAGAAAAGTCCCATCATAGTTACCATCATCGCATCTAATTGCGTACGAACGAGAGCAGAAATAATCATGCCAAACGAGGCAGACGTTAGCATAAAAACGAAGCACAAAAACAGCAAGAAGGCAAGATTTCCCTCAACGGGCATGTTAAAAACCCAAACACTAATTATTATAATTAAAAGTGTACAAATGAAAGAAAGGAGCATATAGGGTATAATCTTTCCAATAATGATATATACTTTTTTCACAGGTGTGATTAAAAGCATTCTCATTGAGCCGGTCTCCTTTTCACGAGCTAATGTTATAGAGGTCATCAATGCCGTCACAATAATCATAATCAAAGCAATAATTCCCGGAACAAACATGTAAACACTCTTCATTTCGGGATTATACAGCATTTGTGTTATCACTTCAAAAGTGGCTGCTTCTGAATTAGTTACATAATTCTCATTTAAAAAATCATTAATAATTACTCGAAAATAGCTATTGAGAACCGAGGCTACGTTAATATCCGAAACGTCACTAATAACTTGGATAGTCGCTTTTTTTTCCACTTCTAATTTATTCTCAAAATTAGAAGGAATAATAATAGCCAATTTTATATTTTTATTTTTAAAGTCAAAATCAATTTCAGACTCCGAATTTGGATACGAAACTATCTGAAAATAGTTTGAGGCGGCAATTTTATTAAGCAATATTTTCGATTTAGAATCATTGGAGAGGTCTAAAACCGAAATTTTAGCATTTTTAATTTCAGTGCTAATGGTAAAACCAAAAAAGAGAACTAAAACGATAGGTAAAGCAAGTACTAATAGAAGTGTAATTCTATCCCTCCAGATATGGATAAATTCTTTTCGCAAAATCATTAACAACTCTCTCATTTACCTGAAGTTTATCTATTTACAATTTTTTGAAAAAGTTCAGCAATACTATCCACATTCATCTTACTTTTGAGTTCACTAGGTGTGCCTATCAGTTTCAATTGTCCGTCCGACATCATGGAAATTTTTTCACAGTACTCTGCTTCATCCATATAGTGCGTTGTTACAAAAATTGTAACCCCTTTATTTGCTGTCTCATACAACATATTCCAAAACTCTCTTCGTACGATAGGATCAACACCACTCGTAGGT
>Ga0255343_1002103_pt1 | contig 24355 bp, 25 predicted proteins | sample wastewater_treat_4_FD_192413 | JGI IMG/M metagenome (GOLD analysis project Ga0255343, IMG submission 192413) | Wastewater microbial communities from Lulu Island WWTP, Vancouver, Canada - plant16 | ecosystem: Engineered > WWTP > Wastewater > Unclassified | place: Canada: Vancouver, British... | reverse complement strand
GTGTTCAGTGATCGTCTGCTTTTCGGTTGCCTGCTGCATAGCCATGTCGTTACTCCATCTGCCCTGTCCACCGGGCCGGTGTGGTTCGCCACGCACGGGACACGCCTTTTCGGCATAGCCGTAATCATCTGTGTGTACCCTGACGTGGTCGTGTGAACCTCCCTAATGCACAGGATCAAATTAATCATTACGGTGGCCCGGGGCTCCCCTTGCCGGCTTCCGTCTCTCCATTCCCGAGAACATCACCACAACAGGGTCCCGCCCGAACCACCCCTGCCCCGCTCGTCTCATTGCTTCCAGCGGCAGCCGGCTCTCTTTGGAGAACCCGATAGCGCAGCAGGGTGGCCTCCTTCACGGAGACGTCCGGGCGGAGCGGGACAACGGTCGAAGCGGCCCGGGGGGTGCTAATCGCGTGGGCCGCGATCGCAAGCCTGAACCCTCGCCCGGGCCCACGCTTGAGCGTGGAGGGCAGAAACCTCCACGGAGAGCTCCATGGACCCCGACCTGATTGCGCGCGAATGCGCCGCCCTTGGCGCGGCGCGGACCCGCGGCGAGCTCGGCGAGCTCATCGCCTCCCTCGTCCTCTCGTACTCGCCCCGTGACATGCGCCAGATGCGGAGGAACTTCGCGTCCTCGGTCCGCGACTTCGCTCCCGGGTACCGCAGGCAGCTCGAGGAGTCGGTCGGCGGCCACCTCGACGGAACGTACCAGGCGGTCCGGCGGCTGCACGGGCTCCGGAGCTTCTCCGCCATGGGCGAGCCGCTCGGCCCTGGAGCCGCCGGGTACTGGCGGATGGTGGAGGATCAGTGCGCCCCGGGCGGAGACGAAGCGCGGGTGCGACTGCTCAAGTTCCTGCTCGCCGGGTTCTGCATGTTCGTCCAGGGACTGCCCGGCCACCCCGTCGGGATGCCGTTTCCCGGCGGCGACCGGGTTACGGCCGTGGACGGAGCATACTATTGCCCGGTCCGCGAGAAGGCAAACGACGTTGACGCGGCGCTCTGCCCGTTCTGCCCGGCCCTCCAGACCCCGGAGGTCGGGTACCTCAAGCCACCGGTCAAGGGATCAGAGTACCGGAAGCAGGAGTTCATCCGGACGACCTACGAGCACCACCACTTCAACGGGTGAGCCGACCCGGCTCCCTTCTTCTGGCGCCGACCGCGTATCGGGCTACTCGACCGGTACGAACTGGTCTTTGCCGACCATGCACTCGGGGCAGACCCAGTCGTCGGGCAGGTCCGTGAATGCAACCCCCGGTGCGATCCCGCCGGCCGGGTCGCCCGCCGAAGGGTCGTAGATGTAGCCGCACACGATGCACCTGTACTGTGCCGTCGTATCAGTCATCGTAAGTACTCCGTTCTTCCGTACTCGTGGCCGCCAGGTATTGAATCCGGCGGGTGCGCCCCTCACCCTCGCGGCGCCCGCTCGATCGTCCCGCCGGCCGCCCGGACCTCGTCCTCGATCGTCGAGAGCAGCCCTTCGTCGTTGAGCGCGAAGTCCAGGAGCGCGAACTCGTTCACCAGCCGTATCGGCTTCAGGACCACCAGCGGCCGCCGCCCGCCCACATCGCCCGAAAAGTCGGGCTGGACCACCGTCATGGAACCGTCCGCCCAGACAGCCACGTTCCCGTGCCCCGCCTCATCCCAGAGCTTCCGCACAATATCCTGCGTGATCATCGTCGAGCCCTTCGATGGCGGCAGTGGGGCGTCCACCCGGGTATAGCTTCCGGTGCCGGCCCGGCGTGTACAGCACGAACCGAAAATAGCGTAAGTCTTCTCTCGTCGACGGGAGGACCCAATCGGCCGTCACGGAGGCCAGGGCCTCCTCCAGGACGCTGAAACGTCCGGACCTGCTCCTCGGTGCGACGCACGAGGTCGACGAGATCGTGCTACCCCTGCTCACCGCGCACGATAGCGCCGCTCCTCTCGATCAGGGAGCGGCAGCGGATTCCTGTTCGACATCACGGTCGCCCACGCCGGCCATCGGCGGCTTGGTCACCGATCGCCCGCTTCCAGTCAGGATGAAGGTGATGCTATGAGCGAGACGGTCCCGGCCTTCGCTGACAGGCGTACGCCGCTACGACCGGCCTCGCCTCGACAGGATCCACTCGTCCCGTGGACAGAACACGAGGCTCATTTCGGTGTATCGGCCTGATCCCAGGACGATGGTACGCAACCCAGGGCGCCTCGATCACGAAACGGGTGGTTGAACGACACTCTTTTCGGCCTCAACGCGTACCCTCGCGCGCGGCCCGAACACTTTCACACCGCGAACGTACATTCATATCCATCAGAATAGTGTATACCTGGTATCGGCCGGCGGCGGCCGATCGCACAGACAGCTACTGCATGGGCGCGGCTCTCCCCTGCACCGGTCCTTCCGGCAGGCGGGACCGCTCCCGGGAGTCAAGAGAGATGAAGCCAGACGACGGTCCCCCCGCGAGTGCCAGGCTCCACTACGGTATCCCGGGAGGCCCGGAGTCAGAGTCGCACTGTCGTGCAGATCAGCGTGCCGAGGCTCTGCCCGTCGTGATCCTCCGGCGGCCTGACGGCGGTATCGATGTCCTTGCCGAGGAGAGAAACTACGTCCTCGAGCCCGATGATCTCGTGCCCCTCCTCTTCTGGGGCCATCGCGTACACCTCGCTGGTGGTCGCGGCGTTGTATGGGCAGGCCCGGACCGCCGGTGGATCTGCTTCGCCCTCGAGGGCGTGGCCCACCTGGTCGAGCGTGCGCGGCTCGTCCGCGTCCTCAAGGGCCAGGTAGCGGCCGAGCGGCTCGCCCCGGCGGGGAGTCGATGATGCCCGGGGAGGAGAGCCGTCGCCGACTACCCCGGTGAGCTCGGCGCGCGTGGCCACTCCACGATCACCTCTGTCGAGCGGTTTTTCGGTTCTTCGCCTCCCCGACATTCAGCCGTGACGAGGTCTGGCTCACGACGCAGGACTTCGTCTCGTAACACGCCGATCTCCGGCCGTTTCCTCTTTTTCGAGTCCTGAGTGGTGAAGGACTCCTGTTCCGCTCATCACCTCCCCGGCAGCGTCGGCGGCCTCTGATCCGGCACACCCGTAGCGACGGGACGGATACCTTTTTCCGTCTGCGGCGGAACGGGGTACCGCCGTGGCCCTGCCGCGGCCACCAGGAGAGATGACGATGGCACACGAACACAGCGTCTGGAACCATGTCGACCATGCGATGGGCGGCATGGAGAGCATGCTCCGCGATAAAGTGCCCGGGTTCGGCGCGGGTGGAGTGGGCGACCGGATCCTGCCCGCTGTCCGCGGCGAGATCCGGGTCGATGTACGCGAGGACGACGACGGGGTGGTCGTCGTGGCGGACCTGCCCGGGATCGAGCGCGAGAACATCACGGCCCGGCTCCTCTCGCCAAGAGAGCTCGAGATCACGGGTGAGCGCCGCTCCGGGCACGCTGGGTACGACGCGGGCGAGCTCGTGCGACGCGAGCGAGCCTACGGAAGGCTCAGGCGCGTGGTCCCGCTCCCCCGGGACGTGACGGCCGACTGCGCGGCCGCTTCGTTCGCGAACGGCGTCCTCGAGGTCCGTCTGAAGAAGGGCGAAGAGGAGCGTGGCGAACGGATCCCGATCCTGTAGAGCCGTCGTTACCCGGAACCGGGGAGGCAGGCCTCAGTACGGGAGCGCGGGCAGGCCGGTAGCGTCCTATCCCGGTCGGCCTCCTCTCTCCGGAGCTGCGCCATCGACGCGAAACCCCTCCACCGCCCCGTCACCGAGGACACAGCCCTTCCAGAGATCGGTATACGGCGTCTCGGGTACGACGATGATCCCCTCCGTTCCGAAACCGGTCGAGGAGCTTGGAGGTGGCCCTGTCCGAGGGGTACACGCTCTCGGGAACTTTCTGATCGGGGCTGGACCTGCCGTCGAGGCTCCTGCCGAAGATCGCCGTTGCGACACATGCCGGGCTGGCGGCGAAGGACACGATTCCCGTCCCGGCGTGATCATTACGCAGGGACTTGGTGAGCCTGGTCACGGCGGGCTTCGTGGTGTTAGTGATTGCATGAGCACGGGCATGGGGGCCGTCGATCGAAGAGGTGTTCACGATATGGCACGATCCCCCCCCTCCGGGTATCATCGTCCCAGCCACCCACACGCCGTGGATGACGGACCAGGGGGTTGCACCGAGGATCGCCTCCCAGTCCCGGACGGTGTCCGCCTCGAACGGAGTCGTGCGGCCGATGCCGGCGTGGTTGATGAGATTGTTGCACCGACCGGCCTCCGCGGCTGTTCCCTCGACCGCCCGCCGCACCTGTGCCTCGTCCGTCACGTCCGCGACGAGCGTCCGCACCCCGGTCCCCGCTCGAAGAGAGTTTTCCTGCCGTGGCGACGACCTTCGCGGGGGGGGGCGCCCGAGCAGGAAAAACCGTCTCTCCCCGCCAGAGCAGTTCCTCGCCAAGTGCGGACCGGATCCCCGGGTTCGCGCCCGGTTTCGCCCGGAACGCGTGCGGTGGCTGTGCATGGCGGATAGCGACGAGACCGGAAATACACCCGTGTGCGCCCGGTGAAAACGCCTGGGCACGTGAAAAGAGGGGTGGGCCCGGTGTCAGGTCCGGGGGTCGAGATCCTCGTCGCGGACCTCTCGCTTTACCTTCTCGACGTTCGCGCGGCTTGCGGCGGGGACCTCGATATCGCCGCCGCGGCGATCGAGCCTGGGCTCCTCGGCCACATCGCTCCGCCGCCTACCAGCCCGGATCCGGGCCGCATCGGCCTGCCCCTCGGCCGTCGGGATACCGACGTCCTGGGGAGCGTTGATCTGCGGCTGGGTCTCCCAGTCGGGGTGGACGGTCCGATCACTGGCGTGTATCCTCGCACGCTCCTCTGCCATCCGGGGAGTCATGGTCTCAGTATCGATCGCGGTACCCTGCCGTGTCGTCCGCTCGCCTGCCGCGGAGTCGAGTCGCGTCGTTTCGGTCACTGTCGTCTTCTTGACACCACGCTCATCTCTCTCAGTCTTATATTCATCCATAGAGGTCTTCACCGACCTGGTGAAGGCGCCAATCGGATATAACGTTTTGGTAGTGCACGGCGCGATACCTTCGCCCCGTCAGCACCCAGGGGTTCGGGGGTTCTGCCAGCGCCTCCCCCGAGCGTGAGGCTCAAATCCAATGGACACCATAGGGGGCTCCATGGACGAGAGCCCCGACCCGATCGAGACCCGGTCTGGCACGACGCCGACCGAACGCCTGCCATCGCGGTGCCCGCGGTGCGGTGCCGAGGTCGTCGCCTACGGCACCCCGGGCTCACCGTACTACGATCCGCCGGCCTACTGCGCCCACTGCGGCGTCCCCCTCACCGCCGACGCCAAGGCGAAGAAGGAGATCATGCGCTCCTCGATCCTGAACGCCATCGAGGCCGAGACCGCCGAGCGTATCATCGAGCGTGGGGCCACCGACCTTGGGCTCGACACTGCATCGGCAAGGCGCATGGTCGTCCGGTGGGCCAGGCGGCAGCCCTGACCCCGTGGGCCCGGGGCACCGCTTGACGGGGGAAGATTTTTTACTCTCCTCTCATCATCCTACCGCAGGACCGGCCGGCACGGTGGATCTTCCGTCCTCCGCCCGTCGGGTCTCCGCCGCCGTGCCGCCGGCGGCCGTTCGCTCCCGCGAATGACAGCCACACGGTGATAGACATGGAACCGAAACGAGCCGCGGCATGGATCTGTTGCAGCGCCCTCACCCTCCTCCTCGTTGCGGCTCTGGCTGCGGCAAGCACCGACCAGATCGACTACGAGCAGTGGGCCGAACAGTACGACGCGCTCGAGCCGGCCCTGATCGACGAGGTTGCCGTAGCTCGGGCGGCCGGTTCCACCGATTCGGTCTCGCTCCTCTCCCACCTTCCCTACCCGGGCGGGGAGCGGGAGCAGGGCGGGATCGCGAACTGCTGGGTCTGGGCCGGCACGGCTATCCTCGAGATCGCCCACAGCGTCCAGAACGGAGTGCGCGACCCGCTCTCGATCCAGTACGTGGACTCGAACTTTAACGGCGGCGCCGGCCCACGCTGGGCCGGTAGGGTCGGGTCTCTGCCGGACTTCGCGGCGTTCTACCGCGCGACGGGTAAGGCCGTGCCCCGGTCCAACCCGAACGCCGACTATCAGGCTGGAGACGCGATCCACGCCGACTGGTGCAACGATTACCAGCAGGCATGGGTCGCGGCCTCGTCGATAGGCATGAACCCGTACTACCCGATTATAAACATCTCCGCCAGGAGGGTCGAGACCACTGGCTCCCGTGAGAAGACGATCGCGCGGATCCAGGCCCTTCTCGACCAGGGCAGGGCAGTGCATCTCTCCTTCGTCTGGCAGAGCTCCCTCGATCTCAGTGCGTTCCAGATCTTCTGGAACACTGAGAGCGAGGAGGCCGTTTACTACCCGACGATGTGGCTGGACGTGGATGCCGACGATGGGTACTACCACGAGATGTGCGTGGTCGGCTACGACGACACGGATTCGGACAACCGGTACTGGGTCGTCCTGAACTCATGGGGCATGGCGGGAGGCCGCCGGCCGAACGGAACCTTCCGGATGAACATGGACATCGATTACACCTCGAAGGCCGCAACCTGGACGACGCTCGACGTGACATTCGGGCCCAGGTCGCTGGCCCCCGCCGGCCTCGACCAGGACCCCGCCGTTCTCGCGGTGCCCGGGGGTTCGGGCGTCCCGACTGATATGGACGCGGACGGGACACACGAGGATGTCAACGGCAACGGCCGCGCGGACTTCGCGGACGTCGTGCTCTTCTTCAACGAGATGGCGTGGATCGCGGCGAACGAGCCGGTCGAGTGTTTCGACTTCAATGGAAACGGCCGGGTCGACTTCGCCGATGCCGTCCAGCTCTTCAACCGCGTCTGATCCCGCTGATCTATATCCCTTCTCCGCCACCGTGTCGTTCTCCTGTCTACACGGTTGACTGCCTGGAAGGTCATCTTCCTGTTCGATGTCCTCGATACGAACGACCTTAGCCCTGCTCGGTCTCGGCGCCGCCGCGCTCGCGCCCCCCATGATGGCGATGAAGATCGCCGGCGGCCCTCGAGGACCCTGACTGGCCCGACAAGGATGCACGGCCACGGGCAACGTCCTGGAGGCCGGTTTCGTCCCGAGAACATCCACGTCCCCGACCACAGAGTCCACTCCGTCCGCTGCCTGACCGGCCGCTCGTTACCTGGAGTCTGCCGTCCCTGCTGATGAGAGAGCCGGCCCGGTTCTTCAACACGTCGGTCGCGCCCAGCTGTTGCGAGGAGATCTTCGGCGAGGGCAGGTCGTAGGACCGGCACACGGAGACACCGATCCCGAAGCTCCCTTCACTGGCGGAGACGCGGGGGCTTCCTCGTCTGATGCGGCCCACCGTTCCGCTGGTGTACCTCGAGGACGCGCCGGAGAGCGGCATCTTCAGAGCGCCACCATGGACGGCCCCGTGAACGTCACGATCCGCCTGGAGGGGCCCTGACGAGATCTATCGTCGCGAACTTCGCGGTGACCCCGGCGAGCGGGAAGACGATCCGGTCGGCCTGGTGGTCGTTCGATGCGCTGACGCACCGCTCCACCTGGAACTTGTGGGCGTCATCCCGTCCTTCGACCTCCTCTGAGGCGACGGCCAGCGGATCCGATGGGGTCGCCCGGCCCCTCACTTCCCGGCGACGCCGACGAGCACGCGCCGTCGCCGGGGCCCGTCGAACTCGCAGAGGTAGACTCCCTGCCAGGTGCCGAGCGCCGGGCGCCCGTCAACGACCGGCACCATGGCAGAGAAGCCCACCAGGGAGGCCTTGATGTGGGCGTCGGAGTTCCCCTCGGCGTGCCGGTAGTCGCCCTCGGCAGGGACAAGGCGGGCAAGATCGGCAAGGATGTCCCGGGCTACGTCCGGGTCCGCGTTCTCGTTGATCGTCAGGCCTGCCGTCGTGTGCGGCACGTATACATGGCAGGTGCCGCTCTGCACGCCGCTCTTCTCGACCACGTCCGCCACCCTGCCGGTGATCTCGACGAATTGGTTCCTCGAACCGGTCGATACGTCGATCTGCGTCCACTTCATCCTTCATGCCTCCGTCGTTCGGCTCTCTATGGCACGATCCATCCCCGGGGATGCCGCAAGGGCCATGGTCCCCCGTGGAGGCCTGAGCGTGATAACGGTGATCCCCGAAGGGGGGAGGCGTGCCTCTCCCGGGGACCGGGCGGCCCGATACGGGACCATCCCCCGGCGAGATTATCCGGCGAACGGCCGGGCCCGTGCAGGCGGGCGGTATCGGCGTCGCCCGCCGTTTCTCCTCTCTCGCACGCCCCGGGCCAACGGTGGTCAGTGGAGCCTGCCGCTCCCGGCCTCCTCGAGCTGCCGCAGCACTGCGTCCAGGTTGAACGCCGCCGGCTTCTGGCGCGGCGGGAACCGCACGAACCCCTCGATCTCGCCGGTCACGAGCGCCTGCATGCCATAGACCAGGTAGGCGTGGGAGATCATCCAGTCGTAGTAGGTGTTCGAGGACTCGTCGGCCCGCTCGAACGGGTCGCGCCGCAGGTTGAAGAACTTCGGGATCCGTAGGCGGACGAACGGCTCCATCCAGGTCGCGAGCTGCTTTGCCCGCTGCTCCATCAGCACGGCCTTCCAATCCCGGTGCCTGATCGCCAGGATGTCCCCGTCGTCGCTGATGTAGAAGAAGGTCTGGCGCGGACTCTCGTCGACCTCGCCCATCAGGTACGGGAGCAGGTTGAAGCCGTCGAGGTGGACCCGGTAGGTCTTCTCTCCGGCCGTGTGCCCCTCGAGCAGCTTCTCCCTGATCGCCGGCTCGCCGGCGGCCGCGAGCAGGGTCGGGAGCCAGTCCTGGTGGGCCACGATCCCGTTGAGCACGCTCCCCGCGGGGATCTTCCCGGGCCACCGCACGAAGGCGGGGACGCGCCAGGCCCCCTCCCAGTTGGTGTTCTTCTCGGACCTGAACGGGGTGATCCCGGCGTCGGGCCAGCTGTTGAAGTGCGGGCCGTTGTCGGTCGAGTACATCACGATCGTGTTCTCGGCGATCCCGAGCTCGTCGAGCTTCGCGAGCATCCGCCCGATGTTCTCGTCGTGGGCCACCATTACGTCGTTGTAGAACCCCTGTCCGCTCTTGCCCCGGTGCTTCTCGGCGCGGTGGGTCCGGAAGTGCATGGCCGAGGTGTTGTACCAGACAAGAACGGCTTGCCATCCTTGTGCGCCCGGTCGATGAAGTCGAGCGCGTGCCTGGTCACCTCCTCGTCGATGGTCTCCATGCGTTCGATCGTCAGCGGGCCGGTGTCCTCGATCCGCTGGCCCCCCCCGCCGTCGGCCCAGGCGTGGAGAACGCCCCGCGGGCCGAACCGCTGCCGGAAGGCCGGGTCAACGGGATAGTCCTCGTCCTCGGGCTCTTCCTCGGCGTTGAGGTGGTAGAGGTTGCCGAAGAACTCGTCGAAGCCGTGCGCGGTGGGAAGGAACTCGTCCTTGTCGCCGAGGTGGTTCTTGCCGAACTGGCCGGTGGTGTACCCAAGCGGTTTCAGCAGCTCCGCGATGGTCGGGTCCTCGGCCTGGAGCCCGATGTCGGCGCCGGGCATCCCGACCTTGGTAGGCCGGTCCGGATCGGGTTCTGGCCTGTGATGAACGCGGCCCGCCCGGCTGTGCAGCTCTGCTGGCCGTAGTAGTCGGTGAAGGCGACGCCCTCGTTCGCGATCCGGCTGCCCCTCGACGACCGCAGCGCGCTCGAGATCCTGACGAGCCCGCGACCCCAGCCGTCGCTGCCGCGGAACCGCTACGTCTACTTTCCGGACTGCGCCGACGTGCCCGAGCCGGTGGCCGTGAACATCCGCCGACGGTCGTACGCCGTTGCGGCCGGTGCGACGATCGATTCACCCGGGGCCGAGGGGGTGCTCTTCGCCACGGGCGGTGTTGGCGGGGGTCACAGCCTGTATGTCAAGGACAAACGACTGCACTACCTGTAAATAAATGGCTGGGTGAGAAGCACCAGCGGGTGACGTCCGCGGTCCAGGTCCCGGCGGGCAAGCACATTTTCACGGCCGAGTTCGCCAAGACCGGCGACGATCCGGCGACCATGAGCGCGGTGGGGACGCTGACCCTGTACATCGACATGGAGCCGGTGGGCCGGGCAACCATCATGACCCAGCCCGGGTTCTTCTCGCTCACTGGGGAGGGCGTCTGCGTCGGGCGGGACAGTGCGTCCCCGATCTCGCCGGACTACCGGGCGCCCTTCCGGTTCACCGGGGGAACGAACGACCGGGTCGTGGTCGATGTGAGCGGAGAGGACTACGTCGATCACGAGAAGGAAGTCGCGGCGTGGTTGATGCGGGACTGAGCCCGCCGCCTCTCTTTTCCCGGGACCCCGCGCCCTCCTGCCGCGGTCCGCCGGCTCGTCACGGGCTCCCGTGCTTCCCGTGGCAGCGCTTGAACTTCAGCCCGCTCCCGCAGGGGCACAGGTCGTTCCGGCCCGGTTTCCCGGCTCCCGTTCTCTCCTCCCCACGTCCTGGAGCCATGATCTCGTCTGCCGGCCGGCCCCGTCGGATCAGGTCGGCCATGCGCCGCATGGCCCCGTCCGCGTGGGCGAAGAAAGCCCGGTAGCCTCCGCAGAGGTAGTTGAGACCAGTCTCCACGCCGTCGGCGGCGAAGCGGTTCTTCGGGCACTCGCCGTTGCAGACGGCGAGCCATCGGCACGCGTGGCAGCGGCGCGGAAGCATCTCCCACTTTGATTTGCCGAACGACCGCTGCTGCTCGGAACCCACGACGTCGGAAAGCGGCGTCTCGAGGATGTTGCCGAGGAGGTGGTCGGGGTCGACGAAGTGGTCGCAGGAGTAGACGTCCCCGTTGAGCTCGAGGGCGACGCCGAGGCCGCAGGTGGGGCCGAAGATGCAGACGGTGCCGGCCATGCCGAGCCAGCCGGCGAGGGCGCCGTCGATGTTCAGGACGAACACCCGCCCGACGTCGCGCGGGACCCACTCGTCGAAGATCGCGACCAGGAACCGTCCCCACTGCTCCGGGCCGACGGACCGGTCCGTGACGCCATCGCCCTCGCGCTCGACGATCGGGATGAACTGGACGTACCGCGTCCCGAGCTCGTCGCGAAAGAACCGGTAGACCTCGAGGGGACGGTCGGCGTTCGCGGCGTTGACCGTGCAGAGGACGTTGAACTCCACGCCGTGCTCCTGGAGGAGCCGGGCGGCGGCGAGGACACGGTCGAAGGTCCCGCGGCCAACGGCGTCCCGGCGATAGACGTCGTGGAGCTTGCGCGGGCCGTCCATGCTCAGGCCAACCAGGAAGCCGTGCTCGGAGAAGAACCGGCACCACGCGTCGTCGAGGAGGAGGCCGTTGGTCTGGAAGGTGTTCTCGATCCGGGTGCCGGGGCGGGCGGCGGCGAGCTGGTACTCGACGGAGCGCCGGAAGAATTCGAGGCCCATCAGGGTCGGCTCGCCGCCCTGCCAGGCGACGGTCACCTCGGGGGCATGGTGGGCCTCGAAGAGCTGCTCGATATACGCCTGGTGAACCTCGTCGGGCATGGCGAGGGCGCTGTCGGGATAGAGCCGGGCTTTCGAGAGGTAGAAGCAGTACTCGCAGGCGCAGTTGCAGCGCGCACCTGTGGGCTTGGCCATCACGTGGAACGCGGGGATCTCGTCACCGGGCATGACCGGAATTACCTTCGTCCCACCCGGAATTAATGGCGTCCGCAGTGCATGGCCCGCGGTTGACCCGAAGGGGATTATGGTGCGGATCCAGGGGGTGGGGCGAGGATCCTGGTGGTTCCGCTCGTCTGCTGGGCCGCCATGCCTTTATGCCCGCGACGGTCGACCCTGATCCGCCATGCTGTCCGACGCCGACCTCGCCGAGGCACAACGGCTGCTCGGCCGGGATCCCACGCCGGTCGAAGTCGCCTGCCTCGAGAACCTCTGGTCCGAGCACTGCTCGTACCGCTCGACCAAGCACCTGCTCCGGACGCTGCCGACCACCGGCCCGGACGTGCTCGTCGGTCCCGGGGACGACGCGGCGATCGTCCGGTTCTCGGACGACGTCGCGCTCGCCATCGGGATGGAGAGCCACAATCACCCGAGCTACGTCGACCCGTACGACGGCGCGGCAACCGGCGTCGGCGGCATCGTCCGCGACGTCCTCTCCATGGGCGCCCGGCCGATCGCCCTGATGGACCCGCTCTACTTCGGCCCGCTCGAGGACGAGAAGAACCGCCGTCTCTTCACGGGAGTGATCGAGGGGATCGGTGGCTACGGCAACTGCATCGGCGTCCCCGTGGTACGGGGCGAGGTGGTCGTGGACCCCTCCTACTCGGGCAACCCGCTCGTCAACGTCGTCTGCGTCGGGACGGTCGCGCCCGACGGCTACATAACCGGTCGGGTCCAGCGTCCGGGGAGCAAGCTCCTCCTTGTCGGCGCCCCCACGGGCCGCGACGGGCTCGGCGGCGCCTCGTTCGCCTCGCGCGACCTCGCCGAGGACGCCGAGGCTGCGGACCGCCCGTCGGTCCAGATCGGCGACCCCTACACCGAGAAACTCCTGATCGAGGGGATCCTCGCCATGGTCGCGACCGGGAAGGTCCTCAGCTGCCGCGACCTCGGCGCCGCCGGGCTCGCCGGCGCCTCCTCGGAGATGTGCTCGACCCACGGCGGTCACATCCGCGCCGATAAGGTCCATCTCCGGGAGACCGGCATGAACCCGGTCGAGATCATGCTCGCCGAGAGCCAGGAACGGATGTGCCTCGAGGTCGCTCCCGGCGACGTCGGCCTGATCGGCGGGCTCGCGGAGCGGTATGACCTCCCCTGGTCCGAGATCGGCGAGGTGATCGCCGAGCCCCGGTATATCGTCACGTTCTGGGACGAGGTCGTCTGCGATCTGCCCATGGAGGTCCTGATAGAGGGGGCGCCGGGCTGCGCGCTGCCCGAGCAGCCGTACGCGGCCGAGCGGCCGTTCGTCCGGCCGGAGCGCCCCCTGCGCGAGCTCGCGCTCCTCGTCCTCTCCCACCCCGAGGTCGCGGACCGGCGCTGGGTCTTCGAGCAGTACGACCACGACGTCCAGGTCCGGACCGTCGAGATGGGGCACGACGCCGCCGTCCTCCGGCTCGGTACGGCTGCGGTGGTCCTCTCCTGCGGCTGCAACCCCCGGCAGATTCACCTCAAGCCGTACGAGGGGACCTGGAACGCCGTCCTCGAGAACGCCGCGAACCTGGCCTGCGCCGGCGCCGTCCCGGTCGCGATCGTCAACTGCCTCAACTTCGCCTCACCGGTCCATCCCGAGGTCTACTGGCAGCTCTCCCAGGCGGTACGGGGCCTCGGCGACGCTGCCCGCGCCATTCACTGCCCGGTGGTCGGCGGCAACGTCTCGCTCTACAACGAGTCCGACGAGCATGGAACGCAGATAAAGCCCACGCCGTCGATCGGCATGGTCGGGAGAGGGCCGATCCGCCGCTGGGTCCGGCCGGAGCCGGGCTGGACCCTCGCGATCACGGGAGAGACCGGGCCGGACTTCGGCGGCTCGGTCCTCGACGCCGTCTCGGGCTGCGGCGGCCACGCGCCGACCATGGGCGACCCGGACGCGATCGCGCCCGTGCGGCTCGCGGTCGGGGATTCCGAGCGGGTTACGGCGACCGACCTCTCGCAGGGGGGCCTCCTCGCAGCCCTCGCGACGATCGCGCCCGACGCCGTGGTCACGCTCGACGGCGACCTGCTCCAGGCGCTCTTCGCCGAGACCCCGGGCCGGTTCCTGCTCGCCGCGGCCGACCCGTCCCTGATCGCCGGGGTGCCGCACTGCGTCATCGGCAGGGTCGGTGGAAGCGGCCTCCGTATCACCGGCGCGGGCGAGGAGCTCGTGCTCGCACCCGAGGAGATCCAGGCCGCGCTCGGGACGCTCAGCCGCCGGATGGCGGACGCGTGACGAGCTCCGCGAGCCGGGTCAGCAGGGCCTCGTCCCCGAGGTCCTTGCGGCCGAAGGCGACCGCGCCGCGGACCCGGGCGCCGCGCGCCTCGAGCGCGGCCTGAAGCTTCGGGGCCGCTTCGCCCGGCGAGCCCCCCGAGACGACGAAGACCACGGCCTCTTTTCCGGCGATCCCCGTCAGCGCCGCGACCGCGCCATTCGCGGCCGGCGTCGGGGCGTACGCCCAGACGGGCGAGCCGAGCACGACCACGTCGTACTCCCCGACTGCAATCTTGGTCGGGTCGATCTCGGCCGTCTCGCCACGCATGGCCCGTGGCGCCCCCGAGGCGTACGCCGAGAGGGTCGAGTACTGCCGCCGGTCCCGCACTTCGACGAGATCGGCGTCCGACGCCCCCGCGAGCCGCTCGGCCAGGAGCTCGGCGACTCGGCGGGTGGTCCCCGAGAGCGAGTGATAGACGATCGCGACGCGCATAGTCGATGGTTCGGCGGGCGGGCTCTTGAATATTCTGAAAAAGAGGGAAGATGGGTTACGTCCGGAACTGGGGCATCATGGCCCGGACCTCGGCTCCGACATGCTCGACCAGGTGCTCCTCGTCGGCCTTCGTCAGCGCGTTGAAGACCGGCCGGCCGACCAGATTCTCGAGCATCCACTCCCGGGCGAACGCGCCGGTCTGGATCTCGGCGAGGATCTCCTGCATGGCCTCGCGCGACTCCTCGTTGATCACCCGCGGTCCGCGGGTGAGGTCGCCGTACTGGGCCGTGTTCGAGATGAACCGGCGCATCTTGGTAAAACCGCCCTCGTAGATCAGGTCCACGATCAGCTTGGTCTCGTGGAGGACCTCGAGGTAGGCCATCTCGGGCGCGTACCCGGCTTCGACCAGGGTCTCGAACCCGGCCCGGATCAGGGAGGTGATCCCGCCGCAGAGAACGGCCTGCTCACCGAAGAGGTCCGTCTCCGTCTCCTCGGCGAAGGTCGTCTCGAGTACCACCGCGCGCGTCGCGCCGATTCCCTTCGCATACCCGAGTGCCGTCGCCTTCGCCTTTCCGCTTGCGTCCTGGTGGATCGCTATCAGCGCGGGCACGCCCTTGCCCTCCTCGTAGGTCCGGCGGACCATGAAGCCGGGTCCTTTCGGCGCGACCATGATCACGTCCACGTTCGGCGGGGGCACGATCTGGCCGAAGTGGATGTTGAAGCCGTGGCTGAACATCAGGGTCTTGCCGTCCGCAAGGTGCGGTCGGATCTCCGCCCGGAAGACCGGTCCCTGGGTCTCGTCAGGCAGGAGCACCTGGACGATGTCCGCCTGTCGCACGGCCTCGTCGACGGGAAGGACCTCGAACCCGTCCTCGCTCGCCTGGTCCCACGACCGACCGGGCCGCAGGCCGATGACGACGTCCAGTCCCGAGTCGCGCAGGTTCAGGGCCTGGCCCCGTCCCTGGGACCCATAGCCGATCACCGCGATCCGCCGGCCCTGCACGGCGCCGATGTCGGCGTCCGTTTCGTAGTACTTCTGGATCATCCTTTTCATCCCTGGCCCGAAGCCATATACATATCTAGGAAAAGAGGATAACTGTTTATCTCCCTTTTATGGATACGAATGCCAAGCGGCAACTCTAGAGGCCCGGAGTAATGGAACTACCAGATGTCCAGTCTACCTGCCCCGACGTCCGCATCAACCTGACGCGCGTCGGCGTGAAGAACGTCCAGAAACTGGTCGAGGTCTCGCGGAAGAACAAGCGCCCGGTCATCTTCATCTCCAAGTTCGACATCTTCGTCGATCTTCCCGGCTCGCTCAAGGGGGCGAACCTCTCGCGGAACTTCGAGGTGATCGACGAGGTGTTGCAGCAGGCGATCGAGGGCGACGTCGCCGAGATCGAGCAGCTCTGCAGCGCGGTGGCGCGCGGGCTCCTCGACCGGCACGAGTACGCGGACCGGACCGAGGTGATTATGCGCTCGGAGTTCATGGTCAAGCGCGAGACCCCGGTCTCGAAGACGGGCTGCCACGAGGTGGTCAAGGTCAATGCCCGGGCGATCGCGCAGCGGACCTTCCACGAACCGATCGTCCGCAAGTCGATCGGGGCCGAGGTGACCGGCATGACCGCCTGCCCCTGCGCCCAGAATATCATGGCCGAGCACGCGTCGCAGGTCCTCCACGATCTCGGAGTCAACGCCGAGACGGCCGAGAAGTTCTTCGAGCAGGTGCCGATGGCGACGCACAACCAGCGCGGTCGCGGCTTCCTCTGCATCGAGGTCGACGACGACCAGCACGTGGATCTCGAGACGATCATCACCATCCTCAAGGACTCTATGTCGGCCCGGACGTACGAGCTGCTCAAGCGCGGCGACGAGTCGTTTGTCGTGATGGCCGCGCACCAGAACGCCCGCTTCGTCGAGGACTGCGTCCGCGAGATGGCCAAGAAGGTGCTCGCCGCGTTCTCCCACCTGCCCGGCGATACCAGGATCACGATCCAGCAGACGAACGAGGAGTCGATCCACCAGCACGATGCGTACGCCGAGCGGAAGGCGACGCTGGCCGAGCTCGTTGTCGAGCTCTCGGACGAGAACGGGAATTCCCGTTCGTGAGGCATCGGTAAAAATCTTTCAATCCTCAATCCCCCGGCGACAGGGTCGAACCCCCTGTCGTCAGCCTGGCACGCGCCCGTGGGTGTGGATAGGTCTCCATTCTGAATTTCGCCGGAAATCGGGCCGTTTGACGATTAGCTACCGCTCCGTCCGTTATAGGCGAAAGGTTATATGCGGAGCCGCTCCAGCATAGAGTACACGTACCACCGTACGTAGAAACGGCTACGGTCAACCGCTGGCCGTTTCGGACCCTGTACCGGCTGTCGAACAACAAAATCCCCAGAGGAGATTCAATTGTCGAAAGTAATTGAGATATCCCCCACCACGCGACATGAGGGACATTCGAAACTCGTCTTGAAGGTCGATGATCAGGGGATCATCGAGCGTGGAGACTGGCTCTCGATCACGCCGGTCAGAGGCATCGAGAAGCTTGCCATCGGCAAGACCTACGAGCAGGTGCCCAAGATCGCGTCCCGCACGTGCGGTATCTGTCCGATCGCCCACACGCTCGCCGGGATCGAATCGATGGAGGCCTCGATGGGCGTCTACATCCCTGACGACGCCTACCTGCTCCGCGTGATCCTCCAGTGCGCCAACAAGGCCCACTCGACTGCGCTGCACAACATCCTGTCGCTCCCGGACATGTACATCCCCGGGACCGACGTGAAGATCAACCCGTTCACGCCCGAGGAGCCCGTACGGTCGGTCGCAAAGCGCATCCAGCGGATCCGCGAGATCAGCCAGACCATCGGCGAGATCTCCGGTGGCGAGTGCATCCACCCGAGCAACCCGCGGATCGGCGGCATGTACAAGCCCGTCCAGCCCCGCGCGATCTCGAAGATGTACGATCTCGCCAAGGAGGGCCTCGCGCTGGCCCGCGACCAGATGGAGTTCATGATCGCGATCTTCCGGAACTACCAGAAGCGCGACTGGGCAGAGGTCGGCGGCATGGAGGTCGCGATCCCGGAGAAGCTCGGGTACCACAACCAGGGCTACATGGCGACGGACCCGATCTACGGCTCCTCGAGCCTGGACGAGAACCCCCGCTGGGACCCGGCCCGCTGGAACGAGACCCGTCCCTGGGACTGGTACATGGGCGAGATGGAGATCACCGACGACTACCCGAACTACCCGGTCGGCGGCACCACCCCCAAGGGCGCCAAGGCCTGGCCCCAGATGGAGGCCTGCACGGGCGTCCCGCTCTACGACGGCCAGCCCGTCGAGGTCGGCCCCCGCGCTCGTCTCGCGACGTACAAGGGCTACGACGAGAAGGGCACCATCGGCCAGCAGATCGCCCGGCAGATGGAGTACACGGACTGCTTCTACAAGATCATCGAGTGCCTGGACGCGTACAACCCGTCGGCCCCGGTGCTTGCGGATGAGATCCCGCAGGGCGATGGAACGCTCGGCTGGGCGGCGAACGAGGCCCCGCGTGGCTCGGACGTCCACCTCGCGCGCGTTCGGAACGGCAAGGTCGAGTACTTCTCGATGCTCGTGCCGACCACCTGGAACTTCCCGACCTGCAGCCGCGCCCTCACCGGTGCACCGTGGCAGCTGGCCGAGGTCGTGATGCGCGGCTACGACCCCTGTGTCTCGTGCGCGACGCACATGATCGTCGTGGACGACGACAACAAGCTTGTGGCTGAGCGGCTGATCCAGTAGGTCCGGTGGATGCTGTTTCCCAGGATCGTGGTGGCGGGGTGCGGCAACCCCCTCTTCGCGGACGACGGCTTCGGCCCGGCCGTGATCGAGGCGTTGCAGGAGGTCGGCCTGCCCGACGACGTCAAGGCGATTGACGCCGGGCTTGGCGGCCCCCACTTCATCTTTACCCTGCTCGATCCCGAGGTCACCGAGCGGCTTATCATCGTCGACTGTGCGGACTTCGGGGGAGAACCCGGCCAGCTCGCACGGCTCAAGGTGGAGGACCTGCCTCCTGGCGCCTATCGCGACGCACATTCGTGGGATCTCCAGGAGCCGCTGCAGCGGATCAAGGACCGGATCGAGATCACGATCATCGGGTGCCAGCCCGGACACGTCAGCGCGCCAGAGTTCGAGATGGGGCTCTCTGAAGAGGTTGAATCGGCGATACCGAGGACGGTAGCGTTCATACTCAACGAACTAGGAGTCGAGAATGGGACTCTTTGAGAGGATTCTCGCCATCTTTCAGAAGAAGGACGTCACGGTGGAGACACCGCAGACTCCTGCCCCGAAACCAGTAGAACCGGCCGCCCCGCCTGAAAAAGCGATACCGGCCGAACGTGCACCGGTGGTGGAGGAGCAGACGCCTGCCATCCCCCATGATGAGAAGGTACCGACAACGGCACAACCCGATATTAAGGAGGTCAAACCTGTGTCTGACAAAATTACCGCTGGCCACGTGCACATGAGCGGATGCACGGGCTGCGAGGTTGCGATAGCGGATAACTACGAGGGGCTCCTGACCCTGCTCGACAAGTACGTCGACTGGGTCTATGATCTGACCCTGGCCGACGTGCGCCACATCCCCGAGATGGATGTCGCGCTCGTCGAGGGTTCGGTCTGTATCAACGACCACATCTCGGTCGAGGAGATCCGCGAGACGAGAGAGAAGGCGAAGATCGTCGTGGCGCTGGGATCCTGCGCGACGTACGGGAACATCACCCGGTTCTGCCGGGGAGGACAGCAGAACCAGCCTCAGCACGAGTCTTTCCTGCCGATCGGCGACCTGATCAAGGTCGATGTCTACATCCCCGGATGTGCGCCGACGCCGCAGATGATCAAGAACGTCTGCGTGGCGGCATACCTGCTCCTGAAGGGCAACGCCGACCAGCAGGCGCTCGCGACGGCCTACCTGAAGCCGCTGATGATGCTGCCGGAGCGCGGCACGGAGGCCTGCTTCTGTGACCTGATGTACGACGTCATCGACCAGGGGCTCTGCATGGGCTGCGGCTCCTGCGCGGCAGCCTGTCCCGTCCGTGCGATCACGCACGAGTACGGCAAGCCCCAGGGCGTGCGCGACCTCTGCATCAAGTGCGGGGCCTGCTACAACCAGTGCCCGCGGAGCTGGTTCTCGTTCGACGTGGTCAACCAGTACGAGTCGATCATGGAGACGATCGACGCTGCGATGGAGCCCTGAGGTGAGAATGATGGTTCAGGACAACTTCCTTGGCAACTACACGTCCTGCGTCGCCGCACGCAGCACCAACCGTGCAATCCTCGCGGGATCGCAGGACGGCGGCATCGTCACCCAGCTCTTCGCGTTCGCGCTCGAGGAGGGGATCATCGACGGCGCGATCGTGGCCGGCCCCGGCGACGAGCCCTACCGCCCCCGCCCGATGGTGGCGACCACGGTCGCCGAGCTCTATGCCGCCCGCGGGACGAAGTACAACCTCAGCCCGAACGTCTCGTTCATCAAGGAGGCGACCCGGTCGTACGGCCTCGACAAGGTCGGGATCGTCGGGACGCCCTGCCAGATGCAGGCGGTCCGGAAGGGCCAGCTCTATCCGATCGGCCTGCGCGACGTCCCCGACAAGATCGCGCTCGCAATCGGGATCTTCTGCATGGAGAACTTCCCGTACCAGTCGATCGTCCAGCTCGTCGAGGACCACGCCAACACGAAGATCGAGAACGTCGTGAAGATGGACATCGGCAAGGGCAAGTTCTGGGTCTACACCGATCGCGGTGCGGTGGTTCAGCTCCCGCTGAAGATCACCCACAAGTACGAGCAGCCCGGCTGCCACGTCTGCCTCGACTACGTCGCGAACCTCGCTGACGTCTCGACGGGCTCGGTGGGCACGCCCGACGGCTGGTCCACGGTCTTCGTCCGCTCGAAGAAGGGCAACGATATCTGGAACCGCGCGATGGCCGCCGGCTGCTTCGAAACGAAGCCGATCGAGGAGGTCAAGCCCGGCCTGGAGCTCGTGACAAAGCTCGCGACCGAGAAGATCACCAAGAACTACAAGACCATCGAGGAGCGGGCCGCATTCGGTGTCGGCAAGGGTCTGCGGAACCCCTACATCTAACCTTTTTTACCCGCCGCCGCCGGCGATGGACATATCCGATCCGTCCGACAATAGGATCCCTGAACACTGATGCGGATCTGTGCGATCGGTCTCGGGGGAGCGGGCGGGCGGCTCGCGGACGCGCTTCACCGGCGGGACCGGGCGGGCAGGGTCTCGTGCGTCGAGTCGGTCTCGATCGACACGGACGCCGGGGCCCTCCGGCTCCTCGCCGCGATCCCGGAGGAGGACCGGCTCTACTACCCGCCAATTGAGCCGGGCGCGGTCGACCTTGAGCAGGTGCTGTTCCACCTGAAACGGAAGGACGCCTCGGGTTTCGACGCGTTCCTGGTCTGCATCGGGGCCGGGGGCGAGACGGCCCGCATGGCCCCGGCGCTCGCGGATGCTCTGCGGGCCGGGTTCGACGAGCCCGTGCTGGTCCTCGCGGCCCTGCCGCAACGAAAGGAGGGGCAGCGGATCGCGGCGCAGGCGGCCGACGCGATCGACGCGCTGCTGCCGCGGACCGACGCGGTCCTGCTCTTCGACAACGAGACCTTCGCGACGCGGCGGCCTGAGGGGTCGCGAGACCCGTCACCGGCGCTGTACGCGGCCCTGAATGACGAGGCGGCAACAAGGATCATGCTCCTGCTCCGGGCCGGCGAGGCGGGGGGTCAGGTGGGCGAGATCGTGGTCGACGCGGGCGAGGTGCTCGGGACACTCCGGGGCCAGGGCCTGGCGGCGATCGGGTACGCCTTCGAGCCACTGCGGGAGCACTGGCTCGTCCGCCTGCTCGGCCGGCCCGTGCCGTTCCTCTCGCGGGCCGACCCGTTCGACGGCGCCGTGCGGATCGTGGAGCTGGCCAAACGCGCCTGCTACGAGGAGGTCTCGGTGCCGTGCGACCTGACGGGCGCGAAGAAGGCGCTGCTGCTGGTGGCCGGCCCGTCGCCCGAGCTCTCGATGAAGGGTTTCACGACCGTGCAGCGCTGGCTCGACCGGACGATCGCGGGGTTCGAGCTCCGCTCGGGCGACTACCCCGTCCACGCGCGGCGGGTGGGGGTGGTCGTGCTCCTGGCGGGCCTCGGGAACGTGCCGCGCATGACCGAGCTCCGCGAGACGGCCGAGCGCGAGCGCCAGCCGGTGGAGATCGACACGGTCGACCCGCTGGCGCCGCGCCCGTTCCCGCTGTCCCCCCCAGGATGAGTGCCTCGTGAATCCCCATCCCATCCCTGAGGTTCCAATGTCCCCGATACCAGCCTTCAATATCCCACGCCGGTACAGAGCTATGGCCAGTGAAAAACCGTCGCATAGTCCGGCCGGCGTCATGCGATACGTAACCTCCTACCCTGGCCGGCCGGGCCGCTGGTGACCGCGTATGAGACCCGGTATTCACGTTTCTGTCCTGTTCCTCCTCGTCCTCGCCGTGACGTGCGCAGCTCCTGCCGCGTCCAGCGCTCCGGCGGCGGGAGCGACGCCCGCATCACCCTTCATCCAGCATGACGACGCCTCGCTCCGGGCGTGGGTCGAGGACTACGAACAGGCGCCGGCCGCCCCGTCGGCCCCGCTGTCGCGCGCCCGTTCAGCCGTGCCCCCCTCCGAGGCGCGCTCGCTCCTCCCGTTCTTCGAGCATGACGCGACGGAGTGGGACCAGGGGGCGGTGGGCACCTGCTGGGTCTTCGCCGGCACGGGGACGCTCGAGGCAGCACTGATGACGAGCACCGGGGTCCGGGACCGGCTCTCGGTCCAGTGGTTCGACTCGAACTACAACGGCGGGTCCGGACCGAACTGGGCCGGGAACGGGGGGACCCTCACCCAGTTCGTGAGGTTCTACGACCAGCGGCGAATGGCCGTCCCGTGGTCGAACGCGAACGCGTCGTACCGGGACAGGTATGCCGTGACGAGTGCGATGGTACCGGCGTCGGCGATCGCGGAGGTGCCGAACTACACCATCCTCTCGATCGGCGAGTACCGGCTCGAGACCCGGGGCGTCGGCCAGGCGCAGGCGATCGCGACCATCAAGGGTTCGATAGACGCGGGTCGCCCGCTCTTCGTCGGCCTCTCGTTTCCGAACCAGGCGGCGACGAAGGCGTTTACCGACTTCTGGTGGTACGGTGGCGACGACGAGGTCTGGAACCCGACGCCGTACGACTACGCGGCCTGGGACAGGGGCGTGAGCCACGCGGTCCTCTGCATCGGGTACGACAGGACCGATCCGGAGAACCCGTACTGGCTGATGCTCAACTCGATGGGGACGGGCTACGCCCCCGACGGCACGGTGGGCCAGCGGCCGGAGGGGACCTTCCGGATGCGGATGGACCTCGACTACGACGCGATCTTCGTTCACGACTACGCGATCTACCCGGCGCAGTGGGAGGCAGTGCAGGCCTCGTTCGCGATCCCAGCGCCGACGACCGCCCCGGTCATCCCGCTTCCCGGGCAGCAGGACGCGCCGCGCGACCTCGACGGCGACGGGGTGCACGAGGACACGAACGCCAATGGGCGCGCGGACTTCGCGGACGTCGTGCTCTACTTCAACCTGATGACCTGGATCTCGGCGAACGAGCCGATCACGGCGTTCGACTGCAACGGCAACGGCCGGATCGACTTCGCCGACGTCGTCGCGCTCTTCAACGCCCTGTAGGGCGCGGAATCGACCCCCTCTCTCCTCCCGGCGCGAGCCGATCCATCGGGTATAAATCCCGGTGGGTTGTACATCAGTATTAAACGCTGGACCGTGTGTCGGCGGTTCCCGCCAGGCCCCGAAATGCCGGTGGAGAGACTGCTGAAGGATCCGGGGAAAAAGAGTTAAGGCGGGATAGGACGGACTCGCCAATTCCCCTAACTCGTATATATCCTTTTTTGAACTTGATGGCCCCCGATATTCCTGAAAAATACAGATAGAAACGCTTTTAATCCTTGGCGTGGCTTACTCTTTACATGAACCAAAGGAGGTTAACGTATCCATGACTAACTACGCACGCGGCCATGGCTGGCGGTACACTACCGCACTGCTCGCCATTGCTGTCGCGGCACTCATGCTGGTCTCGGCCGCCGCAGCGGCCGACGACGGCGCGAAGTTCAAGGGCTTCGGCGGAGAATTCCCGCCGGTAGCGAACTTCACGGCGAACACCTCGACCGTCGAACCGGTCGCAGGTGTGCTGACAGGCGATGCGCCTATGACCGTCAACTTCTGGGACCTCTCGAACGAGAGCATCACGTCCTGGCAGTGGGAGTTCGGCGCGGACGCCTCAATCGCGACGTCCACGGCCAAGAACCCCGTGGTCACCTGGACCAAGCCCGGCACCTACAAGGTCACCCTCCTCGTGAGGAACGCGACCGGCTTCCGTGACATCGAGTCCGGCGAGAGCCCGGTCATCACCACGAACAGCTACAAGGTCACGACGATCCAGGTCAACGACCCCGGGTTCACGGCAGAGTTCGACATCGACCCCTCCATGCCCAACGTGTTCGCCGGCTATCCCCTGAAGTTCACGGACGAGACGATCGGCGGCGAGGCCACGAGCTGGCTCTGGAACTTCGGTGACGGCACCGCTCACTCGACCGTGCAGAACCCGGTCCACGCGTACCAGTTCGCCGGCACCTACGTGGCGTCCCTGACCGTGAACGGCCCGCTCGGGCAGAGCTTCATCTCGCACACGATCACCGTCCTCGACCCGATCGTCCCGACTGCCGCCTTCACCACGAACTACACCGCCCCGGGCTTCCCGCCGCTCGCGGTCCAGTTCACCGACACGTCCGCGGGATACCCCACCGAGTGGAAATGGGAGTTTGGTGACGGAAAGACGTCGACCGTGCAGAACCCGGCCCACGTCTTCGACGCTCCCGGCTCGTACCTGGTCAACCTGACCGCCTCCACCAGTGCAGGCGACAACACCTACAAGAACGCG
>Ga0255343_1002090_pt1 | contig 24442 bp, 30 predicted proteins | sample wastewater_treat_4_FD_192413 | JGI IMG/M metagenome (GOLD analysis project Ga0255343, IMG submission 192413) | Wastewater microbial communities from Lulu Island WWTP, Vancouver, Canada - plant16 | ecosystem: Engineered > WWTP > Wastewater > Unclassified | place: Canada: Vancouver, British... | reverse complement strand
GCTCTTCGTTTCCCAAAGACCAATTTCATCAAAAATTTCCAAGCGGTGATGTTTTCCCTCAATATTTTTAAACTCTTCCGGCCTAATTTCCATATTCCCCCAAACCACTTTTATCACACCATTAAAATTTTCAACCAACCACTCCAAACATTCCGGGGTAGTTACATCACCACAGTGAACAATAGTGCCAACTTTATATTTCTTCGCTTGTTTTAGAAACTCCTCCAAATTAGCGAGATTGTCATGACTGTCTGAGATAATAGCTATCATTTTTTGAGACTTCAACAAGGTGCCCAAAATAAAACTTTAATTCGCGTTTTTAAAAAATAAATTAAGCAAATGGAGCAAAACGCTTAAAAAAATTGCCCCACGAAAGTAAGGAGAAATTATTTCTTAAAGGGAAAGCCGATTGCCCGAAAGAAAGCCAGAGCTTCTGCCTTGTTTTTAGCGGTAGTTTGAATAGTAACAGAAAAACCAAAGATGTCCCGCGCTTCTTCATCGGCAGTTTGCGGGAAAATAACATGCTCCCTGATGCCAATCGTAAGATTGCCCATATTGTCCAAAGATTTTTCGCTGTAACCTTTAAAGTCTCTGATGCGCGGCATCGCGATATTCAAAAGCATATTCAAAAAGTCATACATTTTTTGGCCACGCAAGGTAACCGAATGGCCGACAACCTCACCTTGCCTGACCTTAAAGCTGGCAATGGATTTCTTAGCACCACGCGCGGACGCTTTTTGGCCGGTGATTTTGGCCAAACGGTCAACAATCAATTCATCTCGCTTTTTATCGCGGGCTCGGCCGGTACCAGTGTTAATCACCACCTTGACTAAACGCGGGACAGCCAGGTCATTGTCTTGTTTCAATGACTTCTTGAGTTCCGGCAAAGATTTTTCAATTTTTCCCTTTAAAGTTTGCATGATTAAATTTCTTTTCCACAACCACGGCAAATCCTGATCTTCTTCTTGCCGCCAACCTTGGCGCCAACGCGCACGCCCTTACCACAACTGGCGCAAAAAAGTTGAACATTAGACACTTCCAGCGGATGAGCCATTTCTAAAGTTTGACCTTTCTCGCCTTGTTTCTTGGGGCGTTGACGCTTTTTGCGCAAATTCAAACCCTCAACAATTACTCGGCCATCCACGGGAAAGATGCGGACAATTTTACCCTTTTTACCCTTGTCTTTGCCGGCGATCACTATTACGTTGTCATTCTTTTTAAGTTTCATAATCTATATGCTACCTGCAAATTACTGTTCACAACCACTATACAACTTCCGGCGCCAAAGAGGCGATTTTCTGATACCCGGCTTCGGAAATTTCGCGCGGGATGGGACCAAAAATACGACCGCCACGAGGCTCTTTCTTGCCTTTCTCTAAAATAACAACCGCGTTTTCATCAAAACGCAAGTACGAACCATCGTCACGGCGAAAAGGACTTCTTTGTCTGACAACAACAGCTTGCAAAACATCCTTTTTCTTAACTTGTTTTCGCGGCTCGGCTGTTTGGACAGACAAGACCACTAAATCGCCAATTCGCGCGTAGCGCTTTTTTGAACCGCCAAGCACCTTAAAAACTCGCCCGACTTTTGCGCCGGTGTTATCTGCGATTTTCACGATGGACATTGGCTGAATCATAAGTAATTTAAAATGTAAAAATAAAAATGTAAAATTATCTTGCTTTATCTAAGCTCTGCTCTTTTTTATCTTTAGTCCTATCTTCTAACTTCTACTATCACAAAGTGCTTATCTTTGGAAATCGGCCTTGTTTCGCTAATCAACACGGTCTGACCTACCTTGGCGCGATTTTCCGGGTCATGCACTTTGTATTTTTTAGAAATGGTAACGTATTTGCCATAAAGGGGATGTTTGACATAACGCTTAACCAAAACGGTCCTGGTCTTGTCTGTTTTGTCAGAAACAACTTCTCCCTTTAGAGTTTTCTTATTCACTTTTTTCTCGTTCTTTTTCATAAATTTCGCAGATTCTATTCTGCCATATCAGCCTTACTATGTAAAGCGGTCAAGATTCTGGCAATCTCACGACGGGTCGTTCGTCCAGCCTTTACGTCCTTGGTCCGGCTGCCGGAAATTCCAAACTTAAAAGCCGAAAGTTCTTTGCGTTTGTCTGCCAACAACTTTTTTAATTCATCTTCTTTTTTGTTTTTTAAATCAATTTTTTTCATAATCGTTTCAATTGCCCGAATTCAGATATTGGTACGCGTTTTAGCGCTTAACAACCCTGGTCTTAACTGGTAATTTGGCGCCAGCCTTGCGCAAAGCCTCCTTGGCAACCTCTTCAGACAATCCGTCCAATTCAAAAATCAAACGGCCGGGCAAGACCTCAAACTCATAGCCTTGGGGGTCGCCTTTGCCTTTACCCATGCCAACTTCTGCCGCTTTGGCCGTAAAAGGTCTGTCGGGGAAAATACGAATCCAGAGTTTACCGGTTTTTTGCATCTGGCGGGCAATCGTTTTACGAGCCGCCTCAATCTGGTTTGACCGAATCCGGCCCGCTGTCTCAGCCTTCAACCCGAAAGAACCAAAGGCCAATTCAATCCCCCTCGTGTCAGAACGCATAAGTTTCTTGGGATTGGCGCGTCCGGTTTGCCATTTTCGATATTTAACTTTTTTGGGTAATAAAGGCATAATGCAAAATTAAAATGTAAACTCAATAAACTTACTCGTTTGGTTTGTTAAAGATTTCGCCACGATAAATCCAGACCTTAATACCGATCACGCCGTAATACATGTAGGCTTTTTCGCGGGCAAAATCAACGTCTGCTCGAAAAGTCTGCAAGGGAACCTGTCCTCTTTTAATCATTTCTGTTCGGCTCATATCAGCGCCCCCCAGGCGACCGGAGATTACCACCTTGATACCTTTGACATTTTTGTTAGACAAAACTTTTTCAACTGTTTGTTTTAGAACTCGGCGAAAAGGCATTCGCTTCTCTAAACCTTCAGCAATCATATAGGCCACAATTGCGGCTTCCGCTTCCGGTTCTTTGACCTCTTCAATTTCCACACTTAACTCCTTCGGAATCTTCGCGCCGATTTTTTTGAGTTTGGCGTAAATGTCATTCTTGAGCTTGACCACCCCATCGCCGCCGCGGCCAATCAACATGCCCGGGCGAGAAGTCTTGATGATTATTTTGTATTGATTAACCCCGCGTTCAATTTGCAAGTCAGCCACATAAAACCCGCGCAAACGTTTTTCCAAATATTCTCTTAAACAAACATCCGCCCGCAGAAATTCGCGATAATTTTTACCCACCCCAAACCAGCGAGACTTCCAGTCTCTGATGATGCCGATCCGATGGGAATATGGGTGGACGGAATGAGTCATAGTGTTAATTAAAAATGTAAAATTGAAATAATAAAATTATTTTTTGGTAGTTTTTTTCGCGACTTTTGGCAACTTTTGTTTTGGTTCTCTTGATTCAAGGGTTACTGCCACATTGCTCATCTTTTTGCGAATAGGGTGAGCGCGACCGCGCGAGGCCGGTTGGAATCGTTTCATCACATGGCCCTTATCAACGGTAATACTTTTGATAAACAAATTCTCTTCGCTTGTCCCAAAATTGATTTTGGCATTAGCCGCCGCCGATTTGATTAACTTTTTTATGGGGTCGCCAGCGCGTTTGCTCAAAAAGTCTAGCTCTGCCAAAGCTTGCGGCAGCCCTTTGCCTTTCACCAAGTCAGCCACCAAGCGAACTTTGCGCGGAGATTGTCTGTAATTTTTAAGAAAAGCCTTCATGGTCAGTTTTTAATTTAAAAGTTTGTTCGTTGTTTGGTCTAAACAGATTATTTTTTGGCAGAAGTAGTTTCTTTGGCAGCTTTAGCGGCAGCAATTTCAGCCTCTTTCTTCTTTTGCTCCAGTTCCTTCTGCATCTTGCCACCATGACGCACAAACTTCCGAGTTGGCGAAAATTCCCCCAAACGATGTCCGACCATTTCTTCGGTCACAAAAACTTCTACATGGCTCTTACCGTTGTGGACACCAAAAGTGAAGCCCACCATTTCCGGGCTGATTTGACTGCGACGAGCCCAAGTTTTGACCACGCCAGCTTCAGCCGGTTTTTTGCCAGTGATTTTTTTCAGCAACTTTTCGTCCACATAGGGACCTTTTTTTAGCGACCTAGACATTTTTTAATTAAAAACCACCTACTTCACCAGCTAAATTCCGCCCAACAGCAAGAGCCTTGGGCCGCGAAAGAGCCTTAGGTGGCTTTGATATATCTTAACAAATAAAGCCGGAATGTCAACAAATTGCGTGTCTCATATTTTATGTTGTGCCTTGGGTGGAGAACGTAGAGGCGCGATTTGGGCAAAAAGCTAAAGCAAAAGCATGAGCGAGCATAAGTTTGACACGCCCTTGAAACAAAAAGCCGAGATAATTTACAATCTAGGGTCAAAATTAGCCGCGGAAAGTGACAAAAAAACCAGTCGGCGCGTCGTGCCGACTGGTTTTTTAGTGTTTTTCTTTGATTTTTAGCGTTTTTTGCCAACCTTGCGACGAGAAACAACCAGGTGATTGGAGTACTTCTTTGGGGGTCTGGTCTTTCGGCCTCCGGTAATCTTGCCCCACTTGGTCTTGGGTCGCCTGGTGCCTCGCCCCTGACGGCCTTCACCGCCGCCATATGGGTGGTCAACTGGGTTCATTACGGAACCGCGGACCGTTGGTCTGATTCCCAGCCAACGACTGCGTCCGGCCTTGCCTTTACGCGTCAATTTGTGTTCGTCATTAGAAACCATTCCCACTGAAGCCCAGGCGTGGTCATCAATTTTGCGCACTTCCGAAGAAGGCATTTTGATCATCGTGTAGCCGCCATCATGAGAGAGAATCTCGCCATAGGAACCAGCCGAACGAATTAATTTGGCTCCGCTTCCCGGCTTTACTTCCACATTGTAAACAAAAGACCCAACCGAAATCTTATACAAAGGCAAACGACTGCCAGTCTTCACGTCGGCCTTGTCTGAAACTAAGAAAGTGGCTCCGACTTTAAGCTCCTTGGGTACCACATGATAACGGCGCTCGCCGTCACGGTAACAAACCAGAGCGATGAAAGCCGAACGATTAGGATCGTATTCAATCGTTTCAACTTTGGCCGGAATGTCTTTTTTGTCATATTTAAAATCCACCAACCGATATAGACGCTTATTGCCGCCGCCATGGTGCCTGGTCGTAATCCGTCCCTGATTATTTCGGCCAACGCTTCTTTTGCGACCAACAGTCAGGGCCTTGTGCGGCTTATCGCCGGACAAGCGTTTTTTATATTCAATCGTTAACGTATTCCGGCGTGATGGAGTTGTAGGTGCGTATTTTTTCATAATAAAAACTTTTTTAGAATTTAGACAATCTCAATCTTATCACCAGGCTTTAAGAAAACCATCGCTTTCTTTACCCCCTGTTTTATACCGGCGCGGCCGCGACGACGCGTAACTTTATCCGGCAGATTAACAACATTTACCTTCTCCGGCTTGACATTGTATTTAGCTTGAAAAGCTTTCCTCACCTCATCCTTCGTCGCTTCTTGAGAAATTTCAAACACGTAAACAGCGCGGTTCCCCTCGGCCAAAACACTGGATTTCTCCGTTACCCGCGGCGAACGCAGAATGATTTTTGTTTTTAAATTTTTGCCAATTGTTGACATAATATTTTATTTGGCTCTGGCAGATAGCGCTTCCAAACTTTTTTCCGGATTTAAAACGACTAAATACTTGTAATTGAGCAAATCCAATGGATTGATATTTGAAACTTCCATCAAACTGGCGCTCTTGATATTACGAAAACTCTTCTCCAGATTCTCATCCTTTTCCGGCAAAGCCAAAATTGCTCTTTTGCCGGTTTTATAAACCAATTTTTCATAACCCTTAATCTTGGCCAGACCGCTAAGGTAGGTTTGAGCGTCCTTAGTTCTGGGTTTGTCAAAATTAACCGCTTCCGCAAACAAAATTTCGCCGTCACGCAACTTTTGCGACAAAACGGTAAAGAAAGCCTTTGCTTTCATTTTTTTATTGATTTTACGGCTAAAATTCCTGTCTGAACGCGGACCATGAGTCACCCCACCACCAACCCAAATCGGTGAGCGGCTGGACCCATGTCTGGCACGGCCGGTTCCTTTCTGACGCCATGGCTTCTTGCCGCCACCACGAACTTCACTACGGTCCTTGGTATGAGCAATCGGCGAACGACTATTAGAAAGCATGGAGGTCATTACTTGGTGGACCAAATCGCCATTCCACGGCAAACCAAAAAATTTCTCTGGCAAGTCAAGCTTGCCTTTCTCTTCACCTTTTTGATTGTAAATTTTAGCCTCCACGGTTTTAATTTAAAATATAAAAAATATAAAATCAGACTCCCTTTATTTCAACCAACGTGCCCTTGCGACCCGGAATCGCGCCTTTGATGAAAATCAAATTCTCGCCTTTGTTCACCTTGGCCACGGTCAAGTTTTTGACTGTTACCCGCTCGCCGCCCATCCGACCAGCCATCCGCAAACCTTTCAAAACTCGTTGCAAACCACCAGCCCCAATCGCTCCCGGCTCGCGTTCAGAGTGTTTCTGGCCATGGGTGCGGCGCCCGCCACTAAAACCATGTCGTTTCACCACCCCCTGGAAACCCTTGCTCTTGGAAATGGCGCTAACCGTGACGATGTCACCTTCGGCAAAAATAGAAACGTCAATTTTGTCGCCGAGGTTATAAGTTTCTTCAACCGCTAATTCCTTAATTGTCGCAAAACCAACTCCTTCTTTGCCAAGCGCTTCGCCCAGTTTGTGCTGAGGCTTGGCGATATTTTTGAGCTTACGTTCGCCGTAACCGACTACCACTCGGCCATTTTTGTGGCTAGCCACCGTCAAGGGGCCAGCTGAAATAACCGTTCCAGGAACGACTTTGCCAGATTCATCAAAAATCTGGGTCATATATTCTTTTTTGCCGAGCATAAATTTCATATCGCCAAAAAATTCAGTCCTAGGCCAATCAGCCTCGGACTGAAGTAGCCCCTCCGAGCTTTGATATATCTTAACAAATAAAGCCGGAATGTCAACAAATCACACATTGTATATCGTATATTGGGTATGACGTGCGACCAAAAATTTAAAGCAAAAACATGGTCAGGCCCCAACTTGACGCGCGCTTTTGATAAAAAATGGCAGGAAACCAAGATAATTTAAAATCTACAAAATAAGGACAAAAAAACTGCTCTGGACCAATTGGTCCAGAGCAGTTTTTTACGATTTTTCGCTTTTATATCATTTTAACGTCAATGTTCACGCCACTGGGCAAATTTAGATTAGTCAAACTTTCTACAATCTTCGGCGACGGATTCAGAATATCAATCAAACGCTTATGGACTCTCATCTCAAACTGCTCGCGCGAGTTTTTGTCAATGAAAGAACTGCGATTAACGGTGTATTTCTTGATTTCCGTCGGCAAAGGAATTGGCCCCAAAACTTGACCATCATAACGAATGGCCGTATCCACAATTTGCTTCACGCTGGCATCCAACACTTTGTACTCATAGGCCGAAACCTTGATACGAAGTTTCTGGATATCACCAGCTTCATTTTTAGCGGAAGACTTTTTAGTTTTTTTAGCGGCGGTTGGCATTGAATTTATTTGATGATCTTAGAAACGACACCGGCGCCGACCGTGCGGCCGCCTTCACGAATAGCAAAGCGCATTTGCTCTTCCATCGCGACCGGATTAATCAATTTGCAAGTCATATTGACGGTGTCACCCGGCATAACCATTTTGATATCCTCCGCCAAAGTCACTTCACCAGTCACGTCAGTAGTACGAACATAGAACTGTGGTTTGTAACCATTGAAGAATGGGGTGTGTCGACCGCCTTCTTCCTTGGTCAAAACATACACTTCGGCTGTGAATTCAGTGTGAGGCGTGATGGAACCGGTTTTGGCCAAAACCTGGCCGCGGGTAACATCTTCCTTCTTCAAACCGCGCAAGAGAATACCGGCGTTGTCGCCTGCCATCCCCTCATCCAGCTGTTTGTTGAACATTTCAATACCAGTGACAGTTGTCTTCATGGTATCTTTGACTCCCACGATTTCAATCTCCTCGCCGACTTTTACTCGTCCTCTTTCAATCCGACCGGTGACCACAGTCCCACGACCTTCAATAGAAAAAATGTCTTCAATCGGCATCAAGAAAGGTTTATCAACTTCACGAACCGGGTCAGGGATAAAGTCATCCATCGCCTGAATCAATTCCATGACTTTCTTGGCCCATTCGTCGTCAAGACTTTTGGCTTCTAGAGCTTTGAGGCCAGAGCCGCGGATAACCGGGGTATTAGCGCCATCAAAGTTTTGTTTGGTCAAAAGTTCGCGAATTTCTTCTTCTACCATATCAATCATTTCCGGGTCATCAACCATATCGCACTTGTTCAAGAAAACAATCATCTTCGGCACCCCAACCTGGCGAGCCAACAGAACGTGTTCTCTGGTCTGAGGCATCGCGCCATCGGTAGCGGCAACCACCAACACCGCGCCGTCCATCTGAGCGGCACCAGTAATCATGTTTTTGATATAGTCGGCGTGACCAGGGGCGTCAATGTGAGCGTAGTGACGCTTCGGGGTTTCATATTCCGAGTGGTGAAGAGCAATGGTAATTCCTCGGGACTTTTCCTCCGGGGCGTTATCAATACCTTCTACCGCTTCTACCCGAGCCTTGTATCCTTGATCTTGAGCCAAGTTCAAAGTATGCAAGATTGCAGCGGTCAGGGTTGTTTTGCCATGGTCTACGTGGCCGATTGTGCCAACGTTGACGTGTGGCTTGGAACGATCAAATTTATCTGCCATATAATATAAAAGTTAGCTGATTAATAATAATTTTTAGCAAATGTAAAGACTGCGCAAAAACGCAATACTAATACTAACAAAATGGCGGAGATAGTCAAGGGCAACGTTATGTTAAAAGTTAAAATTTAAAGGCTGGAAGTCAAGAAGGAAAGTCAAAAATCCAGACAAGTGGCAAACCGCGAAACAAAAAGACCTTGAAAACGAAAGACTCTATCTATCATTATAACATATTTTATATGAAAAAGCAAACTTTCACGCAAAAATATGGCCTCAAATAAGGACTTTTTGTTTTAGACACAATGAATCAAAAACCCCCGCGCCTTCAGGCGCGGGGATTTTTTGTTGTTAACTTTTCACTTGCGTAAATCCGCGCTGTGCCCGTCCGAAGCCTTCTTGGGCGAAGGAGGGTTTTATCCGCATTAGATTTATTTGCGGGCGTCAATAATGCCCTGCGCCACGCTAGTCGGGATAATTGCGTATTCCAAGAATTCCATGGTGAAGTTCGCTCGCCCTTCGGTCATGGAGCGAAGCGTGGTCATATAGCCGAACATTTCCGACAACGGAACCTTGGCCACAATCACCTTCAGTTCGTTGCGGTCTTCCATTGATTCAATCTGGCCGCGTTTGGATGAAAGGTGCCCGGTCACGTCACCCATAAATTTTTCCGGTGTGGTCACCTCCACTTTCATAATCGGTTCCAACAAAACTGGCTTGGCTCGCTTAGCAGCGTCTTGGACAGACATAGAACCGGCCATTTTGAAAGCCATTTCTGAGGAGTCAACTTCATGATAAGAGCCGTCATAAAGCTCTACCGAAATGTCCACCACTTCAAAGCCGGCCAAAATGCCTCGGCTCAAACCTTCGCGCACTCCCTTCTCAACCGCCGGAATATATTCGCTCGGAATCACTCCTCCCTTGATATTATTAATAAACTCAAAGCTAGCTTCACGTTTGATATTTTTGGCCACCTTGGCTTCCGGGTCAATATTTTTATCCAACGGCTTAACTCGAATCCGAACATGGCCATACTGACCACGACCGCCAGATTGTTTAACATATTTGCCTTCCGCTTCCGCCTCAGCGGTAATTGTTTCTTTGTAGGCCACTTGCGGTTTGCCGGTATTGGCTTCCACGTTAAACTCACGCTTCATGCGTTCTACCAAAACTTCCAGATGCAATTCGCCCATGCCGGCAATGATAGTTTCCATTGTCTCCGGATCAGTCTTAATTTTGAAAGTTGGGTCCTCATCGGATAACTTTTTCATCGCGATACCCATTTTTTCTTGGTCAGCTTTTGTTTTCGGTTCTATCCGCATTTCAATAACCGGTTCCGGTATTTTGATGCCCTCCAAAATAATCGGCCTGTTTTCATCACACAGGGTATGGCCGGTTGTCGTATTTTTTAGACCGACAATCGCCGCAATTTCACCGGCAAACACCTCGTCTACTTCTTCGCGGTGGTTGGCGTGCAAACGCACAATCCGACCAACCCGTTCCCTTTCTTGGTTGACCGCGTTGTAAACATAAGAGCCGGATTTAAGCACGCCGGAATAGACACGGAAAAAGGTCAGCTGGCCAACAAATGGGTCGGCCTGCAACTTAAAGGCCAGGGCCGAAAAAGCCTCGTCGTCGGAAGTTTTGCGAGATTCTTCTTCACCGGTTTCGGGGTTAGTGCCAGTGATTGGCGGCATATCCAGCGGGCTTGGCAAATAATCAACGACGGCATCAAGTACCAATTGAATACCTTTATTTTTAAGGGCCGAACCGCACATCACCGGAAAAAGGTCGTTATTAATAGTCGCTTTGCGTAAAACACGCTTCAAATCTTCCAAAGCAATTTCTTTGCCCTCCAAATAGTCATCCATTAGAACTTCATCCAATTCCGCGATTTTTTCCACCAGTTCAGCGCGCGCCGTTTTTGCTTCTTCCAAATATTGCTCGGGAATTTCAGTTTCCTTGATTTCTTTACCTTTTTCGCCCTCAAAATTGTAGGCTTTCATTTTAAGCAAATCAATCACGCCCTCGTGTGCCGACTCCAAACCAATTGGCAATTGAATGCGAACGGCTTTTTTAGACAAACGATTGAGAATAGTTTTAAAAGAATGGTCAAAAGACGCGCCCACGCGGTCTAATTTGTTCACAAAACACAAACGCGGCACATTGCCTTCGTCAGCATAGCGCCAGTTGGTTTCTGATTGTGGTTCCACCCCAGCCACTCCGTCAAAAATCACCACCGCGCCATCCAAGACGCGCAAACTTCGCCTCACCTCCACCGTAAAGTCGATGTGTCCGGGTGTGTCAATGATATTCAAGCGATGTTTTTGACTCGCATCAGCGGCAGCGTAAGTGGGGGTCCAGAAAGCGGTCGTCGCGGCCGAAGCAATCGTGATGCCGCGTTCACGCTCTTGATCCATCCAGTCCATGGTCGCCTCGCCTTCGTGCACCTCACCAATTTTGTGCGAAACACCAGTGTAATAAAGAATACGCTCGGAACAAGTAGTTTTGCCCGCGTCAATATGCGCGATGACGCCAATATTGCGAACCTTTTCCAGGGGATAGTCTCGAGTCATAGAGAATGTAAAATTAAAAAATTAAAATAATAATAAAAACAATTTAAGTTTTGGACGCAAAAACGAGCAAACAAAAATCGCTGATTCTTATTTGCTTCGCCTAATCGCAAAGTGAGCAAAAGCGCGGTTGGCTTCAGCCATCTTGTGCACGTTTTCTCGTTTCCGAACGGCATCGCCTTCGTTATTCTTGGCCGCCAAAATCTCTTCAGACAATTTTTCGGCCATCGGCTTGCCTTTTTTAGACTTGGCCGCTTCAATCAACCAACGAAAAGCCAACGACAGTTTACGTTCTGGGCGAACTTCATGCGGCACCTGATAGTTGGCACCACCAACCCGACGAGAACGAATTTCCATATTCGGCGCGACGTTTTGAATCGCTGTCTCAAAAACCTCCAACGGTTCAGTCTTGGTCTTTTCTTTAATTAAATCAAAGGCGCCATAAACAATCTTGCGAGCGGCGTTCTTTTTACCTCGCTCCATAATGTAATTGATGAGTTTTTCAACCTTCTCCGAGTGGTAGACATAATCACCACCAACCGGCGGTCGTTTTTTTACTGGTCTGCGCATTTTCGTTTAAAGATAATTAAGAATAAAGATTATTTGGCGGCTTTTGGTTTTTTGGCACCGTACAAACTGCGACCCTGACGACGCTTGTCCACACCGGACGCATCCAAACGACCGCGGACAATGTGATAGCGAACGCCCGGCAAGTCCTTAACGCGACCGCCACGCAACATTACCACAGAGTGTTCTTGCAAGTTGTGACCTTCGCCCGGGATATAGGCGGCAACCTCCATCCCATTGGTCAAACGTACGCGAGCAATTTTTCGCAAAGCGGAGTTAGGTTTTTTCGGAGTAGTCGTTTTCACTTGCAGACAAACGCCACGCTTGAACGGAGACGAATAATCAATCGGCTTGTTTTTTTTCATATTAAAACCGTGCGCCAAAGCCACTGATTGGGATTTTTTGGCCACCTTCTTGCGTGATTTTTTGATTAGTTGATTGATTGTTGGCACGATAAATAATTTAAACTGTAAAATTTAGACTGCAACTCGTTACTTTAGTCCAAAAGACGACCAAATCAAAGAGCGCCAACCCTTTATCTGGTCTCTTTTACTGTAATACAAAAGCCAAAAAAATGCAATATATTTTGGGGCTTGGCTATGTCTTTAGACGAAGAAGCTAAAAAGCCAGCCCAGTCAAGGCGGTAAAAATTAACGGCAACAACTTGTCAATCACGAAGCCGGCCACTAGAACAGCCAACAAGATAAGGAAAAAACGCTGGCGATAGAGTGATTCCTCCAAATAGCGAAAGCGCGGCGGCAAAACCGACAGCAGAACTGTGGCGCCATCCAGTGGCGGAATCGGTATTAAGTTAAACAAAGCCAGCATTACATTCACCAAAACAACCACGCCAAAAATAGTGATTATGGCCGGATTTAGATTCAACATCGGCGAAAAACGGATTAAAAGACCAAAAATTACCGCTAGCAAAATATTTGAGGCCGGTCCAGCCGCCGCCACATAAGCCGGTCCCCACTTGCCAGCCTGAAGGTTATAGGGGTTATAAGGCACCGGTTTGGCCCAACCAAAGACAATTCCGCCCGGTAAGAGCGAGAGTAAAAGAGGTAAAATGATAGAACCAAACGGGTCAATGTGCGCAATGGGGTTTAGGGTTAGACGACCGGCCAATTTAGCGGTTGGGTCGCCCAAAACATAGGCCATATAACCGTGCGACACTTCGTGAATGACCACGGACATGACCAAAACGATAATCGAAAAGATGGTGAGGGTTGCCATAATTGAGAAAAGGGGTCTAGCGTCCGCGCGGCGCGGCCGCTAGACTTTTATTTAATTTCTTGCCAAAAAGTTATTTTATGATAACATTTAACAGTCCGTTTGTAAAAAGCGGTCATTACCTAAAAATCATGAAAACCTGCCCCATTTGTGACAAAGGCTCAAAACTGGTTGGTGGTTACTCCAACCGCGTGCGCGCCACTAAATATAACCCGACCGGTAAAGCTCGCAAGAAGCCTAATTTGCAATGGGCCAAAACCGCTGATGGCAAACGAATCCTAATCTGTACCCAATGCCTGAAAGCCGGCAAAAACCTAACTGTCAAAACCAAATAAAGAAAAAACCGGACAAACCTGAGTAAACTGGAGAGGGTAACCCTCTCCAGTTTTATTTTAACGGCGTTTAGGCTCCAAAATTGAGGGTGGTCGCTCAATTAGACAAAGCTTCAGACCGCAGATTGTGGCCATCTGTTTTAAAGAGAATTGTCCCTAAATCTTTTGTCTGCAAAATCGTCGCTCCGCTCGCCTCCAGTCGCGACAAAGTTTCTTGGTGGGGATGACCATAACGGTTATCAACACCACTGGAAACAACGGCATAGCGCGGGGCGGTTTTTTGAAGAAAAATCTCCGCGCTTCCGCTCTTGGCGCCGTGGTGACTAACTTTCAGGACTTCCGCTTCCAACCCGGAACCAATTTGATAAGCCAATCTTTCTTCTAAGGCCAACGGCGCGTCTCCTGTCAATAAAAAATTAATTTCCCCATAGGTAAGCTTAGCCACAATCGAAGCCGCGTTACTTTCGCCGTCTTTGGTTCCGGCGTTGAAAATTTCCAGCCATGTATTTTGGTCCAAAATTACTTTCATCCCCTCTTGAGCCAGAAGTTTTTGCGCCCTTTCTGCCTCAATTTTTGTTTGCAAAGCTTGGTAAGCGGCGCTCTCGCTTGCGGTTTCTGGCGCCAAGTAAGCCAAGACCGCGAAACGGTCAAAGACATCCGGCAACCCGCCAATGTGGTCCAAATCCGGATGAGTAGCAACCACCAAATCAATTGACCGATCAAAAAAAGGCACCGCGCGCCCCAGGGCGCGAATAACTTTTTTGTCTGGCCCGCCGTCAATCAAAATTTGATTTTTATTTGGCGCCGTAATCAAAATCGCGTCCCCCTGGCCAACATCCAAAAAAGCCACTTGCAAAAAATCTGTCGGTTGAGATTGCCAAACAACCCCCCAAACAAAAAGATTACCAACCAACAAAACAACGACCACAACCCACCGCCATTTCATATTTTTGAAATATTAAAAAAACTTAAGACTGGCCTCTGCTATTTTATAACAAACAATATTTAAATGTTACCAAATTTTATTCTAACCAATCCTTCCTTTATCCACAGTCTACCATTTTATGCGGCCGCATAAAATGGTAGACTTGCTAATGATCAATTATTTATTACTTATTCACTTAACTACTAACCTAAAATGACCTTAACCGATGAAATTTTATTTTTTCTATCAAACCACCCGGGCAACTATAAAAGACTAAGACAGGACCTAAGTCATAATCGAACTTTTACAGAAGACGAGCGAGAAAGGCAAAGATTTAACAAAACAATACTCAACACTTTGCATAAACTTAAAAAAAGAGGCTTGGTGGAAGGAAACAGCAATTCTTGGAAAATTTCCCAACTAGGAAAAAAATTCCTTTTTCATCCGAAAAAACTGAATTTGGACAAAGAAAAAACAAGCAGGCCCACCACAAAAAAACTGATTGTAATGTTTGATATTCCAGAAACAAAGAGAGTAGATAGAAACTGGCTAAGAACTCAATTAAGAAAAATAGATTTTATGATGGTTCAACAAAGCGTTTGGCTGGGGCCGGCCCCCTTGCCTCAAGCTCTCGTTTCAGCCCTAAAAGACCTGGGGCTTTTAGAGTACCTAAAATTTTTTGAGGTTAAAGAAAAAGATATTATCTAAAACTTTTTACACTCTTTTTCGCGCCCTAAAATAATCAGAGATTATCTCCTATATTGTGCGGCCGCATAATATAGGAGATAATTCTTTTCTTGTCAAAAGCAAGTAAATTTTTGTTAAAAGCAAATAAAAATTCTTATCTATCTTTTTTTATTCCCCAAAAAACAAATACTACCAAGAGCCCATAAGAGACCAGTACCAACCAGAGGGGAGGAGCGGAGATTGTTACTGAAGCCAACGGGAAACGCGCGAAAAACTGCGCTGATTTGATAATATATCCCAGAACAAAATAAGAACCATACGCAAAGGGCAGGGACGGAAAGCTCCCCAAAAATCCGGCGAGACCGGTCAAAAAAGACAGAAGCATTCCCAAAGGAATCGCCGGCAGTATGACAATGTTCGCCAAAAAACCAATTAAAGAAATGTTTCCTGTTTTGTATATCAACCAGGAATAGACGGCTGCTTGAGCGCCCAGGGTTGTTGAGATAACTTCGCGCAAGCCGAGCCTGGTCGGCACAAATCTCAGGCGGCTTTCAATTAAAGGTGACAAATAAATCAACCCAAGCGTCGCCAAAAACGACAACTGGAACCCCAAATCAAAGATCAAGATTTTGGGGTTCCATAAAGTCATCAAAACACCGGCAAAAACCAGAGCCACGCCAGCCTCATAAATTCGCCCATAACCACGAGCCAACAGACCCAAAATCGCCATTACCGAGGCGCGAGCCACTGATGCTCCCCCACCAACCATCAAACTAAAAAACAAAACCCCCAACACGCTTCCTGATATTGCCCAAGCGTGAGGCAAGAAAAACAAGGCTCTCAGAATATAGCTCGCGACGATAGACAAATTGAAGCCGGATAAGACCACCACATGAGAAATACCGACCCGACGAAAGACTTCTTCTAATTCTTCGCCTAAACCGGACTTGCCACCAAGCAGTATTCCGGAAGCCAGAGCTGACGCCGGCTCGGGAATAACTTTTTCTATTTTTTGCTGAAAAGTTTTTTTCAGTCTAATCAACCCTCCTAGCACCGACCACGGGGCCGGTGAAACTTTTTTGATTTCGGGATAAAAAAACTGACGACCAATATCACGCGCGGCCAAATATTTTTCATATTCAAAAATTTGCCCACTTTCAGTCTCAAAATTTTCCGGTTGGCGCAATTCGCCTGCTAGCTGAACAGTTTCACCGTAAAAATAGGCCGGGAATCTCTCGGTAAAAACCAGGATTTTTTCGCCGGTTATTGTTTCTTTAACTATCAACCGAGTATTGCCTTCTCGTTCCTCCGGTTCAGCGACTATCTTGCCGACCAAAACAACATCTTCATCCGACGGCAAAGATGATTTTTCAACCGAGGCGAACTCCAAACGTCCGGCCCCCATCGACAAACCTAACAAAAAAACAGCTAACAACCAAAAGCGTCCAAGATCCGGTTTTAAAAAAGCGAGAACGCCAAATAAACTGGCCAAAAACAAAAACCAAACGACCAACCACCAACCAAAGCCCAGTAACGCCGACATTATCACGCCTCCCAAAAAACCGGCAATCAAGAGCCCGGCAAAAATTCTAGCTTGAAACATATTTTTTAAAACAGCTCGCCCTGCTCTTCACCGGCTTCATCCATCGCCCGGTTAGCCAACTTGTCAGCCAAGGCATTCTCTTCGCGCGGTATATGTCTAAAGGTTAAATTTTTAAATTCCGCGACCCGCAAGTTCCAAATTTTTATAAAAAGCGGCACAAGTTTTTCTTCTTTGATTTGGTACTCGCCGTTTAATTGACGACAAACCAATTCGCTGTCCAACCGGGCTTCTATCGCCAAATTTTTCACTTTTTCTTTACCGAATACTTTCTTGAGGGTCTCCAAACCCAACAAAACCGCTTTGTACTCCGCCTCATTGTTGGTTAGCACCCCCAAAAAAGCCCTAGCCTCCCTGACCACCTTCCCCCTCTCGTCAAGAATGGCCACCCCAGCGCCACCCGGACCGGGATTCCCGCGCGAGCCGCCATCGGTGTGTAAAATTATTTTTTCCATTTTTTTATTATAGCCTGCTCACCAAGAAAAAACCACGTTATTTACTCGGCCCGTTTAACGTCCACCAAGCGCAAGCGCAATTCCGGCCTGGCTTTAAAAGTCGATTTTTCTAAATTGACCAATAAATCCAATCTTTCGCCTCGCGCTAAATTAACATCTTCAAAATTATGGCCATTTCGAGAATCAAACTCTTCCTTAAGCAAGGTTGGGGGACAAGTGAAAAAACCAATTGCCAAAATTATCCCACCTCGGCTGTTTTTGAAACCAAGTTCCAAGTGAATGCCACCGTTACCAAAAGTGCGGACCGACTCAAGCAAAACATTCTTGAGCAAAAAAACCGGTTTTGGATTGCCAACGCCAAAGGGACCAAATTGTTCAACGTCTTCATAGGTGCCCCACGTTATTTCATCAAGCATAATTTCTGAATCTATCTCCAACTTATTTTCCACTTTTTGCTTTTCAACTTTTTTAAAAGCCTGATTTAACTTTTGAGACAATTCTTTTTCTTGGCCATCAGCCAGAGTGAAACCGGCAGCCACCGTATGCCCCCCAAAGGCCTCAAAAAATTCGCCGCCCCCGGCAGCTTGCATCAACCCCACCAAACTGACCGAACCGTCAGACCGGCACGAACCTTTAATTTCCCCACGGCTGTTTCGCGACCACAAGAAAATCGGTCGTTCATATTTTTCCAGCAAACGACTAGCCGCCAAACCCAAAACGCCCAAGCCCCAATCGGGGTTGCCAGCGACGATAACCGCTGGTAATTTTTTATCTTTGAATAAGAAGTCGGCTTCTTTCAAAATAACATCCACCAAAACACGACGTTCCTTATTTTTTTCCACCAAATGACGAGCAATCATCACCGCCTCAATGTCATCATCAGTGCGCAAAAGATAATAAGCCTGCGAAGCTGACGACATTCGGCCGGCCGAATTGAGATGCGGACCCACCATAAAGCCGATATCATCTTCCGAAACGTAGGCCGGTTTAATTTTGAGCATCCCGAGCAAAGTCTGAAGACCTAGGCGTTTGGTTCGGCGCAAAACCTTCAGGCCAAAGAGCGCCAAGACACGATTCTCTCCCTCAAGCGGCACCATATCGCTAATGGTTGAAATAGCCACCAGGTCGAGCAGCCATTTTTCCCAACCTTCAGGAATATTAAAACGCTCAAGCGCCAAAATTACTTGAACCAACTTAAAGGCCACGGCGCAACCGGCAAGCATTTTGAAAGGATATTGGTCATCTTCCCGTTTAGCGTCGACAATCGCGAGCGCCGGCGGCAATTTTTCTTGTGTCAGATGGTGGTCGGTGATAATCACATCCAAACCCAATTTGTTCGCTTCGACCACCGCCTCAATATTCGTAATGCCACAATCAACTGTGACAATCAACTTGACTCCTTCCACGGCAAATTTTTTAACCGCTTCTGTTGTCAGGCCATGTGCTTCTAAATGACGATCTGGTATATATGCCTCAAAATCGTTGTAACCAATCCGTTTAAAAAAAGATTCAATCACCAGAGCGCCGGGGATACCATCCGCGTCATAATCACCAAAAATAATTACTCTTTCTTTGCGGTAAATCGCATCAATAACCCGACGAGCGGCCGTTTCAATATCGGTCATCAAAAAGGGGTCGTGCAAATCTCGCTCGTAAGACGGGTTCAGATACCTTGACGCTTCATCGGCCGTCTCTATCCCCCGACTGAAAAGCAGTTGACGCGTGAGCGGTGAAAAATCCGCCAAGGCGATTTCTGTTTTCTTACTTAGCGGCTTGCGTTTAAGCCATTTTTTGGTTGCCATAGATATATTATAACACAACTTGGTTTGCCCTAAATTTCTGGCGTTTTTCAATTTTTCTCTTTAAACCATCTGCAAAATACGCTATACTATCTAAAAATCAGGGGTTTGGTTATCGTTGTTCTTTATTTTTGATTTTAATTTTTACATTTTAAATTATTTATATGGATTGTCTTTTTTGCAAAATTGTCGCTGGCGAAATCCCGGCTCATAAAGTTTACGAGGATGATAAGTTTATCGCTTTTTTGGATATTAAACCGATAAACCCCGGCCACACTTTGATTATTCCCAAAGCTCATTATCGTAACCTTTTTGATATGCCATATGAACTCTTAGCCGAACTGGGCCCCTTAATCAAAAAGATTGCCTTGGCGGTCAAAGACGCGACTGGCGCCGATGGCATCAATATTGGCTGGAACAACGAACCGGCCGCCGGCCAGCTTATTTATCACTCACACACGCACATTATGCCGCGTTTTGAAGGCGACGGTTTTGAACATTGGCGCGGCAAATCTCAACCAACGACGGAAAAATTTATTGAATTAACCAAAGATATTCAAGGGATGATTTACGACGGAAAAAAATAACGCAATCTTAATTTAACTTAAATGCTTTTAACCTTAACTTTTGACTTCTAAAATTTAACTTTTAACATTCAGTACTTTAATCCCCACCAATTTTCCGCCCGAAGCGATATAGTCAAGCATTGCGCCACCGCCAGTAGAAACAAAGTCAAACTTGTCTTCCAGCTTAAGTTTCTTAATTGCCGCCAAAGTGTCACCACCACCAATCACTGTAAAAGCTTTGGTCTTCGCTAGAATTTTGGCCGTTTCCAAAGTGCCCTTGGTATAACCCTTTTCAAACCAACCCAATGGACCATTCCAAAGAACTGTCTTGGCCCCTTTGGTCGCTTCGGCAATCTCCGCCAAAGTCTCTGGACCAATGTCAAAAATCGCTTCCCCCTTTATTATTCCATTTGAATCTTTAACCGTCTGCCCCTTGTCATTCGCCACGATTACATCAATCGGCAATCTCAAATTTTTATTTTTTAAAAACGGTTTAATATAACCCAAGTCACTATCCACGACGGATAATCCTACTTCTAAACCTTGAGCTTTGAAAAAAGAGTTAGCCAAAGCTCCGCCTAAGAATATTTTATCGGCCTTGGCCAATTTCTTAATGAGAGGGATTTTGGTCTTAAACTTGGCACCACCCAAAATAACCACTAGTGGCAACTTGGGTTTTATTACTCGCTCCAGATTTTTTATCTCTTCTACCAAACGCAGACCAGCATAACTCGGCAGAAGTTTGGGCAAGCCAACCACCGAAGCGTGAGCCCGATGCGAAACCGAAAAAGCATCGTTGACATAAATATCACCCAAATTAGCCAACTCTTTAGCAAAAAACTTGTCATTGTTTTTTTCTCCAGGCCATAAACGCAAATTTTCCAATAAAACCAAGTTATTTTCCTCCAACAATTCCCTCGCTTGCTTAAAGTCAGTTGCCAATTTTGTTTTTTGGTGGTGACTCAAATATTTAGCAACCGACAGAAGTGAGGCCTCTTCATCGCCCAAATGAGAAATAAGCAAAACCTTAGCGCGCTTCCCAAGCAAATAATCAATTGTTGGCCAAGACTGATCAATCCGAAAAGTTTCGGCGATTTTCCCATTTTTAAACGGCACGTTAAAATCTACCCTGACAATCGCGATTTTGCCGGCCAATTGCTTGGCTGAAAGTTGTTTGATATTTTTCATAGCTTAATTATAACAAAAAATCAAACCAACGCCCGCTCTTGGCCTAGGTCCGTCCTAGCCACCTAACCCAACCTTGGACTAGGACGGACCTAGACCAAAACTAAAGGCCAATTTTTCAACGGCTCAACGCGTTGAGCCGTTGAAAATGGCTTAAAATAAGAACTTTTTTCACCCCAAATTTTAGGGTTATCAGACTAACCTCTACTTTGTTTGCTCGGCAATTTTTAAAATTTCACCAAAATCTTTGGCCGAAAGCGAGGCTCGTCCCACCAAAAGGCCATCCGCACCACCTTCTCTCAAAAAACTCTCGGTGTTTTTAGCATCAGCCGAACCACCATACAAAACCGGCACAGTCATTGCCTGCTTTTTATTGATTATTTTACTCAAAATCTTCCGGATAAAAATCGCATTATGCATAAAACCGTCCGGCGTTTCCACCCCTATTGCGTCTTTACCAATCGCCCAGACCGGCTCATAAGCAATAATCAATTGGTCGACCAAGCGTGGTGGTATTTTAATTAAAGCCTCTTTTAATTGTGCTTCCAAAACTTTTAGATAGTGACCATGAGCATCACGATCTTTTTCACCGACACACAAAACAACTTTTAAGCCCGCTTTCATTGCCGCTTTTATCTTGCGGTTTATAATTTCACCCACCTCACCACTAGCTCGCCTTTCCGAATGACCTAAAATAACATAGAGAGCACCTGTTTCTTTAAGCATTATTGGCGAAATATTACCAGTATGAGCGCCTTTTTCTTCCCAATAAACATCCTGAGCGCCAAACAAAGTCTTGCCAGGTTTTTTGCCAATCAAGTTTTCTAAATAAATAACCGGCGGACAAAGAACAACTGTTGTTTTGCGCAGACTGGCCACTGTCTTTTTTATGCCACTTACAATTTCTCGCGCCTCCCTCCGGCTCACCGGATTCATCTTCCAGTTGCCGATAATTATTTTTTTAGTCATAAATTAATTCTACCCCAAGTCGCCCCCAACGCAAAATCAAAACTATTTCTCGCGCCAAGATATAATTTCATAATTTTCTGACACTAATGGGAAAAACGGAGGTGGATTATAAAGAAGATTACCGTCATAAATCAGATTTCTTGTTTCATAACCATTGGCATCAGTATAAGCAAAACCATAACGTTTATTAGTTCCCACCATTCCAAACAAAGTAATTGTGTCTCTGATGTGGTAAGGATGACAATTGTTGTTGTAATAATAACGCCCCGCTCTTCCATTTTTAGCAATCAAAGCGGCATCAATCCTCAAGATATCATTGCTGTCCATGCCAGCATTAATATTGCCCTGAGCAATTAGACCAATTACGTCCGTGCCGTCATATTTGGTATAAAGAAGGTCGCGATTAAAATTTATATTGGCATAAGTGCTCGGATTTTCTGGAAACCGCGCCACGGCAATTGTTAATCGGGCACCACTGATTTGACCTTCAACCCAAATATTATCCTCTATAAAAATTAAACCGTTTGAAGGCAAGGGAAAGTTACTAACTAAAGTTTGAGTTCCCACACTCCAAGTTCCCCAACCTTCTTGATCCTCCCAATTTGGCTTGCGACAATTATTCTTTGGCAAAGCCATAAGCGAATTTACTTTATATAGATCAAAAGTATTGTCAGTTTTCAAAACCAAGTTGTAACCATAAACGCCGGATGGAGCAAAATAAAGACCGTTTTGTTCGGCGGCTGTTTTTATCTCGCTTAAAGTGGACATCAAACCATTAAAGTCCACGGCTGGTACCGGAAATTCTCGTCCAGCCAAAAAAACATCATTCCTGGTCATCACCGGATTAGGTGGAGCCTCATACACCCTAAAAGAAGAAACTAGATTGTTTTCCGGTGGGGGAGGGTTGAGATGCGTATGAACACCAAATTCATTCTTGTCACCAGTATCATCATGGTCTGGATCATTATAGTCAGCCTTGGCGCTAGTCACAATGTTATGAGCCAAACCATCAAAACGAATACCTTCGTTGGAATGAACTGGACCAAAGGTTTTTGTCCCTTGGCCGAAACGCATGATCGAATTAGCCAATAGAGCATATTTGGCAAAAGACGGCACAGCCATCTTTACTTCTATTGTACGAGTTAAATTAGGAAAGCCATTAACTTCGCCAGTAGAATTAATCGTAACCAAAGTAGAACCAAGCTCCGGTGCCTTGATGTCTAAAGTAAAACGACCAATAACCGTGCCTGTCCGATCAGCAAAATCATGGATATATGGGCCTGGCGCACCAGTCCCATCTTGAAAATCTGTCTTATTATGAGCTAAGTGCCAACGATAATAATCAATGCCCGCTTCGGCAATTTGCAATGCTTTTTCACGAATAACCGCCTGGTTTGTTAGTTTTAAATTTGCCGTTCCCCAAGCAATCAAACTGCCAATCATTAGCACGCCGATTGAACCGTAGACCAAGACATTAATTAATAAGGCGCCTTTATTTTGTTTAAATTTTTTCATCACCAGTTGTCTTTTACGTTTCTAATCATTACTTCGCTTTGGACCGTGTATGGCGCCGGCGCGCGGTTACTTGGTGCCTGAATAACAAAGACAAAACGCGCCATTTTGACCGCCTGGACATCTATCGGTTCGGTTAAGGGCGTAGAGGAAGCGGTGCCATCGTAGTCATTGTTAAAATAAACAAAAGTACTAGAGGCGGTGAGAAGATCGGCAATCAGAGTTTGGATTTTTTCATCACCAGAAACATAAACAGGCGGGTTGCCCGAAGGTTCGGTCAGGCCACGTTTGAGAGACCGATCTTCAATAAAATAACGCAGGCGTTCCCTGACCCCATCACCGTCAGGATCAGAAAAAAATATAAGGGAAGTAGAGGCCACCATTTCAATTAAAAAGCCGCCGGTTGCCGAAGATTCCGCGGCTCGTAATTCAGCCGTCAATTTCTTTAAAGCCGACTTGGCGTTGCTATCAGCCGAAAAAGATAAACCATAACGATCATTAAAGACAAATAGATCACGGCCAAAGGTCGCCAAAGCAACCAAAAACAAAACCAAGAGGCCGGACACAATCAAAATTTCTATTAGAGTAAAACCTGTGGTTTTTTTATTATTTTTTATCATAATGAATTCAAAGAAGCCTCAAAACTTTGCCAATCATCAGAAACCAAAATCTCGCCCGTAAACTCCTGATAACCGTCACGAGTTACTGTGACAATATAATTATCAAACACCAGTGAATCAAAATAAACTTGACCAAAAGGCAAGCACGAAGAACTATAAGTAATCGCCACATCAGAAATTCGTGGTGTTACAGAAGGATCTTCTGTCGCAAGTAATAATTTATAACGAACATAGCGTTCGTTCGTATGAATACTGTTTATGTTTGTCTCAGAGGCGGTGTAATAAGAACCAGCTGTGCCGTCTGGACCGACAAATTCCCAAGGGCCTTCCAATCCTTCACTTGAAGCCAATTGAAATCGAACACTGTTGGTTCCGGTAGAAGTGGCTTGAGTTGCCGGTTGCCAACTTAACTGATAATAAGTAGTGGTCGCCGAACCGACATCAAAAACAGTTGAGGTGTAGTAACCCTCTAACACATAGTTGCTTAAAATACTGGTCAATTTTATTTCGCCAGCCGGATTATTAACGTCAATATTAAAAACCTCTCCACCAGCCGAAGACCAATCAGACTCTCTAAGATGACCACGGTTGGTTATTTTTTCGGCCA
>Ga0255343_1002083_pt1 | contig 24534 bp, 24 predicted proteins | sample wastewater_treat_4_FD_192413 | JGI IMG/M metagenome (GOLD analysis project Ga0255343, IMG submission 192413) | Wastewater microbial communities from Lulu Island WWTP, Vancouver, Canada - plant16 | ecosystem: Engineered > WWTP > Wastewater > Unclassified | place: Canada: Vancouver, British... | reverse complement strand
CCTTATTTCAGCATCAGGCACCCATTTTACAGCATGAATTTTTGATTTTTTATCGGCTGAATCATAATAAAAATCCTTCTTGATTACCATAATTGCTCCATAAATTTAATATGTAACTATATAATTTCCCCGCCATCATATGACTCTCCGCCGCAATCAGGCATAATACCATACCTGATTGACCAAACATGTTTATATTTTAATGCTTGGGAATGTATTTTAATTATATCTTCTTCAGGTACAGTCTTAATTACTTTGGCAGGTATTCCTGCGGCAACAGAAAAAGGAGGTATTTTTTGGTTGTTGGTAACTACCGCACCTGCAGCTATAATGCTTCCCCTTCCTATAACAGCACCGTCCATAATAATTGCACCCATACCGATTAAGCAGTGGTCTTCAATTTTACAGGCATGAACAGTTGCATTGTGCCCGATTGTTACGTAATCTCCAATTATTGCCGGATAATCGTCGGCAACATGTACAACGCTGTTATCTTGAATATTTGTATACCTGCCTATTTCTATATAGTTTACATCTCCTCTTACAACCGTATTAAACCAAATACTTGAATATTCTTTTATTGTTACCTTGCCTATTATTTGAGCACCATCGGCAATGTATGTTTTTTCATCTATTATTGGCTTAATACCTTCAAATTCTTTAATCATTATTTCCTCCCATACAGGACGTTCTTCAATTCTATCCAAAGAATTACCTTCATAGATGTCCCTTTTTTATTATCCGAACCAAATCTTTATTTCTCTTTCTGCACTTTCCTTAGAATCTGAGCCATGTACTGAATTTTCCTGTTTTGATAAAGCAAATTTTCCCCTGATTGAATCAGGCTCAGCATTTTTTGGGTCTGTTGCTCCGTTAATTTTTCTAACCCTATCAATTACATTTTTACCTTCAATAACCAATGCGCACACATTTCCCCTGATAATATAAGAAATAAGTTCATTGAAAAATGGTTTGTCCCTGTGCTCATAATAATGTTCTTCTGCAATTTCAACAGATGGCTTAATCATTTTCATATCAATTATGTTAAAATTCTTTTCATAAACAGAAATTATTTCACCCATAAGTTTTCTTTCAATTGCATCCGGTTTTATAAGCACCAATGTTCTTTCTTTTCCTAAAAAGTCTGATATTTTTGAAAGCAGCTCATCAATATTATTAACATCAAGCGACAGTGTTTCAATAGGACACATTCCTGATTGTTCACGATTTTTTATGTATGAAACCAATTTTTGATATTCAAACACAATAGAAGTGTTTTTCAAAATATCCACAGCATTTTGAGAAATTAATTTAGTGCTTAGTTCTTTGATATCAGCATGTTTATAAATCATTGCAGCCGCCTTACCAACAACTTTATCAGACACACTAGAGCCTTTAAGTTCGTCTTTGAGCTCATTAAAAGCTTCACAAACAGGTTTAATTCCTTTATTTTCACTTGAAAAAATTACTTTTCCATCCTTGACAATTACTATTGTTTTATTTTCATTATTCAATATTTGTTTTGCTAATTCAATGTCTTTCATATATACTCCAATTCTTCGCTGTGCTCAGGATGACAAACATAAGGTTTGTCAAGCCTATGCAAAGACCAAAGTCTTTGCTTCATTGATTGTATTCATTATAGTATAGTACAGTAATTGGTGATTTGCAATAATAAAAACCGGCATAAACCCTGAGTTAAGAATGCTAACAAATAAAATCCAAAATATTTGGTTTAAATATTTTGGATTTATTTGTATTGTCCTGCTATCCTTGAGGCAATTGACATATATTATCACGACTTATTAAAGCCGGGTTTCATATTCGAATAATTAATTGTTTGACCTCTAGAATATGCTTTCGATATCTTCATTAAGAATATCGGTTATAAACATATGACCCGGTGCATGAGTTATAACTATTTCAGGTTTAGCATTTTCAATTGCAGCTTGCGGTGTAACTCCACATGCCCAAAATACCGGTACTTCTCCTTCTTTTATTATAACTGCTTCGCCATAATCAGGTTTATTGATATCCTTAATTCCTATTTCCGCAGGGTCGCCGTGATGTATCGGAGCACCATGAACATGCGGGAATTTCCCTGTTATTTCATATGCTTTATCTACATCCTCGGGTTTCATAGGTCTCATGCTTACAACATATGGTCCTTTGAATATTCCGGCTGGTTTAGCCTCTATATTTGTTTTATACATAGGAACATTACGACCCATTGAAATATGTCTGATTTCAATTCCTTCTCTTATCATTGCTTCTTCAAATGAGAAACTGCAGCCGATAAGGAAACAAACGAAATCGTCTCCCCAATATTTTTCTGCATTTAACACTTCATCTACTCTTACTCCGTTTTTATATATAAAATATTTTGGAATATCGGTAATGATGTTTGCCTTATCTGCAGTCTTTGTTGTAGTATAACTTCCCGGTTCGGTTATTTCAAGTATAGGACATGGTTTAGGATTATACTCCGCAAATAATTTAAAATCATCTGCGTATTTTTTAGGTAATATTACCAGATTTGCTTGAGCATATCCACCGCACATACCGGATGTCGGTTCTTGAATTTTTTCTTCTCTTATTAATTGTCTTACTTCTTTTGGAGAAAAATCATGATATTTATTAGCCATTTATCTTATCCTTTCTATAAATATTGATAGTATTATTTAATCTATCTTGCACATTTATTGTATCACTGCCAATCTTTCGACCTTTTATAGGCATTTTCCATCAACTTGTTTCTCTCCACAATAACTTTATGATATTTTCCTAAGCAAATCCTTCCGTTCGAATCCGCACCTACGATATCAAGAAGTATCTTATTGCCATCTACTTTTTCTACCGTAAGTATCAATGTTATTGTATCACCGACCAATGTTGGATTTATATGAGAAATTTCTAATCGGTTTCCAACAGTTAAACATTGCTGTGGAATTAAACTATCAAGCATTTTGCAAGAAGCTTCAACGATCATAGTCAAAAGAGCCGGAGTTGAAACAAGGTTTTCTATTGAAGATGTATTTGAAACATATGCATCAGAAGCATTAGTCTGCTTTTGATATGTTATTGAAAGACCTTCGGTAATTTTATGGTTTATAATGTCCACCTCCATATATTCATTTGCTTAATCGTATACTAGAATTCATTGAATCTCTTGAACATCTACCACGTAATTAACTCCGTTTATCACTATATTCATTCTTCTTACGGGTCCAATGTTCACATATGCCGCTTTTTCAACAGGTGCTTCAATTACTCTTTGCGAATTTGCTATTTGTTTTTCAATCTCAGATAGTTTTTCTTCATACTCTTTATACAATTTATGTGCTTCTTCCAATGTTATCTTCTCAAATACTAATTGACAGCCTTCGCCCATTTGAGCAAGCATTGGTAAGTCGGTTGATATAACCGTAGCAATTTTTGTATAACCGCCTGCTGTTTGTCTGTCTGCCATCAGTATAATAGGAAGTCCGTTAGCAGGCACCTGCACTGAGCCGAATAAAGCACCGTCGGAAATTATGTCGGCTTTATCTATATGCTTAATAGTTTTTCCGTCAAGCCTGTATCCCATTCTATCTGCTTCTTTGGTTATTTTATATCCTTCGGGACTTAAAAAAGTATTTATACCTTCTTCCGTAAAATAATCGTCCTGGGGACCTAATACCACTCTTACATTACCTTTTCTTTTGAATTCCGGTATATATTTCGGATCCATATATTTTCCGTACACTATTTTATCGGATACTTTAATTTCCAAGACATCATCATTCATCAATTTTCGGCCTTTAAATCCGCCGATTCCTGTTTTTAAGTAAGTTGATTTGCTGTTGTTTAAGAGAGGTACTTCAATTGAACCGCTGAAAGCTATATAGGCTCTGAGACCGCTTGTAACTACTCCAAGAGATAATATGTCACCCTTTGTAACTTTATAGCTTTCCCACATTGAAATTTCTTTGCCGTTTAGCATAGGTTTCATGTTTGCACCTGTTACAGCAAATGACATATCACAGTCAAATTCCAATTCCGGTCCTAATAAAGTAGCTTCCAATACAGCCTCGCCCTCATTATTTCCAACCAAGAAATTAGCAACTCTATATGAAAAATTGTCCATAACACCAGCAACAGGCATTCCGAATTTTTGGTAACCAATACGACCTAAATCTTGTACAGTAGTTAAAAACCCGCCTTTCTTAACTTTTATGCTACTCACGCAGGTCACCTCCTTCGGAAATTATTACTTTTACTTCATATGTACCTTCTTCTACTTGTTTTTTGATTTCTAAGTATTCTTCTTCACTTACTGATACATATCTTACATAATCGCCTGCACTAAGCATAACCGGAGGCTCTTTGTCAGGATCATATAACTTTAACGGAGTCCTGCCAATCAGCTGCCACCCACCCGGTGTTTCTGACGGATACATTCCTGTTTGTGCCCCTGCAATTCCTACAGAGCCTGCAGGAATTTTTGTTCTTGGTGAGGACAGTCTAGGTGTGGCTATTTTATTGCTCATACCTCCTAAATATGTGAATCCGGGAGTAAATCCCATCATATAAACCAGATAATCCGTACCTGTATGAATTTTAATAACCTCATCTACAGTAATATTGTTATGTTCTGCAACAAAGTTAATATCAGGTCCATATTCTCCGCCATACACAGTAGGAAACTCCACAATTCGAATTTTTTCATCTGAACTTTCCACTTGCTTGCTACTCATAGAATCAAGAGTTGAAATTAGATCAGAATACTCTATCTTTAACGGGTCATACATAATCATCAAAGACCTGTATGTAGGCAACAATTCAACTATTCCATCAATTTTAGCTTCATCTATCAGTTTTACAACATTTCTGATTTTAGCATTGATTTCTTTGGAAATTTCATTGCCGAATTCCATTACTACAGCTTTATCTCCTGCAGAAAGGTATTTTATCTTTTCATACATATCATTATTCCTTTCATCAATTCTTGTTTATTTCCACAATGCTGCTATACCGGTAAGTGATCTTAAACCTAAAACAGCTGTTACAGCAACAACTATCCATCCTAATATAAATAACCACTGGGCATGTTTGTAATCACCCACAATGTCTTTTCTCTTAGAAGCTACAAGTATTGTTCCTAATGTAAGCGGTAAAATAAGTCCGTTTAACGAGCCTACAATAACCAATACTTTTGCAGGACTGCCTACAAATATTTGTATTGCGGTTGATGCTACTATGAATGCTATGGTAGTAATATTAACATGGTCGCCTATTGGTTTAATTAATGTTCTTAAGAAAGAAACCGATGTGAAAGCTGCTCCAACAACAGAAGTTAATGCAGCGGCAGCCATAACCATTCCGAAAATTTTATAGCCTAAGGTACCAGCTGCTATTTTGAATGCATCTGCTGCAGGGTTACTTGCGTCTAAGGTAACTCCTGTTGAAACAACACCTAATACAGCTAGGAATAATAGTATTCTTACTATAGTTGCAACTCCCATACCCATGAATGCTGATTGATTAACTCTATCAAAGTTTTCTTCTCCTACGATTCCTGCATCAATAAGTCTGTGTCCGCCTGAGAAAGAAATGTATCCTCCTACTGTTCCTCCTATCAAGGTCAATATTTGCAGATAAGGGAATGAACTGGGAACGAATGTTTCTTTTATTGCTTGACCAACCGGTGGCTTTGATGAAATTGAAACATATAGTATCAAAATAATCATTAATGCTCCGCAGAATGTTGCAAATTTGTCCATTGCATTTCCAACTTGCTTAACGGAGAATATGATTATACCGATAATTCCCGAAATTGCAATAGCTACATTTAAGTCTAAACCGAATAAAACATTTAATCCTAATCCGGCTCCACCAACGTTACCGATGTTGAAAGCCAATCCACCCATTGCAACCAAAATTGCCACTACATATCCCAAGCCTGGGAATACTTTATTTGCAATATCTTGACCTCTTGCTTTTGATATACAAATAACTCTCCAAATATTAACCTGAGCAATTAAAGAAAAAAGAACTGATACTAAAATAACGAATCCGAATGTCGGTCCTAATTGTGCTGTAAAAGTTGTAGTTTGTGTTAAAAATCCAGGTCCTATTGCAGATGTTGCCATCAAAAATGCAGCACCTATAAGGATTCTTTTGTCCTGTGATTTATCTCTTTCTGACATAATATTAATCTCCTTTATTATTATTTTAGTCGGTTAAATTCTTAACCGCTATTATGTTAATCGTATGTGTCTTTTGTAAGTAGATATACCTTTGTTGTTAAATAAAATCTTTTAAAGGCATTATTTGAATACCCTCATCTTCTAAAGCTTTTCTTATTGTTTTTACAAATTCGACAGCTTTAGGATTATCACCATGTACACAAATTGAGTCTGCTTTAATGTCAATATCTTCTCCCGTGATAGCCTGAACTTTGCCTTCTTTAACCATTCTAACAACTCTTGATAGTGCAAGAGTTTCATCAGTTATCATAGAGCCTTCCAGTTTCCTTGAAACCAGAGTCCCATCGGTATTATAAGCCCTGTCCGCAAATACTTCATTTGCTGTCTTAAGACCTACTGCCTTGCCGGCCTTTATCATTTCGCTGTTTGCAAGACCCATCAAAATTAAGTCTTTGTCAACTTCATAAATTGCCTCTGCAATTGCCATAGCCAATTCAGGATCTTTTGCTGCCATGTTGTATAAACCGCCATGAGCTTTAACATGCTGCAGCTGTGTTCCACGACTTTTCGCAAATGCCCACAAAGCACCTATTTGATATTTCACATAGTTCTTTGCTTCCTCTTTTGTTACCTTCATTTCTCTTCTGCCAAATCCCATTAAATCAGGGAATCCGGGATGTGCGCCAATGCAAGTGTCTTCTTTAATAGCAAAATCAACTGTTTTTTGCATTACCATCGCATCTCCTGCATGCCATCCGCATGCAATATTTGCTGACGAAACGTATTTTAGGACTTCAGAATCCAAGCCTAGTTTATAATTTCCAAAACTTTCGCCAACATCACTGTTTAAATCTACTTTGTACAAAATTAATCACCTCCAAATAAATATTATGCAATTAATATGCCAAGATTATCTTTAATAATAATCTCCATATTTCAACAAAAAATAAAGAGTAAATAAATATTTGCGTGCGAATATGCACGTTTTGCCGAGCGATAGCGCCCTAGTTATTGATGTTCTATATATAATTCTACCAAATTATGCATTATTATCTGCATAAAAGTATTTTTCTATTCTCCTTTTAAAAGCAAATCTGCTTATACCTAGCATTTCCGCAGCTTTAGTATGGTTGTTGCTGCAATATTTAAGAGCTAGTTTAATATATTCAGCTTCCATTTCTGCAACTTCATTTTCCAAAGAAAAACCTCCTGAAAGCAGTTTACTGCTCATCTCATCTTGACTCGGCTTTGTAAATTCATTGCCTCCGCCTAAGGCACTTCTAATTTCTAAAGGCAAATCGCCGATATCGATATATTCGTTCTCTACCAATATTACAATTCTTTCAATAACATTTTTAAGCTCCCTGACATTCCCTTTCCATGAGTATAATAATAGTGCTTCTTTGGCTCTGTCAGTGAATCCTTTTATCTTTTTATTAAATTTACAGTTATATTCATATAAAAAATTATTTGCTAATACTAATATATCATCTCCTCTTTCACGTAAAAGAGGCAGATAAACAGGCACTACATTCAATCTGTAGTATAAGTCCTCTCTGAATTCTTTATCTTCTATGGCTTTTTCCAAGTTTTTATTTGTAGCGGCAATAATTCTGATATCTACTTCAATATCCTCTAGTCCACCGACTCTTTTAAATTTTCTTTCATCTAAAAACCTCAATAGTTTAGGCTGTACTTCCATGGGCATTTCTGCAATTTCATCCAAAAATACCGTACTTCCATCAGCTATTTCAAGCAATCCCTTTTTTCTGTTGTTTGCACCGGTGAACGCATTTTTTTCAAATCCGAAAAGTTCACTTTCTATAAGCTGCTGAGGAATAGCACCGCAATTAAGTTTCAGCATGGCAGATCCTCTCCTTATGCTGTGATTATGAATATAAGAAGCTACAAGATCTTTGCCTGTACCGGTTTCACCCCTTATAAGGACAGTTACATTGTCGTTTTTTGATAATATATCAATTCTATTCATAACTTCATTCATAAGAGGATGGTTCCCTATTATAATTTTCTTATTTAATTCTTTCTCCTTTTCTTTCTCCAATAAATAAATTTTGTTTTGCAATTTTAAATTTTCTGTAATTCTTTTTATTAAAATTTCTACATCAATGAGGTCAAAGGGTTTGTTAATATAGTCAAAAGCGCCGAGTTTTATTGCTTTAACAGCAGTGTTGATATCACCATAGGCAGTCATAATAATAACCTCGACTTTTTTGTCTATTTTTTTTATTTTAGGCAAAATATCCAATCCGTTCTCACCTGCTAAACGCATGTCTAAAAAAACTATCTGAGGTTTATATTCTTTTACCTTTTCAAGAGCAATATGACCGGTTGCAGCAGTACTTATGCTATATCCCAAATCTTTCAGTGCTTCTTCCAAAGATAATCGTATAGTCTCTTCGTCGTCAACTATCAATATTCTAATTTTCATTACTACCTCCATTAATGGGAAACCTGATTATTACTTTAGTTCCTTCATTTACTGCACTCTGAATATCTATTTCTCCCCGATTGCCCATTACCAATTCATATACTACAGATAACCCAAGTCCTGTTCCTTGAGGGTTTGTAGTAAAAAAAGGATTAAATACCTTTGCTAAATCTTGTGATTGTATCCCACATCCATTATCATGAAAAATAACTTCAATAAATTTTTCTTTTTGTGAGCAATTATTAAAAGAAATATTTAAAGTACCTCCTTTATCCATAGCAAAAAAAGCATTATTGATAATATTGATGAATATCTGCTCAGTTTGAGCCTTGTCCACATATGCAACAGTATTTTTGCAGTTATTATCAATATTTATTTTTATATTATTTTTTTTGGCAGTCTCCCCGATTAGATTTAACGACTTATCTAAAACTCCCATTAAATCTGTTTTTTCAATATTAGGAAAACTTGGCTTAGCAAAATTCAATAAATCAGTAATCAAATTATTAAGTCTGTCAATTTCAAAAAGTACTCCGTTAAGTAATTTTTTATTAGAAGCTATCATATCGTTATCCTCTTTGCATAACCTGTTTTTTAAAACTTGGATACTTGTTTTCATGCCTGCCAAGGGATTTCGTACTTCATGAGCAATACCTGATGCGAATTGGCCTATGGTAGTTAATCTATCCAATGTGCTCATGCTGTTTTCGATTCTTTTTCTTTCGGTAATATCGTTAAAATTGCATATAGCTCCGCTGATAGACCCATCTCCTCCTATCAAAAGAGAAGTTGTAACATCTATATATTTTTTATTTCCATGCTCATCATCAAAAGCAAGGATTTTATTTATTTTCATCTTTGTATTTAATGTTTCCATTATTTGTTCATGCAAACATTCCTTGACAAGACCGATTTTCTCGGCTGCGGGAATCAGTAAATTTTCTGCGGTCTGATTTATTGATATTACACTGCCATGCTGGTCAGCAGTTACTATTCCTGCTGATACGTTTCTTAAAATATCTTCGTTGAATTTGGTTGCTTCAATTAATCTGTCTGTATTGTTTTGCACAGTATCGAGCATATTGTTAAAAGCATCAGCCAATGTTCCTATTTCATCATTTCTGTCTATTTCTATCCTATCTTTATAAATTCCGTCAGCAACGATTTTATTACAGTGTTCAGCCAGCATTTTAATCGGTTTTGATATATTGTGCGTAATGAATATTGATGCATGCATAGAAAATACAAGGGCAATTAATGCAACTAAGATTATATATTGTTGACTTTCCATTACTTCAATTAATAAGTTATCTCTATTTAAGCCGTATGCTATTACCCAATTCCACTTATCATACTTTTGATATGTAAAAATATAATTGCCTACAGATATTGACTCCGGTCCTTTATTTAATTCTTCATTCATAAATTCTTCAATGAAGTTATTATTCAGGACAGTATTTAACAAAATTTCATCATCATCATCGCTGAAAATAATCAAATTGTTTTTGCCCAGGTCTTTATAAAAATTAATAATAAAATCTTTTGCTCCAATTTCATCCTTTATGTCATCATTAACTTTTTCAATAGTAAGAATCATCTCTTCTAAATTACGGTATGAAATATTTATATGATTATCCAACAATAAATTATATCCATTAACAACAAATACAATAACAATTATTAAAATTGATACCATCAATATAATAATAAAAGGAATGAGTATCTTTTTTTCAATACTGTTTCTCATAATTTTTGCCTTCCCTTTTTACGAGCGTATTCACATGATTATAACTGAAATCAAAATGCTTTCTCTAAATCATTTCTACTATGATTACACAATTACCATAATAAAAGAATTCAACAATAAATAATAGAATCCCGCCTATATATCGGAAATGTAGCATTACACTACACTTCCAATAAGAGGATTCTATTATATTGTACCATAAAGTAAGACTAAAGAAAATATTTTTATAGAATAACAATACCTTGTTATTTTGTTATTTTTTCCAAACCTCTCATGTAATCCCTCAAGACATTAGGAATAGTCACTGTACCATCTTCATTCTGATAATTTTCAAGAATAGCGGCAAATGTCCTTCCCACAGCAAGTCCGGAGCCGTTTAGGGTATGAATATACTCTAATTTACCTTTTTCTGCAGGTCTAAACTTGATATTGGCTCTTCTAGCTTGAAAATCTTCAAAATTCGAGCAAGAAGAAATTTCAACATATCTGTTGTAGCTTGGCATCCATACCTCCAAATCATAGGTTTTGGCTGAGCTGAAACCGATATCTCCCGTACATAGCTCTACAACCCTGTAAGGAAGACCTAATCCCTTTAAAATTTCTTCAGCAAAATTTGTCAGTATTTCAAGCTGGTTATAAGAATCTTCAGGTTTGGCATACATAACCATTTCAACCTTATCAAATTGATGATTTCGGATTAGGCCTCTTGTATCTCTCCCGGCAGAACCTGCTTCTGCCCTGAAACATGGCGTATAAGCAGTCATATACATTGGAAGGTCCTTTTCATCCAGCACTTCATTTCGGTATATATTTGTTACGGGAACTTCAGCAGTAGGAATTAAATAATATTCCCTTTGATTAAGCTTAAACATGTCTTCTTCAAATTTAGGAAGCTGTCCTGTTCCTATCATACTGTCCCTATTTACCATAAAGGGAGGAGAAATTTCCGTAAAGCCGTGGTCTAAGGTGTGCTTGTCAAGCATATATGCAATAATTGCCCTTTCCAATCTTGCTCCTTCTCCCTTGAACATTGAAAAACGAGTGCCCGTAATTTTTGTTGCCCTTTCAAAATCAAGAATATCCAAGTCTACGCCTAAATCCCAGTGAGCCTTTAATTCAAAATCAAACTTTCTCGGCTCCCCCCATCTTCTTATTTCCTTGTTGTCTGCATCTGAAGCACCGACAGTTATGTCGGGATTTGGAGTGTTTGGAATATTCAACAGCTCTTCTTCGATTTTCTCATCAATTTCTTTTACCTGGCCATCCAGAACCTTTACTTTTTCCGCCAATTCTTTCATTTTTTGAAGAATTTCCGTCACATCTTTTCCTTCTTTTTTGAGAAGAGGAACCTGTTTAGATACTTTGTTCTGCTCTGCCTTCATGTTCTCCACTTCAACAAGTTTTTCTCTCCTCGCTTTGTCTAATGCAAGAACCTTATCCAAACTAAGTTCGGAATTTCTTCTTTTCAACAGTTCTTCCACCTCATTAGGGTTGTTTCTTATTCTTTTGATATCTAACATTTTTTACCTCCATAAATAAAAACTCCCGCCTCTTTAGAGACGAGAGATACTCGCGGTGCCACCCTAATTATTATACTAATGGGGGGACATTCCTTCATCCCCGGAGACTTTCCCTAAAAAAGGTGTGCCCCCATACCATAATATAATCACTTTAAGAAGTTAACGCCTTCAACGTCTAAGTTTTTTACCCTTAGATACTCCGGAACGGATTCAACAACTATTATACCGGCTCGCACCACCCGTCGGCTCTCTTAAATAAGTCGCTGTTTACTGCTTTCCTTCATTGTTTATATGGATAATATAATAACATTATAACTTTGTCAAGCTTTATTTAATGGATTGAAGGCGATATTATGCACAAGGCTTCTGACACATCATCATTTTTATTGTAATACATATGATTGTTGTTTTCAGGAACAATTATGCTGTCTCCCTTTGATATTGTGTATATTTTTTCTCCTACATGACACTCTATTTCGCCCTGTGTAACAAAAATATACTCTTTAGATTCATGTGTTATACTATGATTGCTTATCCATGTTTTTGGTTTCATTTTAAACAGAAAGGCTTCAAACTCCGATTGTTTATGACTATTTTTCAATATTGGCGTAATAAACTCAAGTTCCACATTAATATTGTTCAATTTAACTTTAGTTCTTTCTTCTTTTGGTATTGTTATAACATCATTGGAAGATTCCTCCGAAAATAATACTGAAAGAGGTACATCCAATGCATCAGACAGTCTTTTTAATACCGCTAGAGAAGGAGATATTAAATCTCTTTCTATTTGTGATATATATCCTGATGTTACGTTAATTTTCTCTGACAATTCAACAATCGTCATATTTTTATTCTTTCTAATATTCCTGATTTTTTTCCCTATCATTATAATACCCCCTGTACTGCTTATACTAATATTATACACTAAATAAAACTTATGTCACGTAAATTTTCACATTTTATACCATTAAATGGTATATTAAAATGCATTGCAGTTTCTGCTCTTGTTTTAATGATAGTCAGCAAAGACAAATATTTTACTTTTATTGTAGAAAGTTGGATTTTTGCTTTTCATATAATACTAATTATGATATAATTATCTATTAATACTTTGTAATTATTCAATTATATGCATAAGGGGATATGTAATGGCTGATAACAGAGTGTATTTGGAAGAAATACAATATTTGGATGAAATTATAAATTTGTTAAAAAATAAGTTGGAATATGAAAAAAACCAACTTGAAAATAAAAAATCCGATTTAATTGAGTCAAGAAGAGAAATGTGGGAAAATACAACCCATTCATCTGCCGATTTTGATAAACTAACTGACCTTAATCAGTATTTGAGTGCCCTTCAGGCTCAAACTTTCACCTATGCCGAACTTGCAAAACGTATTTTAAAGCATGAAAAGATGCTTGACAGCCCTTATTTTGCAAGAATTGATTTCACCGAAGAAGGATATGATGATATTGAAAAAATATATATAGGTCTTTTTAATTTAATGGACGATGAAACCCATGAAATTAAAATCTATGATTGGCGTGCACCCATATCCGGCCTATATTACCGAAATGAAGTAGGTCCTGTAGAATACAAAGCTCCTGCCGGATTAATAAAGGGCTATGTTTCATTAAAACGGCAATTCAAAATTACAAAAGGTAAAATGGAATACTTCATTGACAGCAACATTAACATTCTTGATGAAATGCTGATGGTTGCTCTATCAAAAAATATGACCTCCAAAATGAAGACAATAGTAGAAACAATACAAAAACAACAGGACTTAATAATAAGAGACCTGTATAACGACTTATTGGTTGTACAAGGGGTTGCAGGCAGCGGCAAGTCATCGGTGGCGCTGCACAGAATTGCATATTTGATGTATCAAGGTTTAAACTTAAAACTAAGAGCCAATAATGTTATAGTTATTTCACCTAATCCGTTATTCTCAAAATATATATCAAATGTTCTTCCTGAATTAGGAGAAGATAGTATCAATGAATATACTTTTGAAAATATATTTCATAAACTATTTGGAAATAAACTATCCATGAAATCAAAAAGTGAAAACTTTGAAAATATTATTACTGCAGAAACTGAAGAACAAAGGAATTTTCTGAGGTCATACGATGATTTTAAAGGCTCATTTGTTTTTTCAAAAATTATAGATAGATTTATAGAATATTATGAGCATAAGCTTATAAATTTTGAAGATGTTTATTACAACGGAAAAATAATAGAAAAACGCGAGCTTGCAAAAGCTTTTCTGTTAAGCGGAAAACTTGATATGCCTACAGCCAAAAAACTTAAAATAATTGAAAGCCGAATATTGGAAAAGGTTCGCGAAAATAGGATTGAAAGGCGTAACAAAATTGAAAAAGCAGTAAATAAATTAAATAATCATGAATTTGAAATAATGTCTTTTACAAGATTGCTATCAGCTAAAGAAACCTTAGCTTTAACGGAAAGATTGAAGAAATTTACGGAATTTGATGTTTTCGAGCTTTATAAAAAGCTGTTTGCAGATATTATATTATTTAAAAAAATTTCGAAAGGTCTAGAGCTTCCGGAGAATATTGATGAAATAATAAGTTATACAAATACAACTTTAAGCGATTCTTACAATATTCCTTATGCTGATGGAATAGCTCTCACTTATATGAAAATTAAAGCAGAGGGTTGTGATCTGTTTAGCGATATAAAACAAGTTGTTGTTGATGAGGCCCAGGATTATTACCCCATTCATTATTTAATTTTAAAAAATTTATATAAATATGCAAGATTTACAATAGTAGGCGATATAAATCAATCAATAGAAAAAAGCAACGATTTGTCCTTATATGATGATATTATTTCTATTTTCAATTTTGAAAAGAGCAGTAAGGTTTTTCTGAATAAAAGTTACAGAAGTTCATATGAAATAGGCAAGTTCAGTGCAAAATTATCGGGAGATGAAAACTATGCGGAATTTTTTAAAAGAAATGAAGAAGAGCCTGTTATTTTCAAATTTAAAGACATTAACAACCTCCGGGATGAAATTATAAAAACTATTGAGAAATATAAAACTGAAGGATTTAGCTCAATTGCAATAATATGTAAAGATAGAAAGGAAGCCTCAGACTTGTATTTTAAACTGGCTAATAAAATAAAAATAAAATTGATAGACTATTTAGATTATGACAGTGTTTTGGAAGGTACCTTAATACTTCCTGTTTATTTGGCAAAAGGTCTGGAATTTGATGCTGTTATTGTATATGAAGCAAATGATAAACATTATAATAACGAATTCGATAAAAAACTTTTATATGTCGCATGTACAAGAGCACTTCACAGATTATCACTGTTTTATACGGGAAATTTAACAAAATTTTTGGACTAAAAAATCCGCTTAACCCTTAAGCGGATTTGCTTATATATGGTCATGTCATAAAGCGGGTGATGGGAATCGAACCCACACAGCCGGCTTGGGAAGCCGGAACTCTGCCACTAAGTTACACCCGCAATAAATGGAGATAAGGGGTCTCGAACCCCTGGCCTCTTGAATGCCATTCAAGCACTCTCCCAACTGAGCTATATCCCCAAAAGTGTATGTATCTTAATTTTAAGAAAAAATACTATATATAATTTAATATATTTTTTTTCATTTGTAAAGTTAATCTTTTAATAAAAAAGCTACTGAGGGGATTCGAACCCCTGACCTACTGATTACGAATCAGTTGCGCTGCCTGCTGCGCCACAGTAGCATGTATATAATTTAATACTTTTTTGGCAATTTGTAAACAGTAAATTTTGTAAGACTAAATTTCCGGGAAATAATCGTAACATGAGAGGTTGTAACACATATATTATAATATATAAATTTTATATAGAGGAGAGTATATATGGACGATTACAATCAGTATTATGATACCATGAACGATTATATGTATTATGATGATATTAATAAAGATGTATACAGCAGTCAATACGATATGTATGACAGGAGATTCGACAACAGGTTCGACAACAGGTTCGACAACAGGTTCGACAGAAGATTCGATAGAAGATATGACAGATTTTTTTATGACCCGATGAGGTATTATCGATTCCCATTCTGTGACAGGTACGGAAGATGTGAAAATCCTATTTGGTGGCTGTTCTGGCCCTTCTTTTTTCAATAATCAGTATGACAAAGGGACGCTCTGCGTCCCTTTAAAATTTGCGACTTCCCGGTTTTATTGGCTTTGAGCCCATTTCACATAGGGGGCAATTTTTATCATCATAGGTTTCAAAGAATAATTCTATCGAGCTGTAAATAGGAAATTGAATTTCACATACTTTTCTATCTACAATACATCCGATTCCTACTACTATACCGCCTGCCTCTTCAAGAACCTTGGCAGTTTCCATGGATGATTTCCCGGTTGTTACAACATCCTCCATTATTAAAACTCTGTCACCGGGTTGTATTTCAAAACCCCTTCTAAGTGTCATTACATTATTTTCTCTCTCAGTAAATATTGTTTTTATACCTAATTGTCTGCCTAGCTCATAAGCGGCTGTTATTCCTCCCATAGCAGGTCCGACAATAACATCCAAATTTAATGATTTTACTTTTTCATATACAAGAGAAATAACTTTTTCTGCCTTGTCCGGATATTGCAGAAGTTTAGCACATTGACAATATTTGTTGCTGTGCTTGCCGGATGAAAGCAAGAAATGACCTTCAAGCAATGCACCGCATTCTTTCAATATTTCAATTACATCTATCATATTACCGCCTCCTGTGGCTCTAAATAATCCCTCTTATTTCTTCTAGGGATTTAATATTTTCATTGTCCATAAATTCTTCCAAATCATTGAGAATGTCTACTGCAATATCAGGTTTAATAAAGTTCACTGTTCCTATTTGCACCAATGTTGCTCCTGCCATAATGAATTCAATTACATCGATTGCATTCATTATACCTCCAAGACCGCAAATGGGAATATTAACCATTTTTGCAGCTTCATGTACCATTCGAAGAGCAATAGGTTTTACACATGGTCCTGAAAGTCCTGCATAAACATTCTCAAATACGGCTTTTCTGTTTTTTATATCAATTGCCATAGCTTGAATTGTATTAATTAATGAAATTGCATCTGCTCCTGCCGACTCACATGCTACAGCCATATCCGGAATATTTTCCGCATTTGGTGATAGTTTAACCATAAGAGGCTTTTTACATATCTTACGAACTCTTGATACTATATCATAAGCAACGGAAGATTTCACTCCAAAAGCCATGCCCCCGCTTTTAACATTCGGACAGGAAATGTTAAGCTCTACAGCATCCACATTTGTATCATTCAGCTTATATATGCCTTCTAAATAATCTTCCTCGCAATGTCCTCCAAGATTGGCAAAAATAATAGTATTATATGTTTTCATCCTGGGAAGTTCTTCTGTTATAAATTTGTCAACACCCGGGTTTTCAAGTCCTATGCTGTTCATAAGCCCCATTGGAGTTTCCCAGAGTCTGATTCCTTTATTCCCGCTCCTTGGAGTTAATGTAAGGCCTTTGCTGCAAATTCCGCCAAGAATTGATAAATCGTAAATTTGAGAAAATTCTTCTCCGAAACCAAAAGTTCCTGATGCCGCTATTATGGGGTTTTTAAATTTAAGATCCATTGCTTCGGTTTTTAAATTTGCCATATTTCTCCTCTATATTAATTCTTCACTGTCAAATACAGGACCTTCCTTGCAAGCTCTTTTATTGCCCGTCTTCGTTTCGACCGTACACCCCAAACAAGCTCCCATACCGCATGCCATCCGCCTTTCCAACGATACATAGCATTTAATTTTTTTGTCCCTGCATATAGTTGCAATCTTACTCATCATTATTTCCGGCCCGCAGGTTACAACAACATTATAATCATCATAAGAAATATAATCCGTTACGTAACCTTTTTCTCCAAAGCTTCCATCCTCCGTAACAACGATGCATCTGCGGGCTGAAGATTTAAATTCATCAATTATATACATATTTTCTTTATCCCTGTATCCTAAATAAACATCTGCTTTTTTACCTAAGACTTTACATAAATACAATAGTGGAGCAACACCTATGCCTCCTCCTATTACTGCAACTCTGCCTAACAGTTTATCCGGCTCAAAGCCCTTTCCCAAGGGACCGAATATCTGAATTTCGTCATTTTTTCGCAGGCTGCTTATTTTTTTTGTTCCTTGCCCTTCCAGTCTATATAAAAATGAAACAAGATTCTCATTTACATCATTAACGCTTATGGGTCTCGGAAGCAAAAATGCATTATCAGTGGTTTTCAGCATGAAAAATTGTCCGGGTTTTATTTCCGAATCAAATTTTACCGAAAGCCTATAAATATTTTTGGAAATTTGCCCGTTTTCCGCAACAGCGGTTACTAAGACCTTCATTATTTTCTCCAATTGCTTACCTTTACTTCTTATCATAAGCCGTATCGCAGTATACGCACCTGTATATTCCTTTTTCCCTGTCAGCAAGTCTGAATTTATGAACTATTTCCTGCTCTATTGATGTTATGCATCTCGGGTTTTTACATTTAACTACATTTTCAACTTCCTGAGGCAATTCTAAATTAATTTTGTCTATTATAACAGAATTGTCTATTACATTGATTGTTATGTTTGGGTCAATAAAACCAAGCACCTTAAGGTCCATATCCAGATTGTTTTCTACTTTTATTATATCTTTTTTTCCGTATTTCTTGCTTTTTGCATTTTTAATTATGGCAACACTGCAATCCATCTTATCAAGATTCAAATAATGATATATTTCCATTGCCTTGCCTGCCTTAATATGGTCAATTACCAATCCTTTTTCTACACTGTCTATATTAAGCATTATTCCACCCCCAATAGTTTCAATATTAAAGCCATTCTTACATACATACCGCATTTAGCCTGTATAAAATATGCTGCTCTCGGATCATTGTCAACTTCTACCGATATTTCATTGACTCTTGGAAGGGGATGCATAAGAATCATATCTTTTTTTGCATTTGACATTTTTTTGTTGTCTACAATATAGCTGTCCTTTAATCTTATATAGTCCGCTTCATTGAAAAATCTTTCTTTTTGAACTCTTGTCATATAAAGAACATCCAACTCGCCAATAACATTTTCTAGTCTTTCCACTTCCATAAACTCAATACCGTTTTTCATTAATATTTCTTCTCTGATATAATCCGGCACTCTCAATTCATCCGGTGATATAAGAATAAATTTTATATTTTCGTATCTTGATAATGCTTTTATCAAGGAATGAACGGTACGTCCGAATTTCAAGTCACCACAAAGACCAATCGTAAAATTATTTATTTTACCTTTTAATGTTTGAATGGTAAGCAGGTCTGTCAATGTTTGAGTCGGATGCTGATGACCCCCGTCTCCTGCATTTATTACAGGAATATTTGCTTTCATTGCAGCTACCATGGGAGCACCCTCTTTTGGATGTCGCATTGCTGCTATATCTGCATAACATGCAACTGTCCTTATAGTATCAGCAACACTTTCTCCCTTTGCAGCAGAGCTTGATTCAGCAGATGAAAAACCCATAACACTTCCTCCGAGCCTTAACATTGCCGATTCAAAGCTCAGCCTTGTTCTTGTGCTTGGTTCGTAAAATAAAGTCGCCAGTACTTTTCCCTTACACTTATCTGCATAGGCTGCAGGATCGTGCATAATTCTATCTGCCAGATTTAAGATATCGTCCAGCTCTGCAAGTGATAAATCCATTGGTTCGATTAAGCTTCTTCCTTTTAACATTTTTCCTCCTTTTTAGCCTCTCAGGACTAATTTAAAGTGTACATTAATTCTTTCTCCAGTCACTATACCTTTAATAAACGGGCTATAAAAAATCTTCCTTGCGCACAGCAAAGGAAGACCTAATTAATAAGCTCATATTTTCCTTCCCAGCCTCTCTGTGCCAGATTAAAGGTTATTGACTTCAACTAATATTATTATATTTTTACCTGACTGTCAATATTTTTTTACTGCCGGTCAGAAGTTTCATTTTCAACTTGATATATAATTTTTGTTATCCTTCTTTCTACTTCGCTTCTGGGAAGCCATACCTGTCTTTTGCAGGTAGTACATTTAATTCTAAAATCTGCGCCTATTCTCAGTATTTCCCAATCATAACCTCCGCAGGGATGTTTTTTCTTTAATTTTACCACATCCCCTACATTTAATTTCATTGGCATAGCAATCTCCTTATATTATAATTGAATTTGTTAGTTTATTATAGGTGCAAGCTGCAAAATCGGCTTGCTTCACATCGATACAATGAATACTTCGGGGCAAAGACCCAAGTCTTTGCTTCATTAATCGAATTCAGTTTATAATACATATTTTAGACAATTCCAATCTTTAATATGCTCTCAATTTCAAAGAAATCCAAACATGTTCCACGTGAAACAATTTTTGTTTTCCGCTGAGGTCATACCCTTAATAAACAAGTTTCATTTTTTCCCTGTTAATTTTCGTAAAAACCTTTATATGACAAATAATTAAGTATAATATTGTTTTCATAAAATATTTTGCTTGATTTAGAATTCAAAATCGATTGAGCTAATGGTTTGTCATGCATAAAACTTATTAAGGGGGTAGCTAGGGCGAAAATCAAATATAAAAGCATAACACTTTTTACTATTCCCATTAGTGCTCCAAACAGTCTGTTGGCTAGATTCAATAAAGGCAGTTTCATTACTGTATTTACAATGAATGATAGAATAAGCAGTATAGCATATATTGATAAGAAGGTTACAATAAAGCTTATCGACCTTATTATTAAAAGACTTAAATTATCTACAAAAATAGCAAAGGTATCCGACGTTTCGCTTGCCATTATGTTATTTACAAACTTCTGCAGCTCAACGGGAATTTTACTAAGATTATTAAATGCGCTTGGTGAAAGTTTCACTTCAAAATAATCATGCAGTTTTACAAAAAGCTTTGTATTGTTTAGTAAAAAATCTTCACCAATATAATAAAACCTTTTGCTTAAGAAAAAAGAAATTATCATGCCTAATGTATCAAAGACCGTTAATATGAATCCCTTCCTGTACCCTTGGAAAAACAAGTATCCTGTAAATATTAGTATAATAACATCAATTATCACGCTAGTTCCCCCTTTTAATTTATTTTATTTGTCCTGACATAATCTTGTTTTTAAATAGAATATAAATGGTATTTCCTTCAATCAAGAAATGTTCAAAACTTTCAAATTCCTCGAATATTTTATCGCTTTTATTACTGTGAAGTAAATAAATAGAATTATTATTATAAACCAAAATTTTATTATCAACTATTTTCAACTTGTGGACACCGAAAGGGGCTGCTTGTATTTCAATAACCTTACCTTCAAAGTTATAAGATATTAATTCTGTAGATTCGCCCTTTTCAAACAATATATTAATTCTATCCTGTAATATTTCATAATCGAGTATTCTATTATATATACTGTTCTTCCACATTAATTTTCCGTTATTATTATAAAAATATATATTTTCTGTTCCAACAGCTATTACATTGTTATTAACTACTTTTATTTTAAGAAGAATTTCATTTGATATTGATGAATTCCACAATTCCACATCATCTATAAGATTATAATATAATGTATTGACGGGATTTCCATTGTCAAAAGTCAAAGTTATAAGTGAATATGCTTCGGATTTATCACTGATGGATATACCGGTTATTATATCTTGGAATTCTTTCTTGTCCACAACTACTTCATTATTTTCGTTCAATATATACAGGGATTGTCCATTTCCTTTTACTATTATTGCCGTCTTTCCGTTTTCACGTGAAACATTTATAATATTCCCTTCAATTTCAGCTATTATAAACTCCTGATTATTATTATCCAGCAACATTATATTGTTATTTGTTTGCCTGAAAATATACTTGTCTGTAACAAATACTTTGTTAGAGAATTCCTTGTTTTGATTTTCCCATAAAATTTTATTATTGAAATCCGTATAAACTATTTTTTGATTATTATATGATACTATACCCCTGCCAAAAAACTTAAACTCTTCAAGTGTATTAATATCTGTTGTTTTAATATTTTCAATCTTATAAACCTTATTTTCATCCAGTGCATCCAAAAAATCTTTAAAATAAGGAGAAGAAAGAAAGGCAACTACAAAAATTATAATTATTGCAATTAATAATATTAACTTTTTCATATATCACCCTGTAAAATTTTGTTAATCAATTATACCAAACTTTTTATTAAATTACATTAATTAATTCTTAAATTTGTGATATTTCCACAATAAAAGCATGTTTATCCGTTTCTGGACATTTGCAATTAAGGTATATTCCTCCAATTTGAGGACATTTTCTTATTGCACCCCCCTGCCTATTTGTTCAGAAATCTTATTTAATGCATCTGCAGCAGCCATAATATCCGTGCTTTTATTAAAAGGACCTACTCCAAATCTGACGGCGCCTATTTTTTCTGTTCCAATAGCCTTGTGAGCTAGCGGAGCACAATGGAGACCGGGTCTTACTGCAATTTTATATTCCAAATCTAAAATATTTGCAACCTCGGAAGAATCCATTCCATCAATGTTAACAGGAACAACACCGCTTCTTAGTTCAATGCATTCCGGACCGTATATTTTGATTTTAGGGTTTTTCCTTATTTCTGCAATGAATATGTCAAGAAGTTTTTTTTCGTGGCTGTAAATCGATTCTATGCCTCTGTTTAAAATGTATTTAATTCCGGCATTTAATCCGGCAATACCCGGCAAGTTATGTGTGCCTGCTTCTAATTTATCGGGATAAAAATCCGGATGCTCTAAACTGCTTGACCGGCTGCCGGTGCCGCCTTCTTTTAATTGTTTCATTTCTGTTTCGTTATTTATCAAAAGAATTCCCGTCCCTTGAGGACCTAACAATCCCTTATGACCGGGCGCTGCCAGAAAATCAATATTGTATTTTTTTAAATCTATATTTAAAACTCCTGCGCTTTGTGAAGCATCCAATAGATACAGTATATTATGTTTTTTACATATTTTTCCAATTTCTTCAATGGGAAAAATGGTACCTGTTAGATTTGAAACATGAGTTGTAACGATTAATTTAGTATTTTCTTTTATTGCACTTTCCAAATCGTTTAAATTTATTGTTCCGTCCGGAGAACATTTTACAATTGTATTTTCTACTCCTGATTTTTCCAATTCCTTAATAGGTCTTAAAACAGAGTTATGCTCCATTTCAGTAGTAACAACATGGTCTCCCGAATTTAAAATACCCTTTATTGCAATGTTTAAACTGTCTGTCGCATTAAAAGTAAATATTACTTTCATCGGGTCATCTAAATTAAAAAGCTGGGCTAAGAGCTCTCTTGTTTCATAAATAATTCTGGCACCTTCAATTGCCATTGCATGGCTTCCTCTGCCGGGATTTGCTCCGTAGACGGTCATTGCTCTCATTACGCTTTTATATACTGATGAAGGCTTAGGAAATGTTGTAGCTGCATTATCTAAATATATCATAATATCACCTGCTGTTTTTATTTTCAATTTCATTATATGTAAATTACAGCGTTTGGATATTATTTATCTTTGTAAACAACCTTCCCGTTACAAATGGTGTATTTAACCTTACCGCACAATTCTCTGCCTATAAATGGGGAATTCCTTGATTTAGAATAAAATTCATCAGCAATCCAAATTTCGTCAATGTCAAATATTACCAAATCACACTTATTGCCCTCTTTAATTCCTGACTGCAAATTATACAGTTTTGCAGGGTTTACAGTTAATTTTTCTAAAAGTTGCATTAATGTAAGATGCTTATTTTTTACTAAATACGTAATGCCAACGGATAATGCAGTTTCCAAACCGATTATTCCGCTGGGAGCCTTGATGAATTCTCTATTCTTTTCTTCGTTGCTGTGTGGAGCATGATCCGTAGCAATTATATCTATTGTACCGTCTTTCAAGCCCTCGATTAATTTTATTCTGTCATTTTCCGTTCTCAATGGGGGATTCATTTTTGCATTTGTATTAAATTGAAGTATATCATCTTCCGTCATGGAAAAATGATGAGGTGAGGCTTCCGCACTGATATTTGCCCCCATTGACTTAGCCCACCTAATTATGTCAACCGATAAACCTGAACTTATATGTTGAAAGTTAACTTTTGCACCTGTTTCCAATGCTATAATACAGTCTCTTGCAACCATTACATCTTCGGCAAGATGAGATGCTCCCTTAATACCAAGTTTTTCGGATATTTTGCCTTCATTTATTCCCGGACTGTCTATAAAGCAAGGGTCCTCCTCATGAAAGCTTATCGGTAAATTTAATCTTTTCGCTTCCAACATAGCATCTAATACAATATTTGCATCCCTTATTGGAAATCCGTCATCAGAAAATCCTACTGCCCCGTACTTTTTTAATTCTTCCATGTTTACGATTTCGGTACCTTTTAATCCCTTAGTTACTGCGGCAGTTTGCAAAATATTTATCGGCAAATTTTCTTTCATATCATTTATGTACTTAAGAGTTTCTATATTATCTACTGCAGGGGAAGTGTTAGCCATACATACTACCGTTGTAAAACCGCCTCTTGCAGCTGCTTTTAAGCC
>Ga0255343_1002080_pt1 | contig 24552 bp, 14 predicted proteins | sample wastewater_treat_4_FD_192413 | JGI IMG/M metagenome (GOLD analysis project Ga0255343, IMG submission 192413) | Wastewater microbial communities from Lulu Island WWTP, Vancouver, Canada - plant16 | ecosystem: Engineered > WWTP > Wastewater > Unclassified | place: Canada: Vancouver, British... | reverse complement strand
GGGCCTTCCGCCGAAAAAAAGGCGGCACGCGAGGCACTTCTCGGTCACGAGATCGAACGGACGTTTGACACCATCCAGCGATTGCGCGGCGAAAACAATAACAGTGAAGCCTTGGCCGTAGCCGAGCGTGCCTTGGCCAACCCGAAATATGCCACGCACAAGACGCGCTTCTTCACGGAAAAAATCTCCATCCTCGTGGCGCAAGAAGATGATGTCGCCGCGCGCACCGCGATTCTCGAGGCGTGGAAAAAAATGCCGGAAGCCGCGCGCGCTGTCTTCGGCAGCGTCTACAACATTTACCGGCAAGCGGACCGCCATGCCGACATCCGCAACTGGTGCCGCGACTTGCAGGCGCGCGAGATCGGTTTGCCGGCCGACCTGTTGCCTCAGGTGTTGAACTGGCAACTTACGGCCTCGCTCGCGATGGCTGATGCGGAACTCGCGCAAAAAGACCTCGACAGTATCATCAACGGGTTGCCGGCCGAGAAGGCGGCCCCCATCGTGCAGCAAGGTGTGGGCGGCCTGATCGATAGCGACCAGCATGCTCTCGCCGCCCGTCTATTGGAGCACCTACAAGCTAAAAAACTGGTTGCCGAGGCATACCGCCATCTCTTGTCGGCACTTTCGCTGCGCACCGTACTGGCCGCGAAAAAGTGGGACGAAGCACCCGCCGCGTTCGACGCTTGCGTCGCACAACTGCCGGACAGCATGCTCTACTCTCTCGCGCGTACCTTCTTCACGACGCTCCAAAAAGAGGAGCGTAATGATCTGGTCGAACAGGCCAGCAAAAAGATGGTGTACAACGCTCTCGACAAGACCAACTCCGTCAACTACGCGGCACGTGTCTGGGTGGAGACCGGCGTGGCTGCCAACCCCCGCTTGCTGCCGGAACGCCTCGACGCCCTGCTGGTTGCCCGCATCTCGCCGGTGCAGGTCGGCAACCTCTTCGACCGCTACTTCTATGAAATGGCGGATAAGCCCGAAATCATCCGCGCCCTCTGCGCTGTCGGCGAGCGTATCCTCGCGACCTGCTCCGATGAGAACACGATCAACTCTGTCAAAATCAAGGTTCTGGACGGTGCCTTCATCATCGAGAATTACGACCTTGCGGTGCAGATGCTGGAAAAAGGCATTCCGGGAAAAGACAAAACTTGGCATGATATGTCGTTACCCAAGGTCAAAGCGCACCGCGCCATGGCCAAAAAACAGCCGCGTGAGGCAGTCGGCTTCTTCCGCGAGTTTATGAATGCCTGGATCGCCTCGGATCAAGAGGAGGAGTTCGACCCCACTAGCGGCATCGCCTACAGCCGCGAGTGGATTCTAGGCCGCAACGCCAAACGCATCGGCGACATCCTCGACACGATCCCGGATAAGGCCGAAGCAGACAAAGCGCGCGCCGAGGCTAAGGAATATTTCAGGACCGCGATTAAGAAGGCGGAAAACGACCCGGCGGCGCTTGAACTGCTGAAAAAAGAGACTGATGGGTTCCTCGATTAACGCGGGCGAAGCCTGCGGGTAGGCTGTGAGGCTATGAGGCGGTAAGGCGGCAAGGCGGCAGGTTGGTTTTTTCTCACACGAAGGTTCTTTTTTGGGGGCATTGCTCGGTTTTTCTATCCCCAGATGGACACAGATTACGCAGATTTTTTTGGGGGGCATGACTCGGTTTTTTAGCCGCAGAGATCGCAAAGGTTTTTTTTGGGGGGGCAGGGCTGGCCGCAAGTCGCAAGTCGCGGGTCGCGAGTCAACCAAACATCGTTAGACGTTAGCCCCGAAGGAACTGAACATTGAGCCAGTACGAAACCCGCAACCTAAGGACACCTTGCATTTCAACTGCTTTTGGGCTCGACGTTCAACTGATTGAAACCCTGAAACCTTGAAACCAGAAACCAAAGAGAGTTGAAGGTTCAACTTGCTCTTTTTAGGTTCACCCCCCTTGCCCCCACCCTTCCACCAGCGCGGCGATCGTTTCAAGCGCATCCGCCTCGGGTAGCGTCTTGATCCGTTCGCCCCGCACGTAGAGCACAAAGCACCCTTGACCGCCCGCCACGGCGATGTCAGCGCCCTTGGCTTCGCCCGGTCCGTTCACGACACACCCCATCACCGCCACATGCGGTCGTGGTGCGTCGGGGTGCTCGCGGTAGAATCGCTCCAGTCGCTCCTCCACGCGCGCGGCCAGCCCAGCCACGTCCACACGCGTCCGGCCGCAGGTCGGACAGGAGGTCACCGCCGCGCCGGGTGCGCGCAGTCCCGTGCTACGCAGCAACTCGACCCCTACCCGCACCTCTTTCACCGGCACGTCGGTAAGCGACACTCGGATCGTATCGCCGATGCCCTCCAACAGCAACGCGCCCAATGCCACGCAGGAGCGCACCGTACCGGGCAGAAATGTACCGGCCTCCGTCACTCCAAGGTGTAGCGGATACACGGTACGCGCCGATAGCAGGCGATAGGCCGCCAGCGTGCGCGGCACGTCGGAGGCTTTGACCGAAATCTTGATCTCGCGGTACTCCTCGGCTTCAAGCAGCGCGACATGGCGCAACGCGCTCTCGACCAGTGCCTCGGCCGTCGCCGATCCATGCTTGGCCAAGATGTCGGCTTCGAGCGAGCCGCCATTCACGCCGATGCGGATCGGCACACGGCGGCCGCGAGCCGCCGCCACCACGGCGCGTACGCGCTCCGGTCCGCCGATGTTGCCGGGATTGATGCGCAGTCCGTCCGCACCGGCTTCCAGCGCCGCAAGCGCCAGCCGGTAATCAAAATGGATATCCGCCACCAGCGGCAGCGGCGACGAGGCGCGCACCTGCCTGAAGACAGCGGCCGACTCCGCGTCCGGAACAGTCAGCCGGATGATGTCGCACCCCAGATCGGCGGCCTCGTTGATCTGACGCAGCAACGCCTGCGCGTCGTGCGGATCGGCGTTCGTCATGGTCTGCACGCTGACCGGCGCACCGCCGCCGACCGCCACCGGCCCCACGAAGATTTGGCGCGTCTCGCTACGCGGACGCACCGCCGCTGTTGCGTCAGTCTGCATGGTTACGGCAACTCCTACATCCGCGCACAGCGCGGAAAGCGGCTCGTGGGGACACTCGCCCTCCAAAAAGCCTTTGTGCCCTTAGTGCCTTTGTGTGAAAAACTCCTAATTCCTAAATCCTAAATGACAACTCCGCGACCCGCGCGTAACGCGCGGGTCACGGTCGCGCCTCCGCCTCCGCGGACGGTGCGTTGCTTTCCGCCGCCTGCTGCTCTTGCGCCATCTCGCGCAGCACGCGGTTGGTCTTGACCTTACGCGCGATATCAACGTAGACCAACAGCAGCATCAGTCCGATCAAAATGACGGCAAAGGTGTTGACCAGCGCGGCGACCACTTTGGGGTGCGGCTTGCGGCGTGTGATGATCTCGTACAGCGCGAAAAGGATATGACCACCGTCCAGCACCGGGAAGGGCAGCAGGTTCAGGATCGCCAAGTTGACGCAGATCAGGCGCAGAAAACCCAGCCCGTCAATCAAACTACCGCGCACCGTGCTGTAGAGCCCCATCACAATCGCCACCGGCCCGCCGATGTTGCGTGCGACGGCCTTGCGCTCGCCCGGCGATTCAGGCGCGAACAGCGCCTGCAAAACCCGGACCACAGAGAGTGAATCCCATTTGAGTTGCTGCCACGGATCACGGTACATCATCCACGGCTTCGTACCCTCACGACCGTCACTCCAACGGATACCGATCAGATAGCGCTTGGCTTCTTCCTCGTAGCGTGGCGTCACCGAGAGCTGCATGTGCTCGGCGCCTCGCTTCAATGTGAGCAGCGCCGGTTTTGCACCTCGCTTGGCGATCAGTGATGAAAAATGATATGCACCCATCACCGGCGTATCGTCCACCGCCAGGATCACGTCCTTAACTTGCAACCCGCTCTGTGCGGCCGCCGAACCGGGAATCACTTCCTTCACCTCGCAGCGCGCCTCGGGAAAGACACCGGCGAGCGTCCGCAAGCCCAGCACGTTGTTGGTCTCAAACGTGATGGTCAGGTCGTGGCGCGCGCCGTTACGCAACACGCCGAAGGTCGCCTCGCCGGAACCGCCCGCCAGTTGCCACTCAACCTCCATGTCGGTCCAGGTCGACACCTTGTGCCCATTGACGCTCTCAATGCGGTCACCGGTACGCAGTCCTGCCTCCCAGGCCGCCGTCCCTTCCTCCACCAGCCCAATGCGCGTATCCAACGCGCCGGTTCGCACGCCCGGCATCCAAGCAATGCATAAAGCCAGCGCCACCGCCAGCACCACATTGCCGAACGGCCCCGCCACCGCAACCACGATCCGCCGCCACGCTGCAATATCGGGCAGGTCATCGCGCGACGCCTCGCCGCTGCCACCCTGCACCTTTTCCATACCGGAAGGATCAAGTTGCGGCAACGCCACATACCCGCCGAAAGGTATGCATCCGATCTTATACTCCACACCGTTGACGGTGCGCTTCCAAAGCGCCGGTCCGAAGCCGATTGCAAAGGCGTCCACCTGCAAACCCATCCAGCGCGCAGCCAGAAAATGACCGAACTCGTGGATGAAAATCGCCAAACCGAACAGCAGGAGCACACACGCGCCCGCTAAGACCGACAACAAAAACTCCATGATACTCCACCACTCTTTCCCGGCCCGGATCCGTGATCAGGCCAAAACTTTATCCGCGTCCCGCATGCCGCATCGCTCGGAAGCCGCGATGCGCGCCCAGGCGTCCGCCTCTACAATCGCCTCGTACGTTGCGGCGGGCTGCACCGCATGCGCGTCCATCACCTGTTCGACCGTCCGCCAGATGCCGGCAAATGGGATCGCGCCCGCCAGAAATGCCTCGACCGCCACCTCGTCCGCCGCGTTAAGCGCCGCCGGCAAGGTGCCGCCAACGGCCGCCGCCTCACGTGCCAGCCGCAGGCAGGGGAAGCGCGACTCGTCCGGTGCTTCGAACGTCAGACGGCCCTGACTCACCAGATCCAGCGACGGCATCACGGCGGCCAGGCGGCCGGGCCAAGCCAGCGCATACTGGATCGGGAAGCGCATATCTGGCATCGAAAGCTGCGCCAACTGCGTTCCGTCCACAAAAGTCACCAGCGAATGCACGATACTTTCGGGGTGTACAACCACTCCGATCCGCGTGGCCGGCACATTGAAAAGCCACTGCGCCTCCATGATCTCCAAGCCCTTGTTCATCATGGTGGCCGAGTCGATCGTCACCTTGCGCCCCATGTTCCAGCATGGATGATCCAGCGCCTGTTCGGGCGTCACCCGTTCGAAATCGACCTCGCGTCGCGCCGTGAAAGGCCCGCCCGAAGCGGTGAGCGTAAGGCATGCTACGCGATCTTCGGCTGCTGGTTCATTGTCGTGCGTACGCACGCAGGCCGGAGCGAAGGCAGAGGATTGCAGACACTGGAACAGTGCGCTGTGCTCGCTATCCACCGGTAACAGGCTGACTCCCGCCTCGGCGCGCCGCCGCATGACCAGTTCGCCGGCCGCGACCAACACCTCCTTGGTGGCCAGCGCCACATCCTTGCCCGCCTCCAGCGCCGTCAACACCGGCTGCAGACCGGACAGCCCCACCAACGCGCAGAGCACGGTATCGGCCGCCGCCAGTCCAGCCAGCGCCGTCACGCCCTCCGCGCCAGCCCAAACCTGAATGCCGTGCGGACGCGCCAGCGCCTCCGCCTCGGCGGCAGCGGTCCGGCTCCCGACCGCGACCACCTTCACACTGAACTGCAACGCCTGCTCGATCACGCGCTTCACATTGGTGCGTGTGGCGAGACCGACCACCCGCACCGCATGCGGCAGGGCTTCGGCGACCTTGAGCGCATTCTCGCCGATCGAACCCGTACTCCCGAGTATGACGACAGACCTCATGGCGATACTGATTGTCCGACAAACCAAGCGAGATAGAAATAGAGGACCGCAGGCGTGAAGGTCAGGCTGTCGAACATGTCGAGGATGCCGCCGCCACCGCCCGGCAGCAGACCGGCGGAGTCCTTAGTGTTTGCCGAACGTTTAAACATCGACTCGATCAAATCTCCCATCGCACCGACCACCCCCAGCACCGCGCCCAAGATCAGCGCATGCGGCACATTCAGCGCGGTCAGCGGGCCGCCTGGCAACCACGTGTAATGTTTCGCCGCCTGAATCATCGCCACGCTCACGAGCATGGCAGCAGCGATCCCACCGAAAAAGCCCTCCCATGATTTTTTAGGCGAGACGCGCGGAAACATCTTGTGGCGCCCCCACGTGACCCCGACCGCAAAAGCCCCCACGTCGCTGAACTTCACGACCGCTGCCAAGTAAGAGGCCAGATACACACCGACGCGCGCCGAGGGAATCTCAAACATAGAGTCCGCCCCCCATTGCGCCAACCGGATAAAAAAGCTGAGCATAAAGGGCAGGTAGAAGAAGCCCAGCAGCGTGACGCCTGTGTGTTCGACCGGTCGTGCGATCCGCGAGTCAAACAGCACACGCAACAGTAACGCGAAGATCAGTGCCGCCAGCACCAGCGTTTCGAACTGATGGCCCATCGGCAGTTCGTATGCCGCGCAGGGCGGAAAGGCGTAACAGGCGATCAGCCACACTGCGCCCATCGCCATGCCGCCGTTGCGGCTGACCGGATGGCCGTTACGTTTCATCATCTGGTAGAACTCGTTCTGGCAGGCGCAGGACATCAACAGCAGCACGCCGAAGAGCATCCAGCCCGGCATATAGCACAGGGCAAAGAGCCAGGCCGCTCCCACCAGCACACCCGTAACAACTCGTTTCGTCAAGATTCTTGCTCCTGCCTAGCCCCTGCCGTTTCCGCGCACGGCGTCCCCGACTCCACACCGCCAAAGCGGCGGTCGCGCGCGGCATAGGCCGCCAGCGCCGCGTGGAAATCCGCCTCCCGGAAATCCGGCCACAGCACCGGGGTCACGTAGAACTCGCTGTAGGCGCACTGCCACAGCAGAAAATTGCTGATGCGCAACTCGCCGCTCGTACGAATGATCAGATCCGGGTCTGGCACGTCCGGCGCATCAAGACGTGCGGCCACAGCAACCTCGTCGACCTCTTCCGGTACGAGCGTCCCGGCCTTGACCTCTTCGGCGATGCGCCGCGCGGCACGCGCCAACTCACTACGCCCGCTATAGCTGAGCGCGACGATGAGTTGGCGGTCGAACGCGGCGGTCGAACGCTCGATACGCGCCAGCGCCTGTTGCAACGAGCCGGAGAGGTCCTCGCGCCGCCCGATCACGCGCAAACGCACCCGGCGCTCGATCATCTCGCGCTCGTATTTGTCGATGAACGTACGGAGTAATGTCATCAACCCCGACACTTCCGCCTGCGGACGCGACCAGTTTTCGGTACTGAAGGCGTAGAGCGTGAGGTAACCGACCCCAACGTCGCGGCAGTAATCAAGCACACAGCGCACCGTCTCGGCACCGGCCTCATGTCCGGCGAGGCGCGGCTTTCCGCGTTGCCTGGCCCAACGACCGTTTCCGTCCATGATAATGGCGACATGCGCCGGTACTCTATCGGCTGGGTTTTCCACCGTGCGACTTTCCTCCTTCCGCGTTTATGCGTTGAGGGTCCGCCAATCTCTTTTTCTTTTACAACCCGAGGCGCATCGTGGTCTCGCGCGCCGGCCCGACAGAGAGGATGCCCAGCCGACCGCCGATCAACGATACCAGACGCTCCACGTAGGCACGTGCCTTGATCGGAAGTTCCTCATAGCGCGTACAATTACTGGTCGGCGTCATCCAGCCCGGCATCTCCTCATACACCGGCGTGCAACGCTCCAAGGTACTCAGGTCTGCCGGGAAGGTCTCATAGCGCACACCATCATCGCGCTCATACGCGGTACAGATTTTGATGGCCGGTAGTTCGTCCAGCACGTCCAACTTGGTCATGGCCCAGAAATCCACACCGTTGACCATGGCGGAGTGACGACCCACAACTGCATCAAACCAGCCGCAGCGCCGGGGCCGACCAGTAGTCGTGCCGAATTCGCCGCCCTTCTGGCGCAGATGCTCGCCGGTGGCGTCGGTCAATTCAGTGGGGAACGGTCCCGCGCCGACGCGCGTCGTGTAGCACTTGATCACGCCAACCACCCGGTCTATCCTGCGCGGCGAGAGCCCCGAACCCGTGCAGGCACCGCCAGCCGAGGGATTGGACGATGTCACAAAGGGATAGGTTCCGAAATCAATGTCCAGCATGGTGCCCTGCGCACCTTCCATCAGAATGCTCTTGCCGACGCGGTCAGCGGCGTTCACGAGCGCCACCGTATCCGCGATATAGGGCTTCAGCGTCTCAGCCGCCTGCGCATAAGCCGACACCGTCTCCTGCACGTCCAACGTCGGCGCGCCCCGGCTCGCGAGGATCGTATTCGCCTCTTCAACCCCGGACCGAACCTGATCCAGGAACCGAGGACTCAGCATCTCGCCGACACGCAGCCCGACACGGCTCATCTTAGCGCCATAGGCCGGCCCGATGCCGCGTCCCGTGGTACCGATCTTGCGCTCTTGCGAACGGCGCGCCTCGTCGGCCGCATCCAGCGCGCGGTGCCAGCGCATGACCATGTGCGTACGGTCGCTGATCGCCAGACGGCCTTGCAGATCAAAGCCCCGCGCTTGCAGGCCCTCGATTTCCTGAATCAGATCGAAGGGATCCATCACCACGCCGTTGCCAATCACGCACTGCTTGTCGGGATGCAGGATGCCGGAAGGGATCAGATGCAGGACATACTTCTCGCCCTCCGCAATCACGGTGTGCCCGGCGTTGCTACCGCCTTGGAACCGCACAACCACATCCGCCTGTGACGTCAGGACATCGATCACCTTGCCCTTGCCTTCGTCACCCCACTGCGCACCCACCAAAATCGTATTCGGCATAAAAACTCCCCATGAACGGTCTACCGGCCGCTATAGCCTTTCGAGAACAACAGCCGGAGAGTGTACCCTATTTCTTGCGGTCGGGGCAACCTTTCGCTGCCACCTTTTGCTGCCACCTTTCGCTTTCGCTGCCACCGTCGAGTCATCCATTAGTCGTCTAAACACCTGTCCCTTAGTTGCGGTCCCTTAGTTGCGCTCGGTTACGGTCAAAGGAACTGGCTCAGAAACGTGCGGGCCGGAACGACAACGGGAGTCTGATGGACAAAGCAGTCCGCTTCAACAAAAGGCTCGTCGATGACGACTTGAAACGCATGCTTGCTGCGGATCTGCCGCTGCATGAAATCCAACGATGGCGACAGTGCCGTGTCAGAGTATTTAACCTCAACCAGAAACCAAGGTTTCTGATCCCGTGTCACCACAAAATCAACTTCGCGTTTTTGCTTATCACGGATATAGAACAAACCGAACCGTCCCTCTCCCAGATCGGTCCAACCTTCGACCGCCTTCAGCAGATGGCAAGCGACAAACGTTTCCGCCCGCTGGCCCGGGTCCTCGATAAGGGACCAGTCTCTCAGAAACCACTTCGGCTCTTTGCGAATCGCAGCCGCGACCGAACGGTGCCAAGGCTTGACCAGAAAGCCGTGATGCAGAGCTGACAACGCGCCGATCCACGCACGAACGGTGTTTTCACTGACATGGACTTCCCTTGCCAGCGAAGCGTAAACAACCTGCTGCCCCGAACGTGACGCCAGCAGTGACGCCAGTGCGAGCAACTGGTCAATTTCCCGAATGCGTGTCAGCTCTCGCACATCCTCGCGCAGCAGTTGCGATTGCCGCAGGTTCTGCCAGCGGCGTGAGAAGCGCGCGTCCCGCTTAACGAACGGTTCGGGGAACCCGCCGTGTGCCCAAAGGGCATCCCACTCGTCATCGGCAAGAGGACGGGGCGGTGAAATCACATCCTCACTGACCGCCGCAGAGATCAACTCCGCCACACTGAAAGGATGCATCCGGTAAAGGAAATAGCGTCCCATCAAACTGTCCCCGCCCCGCCTGAAAACATCCAGTCGCGAGGAGCCCGTCACCACAATGCCGACCGTTTCGCCATAAACATCAAAAAAGCCCTTGAGGAATGTTTTCCAGCGCGTGTAACGGCGAATCTCATCGAACGCCACGATACGCTTGGTTGCATGCAGTTTTTGCAGCTCCGCAAAAGACGCAACCGCCGCGGGGCCCTTCAAAATCAACGCACACTCATCCTGATTGTCCCAGTTCAGACAGGCATCCGCCAATCCGAGACACACCGTGGTCTTCCCCACCTGGCGCGGCCCCGACATAAACGCCATCTGGCGGTTCTCGGAAAGATGCTTTTTCAAAAGCTCCGTATACACTCTGGGGTAGATTTTCATGGCCGACTATTATTCATATTACTGCGGAACGGTCAAGACCAATCCGCAATACCATGCGGAATAGGACACTAAAACCTAAAAAGAGCAATTTGAACTTTCAACGCTCTTCGGTTTCAGGTTTCATGGTTTCATCCAAATCGGAATCGGGATCGCTATCGGAATCGATTGTTGCGACCACGCGCTGACTCGCAACGACGCATGCAAAAATGGCGGCGTGAAACGCCGCCCGGACGAGCAGACGCTCGTCCCAGCGCTTCGCGAGTCCGATCATAGACTGGAGGGCGAGCGTCCCCGCAAGCCGCCTTCCGCGCTGCGCGCGGAGGGAAAACGGTTGACGGGCTCCTGCTTTTTGACGGTTTTCGCCCCCTAGGAGCGGCCTCGGACCTTTCTTGTGAGCAGGTATACGCGATACGCCCAGTAGCCGATATACTCTTTCTGCACCGCCGAGCTCTTGTCGAGGCAGTCGGCTGTCGGCAAATAGTAGGCGAGTTTCGAGGGGGAGAGCAGGCCACGCATCGACAGCGCTTCGTAGTCCGTGGCCGCCGGCACTGCCTCCACGCCCATGTGCTTGAAAACCAGCAGCGAGCGCCGCATGTGCCACGCCGAGGTGACCAGAAGAACACGTTTGGCCTTGATCTCCTTGAGCTTCTCGCGCGTGAACAGGCTGTTTTGATAGGTGTTTTTGCTGTCGTTTTCCAGCACGATCTTCTTCGCGGGCACCCCGAGATCAATCAGGAACTGCCGCATGCCGGGCCCCTCGCTGACGCCTGAAAAAAGGATCAGCGGCGCACGGTCCGCATGGTAACAGCGCGCCGCATGCCAGCCGCGGTCAGCCGCAGTGTCCAGATCGGCCTCGTGCGTCAGGCGTGTGGGCGGCTTGATGCCGCCGCCCAGCACGACAATCGCGTCGGCGCGCGGCAACGACTCAGCTTTCATCGGAGGATAGGCCCGTTCCAGCGCGCCGCCGATCAGGATGAAGAACCACGGCGACGCCCAGACCCACAGCCACACCACCGACAGCGCCAGCGCCCACAGGCCGCGCCGCAGGTGGTCGCGCCACACCCAATAGCCGCCCAGCAAAACGCCGAATACCGCCAGCGTCAACGGGCTCAAAAACCAGGTGATGGCCTTCATCAGATTGAACAGCATGGCCTACTCCCCGATGATCTTGACCAGCACGCGCTTGTTGCGCAGTCCGTCGAATTCACCGTAAAAAATCTGTTCCCACGGCCCGAAGTCCAGTCGGCCTTCGGTCACCGCCACGACCACCTCGCGCCCCATGATCTGCCGTTTCAGATGCGCGTCGGCGTTGTCCTCCGCGCCGTTATGCGCGTACTGGCTGTGCGGCTTTTCCGGTGCCAACTGTTCCAGCCAGCGTTCGAAATCAGCATGCAATCCCCGCTCATCGTCGTTGATAAACACACTTGCTGTGATGTGCATGGCGTTGACCAGACAAAGTCCCTCGCGGATCCCGCTCTCGCGCAGACACGCATCCACTTCCGGCGTGATGTTGATATATGCCCGCCGACTCGGCGCCTTGAACCACAGCTCTTTACGAAAACTTTTCATCTTTCTTCCTCCTTCTCATGCTGCGTCTGCGGCGTGACTTCCGCTTCGCACAACAGTTTTTCTTCACACGCCCAAAGGAGCACGCGCAACCCCGCCTCACTCAACACGCGCACCACACGCGCCTGCTTTTCTTCATCCATCAGGCAGGTGATAATCACGCCGTCCACCTGCTGCTGGAGCAGCCACTCGTTCAAGCGGTCGAAACCGCCGATCACTCGATGCCCGGAGATGATTCGTCCGCGCAGGTTGAGATCGTCATCAATGACCCCGATAATAACCCGATCGTTCAGCCCTGGGCGAACCCGCAACTCCCGCAGATAGCTTCTGAAACGGATGCCGCCCCCGTAGGCCAGCAGGCGTTGCGCACCGGGTTTTTTGAGCAAGATCTTCCGCTCTAAGGCCTGTGTCAGACCGCTCACACTGTCGCGCCACAGCCGGATCGCGCATAGCGGGATCATGGCCTGCGTACCGAACAGCAGCGTGAAACGGCCCACATGCGGGTGCTCCGCGCTGAACAGCCACCCCAGTCCGGCACCGATGGCGGCTCCCGCCGCCACGGCCACGCCGAGAATCGCAAAATCGCGGATCTGCGCCCGCGACCAGACACGCTGATAGGTCTTTGCCACCACCAACAGCACAAACACCGGCACCACATAGCGCGGCAGGTCGGAAAGGAACGCCGCGCGAACGAGCGGCAGCCCCGCCTCCCAACGCGCCAGCATCCACACCCCGCACAGCAACAGCACATCCAACACAATATAGCACGGCACCAGCAGTCCCTGCCGCATCGCCCCCCGCGTGCCTGAGAGCAGCCGTCCCGTATCCCACAATTCCACGCTCTCCAGATGACGCGACACCACTGCAATCGCCACCACGAACGCGATCAGGAAAAGTCCTGGCGCACGCCCTTTCAGTAGCGTACCGACCAGCCCGAGTGCCACCAGCGCCGCACTCATCGTATAGAGCATCACCGCCGCACTGCGCTGATTCATCGTCTGTCGCAACAGCCGATGGTGCAGATGGTCGCGATCGGGCTGCATCACCCGCACCCATCCACCGGCCTCTCTGAACGGCTGTGGCAACAGCGACCTGACCGACCGCCGCCAGATCGCCAGCAACGTATCGAAAATCGGCACGCCCATCGCCAGCAGCGGCATGCCGAGCGACGCCACCAGCTCTTTGCGCGAGCCGCTCACCAGCGGCAGCGTCGCGATACACAGCCCAAGAAACATGCTACCCGAATCGCCGAGAAACACAGTAGCCGGATGAAAGTTGTAGCGCAAAAACCCCAGACACGCACCACCCAGCACCAGATAGGGCAACGTCGCCGACGAATGCCCGGTAAACAGCAGTGCGCCCGCCAAGCCCGCCGACGCAATCAGCGCCAGTCCCGTCGCCAGACCGTCCATGCCGTCAATCAGGTTGAACGCATTCACCGCCCCGACAATCCACAGCACTGTGACCAGACAGTCAAGCCAAGGCGGGAACGCCACCACGATCCCGCCAACATGCACCCCGGACGCATACAGGATCAACGCCACCCCCACCTGACCGGCCAACTTGACCATCGGACGCATGCCGAATTTGTCATCGATGAGACCGATCACCACCAGTAGGCCGGACGCCAACAGAAAGTGTCGTTGCCAGTGGAGGGAGAACTGCTGGTTGATTGGCTCACCCGTCCATAGGACTAGCAACTCCAACGCCACATGAAAGGCCACAAAGATCGCGAGACCGCCACCGCGCGGTATCGGCACCTTGTTGATACGGCGTGCATCCGGCTGGTCCACCATCCCGATCTTGCGCGCCGCTTCGCGCAGCAGCGGCGTCAGCAGCAGCGAGATCGCCAACGCGCCGCCAAAGGCCGCCGCATACTTGACGCCGTCCGTCGCCATACGCATGACCACGCCCTCCGATGCCTTGACCCAATCTGTGACCCAATTGACCGTCATTCGCCATCCCTGCCTTGTTCGAGCACGACTTGAGGGTACAACTCGGACAAAAACGCTTCGAACCGCTCGATCCCCTCGGGCGAATCGAGCCCGGACAACACATTCACCGCGATCATGACCCACCGGTTGATCCGGTTGTGGATCGAGCGGTCCCACACATCCACCAGGATACGCTCGGTGTGCGAACAGCACTCGCGATCATGACTCAAAAACCAGTATACCAAGCTCATGCGCGCCCCGCCAGAACGTTGCGCATTGATCCGGCGCACCTCCAAACGCTTTCCATCGGCCAACTTGAGCGGCACGCGCGCCGCATCCAGCATCGCGAACCCCTGCGCGGGCAGGCACAACTCCGCACGGTGGATGCTGTTGCGCTGCCGTCCGCCCACCACCACGCTCACCGCATAGACCAGTCCGTCTGGCGACCGATAATTCCGCTTAATGATCACGGTGTCCTTGGGCAGATCACTCCACTCACCCAACGAAATTGACGCCATCTTCCCGCCGCATTCGGGACAAACAAAACCCTCCGCTCCACGCTTCAATGTCGACTCTCTCGCTATCGTCAGACATTGCGGATCATGGCAAAACCACGGCACCTCTCCCGTAAACTCACCCACACGCGCCGGCAACTCCGACGCCACGCACGAGGAAGAGTCAAACACCGGCGGCGGCATCGAAAGATTCGCCGCAAACACCGCCAGCACCACCGCACACACCCCCACCACAATCCCTATTTCCCCCGCCTCGCTTGAGCGTGTGGCACGGGCATCTTGCCCGTGTTTCATGGGCGGGACGCCCATGCCACGAGGGGTTTTGCAAGCCTTACCTATTACCTCTCTCTTCTTACTTTTCCCCTTAATCCATTCTCCCGCCTGCACCATCAGCAGCACGCCCACCAGAAACACCACATATCCAGAGTAGTCATGATAGTATCCGGTGGCCACCTGCTGTCCGAACCACGCGGCCACCACGCAGATCGACATGATGCGTACCATGTTGCCGACCATCGCGATCGGCAGCGAGCAGGCGAAAAGCAGCCACTTGCGCCACGTCTCCCGCTGCGTGAAATGGGCGTATGCCGCCGTGAGCGCCATCATCGCAAACAACGAGCGGATGCCGCTGCACGGATCCGCCACATCCACATTAAACTCGGCGCCTGGCACCCGCGAATAGAGCGCTGTACCCGACTGCTCCACCGCCAACCCCGCGATGTTCAGCAGAGCGGTCGCAAGTACAGTCGAAAAGATACGCAGATGGATCGTGAAAAAATCGAGGAAGGACGACACCGGAATCGTGAAGCACAGAAAGGCCGCCGGGAAGCGCATCAGCCGTTCCACCCCACGCCCCCAGAAGGCGTACGGCAACGCCCATACCAAACCGATGAACGACACCTGCTCCATACGCGATTGCCCGCCGCGCCCACCGAACCAAGCGATCGTCAGAAAAAGCACCACCCACGCCACGCCCACCAGACTCGGCGCACCCGCCGCCGCTCGCAGCGCGTCGCGTTGCCGCCACAGCACCGCCAGACTGACGAACGGCACCAGCCAACCATGCGACATGTCCTCGATTGGCGACGCGAACATCACCATCGTGAAGTCGAACATGTAGCGGTAGTTGAACACCGCCGCCACTGCGATCAGCGCCAACGCCGCCAGCCGTATCCAGTTATTAACCCGGCCACCAATAGTCTTGCGCTTCATACGGAGTCTACGAATCAGGAATGAAAGTTGAAAGTTTTTTAACGCAGAGACGCAGAGACGCAGAGATTTTTACGGGATAGTGTCGTGACCGCAAGTCTGACGAAAGGACTTGGAGTGCGGCGGCAAGCGGTATTCCGCGCGACGCCGCTTTTTGAGCAGAAGTGCAACGGCGAGGTATGTGCAAAAGCGGTACCGCAGGCCACATATCCCTACACTTCGTCCCTACACTTCGTCCAAAACACTTCGTCCCTACACTTCGTCCAAAACACTTCGTCCAAACACTTCGTCGCTGGCGCAATCGACTAAGTGTGGGGACTAAGTGTGTTAGACTAAGTGTGGGGACTAAGTGTGTTAGACTAAGTGTGGGGACTAAGTGTGTTAGATTAAGTGTGGGGACTAAGTGTGTTAGATTAAGTGTGGGGACTAAGTGTATTTCCCGACTCACTGCTCTCCTTTTCACCAGAAACGCACGATCTTCGCGCACCCCCGTCACCAACCGATGACGGGCGGATCTTACGAATCGCATCTGTGCAACATGAATTGTGGCCGGGTTAGCAAGCCGTTTCATCATGCGCCTCCCTCGCCACTTCTGCGTTCGGTGTTCGGTGTTCGGCGTTCGGTGTTCTCGGGCAAGCAGACGCTTGCCCCTCCCGGTTCCCCACTTGAGCGTTGACCGTTGAGCGTTCTGCGTTGAGCGTTCTTTCCTCTCCACTGTTCGTCACACCCGCCACCCACTCACGCAACGCTGTGCGCACCTCCTCTGCTGTCGCACCGTCCCGCTCCTCCACCAACCGCCGGCATGCCGCCAGCATCGCCGCTGTCTGGCCGTCGTCCGCAGCCGTATCTTTGCTCACGAAAATCCGCGCGTGTCCGGTCTTATACGCCGACCGCTCGCTCACATCCAACTCTTCAAACAGCTTCTCGCCCGGCCGGATGCCGGTGAAAACAATCGGCACATCCTGATGCGGACGCAATCCAGAGAGCGCGATCATCCCCTCCGCCAATTCCACGATCTTCACCGGTTCGCCCATGTCGAGCACAAAGATCTCGCCGCCCTGGGCCAGCGCCGCCGCCTGCAAAACCAGCGCGACCGCCTCGGCGATCGTCATGAAATAACGTTGCATCTCGGGATGCGTCACTGTCACCGCCTCGCCGCGACGGATTTGCTCGCGGAAGAGCGGCACGACCGACCCCGAAGAGTCCAGCACATTGCCGAACCGCACAGCGGAAAACCGCGTGACCCCGCGTCCGTTCAGTGCCTGCAACGCGCGCTCCGCGAGCCGCTTGCTCACCCCCATCACTGAGACCGGCCGCACTGCCTTATCGGTCGAAATAAACACAAAACGCTCCACGCCGCACGCAACCGCCAGTTCGCCCAGTGCGCGCGTCGCCAGCACATTGTTCTTCACCGCTTCAACCGGATTCTGCTCCATCAGTGGTACATGCTTATGCGCCGCGGCATGCACGACGATCTGCGGCGCGTACGCACGGAAGATCGCCTCCATACGTGCGCGGTCACCGACATCCGCCAGCAGCACCGTCACCGGCGTCGCCGCCCCGCGCTTGCGGATTTCGCGCTCAATCTGGTACAGCGCGTTCTCGCAGCGCTCCACCAGCACCAAACTCGACGGCCCGGCGCGCAGGATCTGGCGCGCCAGTTCACTGCCGATCGATCCGCCGGCACCCGTCACCAGCACCCGCTTCTGCCCCAGCAACTCCACCACCGCGCGGCTGTCGAGCGATGTCTCCTCGCGTCCCAACAGGTCGGCGACCGCCACGTTGCGGATCTTCGAGGCGGTCAGGCTCCCTTCGATCAATTCGTAATAGCCCGGCACGATACGCGTCGGCACATGCGCCTGCTCGCACAGCCGCACCACGCGCCGGATCACATCGCGCGGCACCCGCACCATTGAGACGATCACCTCGTCCACCGCATGCCGCCGCACCAGCGCGGGCAACCCATCGATGCTCCCCAGCACGGGAAAGCCTTGGATGCGCGCATGGTGCTTGGCCGGATCGTCATCCAGAAAGCCGACCACCACCTGCCGCCGCGTCCCCTGCCGCCGCAGTTCGCGCGCCACCAGATCGCCAGCCGCGCCTGCGCCCACCAGAAGCACGCGTCGCGCGCGACCGTTCAGGACGCCGCCCCGGGCATACGAAGAGGCTCCTTCAGTCACCAGACGCCCCAGCATCCGTACCCCGATCAGGCCGCCCGTAACCAGAAAACTGTTGAGGAAGGTAATACTGTAGGGCGGGCGCAATCCCATCTGGTGCGGCAGCACCACCCGCAGCACCAGCAACACGGTGGTCGAAGTACCGATCGCGCCCACGAACCGCGGCACGTCGCTCGCGCTCACGTAGCGCCACAGCATCCGGTTGCAACCGAACAACTCCAATGCCACGCACTGCACCGCCCACACCGTTACGAACGACACCGCCACCTGGCCCCAACCCCACCACGGCTCCTGAAACTCAAAGCGCAACAGGAACGCCGTCAGGTACGCCAGCGCCATCACTGCCGTATCCGCCGCATGGACGCCTGCCCTGACAGCCCAGACGCCCAACCGCTCTTTCCAATTTCCAACCATGACGTGCTTATTATTTAAGCAGATCAGCCCCTCTGAGAACAGTCTTGATTGTGAAACAAAAAAACGCTGACACGGCCAGTAGGCGAGGATTCGCCCAATAGAAGTCATTCTGCGCGAAACGGGGTGGTTTGCTGCTAGAGAAAATGGTAAAGTGGTGACGCTGGCTTGGGCGGGTGCCTTTTCAGGTAGCAACAAGTGGAGATCGAATGTGAAAACACACGTTAGACGGGTACTATGGTGGGGGTGCGCGGCCATCTCCGTATGTGCGGTCTCGGCACGAGCGGTGACGGGCGTCTGGACAAATGTCTCGGGGGGCTACTGGGCCGATAGCGCGAACTGGCAGGATGGTATAGTGCCTTCCGGTGTCGGGGCTGTCGCAGACTTCAGCGCGTTGCACTCGGGATCGACGGTTACGATAACGAATTACACAGGTATCGGTGCGATTGTATTTTCCGGTGTATCAGGGGACAACTGGACCTTGGCATCGACGGGATCAGGATCAATTGGGTTCGCCGCTTCACCGTTGCTTAAAGATGAGACGGCTGGGGAAATCCGGGTTGAAGATGGCACACTGACCTTGACCGCTCCTTTCTGTTGGCTGTTGAACGGAATTGTGAAGAGCGGATCGGGGCATCTGCGATTAACGACCAAGAACGATTACACAGGCAACACACGTATTGATGGAGGGACGCTGATCCTTGCAAACGATGCCACTCTGAGCAGCAGCACAGTGGTGTTTAACTCGGCGGACGCCGCACTGATGCTGGAATCGGATGCAAGCGTCGGCGGTCTCGCGGCACAAGGCGCATCGAAAAGTGGATCTGCCGCTTTTGACGGACTGAAAAGCGCTGCGGAATATAATAATCTGTGCATGGCGAACGGCCTGTGGATAGGCGGTGTTTTATTGGTAGGCACCCGCGACTCGGTGATCTTGCGACAATCTTGGGGATGGACCTCGACGGCAAAAAACATGCCGATGCGGGCGGACGCCATTTTTGATCTCGCCAGTGTGACTAAGGCAGTCGGTACGACTACAGCCTTAGCCCTCTGCATTGATCGCGGGTGGCTCGATCCGGATGTGGTCTTCACCAATTACCTGCCCGGCTACAAAGGAACGCTACGCGGTCCCGTCACGGTCCGTGACCTCGCCCGCCACCTTTCCGGTTTTAATAACAGCAAACCGTATGCGGTTGATGGGCGAGTGACGGAACTGATTCTTGAATTCAGTCCGGTCCGTCCAGCGGGCGAGCCATACGAGTATTCTTGCGGCAATTTTATCTTGCTGGGGCTTCTTGTTGAACAGTTGGCCGGAAAATCGCTGGCAGAATTTTGTCAGGACAATGTTTGGGCGCCGCTTGCCATGCAGGACACGCGGTGGACACCGTTGCCGACACCTGACCCGCGCCGCGTTGTGAAGCCGCCCTTCACTCCGACATTGGGTGTCGTCAGTGACGAGCCAGCTCGGGCCGCCGGACGGCCTATCGGCAACGCAGGCCTCTTCTCGACGGCGGACGATCTCGCCGCATATTGCCGAATGTTGCTGGGGGGCGGTGTTTGCAATGGCACACGGATTTTGTCTGAGTCTTCAGTGCAGATGTTCGGCACACGACCGGACACGCGCTCGCCGGCAGCCTTCGGCTGGCGTGTAAGCGCGGGCCTGAACCCCTCGGCACTGTCAGCCGCGACGCTGAGCCATACGGGATTTACAGGCCAATCCGTCTGGATCGATCCGGCCCAAGGACGGTTTGTTATTCTTTTGACAAATCGGATCGGCGATCATGCCGCCGCAGGACAAGCCAGAATCGAATTGGCTGACCGAGTATTGCGGGCACTGCAATGATTGCCGAGGCCGACAAAGTGGACACAAAACAAAACACGGACAGCAAACGATTCCTCAAGGTGAAGGAGGCATGCCAATGAGACACAACACGGGTACGTTGCGCGGTTGGACGTGCGTGATTTTGTCGTGCGCGGTGTGTGCAGCACAGGCGACGACCGGCATCTGGACAAATGTTTCGAGCGGTTACTGGGCCGACAGCGCAAACTGGCAGGGCGGCGTGGTGCCGTCTACTGCGAATACAATGCCGGGCACCGGGGATGTTGCGGATTTTACCGCACTGGCGGATGGAGAGACGGTGACCATAACCAACCATACGGCATGCGGGGCTCTTATTTTCTCAAATACCGTCGGAACCTCGTGGACATTGCTGGGCAGCACAATGAAACTGGCAAACTCCCCGTCATTCCCCTTGGGAGGACATGGGGAAATCAAGGTTGACGGCGGCACGCTGGATTTAGCCGCTCCGGTCACAAGCGCGACAGATGGTGTTGCCAAAACCGGATCGGGGACACTGCGGATGTCAGTGACCAACACCTATGCGGGCAACACGCGGATCAATCAGGGGACGGTGTCATTGGCCAATGGCTCGGCTCTGGCCGTCAGTGCCGTGCGGTTCAATGCAGCCGACGCCCTTCTGACTCTGGAGGGCGACGCATGGATCGGCGGCGTGGTCTCGCACTTGGCTCCGTCACCAAACATTCTACTCAACGGACACACGCTAAGGGTTGGCGGGGCAGGCGGACATTCGGACTGGAACGGTCGCATAACGGGCGAAGGCGAACTGGTGATGGTGCGCGGCGAGGTCCAGACATTAACATCATCGCAGACGATCGACAGGATCAGGCTGGACAACGGCAGTTTACGACTGGGCAAAATAACCGGTAAAACGGTGGGGTGGTATCTTTTCAATGACGCAACGGACATCGCTAAAGACAATAGTTCAAGCGGCAATGCCCTCGTAAAGTCGGGTACGCCGACGCAGTGGCACATTCAGGACACCGAGCGCGGGAGCGTGCTTCATCTAGACAACAACGCGACCCTTGTAGGAGCGGGCACCGGACAGAGCGTGAGCGGCCTGCCGGCAAACAACCAATCTTTCACTGTTGTTTTTTGGGTCAAACCGGATGTGGATTGCACCGCCAACGCAGGCTTATTTGGCTGGGGCGATTTTGGTACACAACGGACAGTCAACTTTATGCGGATGAGAAATTCTACCGAAATCCTGTATTCCAACTGGGGACGTGACCGAGGTATCATTTTGAATCATGATCTGAAAGACGGTGCATGGCACCACTTTGCCGTGGTGTACAACGGTCAACAAACCAAGGTCTACCATAATGGGGAACTGATTCATTCAGACGTGTTCACCGAACCTCTGCTGGTCATAAACAAACAATTTTCAATCGGCCGGGGCTGGACGGGCGCACCCTGCTTCAAGGGGCGTTTCGATGATTTCTTGATCACCGACTGGGCGATGAATGAGACCGATCTGCATCTGGTGCGAACGGGAAGCCAAGGGCCTGAAACGATGGTATATGCCAAAGACGACCTGTTGCCCACCACGAGTTCCGTGGAGATCGGCTACAATGGTCGATTGTATCTTGCGGGTGATCAGACAATCGCCACGTTGGGCGGCGATGGCGCGGCAGGCGGAATTGTCTTGCAGGGTGGCGGAACATTCACGGTGGCTGGCGATGGCAGCGCGACATCGACCGTGTTCCGTTCGGCGATATCCGGCGACGGTGGCTTTGTCAAACGAGGGTCCGGCTACGCATTGACCTTGTCCGGCGGCAACAGCTACACCGGCGTGACCGAGGTGCAGGAAGGGCGGCTGACGTTAGCACCGTCGGAACTGCAAGGGCTGCAGGCCTACTATCGCTTTGACGATCCTTCTTGCCTCGGGTGGGACAGTAGCGGAAACGGTTACCATCTAAGCGCGAAAAACACACCCTCTTACGCAGCCAATGGCAAATATGGCGGATCGGCGGCTTTCAGTGCCGCCAATCAAGACATGCTGTTCGCAAACGACGGTGTGCCAGAAAGCCTGCCGACTGGCAACCGTTCGTACACGCTGGCGTGCTGGTGCAATCCTGATGCCAATGTGCCCGGAATCCCTGTTTATTGGGGCTACGCGGGCGTCATGGATCACCATGGCAATCTGATCCGGTTCAGAGCACCGCCGAACAACAAATCGATATTGATCTCAAACTTTGGAAACAACATTTACCCCGACGTTGGCTTTGATTTGTTTGACGATTCGATCAATGACGGATGGCATCACATCGCGGTAACCTACGAGTCCACTAGTCGGCTACGCAACGTGTATGTTGATGGCGTGTTGAAGTTTACCGACACGCTCAGTCAAAATCTGTCGGTAGCGACCGCTCTGTTTCAAGTGGGATATGGCGGGTATGCGGGCACATACTATGAGGGACGGGTGGATGAAGTGATGGTCTTTGACCGGGCTTTGGGGGCAGCAGAAGTTGGGGCGGCAATGTCAGGTCGTGTGGCATTGCCCAAGGAAGCACCCATTCCGTCGAAGTTGTCAGCGGGGCTCGTTGCCCGCTACTCCTTCGAGCATGCGACGGACATCGGCAAGGATAGCGGTCCTTACGGTTATGATCTGGCCCCTACAGGCACGGTTTTAAGGACCTCTCATAGTGTCAGCGGCCAGGCGCTGGACCTGTCTTCGGCGTACGGTTATCTGACTTGGACGAATAGTGTCTTCCCGGAGATGATGCCAACGGGAAATCAGGCTGTCACTTTCTCTGCATGGTTTAACCCCCTCACCGATGCGGGTACGGAGGGGGCTGCGATCGTCTTTTTAGGCAATGCCGCTAGTAAAGAGTGTCATTTTATTCGTTTGTGGCAACGGACAAATGAATCGCCTAAGGGACTCCGTTTCGCCGACGGTAACAAAAGTGTAGATTCGGACCGGATAGACGGTCTGGGCTATGGCACTGTACCCGAGGGATGGCATCATGTGGCAGCCGTTTACGAACCGGGAGCAACAGGAAAAAACCGACGGCTCTATATTGATGGCATACTGATGGGGTACGATGGCCAGAGAGGACTGAATGTCAAAACCAACTTCTTCCACATCGGGCGACAAGACCTTTCCGGCAAATGGTTCCAAGGCCTGATTGACGAGGTTGAAATTTATAATTATGCGCTGGCACCGGCGGAGATACTCGCGGTCATGCGGCGGCGGTCGGATGTCCTGCCCACTCAGACGACCCTCTCGGTTGCGACCGGTGCAGTGGTCGATATGAGCGGTGCGGAACAACGGGTGGCAGCGCTGACCGGAGCGGGCGCTATCGAGTTGGACGCGGGCATACTGACGATTGCGGGTGGCACAAACCAGTTCCACGGTACGCTGACCGGCGCGGGCACATTCGCGGTGCGCGACGGTGCGGCACAGACATTAACAGGAGCGGGTACATTTAACGGTTTGGTGGTCGTCTCGAATGCCACGTTGTTCGTAGAAAACGTGAACGGTGCGATCACTGCGGCGGACAGCGCGGTGGTGGTACAATCTGACGGACGTATTGGAGGGTACGGAACGATCGGCGGAAATCTGTCGATTGAGAACGGCGGCGGGGTCGCGGTCGGGGCGGTGCCGGGCGCACTGACCATAACCGGCGCGGTCACACTCGGCGCAACAGGCACGGTAACGCTGCCTCCGGAGTTCACGGGCGGTGTCCTGACGCTCCTCAATGCCGCATCCGTCACCGCACCGGACGGCATGGATGGATGGCAGGTCGAGCCCGCGCAGCCGTCAATGGCCGTCGCATTTCGTGTGAGCGAAACAGCTTTCAGCGTAAGCGTGTTTCAGCGGGGCACTCTGATCAGCATACGATAAAAACTGGCAGTTGCGCTGAACCGAGATCGAAGCCGAACGTGCGGCTCTTCAACGAGAGCACGGGCGGTGCCTGCAAACGTTTGGCTCGCGCCAGACCGTTGTAGAGCCGCCACATGCGTGTCAGGTCGTTGCGGAATGATGCCTCATCCGGGAAGAGCGCGCGCAGGTCGTCCGGATACCCGGTGATCTCCCCCACCGTGCCCGCAGTATACCCGCGCACCAGTTCATCGACCGTCACCGGCACCGGACGCTCTGTCCAAGCGGCGAACAGCCGATCATGCCAAGCATAGACCAACGGATCGCCCTTGCCTTCGTCCACATTCTGCGCCGAACTCAGCTCCGCCGAGGGCACGATCGTGATTGAGCCTTGGGGGATCATTTCGCTGCCGAACACCTCGTCGTTGTAGCAACGCGCAAGTTCCCAGACTTCGCTCTTCCACAGATCACCCAGCGCCGCGAAGAAACCTGCGTTATCACCATACATCGTGCCGTAACCGATGGTACTCTCCGATTTGTTGGTGTTGCAGGTGAAGACCCCGCCGAACGCACTGGACATCGCCGCGAGCACGCGCCCCGAACGGTCGCGCGCCTGCACGTTCTCAACAGCGAGATCAGAGAGCGCCAGCGCGTGCTTCTCGCCGCCGGGTCGCTCGCAGACGCAGCTTTCGATCTGCCGCTTCGTCAGTTCCACACTCTCCTGAATCGGAACCTCGGTATAGTAGCACCCCAAGTTGGCGGCCAGACGACG
>Ga0255343_1002079_pt1 | contig 24555 bp, 25 predicted proteins | sample wastewater_treat_4_FD_192413 | JGI IMG/M metagenome (GOLD analysis project Ga0255343, IMG submission 192413) | Wastewater microbial communities from Lulu Island WWTP, Vancouver, Canada - plant16 | ecosystem: Engineered > WWTP > Wastewater > Unclassified | place: Canada: Vancouver, British... | reverse complement strand
AAGAAGTTGATAAGAACAATATCCTGTGCTAAATGTCAACTCTATATTCGTGACATCGTAGAAGAACATCGCGAATATAATTGGAATTAACCCAAAAAAAGGAGATTGAAAAATGAATCCAACAGCAACTGTCGCCAAAGCCATAAGAGAAGAGCTTAAGCGTCTTTATCCAAATGTTAAATTTTCCATCACCAGTAAAATTTCAGCTGGCAGTGATAGAATTAATATAAAATATGATTCTGACATCCCAGAGTCTGAAATTAAAAAAATAACCAATAAATATTTAGATGGTTATTTTGATGGTATGGAAGAAACGTATAAATATAAAAAAAACAATCAGGAAATTTATAGGGTGCAATATATTTTAATTCAACGCCATATTCCTGATAGCATTAGTAAAAATATTAATTAATAATTAAAGGAGAGCAAAAATGAGAAAAAACAAGTTGGGTAATATTCTATTTTGGGCATTTATATTATTTGCCTTTTTGTATTTCTTTTGCCATCCTAATACACTTAGGAATCTTGGGATAATCAGCAGAGAAACCGAAAACATAATGACCAGATATTAAAATTGGAGAAAAACAAAATGAAAGAACGAATCGAGCTATCAGGAGTATATTTCAGAGTACAAAATCCCGAAACAAAAAAGTGGGAGAGTGTGTGCTTTGAAGATTTAGAACTAAATCAACAAAAAAAAGTTATAAAAAATAAATCTAAAAAATTTCTACAAAATCTTGCTATTAAAATGGCAAGTACATTATGGCAATTAGGTGATGCCTTAGAATTATATAAAGATTCAGAAGAATTACAGAAGGGACATTTTGCCTTGTTTGTCTTGAAAAAAGGAGAATAAAAATGAAACAGTTTCCAATTTACTTTAGTGACCTTAATCCAGAAACACTAAGAAATCTTTGTGCTACTTTAGGATTAGAGGAAAATGATTTTAACGAAGATATGCCAATCGCAACTATATTTACAGAAGGAGAAGAAGATGAATGAAATCATTGCAAAGATTGTAAAAGAGATTGAAGCTAAATATCCTGATTCCTTTGTTAATTGGGAACAAGAAACATTGATGGTATGTTTGAGTACCTATGAATCTATTGAAAAGTTTTTCGTTGATAATATCAGACCACTAAGCCTTGATGAATACTATCAATTTCTTAAAGACCATTTACCCGAATCTACTATTGTGAGAATGTTCAATAGAGAACTGTTTATGATTATTAATGAACGTCTGGTTGATTACTTTGAGAAGGAGATAGGAAGAAAATGAAACAGAAACATTGCAAGGATTGTATTCTTGTAAATGATTGTGAAAAAGAATGTGAAGATTGTCCTCTAAAAGATGAGGATAATGAGTGTGTTCCTCAGGCTACTGGGGGAATATCAGAACTATTCAAACAGTTATTAGAACTGTAAGAAATAGATAAACTAAAAACCAAAAAAGAAAGGGAAAAAAAATGAACGTATTCGTTTCAAAATCCGAAAATGGGTATCAACTACAACAGGTTGCTACCGAACAAACATCATTAATTCAGTTCTTAACCGAGCAAGGATATAACCTTGATGGTCGGACTGTTTCTGTTATGAAAGAGAATGGGAATGAACTCATTCTCGGACGCAGAGATGAAGAAAATAATCCCTTAGAAGATATTACCCTAGAAGAGGGTGACATTATAGGGATAACCCAAATGGTCTATAAATCTGGGAAATAAAAACAGTTGATTGGTAGAGAAAGAGGGGATAGAAGTAATCTTTTATCCCCTCTCAATCTTTCTTAAAAAGCAGGAGAAAATATGTCAGAACAAATAAGTTTGTTCAGATGGGAAAACGATGTATGTATTCCATATATTGTCTCTATTCGTAAACCAACAGCAACAAAGTTTTCACAAGTATTTGAAAGGGAAATAACGTATTTTCCAAGTACTTATATAGGTGAAACAAATAATTATATTATTCTAAAGGTTAATACATACGTGGATTTTGCCCAAAGAAATCTTACTTACTATTTGTTTATAGGTAAATATGAAACAAAGATATTACCTGGCTTAAACTACTGGTTTGCAGAAGCATCTAATTCTTACTGTGATAACCTATTATATTGGCATCCCCATATTTCTAAAATGGCTGACCCTTGTTTAGGTGAAGCAGGTAGTAATATTTCAGTTTCTATAAATAAAGGAAACTTATGTAATGTATATCTTTTATTAAGTAATTTTCTTAAAACTTATAGTAATACAGCAGGATTTTACCCGTATATAGCTTTAGAAAACTTTAGAGAAGTAAAGAGTATAATAAGGAGAGTAAATTTTATTGTTAATAGAAACAAAAAATTAACATCTTTATTAAACATAGCAAGTAATGTTCTATTTTGTCCATTTGAAATCGAACCGTTTGAAAATCATCAGAGGTTTAAACAACAATTTTTAGATGGTAGAAAACAGTATGAAAATATTTTTAAGTACATAGTGCATAAAAGATTACTGTATGGACAAATGAGAGAACTAAAAGAACATCTTAGTAAAGGTAAAGAAAGAATATCAACAACAAATATAGCTAGCTATATAGCTATGTCATTTGAATTAGAAGGGAGAAATAATAATGAAGAAATTGATGCAACAATGGGAAGAAGAATCGAAGAAAGATGTCGAGAACTTCTTAACACCCCACAATTTTACCCAGACGATTTTAGTACCAAAATACAAAACATTGCCAATATCAGCGGAATTTACTTTGAGCCAGAAGACGTGCCAAGAAATCCAGTATCTAATGAAGAAGTTTCCAACAGAATGGAGCGGAGTGATGATAATAGAGATGAAGAACCAGAAGAAGTTACCATCTCGAGAGAAGACTTTCTCTCAAGGAGATATTCAGAATTTCTCAGAAACAGACAAAGAGAAAGAGAATCACTCCGCAGATTTTAATGAATTATTTAATTGCTTATATCCTAAAGCAAAGGTAAAGAATATCTATCCTCTCAATGTGGGTACAGCAGGTAGTACTCAGTTTAGTAGTGAAGATATAAGAAAAGCTATCTACGAATTTCGAGGGGAACTAAAAGGAAACATACTAGGTTTAATTCATTCTCATCATAATCTTGGTATGGGTAGTAAATTTTCTAGTATAGATATAGATACATTGGTAGAAAATGCTTCTAACTTTCCAACTCCATTCTTTAGTTTAATTGTCCATAATACTCAACCATATACGGTAAAGTATTCTATGAAAATCAATGGACAAATATATGTATTTAAAGGAGTAGTAAAGTTTGAAGAGAAAAAAGAAATTTTCGATACTTCGTTTCTAAATAAAGTAAATAGTTTAGAAGAACAACAAAACAAATATTGTGTTCCAGTGAATAGAGAATCTGGTTTGTTTGTTGAAAAATCAACAGGAAGTTTATTTAACAGTGAACCTTATAGTTATAATCCAATAGAAAGGAAATATTATGAACCGAAGATATTTAAGAAATGAGGATATAATCCATCAGGAAAAACTTATTGATGATATTGATATTATAGGTGCAGGTGGAATAGGTTCATTTCTTCTGTTATTGTTAAGTAAAATGGGTTTCAAAAGAATCCATATATGGGATAATGATGAAGTAGAAGAATGGAATTTATCTACTGGTCTATTCTATAATAACAAGACAGAAGAGAAAAAAGTAAATCATCTAAAGCAATTAGCAAAAGATTTTGGAGATACGGAGAAGTTAGTAGCCAATGCGGCAATGTGGACAGATAAATATGATTTACATAATCGAGTGTTTGTCTGTCCTGATAATATGGAAGTAAGAAAAGAAGCTTTTGAGAAATGGACTAAGAATCCAAATCGAGAGTTCTTTATTGATGGTAGAATGGGTGCACTAGGAATGCAATGTGTATCTATTGTCAAAGGTAAAGAAGATTTCTATTGGAAAACTTGGTGTCCTTCTACCGAAGTGCCAGACGAACCCTGTACTATGAAGCATACTATCTTCACTGCCTCTATCATTAGTGGCATAATGGCAAACCAAGCATTTGCCATCATCGAGAATAAGTATTATGAACCAAACATAGTGCTTAATCTCGCTAATATGTTCTTGATGAAAAGATAATAATACAATACTTGCCTGTAAGATTATTTCTTGCAGGCAAGTATAAGGTATTTTTATTGTGTTATTTGGTTAATATATTCGTAATAAATGAAAGGAATTATTTATGTCAATAAACATTACAGTACAGCAAGTAAAACCTGTGTATAATGATTTACCCAAAGGAATTACTTGGCTGTTTTATGGTCAACCCAAAGTAGGTAAAACTACTGTAACAGCATCCTTTTCTCCCAAAGGAAGAGATGGTGTATTGTTGATAGATACTGACTTTGGTGCTGACTTCGTTGAGTGCAATAGGATAATAGTGGGTATGATAAATCCACCATATCGTCATAGTAAATCTAAAGTACCTATATCAGCTAAAGATTATTCGGTTCTAAATGATGTACAGAAACTTGATTATGAAGTTATTCCACCTGACCTTCGTAATATTTATGTAAGAACAGGAGACCCTGTCCCTGTTTATGCAATGAATGAAGTATTCAGTTGGATAAAAAATCAATTGGAAACAAATAAGTTTCCATATGATACCGTAGTTATTGATACTGTTAATCGTATCAATGAATGGATAGAAGAAATTGTCTGTGCTGAACTAGGAATAAGAGCAATGGGAGAAGCGACATACGGAAATGATTGGGCATTGAGTAAAAAGTATCTTTTAACCATTATTAAATCATTACAAATGCTATTGAGAAAATATGGCAGAAGCTTTGTTATGACCTGCCACGCTAAACCTTCTGTTGTTGTAGATAATAAGATTCAGCAAACACTAGAATTACCTAAAGGAATAACTCAAGGAGTAATATCACAAGCCGACGTTATTGGCTATGTATATATCCCAGCGGGAGCTAAGAAACCCTGTGTTCAATTTGCTGGATATGACGAAAAACAAATGGGTAGTAGAATTAAAGCATTGGCAGGTAAAACCTTGAACTTTGATTTTCAATCTATCCTGAACGAAATAACAAATTATAAAGAAAAGGAGAATTAAAATGAGTGAAGCTACTAACAACTATGATGTTTTAGGTATCAAAGGAAAAAGTAAAGAAATTACAATGGGAGCACAAGTAATTACTATTACTAAAATAGAACCATTCCCATCGGATTTCTACGAAGTCTGTATTAAAGTACATTACATACCAGAAGGTAGCTCATTAGAGTTAAGCCAAATTATTGGTGGTAATTTTAAAAGAGAGAATGGAAAAATTGTTAGTTCTGGTAGTGCATTCACTATTATCAATCTGTTTAATGCCATAGGATTGATAGGATTTGATAGCAGTGGTAATTTAGATGTGCCTGCTATTGAAAACTTTTTCAATAGTCATTCAGATAATCCACTAAAAGTGCTAGGTTATTTGTATCCATACGAAAGCAATGGTAAAACATATACTCGCTTGTACAAAAGAATGTTACCTGCTAATTCAAGTCCAGCATTATTGACAAAGATTTTCAATAGTGATACCTATGTAAAGCAAGGGTCTTCCCCAAAAGCAACTAATGTAAATATTGAAGCTGATTACGAAGTCCCATTTTAATAGGAGGATACAATGATAGCATTTCAAACTGTTGTCATAAACGGCAAGCAGGTTGGTGAAATCGCAAATGGAGTATATATTTCCCATAGAAAATATTCTAAACACTTCTTTAAAAAATACTCTGGCTATGCAATTAGTGAAGCAATTCTAAAGTATTTAGAAGCAATTAATTGCAATATCATCTGTATAATAGATGATGAACTGCATAAAACATTCTTTGCAACGCCAAATGATTTTAAAGAACACGGAAAGGTTATTCCATATTCTATGGGTAAAACAGATAACCAAGTATGTTTAGGTATAAATTACTTTAAAATGAAAAGATGAAATAGAGAGGGATAGATTAATAGTCTATCCCTTTCCTTATTAGAGAAAGGAAATTATGAATGAATATGTTGAACTAGTATTGAATGATGTAACTAATAGAGGGCATTTCATCCCTCTTAATGAAATAAATCGCTTCGTTAGTAATGCAAAAGTAGCATATCGTTCTACCTTTCTATATCAGAGTGATAATATAGAACCAGATTCAGTAGTATCTCCCTCCAGATATATGGGAGACTATAATATTGATACTATTATACTTGATATAGATAAAGGAGAAGATGGTATAGAAGAACTATGTAATCGTGTATTGGCTATTTGCTTATTTCTTCAGGATAAATTAGGTGATTATAACTTTATTCCATTGTTTTCAGGAACAGGATTTCATATTGTATTCTCATCTGAGTATTTTGGTTTTACTCCTAGTCCTGATTTACCTAATATAGTAAGGGCAACTGTATCTAATATGTTTCCCGAAGCCGACGGAAGTGTTTATATCAAGACTGGTATATATAGATTGACTAATACAATTAATCCTAAAACTAACTTGTATAAAATACCAGTAACAATAGGAGAACTATCTAACCCTGAAGGAATATTAGAACTAGCTAAGAGACCCAGAAGAAACTTTGATTGGGAAAGATATAATCTGAAATCAGGAGATAGAAGATTTTCTGATAAAATCATTATACCAATATCCCCGATAATCAGAACTAGTTTTGACCCAATTAAAATTGCTACCTGTATCAATACTATTCTCAATAATCCACCACAAACAGGATGCCGACATATAACAATAATGAGATTAGCGTCCCATTTTCGGAGACACGGATTTCCATTAGAGATATGTATAGCAGGTGTAAAACATTGGTTAGAAAGAGATACATCTGAGCATCAATTTACAGATGAGGAGTTACGTCATATTGTAAGTAATACTTATAATAAAGGATATAGATATGGTTGTAATGATGAAGTCTTACAATCACATTGTTCTCCACAGTGTATCTATTATACTAATCGTGATTATGATTGCGAAGTTCTCGATTATGAACAAATGCACAATCATTACATCACTAGATTAGGAACAGATTACTCGTATAGAACTCTAAATTTAGATGTTCTTCTTAATACCTCTAACGATGCTCGAGTATATCCAGGTGAATTGGTTACTGTATTTGGATTAACAGGAGTGGGAAAGACCGCATTTATGCAGAATGTTTGTGCGGGTTTCGATGTTTATGGACATTATCATCCTGAATGCCAGCTACCTACTTTGTTTATCACAATGGAGATGACCGTAGATAGGATGTATCGTAGGTGGTTACAAATTGTTTTAGATAAAACAAAAGAACAAGTGAATGAAATGTTTCGTACTACGGAGAATGTTCCCCTACCACAAATATCTAATATTCTTTTAAGAGTTCTATCCCCTAGTCTTGAAAAAATAGAAGAAGAAATCAAGAAATATGAGCCACGTTTAGTAGTAGTAGATTATATAGAACTACTTGATGTTGGTTCTAATAACGAACGCTATAAAATCAAGACTATTACCAGACGTCTTAAACAGTTAGCAATTAATATGGATGTAATAATTGTGCAACTATCACAAGTTAGTCGTTCATATTCTCGAGCAGGTATATTGGACTTATACGCTGGAAGAGAATCTGGTAGCATTGAATCAGATTCAGACAAGGTGATTGGTATTTGGGGTAGTCCTGGTATAAAGGAAAAGAAAATAGAGTTTTTCAAGAATCGAGATGGTGAGTATCTAAACGTTCAGTATGTTAAAAGTACTAATTCGTTTCGATTCCTGAAATGTTCTCAAGAAGACTTCGATAATAGTAGAGTAATGTCGTTAAGTAGTTTAGTAATGTAGGAGAAATTGATGGGATACTCTTGTCCTAAATGTGGTGGAAAAGACTTTCGGGTTTCATACACGAGGAAAGTTGTAGAGGGAAAACCAAAACAAAGAATAGCAGTTTGCCAGAACTGTTGTTCTAAGGTGTTACAAGAAATAGAAACAAAATTAATTATAGGAGAAAGTAATGAGCAATTTACCTTCAACCATAAACCTGATTGATGAATATACCAATCTACAAATTGATAGAGATATAGCGTTAAGTGCCACACCCGACGAAGATAGAGCATCAGTAGGAATGGTTTTTGATAATAAAATTCAACAAGTCATCAATCAATTAATGCAAAAAGCAGATAATATTTATTATGTAAAACGGAAAATAGAATCTCAATGTGGTGCTATTGACGGCGAGATAGAGGTTCTTCAGAATGAAATCCAGCGTTTGAAAAAGCGGAAGCAATCTATGGAAAATGCTTGGAAACGAATTGAGGAACGGGCTATTATGTTAATCGAAACAGTAGGGGAAGAAAACTCTAGCGGTAATAAAGTCTTAAGAACTAATGCCGCTAATTACACAGTAGTAAATCGTGATGGAAAACTGGACTTAATTGATGCCAGTAAAGTTCCTGAGGATTGTGTAAAAGTGGAAGTTAGTTATGATAATGCTGAATTGAGAAAACGAGTAATAGCGGCAGGGGGAAAGACGGAATATGGTATCGTTCCCAAAACCAAATCGTTATTGATTAAATGATTTTAGGAATTGACATAGGAAAAAGTGGGGGAGTTAGTGTATTTGAAGACTCTAATTTAATTACCATAATTCCATTTACGGATTATTGGAAAATGAATGATGAGATTATAAAATACAAGGCTAACTCTCCCACAGTTTTCATTGAAGAAGTACACGCTTTCCCTAAACAGGGAGTAGTAAGTATGTTTTCTTTTGGAGAAAACTTTGGATACTGGAAAGGTATGTTGATAGCTCACGGTATTCCATTAGTCTTAGTGCCGCCTAAGATTTGGCAATCATATTACGGTTATTTGCCAAAAGATAAGAAGGAAAGAAAACAGAAGCTATATGATATAGCTAGGGGTTTATTTCCCCAAGTAAACTTTCCAATACAATATGCCGATGCTGTTCTGATTGGATGGTATGGCGTAAATGAAAGGAGAAAAAATGGGTAAACTATCACAATCTACAAGAAAAAGAAGTGCTACTGTTGTCCAGCCTAATCGTAAAGAGGGACAAAAGTATCGCTTTCCTATGCCTGATAAAAAGCACGCAAAACTAGCTTTGCAGATGCTACCGAAGGCTAAAGGTTTATCTTCTGCTGATAAATCAAAAGTTCGGGCTAGGGCTCATAGAATTTTAGGAGACTAAGTAAGTGGAAGAATGCAAGACTAATAGTATAGTAAAAGGTGAAGACGGGTTTGATTACATAGTCTTGCTTGATGAACCTGAGAAGGGAAGAATCTGGGTAAGACCCAAGTATAACTTTTTTAGTAATAAAGTTACTTGCTTACCTAGAGATTCAGTACGACCCGTTACTGAATAACTAATAACAAAAAAAAGGAGATATTATATGGAGGTTAAAAAACCTAATATGTACCACTATAATCCTTATGAGAAATATTGGAATTTCTATTCTGGAATAAACTTTATTGGAGGTGTTGGAATATTAAAGAAGGACAACTCTATCAAATTTATAACATCAGTAGGAACAAATGAATATACTATCGAGATGTTAGAAGAGATTGTCAACTTTATGAAAGAACAAATAAAAGAACAAAAACGAAAAAAGAAAGGAAAAAAATGAGATTTGGAATCTTAGGAAGAAATTGGAATGAGGCAATTAAATATGTTGAAATCACACCAGAAGGGCAAGTACGAACATTTTTCTTTTTAAGTTTTCCTTACCGCACTAGTGCAAATAATTATCAGACTGATATTAAGAAATACTGTGGCGATGTGAGAACAGTATTACCACGTATCTTTCGTGATGATAGGGGAGAAAATGATTTTGTATTTGCCCTAAAATTAGGTGATGGAAAACATATTCAATTACATTGGAAGAATCCCAATCCAATAAAACAAAATCCCAATCCAATTTTATCTGATTGGGGAACACTAAAACAAACGGAGGATAACAATGATGGCAATCCAAATGGCTGAAACTGATACAGACCATCTAGATATAGACCGTATAGTTTTTGAACTTAAATATGTAAAAACTAATATTGAAAGAGTACTGGATTCGATAATCAAATATGATGCAGGAGATATGGAAAAGGCTATGAAGATTGTGGAATATCTAGATAAATCTATCAGGAGTTTGCAAACAATTAATTAATCAGTAAGGGTAAGCCTAACTTTCTGAAGGTTGGGTTTACCCTTATTTTACCTTAGTAAACTTATTTTGTCGAATACCGACCCCCTGAACCCCATTCAGGTGCGCTAATTCGGACTGCGCTACGCTCCGTAGAGAGAAAGAACGGTAATTTAGGTGTTTTGAACGTAAGAAATACCCTAAAAATACCTTAGTAAAATTCACAACAATAATCTAAATAAAGGATTTCTATAATGCAAGAATATGTAGAGAGGTGTGCTATATGTAATGAACCAATTAGTCCCGATGACAAAGCAGTAGAGTATGTGGTTGACATAGAGCATCACTCTGATTACAAAGAGCCAGTGCATTCAAAATGCTTGCATTGGACAGAATAATATCTTATATTGTTTTTGGGTTCTTTGAACTCCTTGTTAAAGTGGTAGGGGTAGTCTTTTCGACTACCCCTTTTTTCGCACGCTATCTTTATAGAGAATAAAAATGTGGCAACATCCAAACGGTTACTATTATTATAGTAAGACATCTTTAGGCACAAAAGAATTGTTAATCCCATTGCTCAAACTAAAATAGGTAATAGAGAAGTAGTTTTCTCTGACAATGAATACTATAAACTATTATCTTTCATTGATGATGAAAAGTTTAAATCTCTAATTGAATTTGCTTATGAATTAAGTAGATTCAAAGGCTTGCAATGGGATTACCTAACAAAAAATGTAACTTCTAAACGTACTAAGAAGTATATTAGAAGTGCAGGATTAAGTGATAAGTTTTGTTTTGAAACTCTACGTCATACTTTTGGAACTAAGATGGTAAAAGTAGCAGGAATCCATCAGACATCGTTACTTATGGAACACACCAGTTTCAATACCACCCAAAAGTATCTTCATATTAGCATTAACGATTATCTGTAACTACCTCTAAGAACATAAGACGGCACACTTTTCTTATTTAAAATATAAGGTGGTTTATTAGATGGTTGCTGAGGTAGTATATCTAATATTCGTTGTATTTCTGATTGGTAAGTTTCACTAAAGTCAGTAACAAAAGTAGGTAGTTTCTTTTGGTAAGACCTGATTCCTAATTCATTTGCTATTCCTTGCCAAATACCAGAGTTTTTATTGTTTACAATAGCAGGAATAGTGTTATACCACAGTCGCCCAGCTTCAGTATTGATACTCTTTACTAATACTTCTCCCTTTTTAAAATCATTAACACCAAAATCTCGTTTGCCTAATATAAGAGTTGTGAAGTTATCATCTGATAAATCTATAAGGTTGGCTAATGAGGCATAGGTAATTAAATCACTAGTAAAAGCAGTAGGAAATTGAGTAATCAATCCCATCTGTTTAGTCTTTTCTCGTAACTTTTTATCGTCTCCTGTAAGTAAGGCTTCTAAACCAGTTGCTACCGTTTCTAACTTATCATAAGCATCATTTTGAATTAGATTCCCTATTGCCGCACCAGGAATAAGATTTAATAACAAAGGTAATACTTGCCAAACAAATATACCTCTTGCCATTTTAGGTAAGTAATCCGATTGTTTATAACTCACCCCATTTACTAAGTCTCTTATTCCTCTTGCAAATATTCTACCTTGATAATGTAATTGATGGACAGTCCAGTTTTGGAAGGTGTATAATGCAGAACCAACAGGGCTTTGTGCCGCTCTAGGTTTAGCAAAAGCAGTGTATTCTCCCTGTAATTCATAAACAGAAGTTCTGGCTATCTGCTTAGCAAACCTTATCACATCTTGCCAAGCGTAGTATGAACCATCCTCATCTACTCCTATCTTAATTTTTTCTCCAGCCTTATTAGTTCCAAATATATCACTCCCCTTATGTTTTTCCTTTAGTGTAGTTATTCTGTTTTTATCAGAAGAGATAAGTTCAAAGGCTCTCATAAATGCGGCTGTATAATTCCAACGTCTTAAAGTATTTTCAGTTTGATTAAGTAATGATAATCTGGATAACTTAGCATTAGCATTATTGGTAATTGCAATTAATTCACTTACCCAATCATCGGAAGAATATTCTACTACATTACCTTCTTTGTCTCTTGTTACTTGTTTGTACAAGTCTTCCGTAGCTAAATGTAATTCGCCAGCAGACTTAAACAATATTCCTATACTTTCCATATCTTGTTGAATAACATCACGTAAGGATATATATCCCCCCTTTCCATCGGGCACACTATATTTATCAATGCTAGTTAATGATTTATGTAAATCATTAAATCCAAACTCTTGCATTAGTCCTACTGAACTAGCAATATTACGCACCGATGTTCTTACATTACCACCCAATTTAGACATAAACATAAAAGATTGAATTACTTTTACAGTTCTATATGCACCAAAATTATTTTGTATATTTAAGCCAGTTGCCGATGAATGAGTAGCTAAGATAAAATCTTGTAGTGATTCTAAATACTTAGTAAAAGTTTCATTATTTCCCATCCTAGCCTGAATATCTGCCAACTTAGATAAAGCATTTTCAGTTTCTTGACACATCTTATTCACATAATTAAAACGTAAAACATCATCCATATAACGCTTAATAACAGGCAATACATTTTCAGAGTATTCCAGTTTATCTGATATTCTATGTTGTGTATGACCACTTAATATACCTTGAATGGAATCTAATTGTGCTTGCAAGTTTACTTCCCCAGTGGTTTTTCCATAACTAATGTTATTTAGATTATCAATATAAGGAGCTAATTGAGCAAATAAATAGAAGTGAGGAAAGTAATTTTCTTTTTTCTGCGGTCTCATATTCTTCAGAGTTTCACTAATGTTATTTAACTTTTCTTGTACATCGGGATATTGTCTAGCAAATCTTTTATTAGTTAATTGTTCAAAGAATCTAAATCCATCTGATAACTGCTTGTATAACTTATCCATAATTACATTGTATTGCATTATAGCCGCTTGAGCCGTAGGATAATCCTTAAACAATTGCTTTTGAGATTCTTTATCACCCTCAATAGCTTTTACAAACAATCCAAAAATCTTTCCACTTTCTTCTTCGTTTAAGAAATGGTCAATAGCCAGTTTAATTTGGGAAGCTTTTTCATTATGAATATGTTTTTGTTCTTCATTAGCACTATGATTGGCTTTGTAAATTTCACTTTTATATGCTTCTTCCAACTTGGTATAGTATTCTAACGGATTTTTTATACCCTGTTTTGTTACTGTTTCACTGAATATAGTACTTTCAAATATCTTATACAGTCCCTCAAAATCACGTCTCAACTCATCTTGCGCACCGTGATAAAATGCGGCTATATTAGATACCTTTTGAAAATACTCTTTAAGAAATGGTTGCTTTTCTGATATATAACGAGGAAGAAAAAAATCAACTGCTACATTACCAATATTACCACGATGTACGGCTTTCTGCATAGATTGTATGCGTTGTTTAAAATCCAATGCTTGTGAAGGTGTAATTGTAATTGTATGCAAGTCTTCTACGTCCACGTGAAAAGTATTCTTTATCAACGTACGAAATCCTTCCGAATAACCTAACATCTTTTGTAAGGCTTCATCTTGTTTATATATATCCAAAGACTGTCTAATAATTCCAAATGGTTTTTTTAGCCGTTCGACTTCCTCTTCTGTTAATGTATTACATAAAATAGCCATAAACTCTCCTTACTTATAAACAATTTTTATTTACTTTTTTAGTACCATCAGGAGTTACAACACCATCAAGGTTTAAAGCATTATCCATTTTTTGATAATCAGTAGCAATAATAGTTTTATCATTCCATCCACTTCGAGCAAAATCAACTATATTTACACCTTTAAAATAGTTATGAGCCAAACTAGTTTTAAGAATGGCATTAACCACACTAGGTTCTTTTTTGCTTAGTTCTACCACTTCTTGCATATACTTAGCAACTTCAGCCGAATAATTACCAGCACTATAAGCCTCCTGCATATTATTGGCAATTGTATTCACAAGAGAATAATACGTTTCAAATGACATCATTCCTGATAAAGTCCAAGCCTTTGTTAATCTGGATAATAGAGTAGGCTCTTGTTGAAATTGTGCTAAAGAACGTTCCATATTGGTAATTCCAATTCCATAAAATTCCTCTACCTGTCTTGTCATTGAGGGACTATAATAAAATGGATTGTTTGTAGAATAAAATTTACTCATATCATCACCCATAGGAAACACTTTATTCAACTTAATCTTGTGATAGTTATATGAGTATATATTAGAAATCTGGTCAATAAGTTCTATTGCCTTTGTTCTACTAATTGGTACTTCCCCTGCATATTCTCCATTTGCTATGTCATTTAGTATCCGCATTATTCTTGTCATTCTACGGTTAGCTACATACATAGGAACTGGAATACCATCCAATACCATTACTGCATTCTCATCTACACGAGGCATAGCATAATTGGTCAGCATAAGAATAGCATCCTGCTCAGATTCTTTGCTAATAGCATCTATTATACTTCTATTTAATACATTTTCTATATCCAATCTATTAGTTTCAGGATTATACATTTGAGAAATAAGTATTTCTCTTGCTTGTTCTTCAAGATTACTTCCTTTTACTTGTCGAAAAAGTACTGTTATAGTGTTGGGACGCTTTCCTTTGCCCTTTAATATATTGTAGATTCTTTTTTGTATTTCGGTTCTATCTATGTTCTCTGCATCGTTACTAAGACTAATTAATTCGCGCTCTAATCGCTTAATATCATTTATAGTTTGTTCTAATCTACCACTAGTAAGTCTGCCAAAGTACCCCATTGTTAGTGCCTGAGAAGCCCCAGTAACCCAGTCTTCAGAATTGTACGATAATACATCCAGTTTTAAGCTTGCAGATAATTTCTTACTTTCTTGGAGAGAATTGTAATATATCGAAGACAAATTCCTATAATATGCTTCTATCCTGTTGCGTTTTTCTACATCATAGATACCAGCACTACGACTTAGAGTATAGTTATTACGCCGAATTGTATTATTTAACCATCTTATATGTGCCTGTAATTGAGCATAAGTTTTCAATCTGTTATGAACATAAATAGCATATTGGTCTATATTTTCTGCATCCAAAACACCTTCTAGTAATTGTCTATGTTCCGATTCTGGTAATAAATATTCTCTTTTTTTCGATAATGCTTTGCCCATATTAATTATAGTGCGTTCAAATGGTTGCATCTCTTGTTCGTTATTTAATCTCCCCATCCATTCGGCAAACGGATTATTATTATTAGCAAATATCTGGTCAAGAAAAGCTCTGTCTGAAGCATTAATTTTAGAACTTTTAGCATTGGCAAAAGCGGTATAACCATATTGTCTTTTAATATATTTTATCGGGTCTGTTAAAAACATACCATAGTCATACGCATAATCCTTAATATTATCTATGGTTGACTTTGCTGGTAATCCATCATCCCAAACACCAGTAGCTAGAGTTCTTAACTTAGAGTACGGTACTATTGTTTTTTGAATTAAATCAATTTCTTGTTTAGTAAGTTCTATTTCTTGCCCATCAATAGTCTTAACGAATAATCCTTTCTGTGTTTTCCCATTTACAATATATTCGTTCTCAAATAATAATCTACGACGAACATCAGGTAAATCAATATCTAATTCACGTGGGTCTATCTGGTTATAAGAATCTAAGGAGGCTTGTATATTACTAGCTATTGTCATTATAGCATCATCACTATCACGATACTCAATAACTACGTGTTTTCCATTTTCAAGATATGATAATTTAAATTTAGAGTTTCTTAGATAACCATTTATAGCCTCAACTTTTACCTTTGCTCCACGCAATTTTGTTTGTTTTGCCTGATATTGTTTATACCTTTGTATTTCTCTATAATATTCTTCTGGATTTGCATCAAATAATCTTTTAGAAAAATAAGTGGGTTTCTCAACATTAGCTTCAATAGCACCTACTTGCTTTCTATTGGCAAAATGCTTCATACTATTATGAGTTAATCCCCAGAAGAACGAAGCAGAATCTATATCATAATCACCTTCTAAGGTATAATTCACGTCGAGAGGATTGAAATAAATTGTGTTACCATACTTTTTGTCTAATATAGTCTTCACTTTAAATACCGCTATATCATCGGGCTTAACAGATGGAGAACGAGAAATCATTGTAGCCAAATCAATACTCTGAACTGGAACTACTTTACCATCTACCGTTCTTTTACTGTATGCTGTAAACTGTGTACCTTTACTTTTTTCCAAACGCTTGTTAATATTGCCCAATACATCCATTATAGATTTAACAGTAAAATTACTAAAATCTATATCGTTACCGAACATCTTTATTGCAGTATCCAAATCAATTGGTTTTTCCCGTTCTATCGGTTCACCAGATTTGGTATTGTCAGTATAATGAATAATAAAGGAAATGTCTTCTTTGCTCAGAGTTATATCACCAGCATAGTAAGGTAATTCTACACCTCCAAATTGGCTAAGCTGTCCAGTTTCAAGGTCAATAATAGCGTGCGGTAAATCAACTCCAGTTATTTGTCTTCTAAGTGCATAAGGCACTAGTACTGCTTTACCACCCTTTTCGCTATGACCTTGCAAGTATCGGTCAATAAACAATCGTTTTACAGCATTGTTTCTTATACTATCACCAAACATATCAAGCGTAGCAAATGGTGATGACATTATTATCCGCTTGGCAAGAGATATATTAGAGTCAATACTTAAATCTTCATCGAATCCATTCTCTACTCCCAAATATAAACGTAACATTGCATTAACATACTCAGGACTTTCATTCATATTTTCCAGAACTTCATTTAATATTTCTATTCCTCTTCTAGAAAATGTATCGTATAAGTCCCGTGAAACCAATGGGTTATCTACAAAGTTAGAATACTGATTACTAATAGAAGCAGGACTTTTCTCGGCAAAATTATATTGATGCTGAAAAGAATCAAGTTGTAACTGTAAAATAGTATGTGGTGATATACGTTTTCCTATTTCATCAATTGAACTTATCCCAGTTATTACCTTATTCTTTACCGAATCATCAGTATCACTATTTAAATACTTAATACCACTCTTAAATGCAACAACATCAACACCTTTATTCTTATCAAATATCAATTCCTGTACATCAGGACTATAAAAAATCGCAACCTTGCCTATCATTATAATACCATCTTTACTACCATTAGATACAATATTACCTTTAATAGCACCACTATTCCTATCATCAACACCATAAGCCGATAGTATGCGATATAAATCTTTAGAAACAAATAATGCACCATCCACTCCCGATGCGGCTTTATCCCTTGTCCAATAAGCAGTGTATAACGTTTGTAAATCAAAAGGTGACCCCTTCGCCCCATCATCTATCACAATCATACCAACTGTTTCAGTTTGCTTTTCACCGAATATATTCTTTATGGCTTGAAGCGTTTCGTTATCCCCAGTCTTTTCAGCTATATGCTTTATTAAACTTAAGTTTTCTGGCGTAAGATTTCTATTTTCTACTTGTTTAAGATACTTCAGCATTTTAAAACCATCTTGATTATCAGAATTAAATAAGAATTTCTTAGCCCCTTGTGCTCCAAATGTGTGTGTCAAATGCGAAATGTGCAACATAAAAAATAATTCAGAATCACTTAGTTGTTTATTAGTTTTACCCTGTAAAGGATTCTTTATTGTTTCACCAGTATATTGTTTAATATCAGATATTGCCTTATTAAACATTGTTTTGATAACTTCTATATTATTATCAGTTAATTCTATGGCATAAAAAGAGTTAGGATGTCCTGAAGAATATAATAATCTCTTACCAATATTAGTTGGCAATCCATTTTCATCAAAAGCGGAAATTCTAGAATTAGAACCACCCAATACATACCGAAACTTTGTATGATATTCTATATTTTCCGCAGTATCAACAACAGAGCGTTTTCCATTTTCACTTAAGTTCATTTCGGTATTTACTCGTTCAAATACTAATCCGTTACTAGCCCACCATTTAGTAAGATTGCTATGTTTGACTTTCCTACCAGTTTTACTTAGAGTAATACTCTTATTAAAAATAGAAGCAGAAAGTTCATCAATAGTAGTGGAATTAAAAGTAGATACTAAAATGCCAGCATAAAAGTTATTAGTTTGAGTAACCAATTCCCGTGCCTTATTGGCATTACTATCGTTACTATCAGATAGAGCTTTTAATTGGTCAAATGATATATCGTTATTACCAACTTTAAATGTTAATGAATTAGTAAAGTTATCATATAAATTATCATTAATCGTTAACGCCCCCGTATTTCTGTCAATCATTATGCCTGACGAGAATAATGTTTCTACATCACTAGCACTAATTCCAGTCTTAAGTGACATATTCTTTTGATTAGGTAAATTATTAATATTATAGTCTTTAGAATTTCCAACCCCATTTTCAAGATATGATTTTAGGTCTTTCTCTGTTTGTTCGCTTTTTAAACGAAGTTCCTCCAGCATACCAGCTTGGATTCGTCTTACATCTTCATCTACAACACCTAATACTTTATTAATAATATTCTTACCTATTATCTGAACTGGTATTTCTTCATCACCAATCTTAAATATTCCACTTTCACTGGCTTCTTTTAGTGCCATTAATATTACATCTTGCTGTTCTGGACTACCAAAAAATAGGCTCATCTTTTGAGCTAGTGTACTTATAGCATCCTCTTCTTGTCCCTGCTCTTGACTGGGTAGCCCTATTTTATTTGCTTGTTCTACTTTTTTCTTCTGTGATTCTGCTTTTATTTTTTCTACTTCGTTTCGTGTTGCTTCTAAACCTGCTATTAGTACATTTACATTCCCACTATTACCAAACCTTTGTCTTAACTGCTTTATTAAATCATCTATACTAGCAGAAACTTCACCAACAAAAAAATCTTCGGCGTTCAAGTATTTTTTACTCATTAGATAATTAGTAACTGCCATAGATTGATAATTACTTAAGAAACCTATTTTATTATTCCAACCTATTGCGGCACTTAATCTACCTAATGTACCTATAAACTGACTAGCTGTATCTTCGGTAATATATTTCGATAAAATCCCATAGGTATCAAGAAACTGATTTAACGCATAACCATAATTAATAGATTTTTTGTCAAGATATTTAGTTTGAATGGGTAAATTATACTTTTTAGATAGCTCTTGTACTATCTGATTATACCACTCTACTTTTTGTGTAAAGTTAGCATCAGCAATATCTATTCCCTCTCCACCTACTAATTTTACTATTACTTTTTCTCCAGCACTAGTTTCAGATGGCTTGGGAGTTCCTTCAGGTAATTCAATTTTATTCTCTTCTGCTACTTTTTGTCTCAATTCTTCTTCTATGTTTGCACCTAATTCAATTTTGTATAAAGACGAAAACCCAAAATTAAAAAGTCCACTCTGCGCTAAGATATTTATTTTAGCGGCATCTTCCAAATCCAAATTAGCAGAAGCAAGCTTTGTTAAAATAATATCATTAAAAGCGGTTCTGTAAACATCAACAGCATTTTTAGATGTAGGGAATTTATTATTTTCCAATACCTTGATAAAATCATTTACCTGCTTAGCACTAATACTTATTTCACCACCACCAACATTATCATCTGAATTATAATTAGTGCGCACTACATCAATCATAGCAAGAATTATATTTTTATCTTCAGGACTTACATTATCAGCAAACTTTATTTTTACTGCCTGACTAGCGATTTTATTGTCAGGAGTTAGTATTCCTATGCTGTGTAAATAAGATATTATAGCTGGCGAAGAAGGATTTTCACCAGTGGCTATTCCTCTAATTTTATCAATTACATTATAGTTTAATGCACCCCTTATGTAAGTAGCAAATACTGGACTATTAAATGAAAATTTAAGTGTATTCTTAAATATATCATTAGTCATTCCTTCTTCTACACCCTTAATTATTTTAAGAGCTTCTAAAGCATCCTGTATTTTTTCAGGAGTATCTATTGCAACACCATTTCCACCCTTACTTATAGCTCCTACATCTGCATATAAATCTACAAGATTCTGAATATAACTTAAAAATTCTTGTAATTGGGGATTTTTACTTCCCTCTTTATTAGTGAAAAAAGTAGGGACAACACCACTTATGCCATCTTCTTTTAGGTCGTTAATATTAATACCTATTTTAGCTAGTGCTCTTTTAAGTGTATCAAATCCCATTCTAAGAAGATTCATAGCACTTCCATTAACAGCTCTTTCTATATATTGTCTAGTTAATATATCATTAGATAATATTTTATTTAACTCTGCATTGTTACCCTCAGATATTTCTTTACCAATTTTTAAAGCATCTTCCATTGTTATTTCTGAAAGTGCTTTATATTGATTAACAGGAATAAAAGCTCTTATTAAAGACCAGGCTCTATGAAAAACATCATAATACTTTTTATCAGCATCCTTAAGAATATTAATATCAGCGGCACTCTTTCCCTGATTATTTGTTCTATTATTCCATCTTTCTTCTATCGAAGTACCATTATCTCCCTGTTTAAATATACCTCTATTATCTTCAAATACCTTTAAAGCATTTTGAATATTCGTATCGTTATTATAAGAAAGATGATTATATTCAGGAGCACCCATATCACCAATATTAAGAATCGGATTATCTATTCTATCGCCCATTATCCTTAAGCCCCATCTTAATCTATCCATCTGTCCAGAACCGAAGGTGGGAGAATCGTAATCGTGAGTAGCCCAGTTGGATTTACTTCTTGCCATATAACCACCCATAATAAAGTGAAATAATAATTCATCGGCATCCATAAAATTAGTACCACGTGATAACGACACTAACAAATCAGCATTAAGAACTAAAGACCCTAATCCCATCTTCATTAAATTAGGCATAATAGCTCTGGTAGCACCAGATATAGCACCCCGCTGTAATTCAGTAGCGAACTCACGGCGTAACTGTTTATGAACATCAAGTAATAAATCTTTAGCGGCAGAAGAATCTCCCAAAGCTTCTTCTATGGTTCTTATAGTTCTTAATGAAACCACATCATCGGATTTGGATATAAATGACTGGATGATTTTTCTATCATCATCACTTAATCCACTTAGAAATTTCTTAGAAAATATAATAGTTTTATTGGGATTTTCTCTGAGAAACATATCTAGATTAACACTTAATTGTTGAGTAGTCATTTGTTGTAATGGTTTAGGATTACTTATCTTAGCATAAGTTGCATTAAGAAAATCATTGAGACTACTAGTTTCTTTTCCCATTGGAATAGCAGAAATTAAACCAGCAAAAGTACCAGTTAAAGCACTTCTTGCACCCATTCTAACTCCCTGCTGTAAATGCTCTCCAAAGGTAGCTTCTGGATTATCAGCATAGGAATAGATTGTACCACGCACTAAATCAGATACACCAAAAAGAAAACCACGTTCTATACCATTACCAATTGCAAAAGCAGTAGCATTAGGAATATTACGTTTAACTAAATACTTAGTAATTCCAGTAACAAAATCTACCGTAGGAATATCATTAAAAGTATCAACGACAATCTTACTAATATATGCCATTTCATTTGGAGATAGTACGTTTTGCAAACCGTGCTTAGCAAATTGTTGTTCTAAATTACTAATAAAGTTTGCACTTAGTTTCTTTCCCATTTCTTCAACTGAGATTTTTCCAGTAGCCGCTCGTCTTGCCAAGCTTGTTAGTGCCGATGGTTTATTAGCCAATCCCACTTTAGTTACTGCTACTTGTACCCCAGTACCAAATACAGTTTCTCCTGCTTCTTCTACTATTTCTTTAGCTACTTTCCCCTTTAAACCACGTGCAACAACATTTTTAGTTGCTATTTCTGCTGTTCTCTTTGTTACTTCTCTACTCGCTAATTTTGCTCCCTTACCAACCGTACTCATAATACCAGTAGGTATCAGTAATTCAGTGCCTATTCCTGCTACCCTACCAAGTGTACCAGCTATACGACCTGCTTTAGTATCGGCAACTGGACGTAGTTCTTTTATGCCAGGAATAATATCAATCAATCCCATAGTCCATTCTTCAGCAAAACTCCAAGCGAACATACCTAGCGCATCAAGAATGGCATTTTGTTGTCCACCTACAAATGGAACTGGAGTAGTCGGACTTTGATAAAACCTAGCCCCTGCCATATCTGATTCTATTGCTTTTGGCAATGGAACAGGTGTATCAGATGGTTGCCCTTGCTGGTCAACTCCCATTCCTTGTTGAGGATACTGAAGTCCCATCTGTCCCTGTAACTGTGCTTGTCTTCGCTGTTCCTGAATTTGCTCCATTTGCATTAGAGTTTGCACCCGTTGATTTTCTACTGATTGAGATGATGGCATAGCTGTATTAACAGCATTTTGCTGTATCGTTTGAGCTATTCGTGCTTGTCTAATATATTCTTGTTGTAATTGATATTCTTTTTCAGCTTCTCTCCCCATTGCAGGGCTTACATTCCCTTCATATTGCTGAAAAATTTGCATAGGGCTATATCCCTGCTGTAATAAACTAATTTCACCAATAGTAAAACCAGCACCCAAATAACTAAGTAAACTACTATCAGCATTTACAAAATCACTGGGTTGATTTACAAAACTATTAGACCGATTTACAAAAGAACTATACCCGTTTTTATTATCCATTCTATTGTCCTCCACCCAAGAGATTACCAAAAAAATTATTAATCACATTATAGGGCATATTTGCTAAGGCTGTTGGCATTATCATACCACGTACGGGAGCTACACCTGTGGTTGATTCAACTGGTACAAGTTCTTGTAACTCATTCTGAGGTTGTTGATTTTGCATACCTAAAACACTACTAAGAGGAAAAGGATTGTTCATCATATATCCAAGATATAACTGATTAGAGTTAAAATTAGGGTTAGAGTTAGAATTAAGATTAAGTTTAGTATTGGTATTCATCTGACTATTTGATTGGTTATTAGCCTTAGCATTAAACCAATTTTTTACTGATGGAACGTCGTTGTATTGGTCTTTTAATTCCTCAAAAAACATACGTTCTTTTTGTTGCGATATACTAGCTAAATATGCTGACTGAACTATTGGATTTGTATTATTAGCAATATCTACATTATGCTCTTTTAGAAGCTTAAGAAACCCCTCATAATCTCCACTAGCTACATAGGGATATACTTGTTTGTATGAAATTACACGTCTGTTATTATTTTTATCTACTACTACTTGATTTCCAAAAACTCTCTTTACTAATTCTTTATTTGCTTTACCATTTACAAGGGCATAATTCATAAAGTTTGTTACATACCGTTGAGTTTGGAGACCGAGATATTCCAAAAATGGAACAACTAGCGAGGGTGGAATCCGACCTAATTCTTCTGCTTGCTTACCAAAATATTTTCCCTGTTCAATATTTACGAATGCCTGTGATTTAGCGACTTCCATATTTGTCTTGGTACTTTGCATATTTAGTAATGATGTTTGAACATCTGCCAGATTTACCCTGTTTTTTACCGCATTTAATATTACTAAATCATCTTTTTTGGAAAATTTATTATCTTTGATAATCTTTTTTTCTATATCATCTAAATCTTCACGACTTATTGGTTGGTCTGTATCCTTGCGTCGCACAAGCAAATCGGATAACAAATTATTAAATTGTCTAGCTATATCTTGGTGTCTTGCCGCAATTCTATCTAATTCTCCAGCACTCTTTCGATAAATTTCTCTTGCTTTATTTACATTATTTACACCAATTTCAGATTCAGAAGAATTTACAGTTTGTATTATTGAGTCAATATTAGATACTTCCTGTAAATCACTAAGTCCCAATTCGCTCATAACATTGCGTCTTGTTAAATAGTAATCAAATTCTCTTTGTGCCAAGTATGCTTCCTGTTGTAATTTAGCATTTAGTTTAGCCATATTTTGCTGGAAGATAGCCGATATAAGCACATTAGCAAGATTGTTCTCGAGGTTTTCCCTCGATTGCTTAGCTTGCATTATATATTCAGATATTTTTAATTCTGCCATATTATTATCCCCCAAATAAATTCTTTAGAAAATTTGCTATATCTCCGTATGCGTCAGTAAATATATTACCTATATTCCCCGCAACATTACCTATACTAGTACCTAATTTCTTTTTTGGCGTTGCAGAAAAATCTGGTATTACTCCAATATTTGGCATCTGAGCAGAAGAATCTTCTCCAGGTGGTTCAATACCAAAACCCGTATTACTACCAGTCGGTATAGTTGATTTACCAACTTGCATTGAAGAATTTGATGTCGCATTATTATTAGCTACGCCAGTTCCGTTCTCTAATATTTTCAGTATTTGTGGCATAAAATCACCTAAAGTCTTTTGTTTATTGCTTAAAAACATAGACCCCG